>Ga0265338_10003480_pt1 | contig 22122 bp, 17 predicted proteins | sample 42126metaG_FD_193579 | JGI IMG/M metagenome (GOLD analysis project Ga0265338, IMG submission 193579) | Rhizosphere microbial communities from Carex aquatilis grown in University of Washington, Seatle, WA, United States - 4-21-26 metaG | ecosystem: Host-associated > Plants > Roots > Rhizosphere... | reverse complement strand
CGCTGGCTGGTCAGAGGCCCAGCCGGCGCCGGATCGAAAGATGGGTATGTCGCGAGCATTCGTCCCTGGCATGACGAAATGACGATTTCACCCAAGCGAAGGAAGCCAATGCAACGGCCTCCTTGACTGCGCTTTGTATTCCGGCGGCTTGACGCCGTTCCGGGGAGCGCGATGATGAAATCGAAGCATGGCTTTGGGCCGAGCGGTGCCAGATACTGGCGAACGCCCGCGGGACAGCTTCGAATATGGACACGTCCCGGACACGGCGTCAAGCCGCCGGAATACAAAGCGCAGTCAAGCCTGCGCACTCCATATGGAATACAAAGCGCAGTCAAGCCTGCGCACTCCATATGGGACCCCCCTGGAACCGAACAAAGGCAACCGTTCGTTCTAGAAGTAGACCATGAGAAAAGCGGGGCGGCTACTAGCGGCTTTTGTATTCTGCCTCACGCTTCTCGTGCCCTTCGCCCTAGCCGGCCAAGTTCCTGGCCACGCTGCCGGGCCTTGCGCGGCTTCCCCAAAGCCTAACGTGCCCCCCTGTTGCGTTCACGGCGCGATGAAAGGGTGCTGCCTTTCCCGCGGATTGTGTGGGCCGCGTACGGCGACTCACGGCGTTTGCAAATGCCAGATCGCTCACCCCGACCGAGCAGTGGCACGGACGGTCGCGCCAGCCTTACGCATGGGTCGCATCGCGCTTGCCGCGCCCAAAATAGAGACGTCGGCCCCCAAAGTAGCACCCGCCGAGCCAAAGCTCGTCGCCTCCGATTCCAGCCCACCAGAGCGGTTCCCGTTAGCACCCGACGTAGGCCGGGCTCCTCCGATCGCGTAGAAAAACCACCCGCGGCACATAGTGCCTGGGCTTTGCCGTTTTTCACAACCCGATTCGGAGACTTATGAGATTACGAAAACTTGTTCTGTTCCTTGCCCTATTGGGTGGGACCATTCCCGCGCTTGCGCAGCAGACCGTTACCGCCGGCCCGTTCATGGCCGTGCTCGATACCAGCCCGAAGAACGTGGCCCCTGGGCAAAAGACCGCCCTAGACTTGGCCGTCATGGACTCGACTTCAATGGCGCCCACCACAGGCCTCGAGGTTGCCGCTTCGATGTCTATGCCCGCCATGTCGGGCATGACGCTGGAACGCCCTATAATCGGCCCTACAGCTGCGCCTGGCCACTATAACATTGAGCTCGTCTTCCCCCACGCAGGCAAATATGAGCTTCAGCTCACCCTTCGTTCCGTCTCCGGCCAAAGTGCGACATTGACCTTTGAGATAACTCCCGAAATGACGAGCTCGAACTCAGGGGATGACATGGGTGGCATGAGCATGCCAGGGACCCTTGGCCCGTGGCCCGGCAACCGCGAAGGATCTGGCACGAGCTGGCAGCCCGACTCCTCGCCGATGTTCATGCGCATGCTGCCGAAGGCGGGTCGCTACGACTTGTCTCTCATGGGAACGCTGCAAGCGGGCTACGTCGACCCGGGAAGCAAACGCGTTTCCCCGCAGCTCTTCAGCGACTCGATGTACATGCTTATGGCGAGGCGGGAAACGGGCGGGGGCATCCTTGGCCTGAACTTCATGGGCTCGCTGGACCCGCTTCTGAACGGCGTTCAGGGCGTGCCCGATCTGTTCCAAACCGGCGAAACCGCTCACGGCGTCCCCCTCGTGGACAGGCAGCATCCGCACAACTTCTGGTCGGAAGTTTCTGCATCCTATTCGCACCCACTTGGCCGCGCCCTCGACGGCTTCTTGTACCTAGCCCCGATTGGAGAGCCCGCCTTCGGGAACGACATGTTCATGCACCGGGCCAGCGGCATGGAGGTCCCCGAAGCCCCGATCTCTCACCACTGGTTCGACAGCACCCACATCAGCTTCGGCGTAGTAACCGCGGGCCTCGTCTTGGACCGCAAATGGAAACTTGAAGGCTCCGCCTTCAACGGCCACGAGCCGGGAGAGAACCGCTACGTGCTCGGCCCGATAGGGCTCAACTCGGCCAGCACCCGCCTCAGCTACAACCCGGCCAAGGACTGGTCGTTTGCCGCCTCTTACGGCTACCTGAACTCTCCAGAAGCCCTCTCCCCCGGCCAGGACGAGCACAAGTTCAACGTCAGCGCGGCCTACGCGCACGCCTTCGCCAACGGCGATAGCTTGGCGGCAACGGCCTACTTCGGACGCAACGTCTCCCCGGGAACTCCCCACTCCGACGCATGGCTCGCGGAAGCCACCCTCTACCACGGGCCCGACTCCATCTTCTCCAGGTTCGAACGGGTGGAAAAGGGCGAACTCTACAACGTCCCGGCGGGCGACTACACGATTAACAAGCTAGTCTTCGGCGATGTGCACAACCTCTGGAGCAAAGACGGCTTCGATTACGGCCTGGGCGTCTTCGGGGGCGTCTACGCGTTCCCGGGTGCGCTGAAGCCGTACTACGGGGCGAGTCCGTTTACGTGGGGAGTGTTCTTCCGCGTGCGGCCCTCGAGGATGTGAATGGAGCCGCGTGTGTTGGAAGTGGGGCAGACTCTCCAGTCTGCCTCCGCCGCGACGCAGGAGCGGCGGATTTGAAGCGTGTGACAAGTTCCGGAAGGCAGACTGGAGAGTCTGCTCCACTGCAAGGTAGGTTTGATTGATGGAACCCGAAAAGTCGCGCGCTCCAAGTGGTTCCGGCTTCGGTGGTCTCTGTGGTCAACCTCGAACCTTCTGATCCTGGGAGCTAACGAAGCCAAGGGTCTGTGCCCTCTGCGGTTCTCCGGATCTCACCCAAGGCCCAAGGCCCAAAGCCCAAGGCTCAAGGCCTATAATCACCCATGCCCCGAATCGCGGCGATCGGCGACATCCATGGCGAAATTTTCAAGCTTGGCAGCTTGCTCGGCAAGCTGGTTCCCGAGCTTGACCCAGAGGACACGATCCTGTTCGTCGGCGATTACATCGACCGTGGGCCTGACACCAAAGGCGTCATCGACCTCGTTCTCGAGCTGAGCAAGGAAAGACGGTTGGTCACTCTAAGAGGCAACCACGAGCAGCTTATGCTCGACGCTTACTCCTACTTCCGACCCGCGCCCGGAGACAAAGAACTCGACCCCGACTACGCGCTCCCCTGGTTCTACAACGGCGCGAACCAGACCCTCGCCTCCTACCCGAAGGAGCCGAATTGGTGGAACCGCATCACCGAGGAGCACTGGACCTTCATCCGCTCGACCCTTATGGAGCACACGGAAGGGAACTACCATTTCGTGCATGCGGGCGTTGTGCCGTCCACCGTCGAATGGACGGACGTCGACTACGACCCCAGACTCTGGATACGCGAGCCGTTTATTCAGAGCCTGGAGGATTTCGGAAGCACGGTAGTCTTTGGCCACACGCACTTCAGGAACGGCAAGCCGCTTTTTATGCCGAACAAGATCGGCATCGACACGGCCGCCGCATACGGCGGCCCGCTAACCGCGATTATCGTGGACCCAGACGAGCCCTATCGGCATGAGAAAGTCATGGTGCTTCAGTCCGACTAAACCTACGCGTAAGCGCGGCCCCGCCGGATCGTGCGGGCCAGATTTCCTATTCCGATCCCGATGAAGTTCAATACGATCAGCGACAGGAAATAAAGAAACATGAAATTGACCGTCGCACCTAGGAAAGCGGTGTATTGGCCAAGGGCGGGTTCCTTCAGTTGACTCGCGACCGTTTCGGCATAGGATTTGGCCTCGGCAGACTTTAGCTCAAAGTTCTCCAGTTCGTTTTTTTGGAATTCCGCGGCTGAGGGGTGTCTTGTAAAGAGGCCTTTCCCCATGAGCATCATGCCCGGGTACGGGACTGGAACCACAAATAAGCCATCGCGACCTAATCGGTTCCAGATAACTGGCGAGGTTTTGAGGTATGCGTAAGTAGCGAAACAGCCCTTTACCGACGTGCATGCCTTTTCCGCAATTTTGACGCTGGCCACATATTCGTTCGCCGTTGCAACGTAGTTCTCCGCCACGAGCCGGGGGACATAGGCTTGCTGCCGCGGCGGGCCAATCGTGACGAATAGATAGCTGGCAAGGGCTGGCAACGCGAGCATCGATCCCACTCCGGTCGCCGCTACCACGCTCCAGTACGGTCTTCTTGTCGCAGCGGAATACCAGACCCAACCCATCGCAACGGCGCTAAAAGCGAGTCGCATTGCGGCAAAGAGATTAGTGTCATGCACCTGGTCCCAAACAATGCTTAACCAGACGAGGTAAAGAAACGGAATCATCGCCGCGATCGCCAAGATCCATGGGTATCTTCTTCCGCTGCCGCAAACGCGGGCCGCCGTCCTTGCGACGTCCTGCGGCGCGCCGAACCGCTCGGTCGCCTCGTGTTCCGAAATCGGCCTTTGGCCTTCGGCGACATCCTCTACCGAGGATCGCAGATGTTGTTCGGTTTCGACCAGAAATCCCTCTAAGTCCTTGTCGGGCAAGCGTCCGCTCAGGTGCATTCTCAGTTCGGCTAGGTACTGCTCGATGGTTCTAGGCATGGGGTTTTACCTCCGCTAAGGTCAGGTTAAGCACGGCGCCAACCCCGGTCGCGAACTTCTGCCACTCCTTCCGAAGCGACTCTAACCGCGCGGCGCCCTGCTCGGTGATAGCGTAGATTTTCTTGGCCGGCTTGCCCGTCTGCTGCTGCCATTCGGCAACGATTAGGCCGCTATGCTCAAGCTTGTGAAGCGCCGGGTAAAGCTGGCCCTCTCCCAAGCGTAGGGCGTCTTGGCTCATTTCTCGAATGCTCTTCGAAATGTCATAACCGTGGCTTGGCTTGGATTGCAGGACCCCAAGAATCAGGGCGTCGAGGTCACCTTTAAAGGCCATTGGGATTCTCCTTTCTATGCATAACACTTATTATGTCATATATCTAATCTGGATGTATATTTTTGTGTTTCTTTGACGTCTGGTATTGCGAGATCGGAATTTGAGAACCGCAGAGCACGCAGAAACCGCAGAATGCGCCAAGGTTGCCGACTACGCGAAGCATCCCTAGTTCACTAAAGTAGATATATATCTACTTATTTATGTGACATGTGAAGCAACAATGCCGTATATATCTATGGGCCTCTTCACCATCGAAGATTTCGGCCGCATTCCTTGACAACTTCATATCGTGAAGTGCGCCGCTGCATCAGCGCCAGCCCCTTCGGCGTCATCGGTGGTTCTATTTCCGGACCATATAGCCACCGACGATACAGAATCCGCTGGAGGCGCATTTTCGAAAAACCCCGGTAAAACACGGCAAAAGCAGGCAAAATCGGCGCGCCTCATGGGGGTGGAATTGCACGGATTTCTCGCCGTGAAAACGGTGCAATATTGTGCAAGATCGTGCAACGCCCAGAGTCAAAGACCGCCTGCGGCCGGGCATAAAAATTGCACGATTCTGCCCGGTTCGTTGCACGCCCTGGCCGGAACGGCGTCAAGCCGCCGGAATACAAAAGCGCTGTCCCTTCGACTTCGCTCAGGACTGGCAAGCCGGCGCACTCCAAATGGGCCGCCCAATTAACTGTTTACGCCTCCACGTCGAGCGGCATCCCGTGGTCTCCGCAGAGCTTGGCGATGCGCGACTGCAGTTCGTGGGCAAAGATCTCGCGGTTCTCCCTCTCATTCTCTCCCGTCGAGACATCGGCGTAGGTGAACGGTTCGCCGTAGATGATGAGAATCTTGGACCGTCGAATCTTCTTCTGCCCCTTCGGCCAGGCCACGTGCGTGCCCACAATGCCTACCGGCATCACCTTGGCCCCTGTTCGCTTGGCGAGCATGGTTACCCCGCGATTGATCGGCTGAATGTGTTTGCCATCGCCCCTCGTTCCTTCTGGAAAGATGAGAACGGCTTCGCCGTTTTCGATCATCTGAATGGCAGATCGAATCGCTTCCGTGTCGTTAGACCCGCGCTTAACCGGAAACGCGCCTAGGCTGCGTATCAGCCATCCGAATGCCTTGTTGTGGAACAGCTCTTCCTTCGCCATGAACCGCATGTGCCGGTTTGTTCCGCACGCCACCGCTGGCGGATCCAAGTGGCTTACGTGGAGGGGCGCCACGATCAGCGGCCCAGACCTGGGCACGTTCTTTTCGTCGATTCCCTTCACACCTCCAATGCACCAATACGCCATGCGAGCAAGGTTGAGAACGAAGTGGTACCAGACGTATCCCATAGGAGTTAGGGGGGCCCTGAAGATTTTAACACGCCTTAGAATGATTAGGGTCCAGGGCAAGTCTCACTCGCCTCCTGTATCCCAGTGCCGGATTTGATATTTGCCAAATAATGTCAGAGTCGTTCGGCTTTCTGACTGGTAGATTCAACCGAGAATATCGAGCAACTAAAATGAAATACGCAATCCTCGCTTCTTTCGCACTCTTGCCGCTCTTCGGCATGGCCCAAAACTCGCCGCAATCCCCGCCAGCGCAACCGGCGGCCGCTAAGGGCGACGTGGATACCGTCGACCATATCGTAGCCGCGATCTACGACTCAATTTCCGGCCCGGCTGGTCAGGAACGCAATTGGGATCGGTTTAAATCTTTATTCACCGCCGACGCCCAGTTGGCCGCGGTGTTCCCTCGGGACAACGGGGATGTCGATGAGCGTGAATTCCCAATGAGCCAGTTCATCGAGATGTCGGGCCCACTATTGAAGCGAGATGGGTTCTATGAGAGAGAAAGCCATCGGAAGTCCGAGCGGTTCGGCCACATCGCCAACCTTTTCAGCACCTATGAGAGTCGATTCCACTTAAACGAAAAGCCGTTCCAGCGTGGCATCAACAGCATTCAGCTTTACAACGATGGAACCCGCTGGTGGGTGCGCTCGATCATTTGGGAAACCGAAACCGGCAAAGTCAAGCTTCCCGCGGAATACGGCGGATAGCTAGGACTTTGCGAGCTTGGCCGAGCGCTTGCGTCCTCTGACCATCATCCACTCCAGCGATGCCCGGCCCCCTCCCGTGAAAACGAGAGCCAGCGCGATCGTGCAGAGTACGAGCGGTAGTTGGGCATCCTTGTTCGCAAGGGTGCCGAAACTGTAGACCGTCATGGCCGTAGTGCAAGCGCACGCGAAGGCGGCGATGCGCGTCAGAAATCCCAGCAGCACCGCGATGGCGCAGGAGAACTCAGTGATCAAAATCCCTTGAGCCATCTCGGGGGTGATGTGGAACTTGTTTCGAAGTTCTGTGATCGTCGAAGCCAGCCCGGGCCCGCCGAAGGCGCCGAACAGCTTTTGCGAACCGTAATACACCACGATCGCAAACAAGATCATTCTGAGCAAGAGCAGCCCGATGTCCGAAGGTCTATCGCGTTTCATGTAGCCTCGCTTTGAAGCATGACGGGCGAGCGAGACTCCAAATGCGGAGTTCGAGATTCGGCGCACTCAAAGGCCCTGCAAGGTTGCAGAAAGCGCCGCGGCCCATCCATAGCCTCTTTGAGAATGAAATCCATTTCATTCACACAGCTTATTTTATACTCCAACGACGCTCAGAAGGAACGCGTTAAGAGCATTTGATGCGACTTTATCCTCAAATAGAGCCTCTTTGTCGCAGTTTTTCATCGCTTCGCGCTGTCGGTCTTGGTCGAAGATGAGGTTGACGAAGTCGCTCTCATCCTTAGCGATTAGCCCTTTTACGCCGGCTAAAGTATCGAACGCAAGGCTGTGCCGGCCCCTCATAAAGGCCCCCGGCCAAGTCACAACTGGCGCTCCCGCCCAGAGGGCTTCGAGAGTTGTGTTTCCCCCGCTCCAGTCCGGCGGGTCGTAGCAAACGTCCGCAGTTTGAATGTAGCGGTTGTATTGCTGGGGATGGGTGCGAGGCAACATTCGCATCTCGACCCCCAGGCGTTTCATGCGCTCCACGAACTTCGCGTCGCCTGCCTCGTCGATGCTGCCCACAAAGGTCAGGGGCGCCTCGAGGCGCTCATAGGCCTGCTGAAGGATCTCGTCTCTCCCTGGCGTCCATTTGAGTAGTGCCTGGCACATGAGCGGCAGGAAGCCCTCGTCGAGTCCAAGTTCGGCGCGGCTCGGGGGCGGCACGTCGTATGCGGGCCGCTTCATTACCAGACCCGAACCGGGAAGGCGTACCAGCGTCTCGGTGTACTCTTCGTCCGCGTTTTCAGGCTCCATGAGTTCGGAGCTGAGGTAGTAGTCGATGGCGTCCAAGCCGCTTGTGACGGGGTGGCCCCACGCCGTGCATTGAGTCCGCGCCAGCCGCAGTGTGGCGTAAAGGTAGTCTCCTGCCGCCAATCCGATGTCGGTGAAGATCATCACATCAAGGTCAAGTTCGCGAATGAACTTGGCCGCCTCGGCAAAGCCGCCGGTGATCCGATAGTAGTGGTCGGCTGCTCCTTTGAACTGGAAGCTGACCACGTCCTCATGCGGTCCGACGTTGAACGCGTAAGTCTCAAACGCTGGACCGTGGTTCCGAAGCCAGCCCAGAGACCAGCGGCAGCCGTTGGATGCCCGCATGTTGTGGCTTAGATAGCCAACTCTTGGCTTCCCGGACTTGCGGCGCTCGGGTAGCGGTTCTGCCAGATGGGGCGCGGCCCGCCCGATGATCTTCGAGAAAACTTCCCCTTGCCGCGCGAGCAGGCTCTTAACGCTCAATCCCTGGTAGGCGACGTCGTAGCTTTGCCGTGTGAGCAATCCCAGAACACCAATCCGCGGGTCGAAGTTAAGATCCTCGATCTTGTCGAGGGTGGCCAAGAATCTTGCACGCGACTCTTCGATCTGGTCCTGCGATTCTGGCATCGAGGGCATCTTGAGCTTTGCGAACAGATGCAGCACGTTTCGGTCGTCGAGGAGGCGGTCGGCCTCGTCGAAACAACCTTCCGACAGCAGCTTCAATGCTTCCGTCCCAGGTGGGACGGCGGCGACGTTCGGTGGATACCCGAACTTCATCGGCGGTTGTGCGCGCGGCGCCGTTGGAAGGCTTGTTTTACCGGCTATGGCAGAATCGAGGCGTTGCGGCTCTTCCAATATCAACCGCAGGGCCAGCCCCAGTTCGAATCGATCCATCGTGGTTTTGCTTGCCAGAGCTTTCTCAAAGCCTGCGCGCCCAGCCTGATAAATGCCAAGCTGTTCCGTCATTCGCGGCGTGACCGCCCCTTCCCCGGGGTCAACCGCTCCGGCGGCGCAATAACCTGCATCGAAGGAGTTTCGCGAGCGGCAGGCGAACGGACGGCTTTCGTAGACCGTGCAGAGTCCATCCTCGAGTAACGGGCACTCGGCCCGGGCCACCACTAATGGGTGATCTCGCTGAGGGGCAACCTTCGCCTCGTAAGCACCCAAGCGCTCTCGGAGCCTCTGGGACTTGTCAGCGGTGAAGTCGTTTACGGACTCGACGACTGCGGCCAGTTCCGGAAGGGTCGTCAGCACAAGATCCGAACAGCAGAAACTGCAGCCTGCCTTGCAGGCCACGGGTCGCTCGGATTTGGCGCGCGTGCGTTCGGCTTGAGCGTCCATCAGCAAGGACGCCCGCCGAAATAGGCCGGCAGCCACGGGCGGCGAGACAGGCTCTTCCGAAAGAGTGGCTTCGTAAACTTGCTGGGCCACTTCTAGGGGCGTAAGATCCCGGTCGTTCATCTTTTCTTCGGAGCCCGGAGACGCCGTTTGGCGGTAAGCGATTTGGGAGGTTTTTGCTTGCGGTTCATGCGGACGATCGCGCGGGTGATCTCTCGCCACATCTTGACGCGGGCTGCCGTGCCTTTCATGACGCCCATCTTCTTCTCTTTGAAAGTGTTGCTGACGCCGCGTAGCACCACCCGAAGGACCTTGGCCTTGTTGCGCTTGGCGTAGGTGTTGATGGTGACCTCTACGCCCATACGCATCTCCTCTAGGAAGGGCATCTTATCGAGCAGCGAGCGACGCACCGCTCTTTGCCCACTGATGTAGGGCGAGATTCTCTGGGCGGTGTCGCTCAAGAACTTGCCGCCCCGGAAGACGCCGATGCACATGTCGCACCGGTCGTCGAGTAGCGGCCGGATGATCAGATCGACGTGCTCGGGCCGCAGGCCGCTCAGGTCGGCGTCGACGAAGGCGATGATCCCGGCGTCGGTCGCCTTCGCCCCCGCCGCCATGGCGCCGCCTTTTCCAGTGTTAAAAGGAAGCTCCAGAACCCTGACTCCCTCAAAGCTTCGGGCGACGCTCGCGGTGCGGTCGGAGCTGGCGTCGCTAACGACGATGATCTCTTCGGGAAACACGGCGCGCGTCACCGCGCGCAACACGTTGCCAATGCGCTGTTCTTCGTTGTAAGCCGAAATTACGACTGCTACTTTTTTATTCACGCCGAAGTTTGATACCGCTCTCGCGGGTCCCGTCGATCCCTATCCGCCGGTCTGCTGTGCTCTCTATTCGACTCTACCATACAACCGGGGAGTGGCCTAGTCCCTGGTGCTACTTACGCTTTCCTGGCATGAGCTCGCCACCCTCGAGCCTGGCCCGGACCTTGCCCTCGACCCGACTACCAACCTCGTTCCAGGCTTGCCCCATCTTGCCTAGTAATCCCCGCGAGGGCAAGATGAACCGCAGGTTTTTATACTCGTGCTGCGGCTTCCAGCGGCGCTTGTAGGGCTCGTCCCCTCGTAAGAAGTCAAAGGTGGTTAGCCCCTCCGAAATGGCCCGCCGGATCGTATGGCCCACAAGCAGCGTCCCGGGCGAAATGGACGACGCCTCCGGGTCGAACCCAGCCTGGTAGTAGAAGCAACCCTTCCCAAGTCTCATCGCGTAGATCGTGCCGACCGCCTTGCCGTCGAAGTGAAGAATCGACATCCACAGCCAGCCGTTCTGAAGCGCCAGCCCCGCCCATTCCCGGTGAAATCGTTCCGTGCGCGAGCCGATGAAGGCGCCCGGGAGCCCGCGCTTCCGCCAGCGCATCCTGTGCGTTTCGAAGAATGTCTCCATCGCTCGATCCAGCGAGTCCAACCCAACTTCCTCGATTCGCGCCCGTCCTGAGGTGAAAAGCTCTTTGTCCAGCTTTCGGACGTCGAACCGCAGGCTCTTGTTCAGGGTTGCGAGATACTCGTCGAACGTGGAGGGCAAATCGAGAACGAGGCAAGTCGCCTGTTCGACGACTTTGGCCCCCTCCATCAATCCTGCCAGAGGCGTGGTTTCGCGCAACTGATGGAGGTCCACCAGGTCCACGTCGCCCAACTCCTCCAGAAACGAGTGAAGCTGTTCGGCACACGAGGACTCGTAGCCGGTTCGCACCAGGGGATGAAGATAGTCCGAAGCGCCCGAGCACATGGCCCGAACCGTTCGCCACGGCCCACCCGACTTCATGAGCGGCATAAGACCTATCAGGTCGTCACCCTCGTACGCCGCGAAGATCAGAGGACGGCGCGTCCGGGCGTAGTGCTTCCACCACGTAGTTTGCCACTCCCACGTTTGGAAAGGGGTCGCGGTTGCGGATTCGGAGACAAGCGCCTTCCAGGGCCGCTCGAGTTCGGTCTCCCAGTCGCCACCGGTCAGCGCGCGGGATCGAAGCACGGCCCGATTATAGCCCTTCCGCGGTGGAGAGCAGGAACGCGTTCAGGGCATCGTTCACGCTTCGGTCGTCATAGAGTGCGTCTATGTTCAGGCCTTTCATCGCTTCGCGTTGGCGGTCTTGATCGAAGATTAGGTCGATGAACTCATCCTCGTTTTGCGCGTTCAAAGCCTCGACCCCCGCGATTTTGTTGAAGGCGTATGTATGCCGGCCTCTCATGAATTCGCCCGGCAGGGTCACAGTTGGAAGGCCCATGGTGAGCGCCTCCATGGTTGTGTTGCCGCCGCTCCAGGTGGGCGGGTCGAACGACACGTCCGCGACTTGCAGATAGCGGTTGAAGCCAAGCATATCGGTCCTGGGAAGGAAGTGGCAGTCGACGCTGTGCCTGATCATTCGTGATCGAAAAATGGCGAGGTCGTCGTCGTTAGGGAAGCCAATCATCACAAGGGGCTTTCCATGGCGGTGCTGGATTCGCGCCAAAAGCTCGTCGTTTTGAGGCGCCCACTTGAACAAGCCCTGCGCCATCATCGGCGAGAATCCTTCTTCCAACCCGAACTCGCTTCTCGACTTAGGGTGGATCACTCCCTTTGGGCGACTGAGCACGAGTCCCGAGTTTGGGAGGCGGATAAGCTTCTCGGTGTACTCCTTCTGGGCATCCTCGGGCTCCATAAGGTCGGAGCTGAGATAGTAGTCGATAGTTGGCATGCCACTCGTCGCCGGCATGCCCCAACCCGTGCATTGCACTCGCGCCAGGCGCAGGGTTGCGAACTGGATATCGCCCGCACGGGTGCCAATATCGGTAAAAATCATCGCGTCGAGGTCGAGCGACCGGATCCACTCGGCCGAAGGCTGCAACTCCCCGGTGAACTGATAATAGTGGTCCGCCGCTTCGCCGAATCGGCGCGAGATGACGTCGGACTGGCTGCTCGCGTTAAACGCGAAAGTCTCGAACTCAGGGCCGTGGTTTCGCAACCACCCCAAGGCCCACTTCGACCCATTGTCGTTCCGGAGGTTGGCGCTCAGGTAACCCACGCGGAACTTGCCCGGCTTGCGCTTCGGCATAGGCTCGGTCAGATGGGGGAAAACCTTGGAGGTGATCTTGTCGACGAGGAGTCGGCCATGTCGCTCCACCAGGGCTTTCACGGAAAGGCCCTGCTCGGGAAGGCCAAGCAGCATGCGGTAGGCAAGCGCGTTCACTGCGACTTTGGGGTCGAAGTTCATCTCCTCCAGCCGGTCGAGGCAGGTCTCGAACCGCTTTCGGGCCTCCAGAATCTGGTCGAAGGAGGAATACATGTGGGGCAGGCGTAGTTTGCCGAACAGATGGAGAACGTTATTATCGTCGAGCGATTTGTCGATCGCGTCGAACATTCCCAGGTCGATCAACTTCGGAGAGACGAAGAGAGCCTGATCGACGGGCGACCGAACGGTTACGTCTCCCGGCCGCGCCTCGAAGTTCTTGGGCTTTGGCGTGCGTGCGGGGACGGGGAAGGTGGCCTTTCCATCCAGGATTGCCGTATCCATGCCGGGCCGGTCGATCAGCAACTTCAGACATTGCCCAAGTTCGAATCGACCCTGCTGCAGGATCCCCTTGAGCGCATACATAATCCCATGCTGCACAGCGACGTTCGCCTGCCACTGGGGCTCGAACAGTGGGAACATCGGAATCTCACCCGGCGAATCCTTCAATATCTCGCAGGCGTTAACGTCCTTCGAATTCCGCCCTCTACAGGCCAGTGGCCGGGATTCATAAACGGAGCAAAGATGGTCTTCGAGCAGGGGACATACCACCTTGCCGAAAAAGAAGGGCTTTTCCCGGTTGGGTGCGATTCTCGCCTCATACTCAGTGAGCCGTGCCTTGAGAGACTCCATTTGAGTTTCGTTGAAATTCGCTTGAATCGAGTAATAAATTGCCAAGATCTCGGGGACTGACGCGAGCACAACTGCGAAGCAGCAAGAGTCGCAACCGGCTTTGCAATCGAGGTGAACGCCAGCCGCCCTTTGCTCTCGGCCGATCTCGAAATCGAGAGTGGACGACAGGTGCCGAATTAGGCCGTCCACGCCGATGCGCGTGGCGCCCTTTGAGAGCGCCGCCTGCGTCATCGTCACAGAAGTCTGAGCCAATGTATCTAGTGTTTTCTGATCGATCGCTTCACCATTTTGGCTCGAACGGCGAAGCCGACGGGCCTAAACCAATTTGAACGAGTAGGAGCGTTCGACGCAAGGGAGTTGGAAGTGCGAAGTGAAGGTGAAGGTGATGTGTGATAGGGTCTGGCTCGAGAATTCATGGACAGAATTCACAAGGCCTTTTCGGACGCGGCGTCAAGCCGCCGCAAAACAAAGCGCCGTCAAGCCGGGCGCACTCCATATCCGGACCCGGCCAACCTTTCAACCCTCACCTTTAACATCTCACTTCCCACCTAGAACCCTCAAAGGTAAACTCCCCCTTGCCCATGGACCTTCGCCAGACCCTCAACCTGCCTGACGCAGAGTTCACCATTCCTATGAAGGCGGACCTGCCCAAACGCGAGCCTGCAATCCAGGCGCACTGGGAAGAGATCGGGGTCTACCACCGAATCCAGGAGGCGAGGAAAGACGCCGACGTTTTTGTTCTCCACGACGGTCCCGCCTACACGAACAGCCCCATCCACTTGGGCACCATGGTGAACAAGACCCTGAAGGATTTCGTTCTGAAATCGCAAACGATGCTCGGGAAGCGCACACCCTACATACCCGGCTTCGACAACCACGGCCTTCCAATCGAGCAGGCCGTTCTGAAAGAATTCGCGGCCCGAAAGGAGAAGCCCGATAACGCGACGCTAAGAAAAGCATGCCGGGATCATGCGGCAAAGTACATCGGCGTGCAGACCGAGCAGTTCAAGCGACTTGGCGTGTTCGGCCTATGGGAACACCCTTACACGACCATGGATTTCCGTTATGAGGCGGAGCTCGTCCGAGTTTTCAAACGCATGGTAGAAGGCGGCTACATCTACCGTGACCTTCGCCCGACCCTTTGGAGCCCCACCCAGCAAACCGCCCTCGCCGATACCGAACTGATCTACAAGGACCACACGAGTAAGGCGATCTACGTTCGTTTCAAGCTGAAGTCGGACCCGATGAAGATGTTCGACGAGTTTCCGGGGTTGTACACCGTCATCTGGACCACCACCCCCTGGACGATTCCCGCAAACCTCGCGGTGGCCTTTCACCCAGCCTTGGATTATGAAGTGGTTCACGTGGGCGGCGAGTATTACCTGCTCCTCGGAGCGTTGATAGAACGCACCGCCGACATGGTGGGCTGGAAAGATTACAAGCGGGTTGCAACCTTCGAGGGCATCAACATGGAGGGCGCGGTTTTTGAGCACCCAATTTTCCCTCGCGACTCCATCGCCGTGATGGCGGAGTATGTGACCACCGAAGACGGCACCGGCGTCGTCCATACAGCCCCTGGCCATGGTCGGGAAGACTTCTATACGGGCAGGGCATACGACCTGCCGATCCTCTGCCCGGTCGACGAGCGCGGAGTGCTCACCGACGAGGCGGGCGAGTTCAGTGGCGTAAGCTACAAAGATTGCGACAAGGTCGTGGTGGACCGCCTGCGCGAGGTGGGCGCCTTGCTCGATGTGCGCGATTACGTTCACCAGTATCCCTACTCCGAACGGGACGGCAATCCAGTTATCTTCCGCGCCACCGAGCAATGGTTTGTCAAGATCGACCACGCGGACTTGAGAGAGCGAATGCTGAACGAAATCGAGCGCGTGGAATGGATTCCGGCTGCTGGCAAGAACCGAATCCACGCGATGGTTGCCGGCCGCCCGGATTGGTGCATTTCGCGGCAACGCCCCTGGGGCGTGGGGATTCCCATTTTCTATGGTTCGCCCAGCGGCGTCCCTGTTTTCGATTCTGACGTCATCGAGAGCGTCGCGCGGTTGATCGAGCGAAAAGGGCTCGAGGCCTGGTTCGAAGCGGAACCCAAGGATATCCTCCCCGAAGACTATGAACACCCCCTAACCGGCGAGACCTTTTTCACGAAAGACAAGGATGTGCTTGACGTATGGTTCGACAGCGGCGCCACCCACATCTGCGTATTCGAAGGCAACGTCGACCCCTTGTGGAAGGAGCGGCTGCCGGCAGATCTCTATCTGGAGGGCTCGGACCAGCATCGGGGCTGGTTCAACTCGTCCCTCGTTATCGGCGTAGCTACGCGGGGAGAGGCGCCGTACAATCAGGTTTTGACGCATGGCTTCACCGTCGACGAGAAGGGGATCAAGATGTCCAAGAGGCTGGGCAACGTGGTCGACCCTGTGGCTGCGTGCGACAAGTACGGGGCAGACGTCTTGCGGTATTGGGTTTCGAGCGTCGATTACACCAGCGACATGCCGTGTTCGGATGAGATGCTCGCGCGGTTTGGCGAGAACTACCGAACGGTTCGCAACACCCTCAGGTTCCTCCTCGGCAACCTTTATGACTTCGATCCAGACGCGGAACCGGCCCTTATGGAACTCGACGAGTGGGTGGTCGAGCAAGTGGATCTTCTGGTGACGGATTGTGTGGAGGCGTACAAGCGCTACGAGTTCGGCTCGGTCGTATCGAGCGTTCACAACTTCTGCGCCAAGGAGCTGTCGAGGTTTTATCTCGACGCGATCAAAGACCGCATGTATTGCGATGGTAAGGATTGGGAATCGCGCCGCTCCGGCCAAGCCGCCTCGCACTACGTGCTGCTTCAACTGACCAAACTGCTTGCCCCCATCCTTCCTCACACCGCTGAGGAAATCTACGGACGCATACCGGGGATCAACCCGCTCTTTTCTGTTCACGCAGAAACCTTCAGCGGGCCCTCGCTGAAGCGGCTGGGAGATATCGAGGGTAGCCTGCTCCAAACGCGGTTCGCCGAACTGATCGAATACCGCGCCATCGTGTTTGCCGCGTTCGAAGCTTGGAAAGCGGAGTCCGGCGTCAAGGATAGCCAGGACGTGAGCGTCACGGTGGTCGACTCGCAGGAAGTTGTCGCCGCCTTGAAGTCATTCGGAGACGATCTGCCCAACTATTTCAAGATGAGCTCGGTGGACCTGTCCGAGGGTGAGCGGTCGATTACGTTCAAGCAAAGCACTTTCCTAAAATGTGAGCGTAGCCGGCTGCGCCGCTCCGACGTAGTTATTGTGGATGGTGTGCCACTGAGCGCCCGAGACCGGAGGGTTCTGGCCCTTTGATGGAAAACGCTAGCGCGCCCCGCAAGGGCGTGGATTGGCGCATCGTGTTCTGGCTCCTGTTCGGCTTCATGCTCATTGCCGACCAGTTGATCAAGTTCTGGGCGCGAAACTACTTCCCGAACGAGCAAGCGTCGAAGACGATCATCCCGAATGTATTCGACCTCACGTTGACCTACAACCGTGGAATCGCTTTCGGCATGTTCCAGCACTCTGGCGTGCTACTCGCTCCTATCGCCATCGTTATCGGCCTTGGCGGAATCCTTTACAGCATGAAGCACCGCTCCGAGTCGCCCTGGGTTCACGTTGCGATGGCCCTCCTCTCGGGAGGAGCGTTGGGCAACTTGCTCGACCGCGTGGCTGCGGGCAAAGTCACCGATATGTTCCACATCCGGGCGTTCGAGTTTCCAGTTTTTAATCTCGCCGATAGCTGCATCACGGTCGCCGCCTGCATTTTGATTCTAAGGTGGGGCACCGAGTGGCTAAGAGAGCCGAAGGGGCACGCGCCTTCGAAGGACGTCGAAGTTTCGCCGCCGATTGAAGGCGCGGGTTAAGAGAGAGATCTTGGAAAGCGGATGAAGGCTCTTCTACTCGGAATGCTGTTCGCTACGACCCAAACGTCAGCCCAAGGGCAATGGCGGCGTTATGACGACGTCGACCTTGCCAACTCGCCAGTTGTGGTTATCGGCTGCCTTGCCGATCAGCAGCTTTATCGTCAAGTCCGTAATCAGCGGCTCTATACTTTCGATGACAAACCGTTCGATCTCATGGTCGCCAAGGTTATTCATGGCCAGATCGGGTCGGGAAGGATCACCGTTCTCGCATACGGAGGGATTTCGTTTGGAAGCAATGGAACCATCACCGACTTCGTCCCGAATTCGTTGGTCATGGGGGGAAATGCTTTCCAGACAGGCATTTGGTTCCTGACTCCTGGCCGTAGCAAGGATCCGAAGGACCGGCGACTATATCTTAGATTCGATTCTTGGCGCGAAGTGCAGCCGTTGAACCTGTTGCCCTTCTATGAGGCGCTACGTAGGCAGGATCGAGACACAGCCGTTGGCGAGTTTCTTGGAAGCGAAGATCCCGACCTCGTAGGGCACGCCCTCGGATACCTGTCTGGTAGTTGTCGGCCATGGCCCTTTGAGACCTTTGGCGGTAGAGCTCTTCCAGATGAACAGCACTCTGTTTTGCTGCGTCGCTATCTTCCAAGGATGCAGGATTTGATAGTACGCATGCCCTCGACATGCAGGGCTGTTGCGGCGGCTCTTTACGCCGCAGTAGCCGGGAAAGCGAGCGTCCCGCTTTTGCGGGATTTGCTGAGCGATAACAGTTCAGAAGTCCGATTGATAGCAACGGGTTACTTGACGAGGTTTGGCGATGTTGATTCGATGCCGAGATTTGCGGTGGCTTGTCGCCAGGCGGACAGCTACGCCCTGACCTGCAATGTTATCGACGAGATGTCGCGTATTGGAGACATTCGCTTTGTCCCCGCCTTGATCGAGTTTTTAGGGATCACGGCCCACAACATGCAATCCGGAGACGACTATTATATTCCTGCCATTCGGGCCCGGGCAGCACTCAAGCGTCTAACCGGCTATGCTTTCCCGGAGGATGCCGCGTCTTCGGCCAAAGCCTGGTACGCGGTCCGCGTTCAGGCGGCGCCAACTAGGCGCAAACGTCTGAAGGATTTGCTTGGGGACTGGGATAATCCTCTGAGCGTCACCATTGTCCCGCTTTCGAACCCCGAAACTAAAAAACTTTCAGGCCCGCGATATCAGGCGCACGTCAGAGTGACAAACCGGGCCAGGCGAAACCTGACCGTATTTCGGCGTCCTGAAGGGATATCAGAATACGTTGAATCCCCCGAGGGCGGCAGCCAAAGCGAAGCCCTCGTCCTCGATGGCGCTCCGGGAACTCAGGTTCTTGGCCCCCGACGGTCTATTGAATACCGAATTTCAACCGGTCAGAATATCTTTCGTAGGGGCGTACACTGCCGGCTTGTATTTCAATATGTGAGCCAGAGTGAGCCCACGAAGGCTTGGACAGACGTGGTTGAGTTAAGTCTCGTTGATGGCAGGATAACCAAGTGATTAAGCCCGACTCAACCTTCCCATGTGCCGTCTTAGTTCGCCGATGGGCCTCCATGCCATGTCGTGCTCGCTCAGTCGTTGAAGCCCCTCGAAAGTCGAGTGCCAACTAGGCCCAAATCCCCGCCTCTACCCCCAGCCCTCAACCCTCTACCCCAAACCAGCGTATCCTTAAATACATGAGAAGACCAGGCGTCATTCCACCAGGCAGGATCGGGTTGGTGGTCATCGCGGCCGCGATGGTCCCCGTCGTCGTTCGCAAATTCCCGGACGTGGTTCGCTGGCTCGGCAAGAAGATCGAGTCCTCCGGCGCCCGCCTCTCTAAAACCGCAGACGAGGTGGAGCGCTACGAACGCGAGCGCCAGGAGCGGGTGGAGAAAGAGGAAGCCCGCGTCAACGGCAAGTCCACCGCGGTAAAGGTCGAGGCGGAGATGGTAGAAAAACCGGGACCTGCAAAGGCAACCGCAAAGGCGAAGCCACCTAAGAAGGTTGCGGCACCCAAGCCCCCTAAGAAGGCTCGAAAGAAGGCCGATTTAGAAGATTAGTTGCGGATCAATGTTTCCTTGTTGTTTGACTCGATCCTATACGGCAAGTCCATATTATCGACCCACCGGGCGCCCCTATCGGTTTTGACCTTGTGCGCAAGTATGGTCTTGCCGTGGTAAGTCACCTCCTCGTCGCCAATGTAGGTGGTCGTGGCCGACACCCATCCCTGGGACTTGATATCGAAATCGGTGAACGTCACGGTTTCGCCCAGCCTCGGATGGTCGCGAATGAACCAAAATCTAGTTCGCTCGCCGAGATTGGCGCGGTGTGGGTATTCGAGGTTCTTGATCTCAGTTTTTGAGTTTGATTTCAGAGTGAGCTTCGCCCCGTGCGCGCCGAACTCCACCCTCCCTTGCACATCCACGGGCGTCGTTCTATGCCAACTCATCTCGATTGGTCGGCCGCTTCTGGCATAAAGATAGGAAATGGTCATGTGCCCCCCATAAACGGTCGATTTTAGGGTCATCTCAGACGACAGTTCGCCACCCGGCAGTATCCGACGAGAACTTTCATAAAAGCCAATTTCCTTTCCCTTGGCGTAAATCGTCCCGGTGACATGGCCATGCTGTGCGAACGCCTGAAAGAAGCAGGCCGAGGCGGTCGCGCCATTCAAGATGACCCGCTTGAGAAGTCGAACGTGCATGGAGCGAGGTTACCAGGCTAGTTTTGACCGTCCTCTTTCGTCGCAGTCGGCCTCGGGGCTCAGCACTTTCTTTCTTAACCCCAAGGCTAGTTCTTTGAACTGTCGAATCCTTGACTCGGGCCATCAAACCAAAACCGCCGGCCAGTCCAAAACCGCAAACCCATCTGGCGCATTGATCCATTTATGAGCTTCCGCGTGGCAAACTCTAACTTGATAGCCTTGGGTCCGTCTGGCAACGTGCGTCCTTGAAACATTTCTTCAAGATCGGTTCGCTTTGTGTTAGGCGTAACGCAAACGCTTGCCCCGTCAAACGTCCAACGGGCATTAAATATCCCCAAGCTCGGAATGTCCGCAGTTAAATCGGGTCGTAAGACTATCTCCACGTGTCCAGGCGGCGGGGCATAGTTCATTTCCCAAAACGTTTTGTCAAGAGTCCAATGACCTACGATTTCGTCTGTCCAATGAATCCGCTTCCATATTGACCAGCTTGATAGCCCGAGGATTAGAAACCCAATAACTGCAAGCCAGAGTTTCCTCATTTCATCATGCACCTGGCGAAAGACTCGAGCGCATCAGTCCAGAGTACGCCCTTGCTTCTATGTAACCGAACAGTTGCATCGCCAGCACCCCGAGCCAAGTTAGAAGAGCACGTAATGTCAGTCGGCAGGTCGGTGCGAGTTCGTCTTGCACCAAGTCCGCGAGGCCTCCTTCTGACCGTTCAGGTCATCTTTCGCCCATTAGCACTACTGGCCGCGGCCCCAGTTCAATCCGCAGCCCCGCGCCGTCCGCCTCCGCCGAATAGGGCTCGCCTCCCAGAGGCGTCACCGTATAGCTTCCCGAAGGCATGTGAAAAGTTTCCATGTTCGCATCCCAACACCAGGCCAAGTACTTGACTTCGCCTCCTCGCGAAAACTTGAGCAGATACAGATACGGCTTGTCGGATACAACGGCGGCCAGCTTCCAGCCTCGTAGTGCCTGAGTCAGAGCTCGAACCACGCGCAACGGCTCCTTTTCACCGAGGTCGCGATCCACCACGCCGAAGTGAGATTCGTCCGGCGCGGCTGGGTCATAGGCGTCGTTGGTCCAGTCGTACCAGATCGTGATCGGAACGTCGGCCATGAGCCCGCACAGATATTCGCGTGCCAAGAAATCGGCCTGAGTTTCCTCGCTGTACTGGGAATCTGGGTAACCCCATTCGCTACAGATGATCGGAATGGACTTTCCACCCGCGAACTCGGCGATCCGCCCCTTTAGCGCGGCATAATCGCCGAGAACGGTCTCCGGCCGGTGACCGCGATAAGGGTGAACGGAAACCGCGTCCCAATAATCCAAGAGGCCGGCAGAGAAACAGGACTTGAGAAACTTGAGGTCGATTCCTGTAACGCTCGGGCCGATGAACCACTCGTCCGGTTCGTTCGCCCGAATCTCCTGGCCAACCTCTTTCGCGAGAGTCGCATATTCAGCCGCGTTCGGCGCTGGCTTCCAGAACTTGCCGTTTGGCTCGTTGTACATCTCCCACACTATCCCGCGATGGCGGAAATGTTGAAGGGAGGCGTGAGCCCAACGCACGAACGCGGCCCTGGCCTCCTCGGACCGCGGCGCTCCCTCCTGATAGAGCGGATTTCCGTAGTCGAGAATGAGAATCGCCCGCAGATGGTTTTCGCTTAACCCTGACAATAGCTTATCGTAGCGAGAGAAGTCGTATTCCCCCCGCGTTCGCTCGACACGGCTCCAGGAAAAGTCGGTTCTTATCCACTTGAACCCGGCTTCGGCGATCCGGTGAAGGTTGTCGCCCGGCTCGATAAAGTGAACGTTAACTCCCAGCCCTGCCGGAATCGTGGCATCTGGCAATGGGAACTGTTCACGGTAAGCGGGTTGGGCCAGGGTGAGGAAGAGGGCGAGAGTTCCGAACATCTTTGCAAGTTCTGACGAAGAAGCCTGCGCGGCAGCACTACGTGCGAAGCCAGGGCTCAGATTTCAGTAGTGCAGACTCTTTGGTCTGCCCCGGCGACGGTCTCCAGGAAGCTGACGGCGTTCTCCGCTAGAACGCAAGTGAATAACCGCAGAAACGTAGCCGGATGAGTCTCGCAAAGAATCTATGGTTTGATGTCAAGGTGTACGAGTCTTTTCGGATCAAATTCGCTAAGATTCGTCATGATCGACCAGGTCAGGCGCAGCATTT
>Ga0265338_10003479_pt1 | contig 22124 bp, 25 predicted proteins | sample 42126metaG_FD_193579 | JGI IMG/M metagenome (GOLD analysis project Ga0265338, IMG submission 193579) | Rhizosphere microbial communities from Carex aquatilis grown in University of Washington, Seatle, WA, United States - 4-21-26 metaG | ecosystem: Host-associated > Plants > Roots > Rhizosphere... | reverse complement strand
CCGAGACGGGGCACAAAGATAGATATTTATTCACAAATAAAAAAATCCCGAAAGAGTAAAAACTCTCCGGGATAAGCTGATCAGATTTACGCAACGGCAGACTGCGCCGGCAAATACTGGGTAGCGCGCCGATGCAGAGCTTTGATGAGCGCGCAAAGCTCATCGGGATGAAACGGCTTGGTCAAGTAAGCATCAGCGCCGTACTCGAGATACTCGACCTTAGTTTCGATCCGTGCATCCCCGCTAAGGATAAGGATGGGGGCACGCACTCGCTTGTTACGCAGACGCAGAAGAAGATCGAGGCCCGTCATGTCGGGGAGTGTCGTGTCGAGCACGATGCAGTCCCAGGAATGATGTCCTAATTTCAGAACCTTTAAGCCCGTATCAAGGCTGGTGCATAACATCCCTGCCGCCCGAATGCTCCTGCAGGCTACGCCCTCGGTCGGATCACCCTCTGCAACGAACAAAACGCCGTATTCGATTGCCATTGGACTGCTCCTGGATTCGAATCAACTGCCGTGCGTACAATACCGTATCTACTATTTTGGGTCAAACAGCATTTAATTTTCTAAAAACCAACTTGTTAGTTATCCCCACATCTCGCCCTTTTGCCCTAAAAACCCTTGCGCTTCGCTGCATATGCTTTATTATAAAAATCTAATTTTCAGGAGCTGGTGCGGTCATCCTTTCGCGAGGAGCGGGAGACCCGGCATGAGCACATTAGAAATACAAATCATGTACATAAGAAATGGAAACAAACATAGGAGCCCGCGCGGTATTGCATAGCGACGCTTTGGACGCCATCGCCCGCGACGACTCGGCAATAAAAGCAGATTATAAAAACGAGCAAGCCTGGGGCTTGCTTGCAAGCATCGACCTCCATGAGTGCGATGCCGCTCTTATACGCGATGCCGAGGCCATAAAACGCTTTGTGGTAGAGCTCTGCGAGCGCATCGACATGAAGCGCTTTGGCGAATGCACCGTGGTTAACTTTGGCGAGGATGAGCGTGTGGCCGGGTATTCGATGTTCCAGCTTATAGAGACATCTTGCATATCGGCGCACTTTGCCAACCAGACCAATGCCACATATCTCGACATTTTCTCGTGCAAATACTACAACCCGTTCGAGGCAGCCGAGTGGGCCAAGGAGTTCTTCAAAGCCAAGGACTACAATCTTACCTATACGTTAAGAAAGTAAAACCCCGGCCAGTTTCGGCCGGGGGTCGACAATAGTCAGGGGTTGGATAAAGGAGCGAAATCAGCCGGGTTTGAAAAAGGCCGCAGAATTCTCATCTGGGACGGTGCATTTGCGCATCATCAGTGCAACCTCCTGCTCTTGGGGTGTGTACAAAAACACTTTTTCTCTATCACCCTCCTTCTGCCCCAAACATACCACAGGCCTATAAAAAGGAAACCCCGCTGTCCCCCGCTTGTTTTATAAAAAGGCGCAGCAAAAACCCCCGCTTTGGCGGGGGTTTTTGCTGACTAACCGAATATATATTGTTTTTATGATCACTGAAACTAGAAAACACTTTTCTCTTGTTCCGTTTCTGCTCGTCTTCTCGCTTCGTACTTTGAAACGTTACTAATGAGCCATCGAGAGCCCCAAACGCTTTGGGCCAATCACCCCACGCCGCTCTTACGAGCTATGCGGGGCACAGCGAACACCATTTAGAGTTGAGTGTTATTACTCTACTTTCTTACGAAAGTTATCGCCGATTGAGTCATGCCCTCGTACGAGAGGCACAACACCATTTCATTTGAATTATTCCACGAGCAGCTTCCGCTACCCGTGCCTTGTTACGACTTACTCCCTGTCACCGAGCTTACCGTGGGCCGCCAGAGGCGGACTTCGGGTGCTCCCGGCTCCCTTGAGTTGACGGGCGGTGAGTACAAGACTTGAGAACGTATTCACCGCGGTATAGCTGACCCGCGATTACTAGCGATTCCGGCTTCATGAGGTCGAGTTGCAGACCTCAATCCGAACTGGGCACTCGTTTACAGATTTGCTCCGGGTTACCCCATTGCGTCTCGTTGTCGAGTGCATTGTATCATGCGTGCAGCCCAGGATATCAGAGGGACATGCTGATCTGGCGTCATCCTCACCTTCCTCCCCCGTGAGGGGGCAGTCTCGCTTGACATTTAAAACAAGCAACGAGGGTTACATTCGTTACCCCACTGAAGGGAACAACTCAAGCCACGAATTGACGACGACCATGCATCACCTGCACAACAGCCTTGCGGGGGCCAAAATTTCTTAAGGCTTACAGTTGTGTTTCAAACCCTGGTGAGGTTCTTCGTTTACCATCGAATTGAGCCGCATGATCCACCGCTTGTGCAAGTCCCCGTCTATTCCTTTGAGTTTTAATCTTGCGATCGTACTACCCAGGCGCCTAACTTAACGCGTTAGCTTCGTCTCGAAGAGGGTCGATACTCCTCAAAACCAGTTAGGATCGTTTAGGGCGTGGACTACCGGGGTATCTAATCCCGTTCGATTCCCACGCTTTCGTGTCTCAGCGTCAGGAGTGCGCCAGTATATTGCCTTCGCTTTTGGTGTTCCCCATGATATCAACGGATTTCACCCCTACACCATGAGTTCCATATACCTCTCGCATCCTCTGAGTCGTGCCGTTTCCGCCGCGTTTTCTGGGTTAAGCCCAAAAGCTTTCACGAAGGACTAACACGACCGCCTGCACACCCTTTACGCCCAGTGATTCCGGATAATGCTTGGGGCCTCTGTATTACCGCTCCTGCTGGCACAGAGTTAGGAGCCCCTTATTCATGAGGTAACGTCAATTACTTCCTCCCTCATAAAAGGTTTTTACGTCCCGAAGGACTTCATCAACCACGCGGCGTCGCTCCATCAGGCTTGCGCCCATTGTGGAAGATTCTCGACTGCAGCCACCCGTAGGTGTATAGCCCGTGTCTCAGTGCTATCGGTGGGGGTCAGCCTCTCAGCTCCCCTAAGCGTCATAGCCTTGGTAAGCCATTACCTTACCAACTAGCTGATGCTGTACAGGCCTCTCAAGAAGCGGCTTGCGCCTTTAACGTCGCCGTACTATCGGGAATTACCTAACCTTTCGGCTAGCTATGCCCGACTTCTCGGTGAGTACCTGTATATTACTACCTCGTCTGCCGCTGACCTTGCGGTCCGCTCGACTTGCATGCCTTATCCACGCCGCCAGCATTCATCCTGAGCTAGGATCAAACTCTGAATAAAAATGTTTTTACGCATTTTTTAGCTCAATGAACGGAACAAGAGAAAAATGTTCTCCTGTTGTTTCTAGCTGCCTGCACCCGGTTGAGTGAGTACAGGACTTTTTTTGCGCACGCATATTTCCTCCTAAGAAATATACATGCGCGGTTTCTTGCTGCCCTGCATAACTCTCCAGTTACCAGGGCAAGTGTGATCATCCCGCAAAAAGAATTCGATTACTTCTTACGGGGTTATACAATTTTCAATATATATTCGGTTGTCAAAGTGCACACAACCGCTTTTCTTGGACGCAAATTATAATCGCCTTAGCAAGCTAAGGCGCATAAACGCGACCCCGATAGCAGTAGGGACAGTATACTCGCATATAGAGGAGAGTCAAGCCGAAAAAGGCCTTATTTTGAGGCTTGCTAAGGCACTTGCTTTTATTGAAAATAATGGTAAATTATCTACGCCGAGTCGATGACCGGCGGCCGCCATGGGGCGGTCAAATACCGGCGATGCCGGAGGAGAAGTTCTATGAAAATCAAGGTTGAGGTAAGGCCAGGCGAGGCTTTGTTTTCGCTCGAGAGTCCTGTGTTTATCGGGACAACTGCAACGAAGCGCGCGCCCGAGCACAGAGGGCTCTTCCACTTTCCACCAGTGGGAGCCATGGTCAGCGAAGGTTGCGGCATCGTCCCCATAGACGGGGACTGGGGCACGCTGGTGTTCGATCACCAGGACCCCGAGCAACGCGCTCCTCTTTCTGCCACGTTCTATCAATTCTGGTGGGAGGGACATCCCCTCAAAAAACTCGTGGTGAAGGAGGGACTCGAGGATCGTCGGATGTTCGCTCACAGATTCAACTTGAGCCCGAACTTCGGTCTTCACTTCCCAAGCTGGGAAGGCCCCAAGCAGCTGCTCAGTTATATGACCGGCGAGCCCTCGGACCCCAAACACCGCAAAGTCGGTATCATCGATATGCTGCTCTACCTCGAGGGCAAGATCGATCTCGTCGAGCTCGACGAGCGCGCCATCCCCTGACGAGAAAAATTGCTCCTGCAACTCACTGCCCGCCGGCATATCGGCGGGCTTTTCCTTTTAAAAACAAAAAGGAACCGGGTTAGCGGTTCCTTACGGGGATTTTTTGGGCATAGCCCGAGGCTCCGCCTTCCCACCTTTGCACGTTTTCTATGTAAGTGACCGAGTAGATGCGGGTTATAGGAATGGGATTTCTGCACACTTTCCAGCCGCCGTTGTAATGCTCGCCATCGCCGCTTGGGTCTTCTTCAAGCGCCGTGTTGTCGGCAATTTCACACTCAAATATCCACGCCTCGTTGGTGTCTGCGCCTATAACGTCTAGGGCATATGAGCCTTGCTCAAAAGGCTCTAAAGAAACGTGCACAAACTGGTCGCTTGTGGAGACATTTCTACCTACCAGCAGCGTCCTACTTTTAAGAATCGCCCGGTAGGACTCTTCTTGCTTAGTAACGTGATAAATGCGCATCAAACCTCCGCGCGATAAACTGTTTCTAAAAACAAAGTACCAAATTAAAAAGAGTTAGTCGATACCCTTCCACATAGGGCAGTCTTATGTAATTAGGGCTTTTTATTTACTAAACTTTTTGGTTTTTCGACCAATGATAACTATTCCCCACGATACAAAGTTTATGAGCATGTAGTAGAGAGGAAACGCAAGATTTGCTACATTCAAGTTAATAGAAGAAACCGCGCTCAAAAGCCCCACTATCCCGAGTAAAAACCAAAATGAAGCGGTCTCAGAGCGCGGGTCGCGGTAGGCTTTTACGATAGTAGGTATGTAGGCTATACCATCTGCCGCTATTGCAAACATAATTGCTACGAGAGGCATTGCCGTTATATGCCAAAGCACAAGTGCCCCAACCGAGAGCGTTAGGCAGATTCCTTCGATCCATCCGAACTTTTTATATCCCCAGCCGAATATGCCGAGCATCACTACGGTAATGTTGATTATGGTCGCGCTTATAAGCAGTATGAGCGACCAAGAAGCGCCGGCGCTTAGCTGCGCAGACAGCGTAATGAGTACCTCAAACGTCCAAATACCCCACGAGACAATATTGGGGCGGGTGGTGCCGCGCAGCATGTCGCGTATATAGGGGACGATTGCGGCAATCTGAATAACGCCCGAGAGTATCCCAACCGCTTCATGCCAGTCAAAAATCATTGTTGTTTAAGCGCGTTCTCTACCTGTGCAAAAAGTTCTTCCTGCGTGCCGTCGTTGTTAAAGATCTTATCAGCCATGTTCATAACTTTCTCTTTTTGCATGCCATTTGGGTCAGGGTCATTCATCTCGAGCGCTTCTTGTTTGGTAAATTCTTCAAACGAAACTTTATCTAAACCGGACGTGCGGGATTGGATGCGCTCATAGCGCAGATGCTGGTCGGCATCCACCGACCATAGTACACCCCCATGTTTCTTTAGTGTCTCTACCTCGGCTATGGTACGCACAGAGTCAATGATGTAATTTTTCGACGGCTCAAAGCCAGTACGCCGCTGATATTCGGTAATTAAAAAATCCTTGCCATATTTTGCTCGCAGGTCATTGGCAACAATACGGGTATTTTCCCGTTTTACTTCAAGTCCGCGTTTTTGTATCTCGTCTATCCACAGCGTGCGAGCCGAGCAATGCACAAATCCTTTCTTTTCAACCAGAAAATCAACGACCGTGCCTTTCCCCGCGCCATCCGTACCAGTAATACCGATAATCATAGAAGCTTGCTTGTTTTGGCGGTATTCTCAAAGTACATAAGCGCCGCATCTAATTGATTTTCCAAATCGGCAACGGTGCCGTTGTTGAGTATCTGATAATCCGCGCGCAGCATGACCGCGGCGATGTTTTGCTTGGTAGGATCAGTCGAAAACATTTCGCGCTCTTCTTGTGCTATAAACTGCTCCATCGACTCAGGCGCTGTGGCGCTACTTTCAAGCTGCGCGCGCTCAAAACGAAGCTTCGGATTTGCATTTACTGCAAGTAAAAATGCTCCTTCTTTTTTTAGTTCAACCGCCTCGCCAACGGCTCTGATGGATTCTAAAACAACATCTCCTCCTTCTTTTTGCGCTTGTTTGCTTAAGGAGACGACTATGTATTCCGGACCATGAGCAGCACGCAATTCATTACCGACATTTACCAGGGTATCGCGGTTAATAGGCAACCCGCGTTTGCGCACTTCTTCGGCAATAAATTCGCGCACGGAAAAGTGCTTAAACCCTTTCGATTTTAAATAATTGGCGGTGGTCGTCTTGCCTGCCCCCAGTGTGCCGGTAATGCCTATGATCATCCACGTATTATACTGATTTTTTAAGCAGCGCGTGCACTTGTGCTTCAGCGGCTTCGAAGCGTTTGAGGATTTCTTCGCAGTATGGGTTGAAGCGGTATACGTCTTTAAAGAGCGCGGTGTCGTGCTTTACGCTCTCGACCGCATCCATCAAGTAGCCGAACGAGACGGTGTCTATGTTTGTCCTGTCAAAGCCGGTGCACGACACCACCTGCCCCACGAAGTGCGTTAAAAAGAGCGTTTCGGCCAAGTGCTTGTCGTGAACCTCGGCGGACATTTCTAACACGGTAAAACCGCAGGTGCGTAAGAACGCTATAAGCGCTTCTTTTTCCTGTGGCGGCAAAGTGCTCTCCGTTACGACGATTCTAAAACCATCCACATTGGCCTGCTTTTTTGCGTAACTCTCCGGGCCGAACATCGGGTGCGTGGCGATATATTTTGCCATGCCGGCGTATTTTTTAAGCAGGTTTACTGTGTGTACTTTTACCGTAGCCACATCTATAAGCAGAGTGTTTTTACCAAGCAGCGGCGCGAGCTTTTGGAGCGTTTCTTCGTACGCGGAGATGGCGGTGGCGAGTATGACCGCGTCGCATGTAGCCACCTCTTCCAAAGAAAAAAACTTTACGTTGTCTGGTTTGTAGCGCGAAGACTGTATTTTAATCTGCGCTTCCGGCAAGAAGCGCTTAGCGAGCACCTCCAAAAAAGCACCGAAATTCCCGTAACCGACGATGCCTATAGTCATATCTTTTGTATCTTAGCAGCTTGCGCGGCCATCGCCATTACCACTTCCTTAAAAAACTTCTTGTTTTTCCGGATTGCAATAATGCCGGCTGCGGTTATGCCTGCTTTTGTTTTTATTTTTGCGATGTCTGTCTGAGGAATGTTGAGCGCTTTAAAAAGCATTTGAGCCGCTTTTTGTTTTGGAAGTTTGCCTTTTGCGGCAACCGCTTCGGCGTATTGCGCCAAAAACTCTTCTACCACAGCCGCACCGGAACTGACGAGATACATATAGGCGTCCATTTCTTTCTCCGGTATTTCTTCTGTTGCGCCAAGTGTATTGAGCAGTTTTATAACTTGTGCTTTTTGAGAAGAAGCATATTCGCCCACTGAAAAAAATAGCGGCGAACGGCCATGCAAGGACGGCATGATGCGCACCAGCGGTACTTTGCCCAAAGAACGGTAATACTTTTGCATAGGCACCGCGGCTGCGGCCGTTATGAAAACTTTGCCGGCAATAGCGTTAGTATCGAGCTCTTTAAAAAGCCGCGTAAGATTCTGCGGGCGCAGGCACAAAAATACCACGCCGCTTTTGGCAATTACTTCTTGTAGTGAACTGTCTTTTTGCTTGCGGTCAAAGGAAATGACTTTTACCTTCCTGCGTTTAAGCCGTGCCCGAAGCCAGCCCCCGACATTTCCCAAACCGACAATGCCTATGGTCATACCAATGGATCATAACAGAAAAAGGCCCGGCGCTAGCGCCGGGCCTCGGTTATGCGTTGCCATATCTCTGAAGCAGCTTCTCGGGCATTTTACGATCCAGTTCTTTGCGATAGGTGTCCTCATCGGAATGCTCCGTCGAAAACTCAATAACGACCGACCTCTTGAGGCCGCCATACCGATGTACCTGCCCGGGCTCGATATCTATAGAATCGCCGGGATAGTATACCGCCGTCTTGCCATCGAGCTCGAGAAGTATTTTACCCGAGAGGATATAAAATGTCTCCGTTTTGAGTCGATGATAATGCAGGCTGCCTTGCCGGCTTTTGTTGACAATAAGGAGCTTGCCGCAATACTTGTTAGTATTCGCTATCCACTCCTCCCTGCCCCATCTTTTTTGGACGCGATGACGGTCTTTTGCGCGCACCAAGCCGCTTACTTGCACCGTTTTAGCCATGCCAAACGCTCCTTGGGTGTGGTTTTTCTGTCTATACAAACAATACTACCCTACGAGCGCTTTTGCCACTTTTCCCAGGCTACCAAAAGCGGGCTGGCGAGGAAGATAGACGAGTAGGTACCGGCTATCATACCCACGATAAGCGTGAGAGCGAAGTCTTTGGTGGTGGCGGGGCCCACAAAGTACAGCGCCGCAAGCACTATCACAACCGTAAGGCTGGTGTTGATGGAGCGCGCCAAGGTTTGCATAATGCTGCGGCCCACGACTTGGTCGAACTCTTCGCGTTTGTGATGCGTCTCGTTAAGCGCCAAGTTCTCACGGATGCGGTCAAAAACCACAATGGTATCGTTGATGGAAATGCCCAAAATGGTAAGGAGGCCCACGATAAACAGCGAGTCTACTTCCGCGCCGTTTATGCGGCCAAGCAGCGCAAAGAGGCCGGTGGGTATGAGCACGTCGTGCGCGAGGGTAATGATAGCCACGATGCCATACTTCCAAGACTGCACCGGTTTGGACACCGCGCGGAACGCGAACGCTATAAAAAGTATGATGCATACCGTAACCAAACCGAGCGCCAAGAGGCCTTTGTCCAAGAGTTCGGTGCCGATGACGGGCCCGACCGAGGTGTACTGGTCTTCATGCGCGGTGCCGAGCGTCGCAAGCGCTGTTTCTAAAACACTTTTTTCATCGGTGGTTAAGGGGCGCGTGCGCAAAACGTAGGCGTTCTCGCCCGTAGGCTGCACACGCACCTCGCCGAGATTGAGCGGGGCGGTAACGTTTTGTATCTGTGCTGCAGTCGGCACCGTGCCCTGGTAAGACACCTGCAGGAGCGCGCCTCCTGAAAGATCGATGCCCGGCTTAAGCCCCCACAACACGATTGCCAAAAGCGCGAGCACCGAGAGCGCAGCCGGTAGTATAAAGAAGTATTTTAAATTTTTGGAGATGTTCATAAAATGAGGGTGTAGAGATTAGGGTATAGGGTCTAGGAGCGCAAGCCGGAGCGCAGCAGGAAGCGCCCTACTTTGCCGTCGGCATTGATGCCTATGGCCAAGAGGAATGTGCGGGAAATGGTTATCGCCGAGAAAAGCGACACGATAACGCCTAAGCCAAACACCAGCGCAAAGCCGCGGATAATGGAAGTGCCGAGCCAGAAGAGTATGACCGCTGCGATAATGTGCGCGATGTTAGAGTCGCGGATGGCGTTCCACGCGCGCTTAAAGCCTTCACGGATGGCGGCCTCGGCGCTCTTTCCTGCCGCAAGTTCCTCTTTGACGCGCTCGGCAATGAGGATGTTTGCGTCTACCGCCAAACCGACCGAGAGTATAAAGCCTGCCATGCCAGCTGCGGTTAAGACCACCGGTATAAGTTTAAAAAGGCTCAGCATGAGCACGGAATAAATAATGAGCGACACCACCGCCACGATGCCCGGCAGGCGATACCAAAGGATCATAAATAACGAGAGCACGACAAAGCCGAGGACGCCCGCAATGAGCCCCGCATGCAAAGCCTCGGCGCCCAAGGTAGGCCCGATGCTATTGGTCGAGTCGAGCGTAATAGGCACCGGAAGCGCACCCAGGTTGAGATTGGTCGCGAGCGACTTGGCCGTGTCAGCGGTGAAGTTGCCGGAAATGACGGCCGTACCGCCATCTATTTTTTCTTGGATAGTCGCGACGGAAATAACTTGACCGTCGAGGAAAATGCCCATCTCGCGGCCGACGTTGGCGTCGGTTATCTGCGCAAAAAGCTTTGCGCCCTGCTGATTGAAGTTGACCTGCACAACCGGCTCGGATGCAAGCGCCCCCGAGCCGTTGCCGAACTGGAGCGATGCCGATGAAAGATATTCGCCCGTGAGCCCGGTGTCGGTAAACGCCGTGGTGTTTACCGTGCCGTCGGGGTTGGTGGTAGAAGCTTCCATGCCCTGCTTCACTAATTTAAATTCGAGCGTGGGCGTCTGGCCTATCAGCTGTATCGCCTGATTTACATCGGTAACCCCGGGAAGGTCGACAATAAGCCGATGTACGCCGTTGCCCAAGGCACCGCCCTGCTCGAGCTGCACCACCGGCTCGGAGACGCCGAAGGCGTTGACGCGGCGCTCAATAACCGCTTGGAGCGCGGTTAAGGAGTCGTCGACGTTTGCGGCGGGAACTTTGCTGACGTCGGCGTCGTACACCAGCTCGGTGCCGCCCGAAAGGTCGAGGCCGAGTTTAAACGCAAAGCGGCCTTGGTTGGCCTGGTAGGTTGGCGTCGAGGTTTTGTAAATAAAAAAGCCCAACGCAGCCGCGGCAACGAGTATAAGCACGGCGCTGTATCTGAGTGCAAACATGGCTCATACCATAGCAGAAATAAGCCATTTTTCAAAGGGGGTTGACGTATATCTTATCGATGGTATATTTCTTTCAGTACAAAAATAGAAAGTCAGTTGGAGGCAGACATGTTCAAAATATTGGCACTTCTCGTAGGATTCAGCGCGGGCAGCTCGGTACCGATTACCCTGGTTTCCATTCAGCCGATGAGCCAAGTCGAGCGCATGGCCTATCTTGCACATGAAGAAGAGCGAGACATCGCACAACTTTGCAAAGCGGGCTTCCCGCAACGCTTGTGCATTGGGCGGCTCGGGTGCGAAACGGAACACTCGCTTCACATGCGGGAAATAAAGTGGGACAAGTACTGCCGCTAAAACTCCGAAAGAAAAAAATGGGCCGCTCCTCAAAGGAGCGGCCCAAAAACTTTTTCTACTCGACAAACACGCCTGCATCATAGAGCGACCGCACTAACGTTACCCGGTCGGGGTTAAAGGCGAGCATTTTTTCTTTTATCTCCGCTCCGGTTAAGCCGCCACTTTCCTTAAACTTGCTGTTGGAGCGATGCAGCGCATCGTATACATCGGCAAGCGCCAGCATGCGACCGCACTCTTTTATCAAAAGCTGGGTCGAATGATTGTACTTATTGATAGGCGCCGGCATCACTTTTGGGTAGCCGTTTTCCTGAAACTTATGATGCCACATCATTATTTCGGCGCTGTAATTGAAACGGCCAATAAGCATGCGGTAGCCGTCCATGACGTGCCGGCTGATTGCGCGCTGGTCGGCGGCCGTCCATGTCCCCACTTTGCCGAGCACTTCTTTCGGCGTTTGCACTTTGCCTATATCATGCAGCGCGCCCGCAAACACAAGCGGCCTTTCTTCGCTATGCACGTGCTTGGCAATCTTGCGCGCAACGAGCGCAACGCGAAGCGAATGCAAATAGTGCACGCGCGTTACCTCGTTTTTATCGCGCAAGGGCGCAAGCAGCGATATGACCGCCTCTTTATCGCTGGGCTTCATGCCCACCTGGTCGCATGCTGCATAAAAATCGCATTCAAGCGATTCGAGTGTTTGCTTCATCAATGAACTCCCGGGTTAGACCTTGTTTTCCTAGTCTAAAATAGCAGACCGGAAGCAACTTGACAAGTCTTACACTATGTGATAGTGTTGTAGGCGGATTTGGTTGTCAAGCGGTTTCTTAGGTTAGGTCCGCCGTAGCATCTTGCTATCGGCTTCCCTCTGGAGAAACACCATGAGAATTGTCAGAAATGCCGCCATCGACAACCAAAACCAAACGAAGCACCTTATTATAATCTCACGCGACGAGCCGCTTTTCGCCGACGAACTTATCGCCGTCGCCGAAAGCGTCAACGCGTACTACATTTCTGAAAATCGCTATTCTCGTTCGCTTCGCGACGAGCATAGTAGCGTAGATTTTCAGACAAAGCATTACTGCATTAAAATTGCAGACGACAGCCGTGAATCTTTTACTCGCGAAGAGCTGCACCGCGCTCTTTGCGACGACTGCGACGGCTACTAAAGACGACTGCCCCCGGGACAACCTCCGGGGGCATTATTTTTTTGCCAAAATAAAAAGGTTTTTGAAAATCATTGCCACCGCTATGGGGCCTATGCCTCCCGGCACCGGCGTAAATACTGATGCTACTTCGGCACACTCGGGCGTCGCGTCGCCGGCCAAGCGACCCGAAGCCTCCGACGTGCCTGCATCTATCAAGACAACTCCTTCTTTTAACATCTCGGGTTTTACAAAACCTGGATCTCCCGCCCCAAGAACCACGATGTCGGCATCTTTGAGATCAGTAAGCGACCCTTCGTTGCGCGTGACCACCGATACGCGCGCGCTCAAATCTTTTAGCAGCGCAGCAGCGGGAACTCCTACGAGCCTGCCAGCGCCGACAACTATCGCTTTTTTGTTGGCGGCGGCAACGCCCGCGCGCACGAACACTTCTGATATCGCTTCGGCAACCGGAGCCTGCACTACCGTGCGTTTGCCGGATACGGCATCGACGTCTTTATCTCCCGGCAAGGCAGCCAATATATCTGCGAGTTCTATCTGCGGCGGCAGCGGCATTTGTATGATGATACCCTTACAGGTGCTTGAAAGTCGTTCCAGTGCGCGTAAAGCCTCGGCTATCGTAGAATCGTCTGTTAAAAGTTCGCGCACGACCACCACGCGCAGCTTATCGGCGACCCGCTCTTTTATTTTTACGAAAGACTGTGATGCGGCGTCGTCTTGCCCCATCAGGACGCCAAGCTTGAGCACGGGCGGCAAAGCATCGCGCTCTAAAAGCAGCCCTTCTATAATCTCTTCCGCTATTTTTTTGCCGTCGATTATCATCCCTTAGTTCTACTACACTTACATGAGATTCGAAAGTTTTTTGAGCTCGGCAATCCCCTCCTCAAGAGTTACCTGCGGCTCCCATCCTAGTAGCTTTTTGGCAAGCGAGTTGTCAGCCAATGTATCATGCGGCTCGAGGCGCGCGGGTATGTTGACGGTCGGGCCGCCTATAAGTTCTGCGATTCTATTAACCGACACGTTTTTGCCCGCGCCGATGTTCAGCACTTCTCCTTTGCCGACCATATCCGACTCTGCGGCGAGGATGTTGGCGCGCACCACATCGCGCACGTGGGTATAGTCGCGCGTTACGGAGCCGTCGCCGGTTATGGTCATCGGCTCGCCGCGCTGGCGCTGCGCAATAAATTTTGCGATCACGAGAGCGTACGCGCCGTTGGGGTCGGCGCCGGGGCCGTAGACATTAAAATACCGCAAGCTTACGGTGGGCAAGCCGTATACCTCGCTAAAAAGGCGGCAATACAGCTCGCCCACGTATTTTTGCAAACCATAGGGGCTTATCGGATGCGTTGGCATCGTCTCGACCAGCGGCATAACCGTGGTGTCGCCGTAGGCGGAACTTGATGCGCTGTATATCACTTTTTTTACGCCCGCGTCGCGTGCGACAACCAGTACTTTGAGCGTGCCGGTGATATTAGCCTCGTTCGTCTCCACCGGATGCTCTATAGAGTACGGCACGCGCGGCATCGCCGCCACATGGAACACGTACTCGGCGCCCGCAAACGCTTTGGCGAGCGACTGCTCGTCTAGTATATTGCCGCCGGTTTTATTGTCGAACACTTCTACCGTAAACCCTCGCTCTTTGAGCGCCGCCACGATGTGCGTGCCGATAAACCCCGCACCGCCCGTTACTACCGCTTTCTTGCCCTGAACTTGTTGAAGGGTATCCATAACTTTTTAAAACTATCCTTCGCACATGAAAGTTCTATGCATTGCCGCGCATCAGCACGCGGCGGATAGTCTTGAGCGCGATGGTGACGTCGAGCAAAAGCGAGCGGTGCTTTAAATAGTAGAGATCGTAGGAGAGTTTGTTGCGTGTCTCAGCGACGTCGGTGCCGTGGTGCGGGTCTTGATGATGATAAATCTGCGCCCAGCCCGAGAGCCCGGGCTTAACCAGATGCCGCAGGTTGTAATAGGGTATCTCTTTGGCATACTCCGCCACCAGCGCCGGAAACTCGGGTCGCGGGCCGATAAGCGACATGTTGCCGCGCAAAATGCTCCAGAGCTGGGGTACCTCGTCGATGCGCGTCGCGCGGATAATCTTGCCCACCGGCGTAACGGTGTGTTTGGTTTTGAGTACCTCGCTGCCGGAGTCGGTGCCCGACATGCTGCGGAACTTAAGCATGGGCAGCGGCCGGTTGTACTGGCCCACCCTCACTTGACGGTAAAAAATAGGGCCGCCGTCATACAACTTTTGGGCGATAATTATAAATGGATAAAAGATAAGTGATATCGCGCCGGCTATCAGTGCCGCCGTTATGTCCATAGCGCGCTTGAACATGTCGTAAAACACATGGGCCTGCTGGCTGACATTGCGCGCAAGCCACGCCGAGTCGAGCCTCGAGAGCGGTATACGGCCAAAAACATCCTCATACACGTTGAGTGCGTCGAAGAAACGTACCCCTGCCGACAGCAGGTTATACATGTGGGGGAAGGCCGCGGAAACTAGAGGCTCGTCAAAATCTGCAACCACGACGCGGGCGTGATGGCTCTGCATTGCAGTAACAATAGCGTGTGAGAGTTCGGGTGAACTCGGAGAGATTATCTCAACAATGCGCACGGGCGCGTGTTGCGCGCCGTTCATCGCTTTGGCAAGCGCTTCTATCTCCTGACCCTCGCCCACCATAATAGCGGCCTCGGCCCGCTGCAACCCGAGCCAGGGAAAAAGCACCACGCGCCAAAACAGCACTAAGAGGAAAGAGACGACCAAATATATAAAGAGGAGCGTCTTGGGCGCGATGCCGAATGCCGGCACCAAAAAGAAAAAGAGTGCTGCGAGCAGCATGTTAAATATCTGCGCTACTAACAGCGTGACCGAAAGCGCGCGGCGCGCGAGTATAATAGAGCGGCTCTCGTAGAGTCCTGCAATAAAAAAGACAACAACCCACGCCACAAAGAGGAGCGAGAACGGCGCCAAGTGCGCGAGATAGAGCGCCTGGCTAGGAAGCTCGAAAACGCGCAAATAGAGCGAAACGTAGAGCGAAAGGCAGAAAAAGAGGAGGTCCCCCAGGAACAAAATAAGCGTCCGGGGGCGGAATACCGTGTTCATAGGTTTGACGATATAATACAACAAAATGGATAAAAAGAAAGTTGCTTACGTTATCACTAAATCCAACTGGGGCGGAGCGCAAAGATACGTCTTTGATTTGGCCACTTCCCTACCTAAAGATACATTTGAGGTAGTGGTTGCCTTTGGTGGCACGGGTGGAAAAGACGCTGAAGCAGGGCGGCTTAAAATAGAGCTCGAGGTCGCCGGTATACGCACTATTTTTGTGCAGTCTTTTATGCGCGATATTTCTTTGGGCAAAGAGTTTGCCGCATTCAAAGAATTAAAACAATTTTTTAAAACAGAGCGGCCCGATGTCGCGCACTTGAACTCATCTAAAGCAGGCGGTGTGGGGGCGCTCGCGGCGCGGCTCGCAGGAGTTAAAAATATTATATTTACTTCGCATGGGCTTGCGTATGACGAAGACCGGAATATTTTTGCGCGCGCGGCGATATACCTGGCGACGTGGGTAACTTTTCTTTTGTGCCATACAGTCATCGTTATCACGCAGGACTCCTACAACCGCGCGCGGCGCATGCCGCTGGTCGCGCGCAAGCTGCGGCTCGTGCACAACGGCATAGTGGCACCGATTTACAAAACGCGAGATGAAGCCCGGGCGTTCTTCTCATCAAGGCGAGACCTTGCTGTTTCGTTGCAGGACAAGGGCGTTTGGATAGGCGCTATTGCCGAACTCACGTGGAACAAGGGCCTCCACGACCTCGTGCGCGCCGCCGGAGCGCTCAAGCGCAAAGGCTTGGAGTTTCAAGTGGTCATCATAGGCGAGGGCGGCGAGCGTGTGTTTTTAGAAACGATGATAAAGGATGAGGATCTTAAAGACCGCGTGCATCTTGCCGGCTTTGTCGAAAACGCGGCGCAGTATCTGCCGGCATTCGACATCTTCGCGCTGCCGAGCGTTAAAGAAGGCCTCCCCTATGTGCTCATGGAGGCGGGCCAAGCAGGCCTGCCGGTAGTTGCCAGCAACGTCGGCGGCGTGAGCGACATAGTAGGCGACAAAGTCTCGGGACTGCTGGTAAAACCCAAAAACCACGGCGACCTGGCCAACAAGCTAGAGCAGCTCATCAAAGACCAACCCCTGCGCGAAAAGTTAGGCACAGTCCTAAAAGAGCGCGTAGAAAAAGAATTCTCGCTCGAGAAAATGATTACGGAAACCGCAGCACTTTATTGAACGACTATAGTCGCAGTGCCGATAAGATTACCCTTTGTATCTTTTGCTGTGGCCGTATAGGTGCCGGCCGCGGTGTAGACATGAGAGTCATTGATTGAGACGACAGTATCGGTGCACGAAGAAAAGCAAGCGTCATTTTCACTTATCTGTTGTCCGTCTCCGAATGTGATAGTGTGGCCGACACCGACAAAACTGCCCGCAAACTTGACGCTCAGCGGCGCGTTGCCGGACGAAGGCGAGACACTCAAGGTGGAAGTATTTGTACTTGCATAAGCTTGCTGCTCTGCCTGTATAGTCGCCTGCTGCTCGGCCGCGCTCACCGGGGTCGCGACCGACGGGTCGGTGGCGACGATGGTTTTTACACTATCCATAAATCTGTTATATCCGCTCGTAGGATCGGAAGCCGAGCCGCAATCATAGTCGGTCGCCGCATTGCACGAAGAAGATAATGCAAGAAAATGCGTGGCGCTAAGTGGAATAATGACTTTATTTCCAAAGCGAGTGTAACCGATAAAGATATGCAGGCCACCCATCGTGTTGTTGGAGACATCAGCGGGAGTTGTACCGCCCGCTGCGCCCTTCGGGCCGCCGTCGCTGGTATACATCCAGGTATGGGTATTTGCATCGAAAAAATATTTATCAACGTCGGAGCCGAACGGACCCGGGTCGACACTGGAAAGGACAGACATAGTAGGCGAAACAACCTCGTCTATTGAAAACTCAGGGGCTTTAATATGCCGAACTATCACCGTCTCAGTTCCGTACAAATAAGATCCATCTTGAACCGAGGTATACTGCGTGGGCACTACCGTGTCCGAGCTCGGATACCAGAACGAAAAGCCGAAGCTCGCGTCGGTGTACTCGCTCATGCCGGGGACGGAAACTGCTTGTGGAGCTGAGACAGTCAACACGCCGCTGGCAAGCAAATAACTATCAGAATAAATACCGACAGAATACGTGCCAGGCTGAAGAGAAGAAAGCTGTATCGAATAGCGTCCGTTTGCAAGTGTCGATCCGGGGAAAGTTACTTGATTGTTTACGTATGCTTGCTGAGAGCCTCCTGCCACGCTGTTGATAGTACCGGGCCCCTCATATTGAGGCGGCAAGGTTTGCCTACCTGGTACGGCATAGATGGTTATATCAAGCAAAGAGTTGCCAGAAAAAGTTCCGGTAATCGTCGGCTCGGCTGATGTCGTCGTGAGCGAACTTTCGTCTATCGTGGCCCACGGCTTGGCTGAAGTGGTTTGCGCCGAAGCATTTATACTAGCCTGCGCGGTCGTCGGCGTCGTAGTCGCCTGTTGATAAACGGAAGCTTGTGGAACCGCGCCATGTTGCATTGCCAAGTACGCTCCGCCACCGATTACAAGAACACCTAAAATGACCAATAATATGGGGAGCCAGGCGAAGCCTTTATGATAGTTTTTCATGTTGATAAAAAGTTATTGAACCGTGAGCCAAACCGAGAGCGGGTAGGTGTTGTTGCTCGCGTCTTTCAGCTCAACGGCCTGCCCGCTAGCCATGACCGCAACCACGTAGTAACTGCCGCTTAGAGTGCCAGTGGGCAGGTTAAGCACAACAGCGCCAGAGCCATTTAAAGATGGAGTCTGCGCGATAACCGTTTTAGCATCAGAGCCCAAACCTTGCAGCATAGTTCCCGCAGGCAAGTTCTGATATTGCAAAGTGAAACTCAATCCCGAGCCGTGGGTAACCGACAGCGATGGAGTCGAGGTAGTTTGGCTACCAGCGGAGTAAGCGTCCTTTTCATCCTGAATTATAGACGTCTGCTGAGCCGCGCTCGCCGGAATCGCGACGGACGGGTCGGTGGCGATTATGGTTTTAGCAAGAGGAATTACACTTGTTTTGTAATCTCCCGTTTGTACACTCACAAAGGTATTGGCGCTAAGCGGGATGACTTGAGTATCGCTCGAACTAAACGAGGCCAAAGTGAGCATATGCAGACCGCCCATAGTGTTATTTGAAACATCCGCAGGGGTAGCCGGAGTCCCGACAATACCGCTCATCCACGTATGGGTATTGGCGTCAAAATATACGCGATCAGTTGTATGACTATCTATAAAAAATCTAGATTGGTAGTCTGTGATTCGTTGAGTGTCATAATGTTCTTCCCTCCTCCATCTTTAACGAGAATACTTTTTACTAACGAGCCGGCCTCAGCGCTTGTCGTAATCTGCCACCCGCTCGGATACCAGAACGAAAAGCCGAAGCTCGCGTCGGTGTACTCGCTCATGCCGGGGACGGAGACAGAACTCTGGTTTGAGCCCGTTACTGTAATCGTCGCCGCGCCCAGTGTCGTCGACGGGAAGTGCCTGCTTGCGACGACTTTATACGTGCCGGGGGTCGTATAGGTGTGCGTAAAAGTTTGGGGATACGCCGGAGCATTGCAGCCGCCCTCGTCAAACGCAAATCCTGCGGTCAATGGAGAGCAAGGATTCGTCCCGTCGCCGAAATCTATAAATTGCCCTCCGGCGCTTTGCTGGATAGAAAACGTAACGGTAAGCGGAGCGGCACCATTCGTGGAAGAAACTGAGAGAGAGCCTGCGGTCGTTTGCGCGGCGGGTGTTTGCTGAACTTGCTGCGCAGAAGAAGTCTGGTCCGCAGCGGGTGCCTGCGTCTGAGATACGCTGTCTACAGGTTGATAAATAGACTGTTGTGGTGCGCTCGTTTGATGCGTCGCAACATACATCCCACCGCCCAGGACCAGTACGATGCCCGCTATGAGTAAAAGTGGCAGCCACATGAAGCCTTTATTAAAATACATGGCACTACAATACCACGGTTTTTAAACAAATCCAGAGCCCTGTGGATAGCGGAGTGGGTTAGCGCGGCGTGTCGTAGCCGCCTTCAAACTCCCTGTTCATCGCGTCGGGGCTGGTGGCGCGCGAGTAGGCGTTCATCCCGGAGAGCATGCCGAGGCTCAAAAACTCGGCAATAATATGCGAGCCGCCGTAGCTCATAAACGGTATTGTCGTGCCAGTTACCGGCAAGATGCCCATATTGATACCGACGTGGAGCAAAAAGTGCGCAAAAAAGTAAAACAGCACGCCAAAGGCAAACAGCGTCTCGAAGTTGCTGGCGCCGCGCGAGGCAGTTGCAATGATGCGCCAAAAAATAATCCCGAATAAGGAAAAAACTATGAGGATGCCGACGAACCCCCACTCTTCCGAAAACGCGGCAAAGATAAAATCGGTCTGATACTCGGGTAAAAAGCGCAGTTTGCTCTGGGTGCCATAGCCAATGCCTTTGCCAAACAGCTGCCCCGAGCCCACCGCGATGGTCGACTGGTAGGCGTTATAGCCCGCGCCGCGTATGTCACCGGTGGGGTTGATAAACGTCATGATACGCTGCTTTTGGTAGTCATGGAATCCGAAGAGCCACAGCGCCGCAAAGGCCGCCGCGCCGACCACAAGCACCGTGAGCAGGTGCTTCCACGAAATGCCGGACACCAGCACCATGCCGAACCACATCAAAAAGATGATGATGGCGCCGCCAAAGTCGGGCTGGAGCGCAACCAGCACGAACACTATGCCCGCGTAGGCGCCCGACACCAGCACGTGCCGGAAGTTGCGTATTTCTATATGCCGGCGGGAAAAATATTTGGCAAGAGCGATGATAAGCGCGAGCTTTACGAATTCTATCGGTTCTATCCCCAGCGAGCCGACGGAAAGCCAGCTCTTGGCGCCTTTGACCGCAGTGCCGAGCACGAGGAGAAAGAGGAGCGGCACGATAAGCACGCCGTAGATGCTGGCCGCCACGCCCGAGCTGCGCAAAAAGCGCCAGTCAACTTTGCTTGCGATAAAAAAGGCAAGGACACCGAGCGCGATCCATACGAGCTGCCGGATAAAAAACGGGTCCGTGCCGTTAAAGGAGTTCATCGTAAGAAGCCCGAGAGAACTGAGAGCGAGCGCGGCGAAAAATGCTATCCAGTCTATGGAGCTTTTCTTTTTGTTGAGTGAAATCGGGGTCATCAGAAGGAAGCGGGAGTAAAGCAGCTAAAACGATGGGAGAACGGTGATTTCCGCACGCACTATGTTAGGGACGCCGCTTGGCCAGGTAAACACCACCTGCTCTCCGGATTGGGCGGCCACATCGGCCACGTAACTTTTGCTCGCCGCGCGGGCCACGCCATCAGCGTCGAAGAGGACCGCAGCCACCGTGATATTTTGAGCATCGATGAGCGTCTGGTTGGTCAAGATTGCCGAAAGACGCGAGCCGTCGGCAGATAGATTTTGCTCTGATATGGAGAGGCTTGGCAGAGAGCTTCCTGCAACCGTGTGCCAAGACGGGACCGATGAAAAAGCAAACTCTACATGTGCGACGACGCGGTTTTGCACGCTTACATTTGGCACGATGATAGGCACTACCGATACGGGCGGCAGGTCGGCAGTGCCGTCGACTTCTTTTATCAAACTATTGTCGGCATCAAACAGCTGGAACGAGTACGGCACTGCTTTTGCGCCTGCGCCGATATTGTTGTTTTGCACGTATGCGGCGAGCGTGTAGCTGCCGGGCGCTACCAAAAAGGAACGGGCCCATGACACCACGGGCTGCCGCGCGGTGTCGGGGCACACGAGCGAGCAGCTGCCGCCGCAGTCCACCCCCAGCTCGGTGCCGTCTTGCTTGTTGTCGAAGCAACTGGGGGATGTATTGAAAAAGCTCGCCCATGCGGCATACGCGAGTACCAATAGGACAACAAGCCCCACCAGGTAGTACATAAGCTGCCTTCGAGCGCCCCAGCTAAGTGACATAGATGTATTGTACCTCAGCGCGCACAACAGCAAAACCGCGCCTTAAGGCGCGGTTTTGCTGTTGTGAAAATCCTTAAAATATTAGTTCAAAGCTTCCGGGTTAGCTTCTTTCGCATTTTCCGCTTTAAGCTTGAGGCTCGCTTCTAAAAAAGCGGCTGCCTCGCCGGATAGAGGGTTGCCCTGCTGCACCCGATTAAGCACGTATGCATCTATGTCTTCTCTCGATTTCGCGGAAAGTGGGATAAGCACCGTTGCCTCGTCGTCGGTTAATTTTGATTCAGCTTCTTCCCATGCGGCAAGAGCCATTTCGCGGGACGATTTGCGCGGGGGCATATTCTGCGGGCTCGGCACTCCTTCTTGCATACTCATAAATGTGTCGTTTCTCGGTATTATCTTGCTAATACCCTAAGTATACAGGATATTTAGGCACGCAAATAACCCGCCTTAGGCGGTTTTGTATATAGTTTTAGACTCTCTACTCTGGCGGTTAGCTACTCTTCCCACCTGTAACAGTGAGTACCATCGCCACTAGCGAGCTTAACTTCCGTGTTCGGAATGAGAACGGGTGTGGCCCCGCCGTTAAACCACCAAAGCACAAAGTCCAAAATAAAACTATTTATAGTTTTACATATAAACAGACATAAAATCAATTTCAAACAACAAATTATTGCGATCCTCAAGTTCCTCTCCCTCTATCAAGGGATTTTTGTAAACAATCGATCAATTAGTACTTCTCGGCTCAACAGATTGCTCTGTGTACACCTAAAGCCTATCAACGTAGTCATCTCCTACGGATCTTAATGATTACTCATCTTAGAGTCGGCTTCG
>Ga0265338_10003478_pt1 | contig 22131 bp, 20 predicted proteins | sample 42126metaG_FD_193579 | JGI IMG/M metagenome (GOLD analysis project Ga0265338, IMG submission 193579) | Rhizosphere microbial communities from Carex aquatilis grown in University of Washington, Seatle, WA, United States - 4-21-26 metaG | ecosystem: Host-associated > Plants > Roots > Rhizosphere... | reverse complement strand
GACCGCGAAACAACACGGCCTTGGTTTCGGCGCCAAGTTCAGCAACACTCTCGAAGTCGTCAACCACAAGACGTTCTTCCCGAAAGATCAGATCATGTATCTCAGCGGCGCGCCGTTGCACGTGATCACGCTGCAACTCGTCGAGCGCTGGCGGCAAAGTTACGGTCCCGATTGCCCGATCAGTTTCTCGGCGGGCGTGGACAAACATAATTTCGCCAATTGCGTCGCCTGCGGTTTCGTCCCCATCACCACCTGCTCCGACCTCTTGAAAGTCGGCGGCTTCGGACGCCTCTTCGAGTACCTGAAGAACCTCGAACAGGAGATGAAGAAACTCGGCGTCACCAACGTCGATGACTTCATCCTCAAACGTGAAAGCAATGAACCAGCCGCGTTCGCACAGGCGAAAGGTGTGCGCGCTGCGGCGGTCAACCAAGCCGGCGTTCTCAACCTTGTCTCGATCTGCCGCCGCACCATCGCTGACGAACGGTACACCTTCGGCAAGAACAAAGCCGTGCCGAAACGCATCGATTCGAAGCTGTGGCTTTACGATTGCATCAGTTGCGACAAGTGTGTTCCCGTCTGCCCAAATGACGCGAATTTTTATTACGAAGTCGAACCTGTCGAAATCGAGTTCACGAATTACATCTGGGACGGGAAAACACTTCAGCCAGTTGACCGCGATGTTTTGAAGATTGAACAGAAGCACCAGATAGCCAATTTCGTGGATTGGTGCAACGAGTGCGGCAATTGCGACACGTTCTGCCCGGAGTACGGCGGCCCGTTCATCCAGAAACCGGGCTTCTTCACTAACCGCGCCACGTGGCTCGACAACCCTAAACGCGATGGCTTCTACGTGACCACGCACAATGGCCTCGCGGAAATCGTGGGCCGCATGGCTGGCCAGACATTGTCCCTCACACTCGACGACAAACATCATTCTGCACGGTATAATGACGGCGTGCTGGAGCTAAATCTTGACACCCGTACGCACACAATTGGGAACGTAAAACCATTGGTGGACGGCGACGCAAACCACCGCCTCAATATGCGAAACTACCATACCCTGCGCATCTTGCTGGGGGGGATTCTGAACCCCAGCCGCGTTCATCAGGTCAATGTCGCGCTTTTGTGAATCCGGTGTGGATTTCCAGCACGGTACCTGCTATCTCTCAATCCCTCGACCAATACCACGATGAAGATTGACGGAAAAGTTGCGGTGGTCGGTCTCGGCTATGTCGGCCTGCCCCTGGCGGTTTCATTCGCCAAGCGCCTCCAGGTAGTCGGCTTTGACATCAATGCCCGCCGCGTGAAACACCTTCAGCAGGGCCTGGATCGCACCAGCGAAACGCTCGCCAGCGACCTGAAGAATCCCAACATCAGCTTCACCACCGATGCGAAGCGGCTTCGCGAATGCCGCTACATCATCGTCGCCGTCCCCACCCCCGTGGACAAGGCCAACGTACCGGATCTGGAACCGGTCATCAGCGCCTCCCGCATCGTCGGCGAAAATCTCAGCAAGGGTTCCATCGTCATTTTTGAAAGCACCGTGTATCCCGGGGTGACGGAGGAAGTCTGTCTCCCCATCCTCGAGGAGAAATCGGGACTGAAGCTTGGTGATTTCAAGATCGGCTACTCCCCGGAGCGTATCAATCCCGGTGACCACGAGCACACGCTCGGCAAAATTGAAAAAATTGTCAGCGCTTGCGATGCCGAGACCCTCGACGAACTGGATGCCCTCTACTCGCTTGTCGCCCGAAGCACCTACCGAGCCCCCAACATCGCGACCGCCGAGGCCGCCAAGGTCATCGAGAACATCCAGCGCGACCTCAATATCGCGCTCATGAACGAACTCTCTCTCATCTTTTCACATCTTGGTCTCAACACCGATGAAGTCCTCGCCGCCGCCGGCACGAAATGGAATTTTCACAAGTATCACCCCGGCCTGGTCGGCGGACATTGTATCGGCGTCGACCCGTATTACCTCACCTACCGCGCCCAACAATTCGGCTATCATCCCCAGGTGATCCTCGCAGGACGCCAGATCAACGACTCCATGCCGATTCGCGTCGGCGAGATGGTTATTAAGGGCATCTCCCACGTCGGCAAACCGATCAAGGGCGCCACGGTTCTCATCCTCGGCCTGACGTTCAAGGAAAATGTCCCCGACATCCGCAACAGCAGGGTGCACAATACCATCACCTATCTGCAGGAGTTCGGCGTGAACGTTGTCGGCTGCGAACCGTTGCTCACCACCGAGCTCGTCCGCACGTATTTCGGCATTGAGAACATTGAGTTCAAGAAATTGCCGAAGTGCGATTGTATTGTTGTCGCCAACAAGCACGACATCTTCCGTTCGCTCACCCTCGAACAGCTGAAGACCCGGATGTCTCCGCCGGTTCTCATCGACATCAAGAATCTTTTCGACCGCCACGCCGCGCAGGCCGCCGGCTTCTATTACATGAGCCTGTAGTCCGGTTCTCGTCCTCTACCGTTGCGAGCCTCATCGGGAAAACCATCGCCGGGCTTCCCATGGGCGCATGCCGTTGCTAATCTTTGTCCCGGACGCTGGGACTCACGATTGCATCCGTAACAGAATGAAGAACCTGTGGAAATCATGGAGCGCAGGCGCGGCCCTCATCACGTTATTGACCGTTGTGGCGTATCTCCCGGCGCTGCATGGCGGGTTTGTCTGGGACGATGATTTTTATGTCACGGAGAATCCGACGCTCCGCTCTGTGGACGGTTTGAGAAAGATCTGGACCCATGACCGGCATCCCGCGCAACAGTATTATCCACTGTCCTTTACCGGTTTATGGGTGCAGTACCAACTCTGGAAACTGGAGCCTTTTGGGTACCACCTCGTCAACATTCTATTGCACACCCTGAACGCGGTCTTGCTCTGGCGCGTACTTCGCCGACTGGATCTTTCAGGCGCATGGCTGGCCGCGGCTATTTTTGCGGTTCATCCGATCGCAGTTGAATCGGTCGCCTGGATCACCGAGTTCAAGAATGTCCTGTCCGGTACGTTTTCACTCCTCGCCTTGCTGGCGTTTCTCCGGTTCCGTCCGCTGTCGCTCCCGGAAGTGACCGTGACCCGGGATTGGCGATTCTTTGCACCGGCAATTCTATTGTTTCTCTGCGCGTTGCTCAGCAAGAGCGCCGTCTGTTGCCTGCCGATGGTTATCGTGGTGCTGATCTGGTGGAAACGGGAACGTGTTTCCAGACCGGATATCCTAACCGTAATGCCCTGGTTCATTGCGAGCCTGCTGTTGGGACTGCTCACGGTACACGTGGAATCGTCTACCCCGGACGCCAATACAACCGGACCGATACTGTCGATTCTCCATGCGGTGCTTCTGGCAGGCCGGGCGTTGTGGTTCTACGCCAGCAAGGTTTTCTGGCCGCGCCAGATCTCATTTATCTATCCGCGCTGGGAAATCGATGCGCGTGCGCCATGGCAGTATTTGTTTCCCCTGGGCACGTTGGTGGTGCTGGTCGCCTTGTGGACGCTGCGGCGCCGCATCGGGAGGGGTCCGCTGGCAGGTGTGCTGTGTTTCGTGGCCATGTTGTTGCCGGTGCTCGGCTTCTTCAATATCTTCTTCTTCCGCTATTCCTACGTGACGGACCACTTCCAGTATCTGGCCTGTATCGGGCTGATTGCCCCGGCGGTCAGCGCCGCCACCTCGGTTTTCCAACGAGCCGACCCGCGAGTGCGCCGTCTGGGAATCCTCGCCGCTGCTGCCGTGCTGTTACGCTTGGGCGTGTCCACCTGGGGCCAGGCGCACATCTATCAAAATCTCGAAACGCTCTGGCGCGATACCATCGCCGTGAATCCCCGCGCCATGATTGCCCGGAACAATCTGGGGCTCGTTCTCTACGGCCAGCTTCAATACCGCCAGGCCATCGACTGTTTCGAACAGGCAGTGCAGGTCGATCCGGATTTCGCCGAAGCACAGTATAATCTCGGGCTGGTACTGACGGAAATCGGCCAATACTCAAACGCCGTGACCCACATGCGCCGCGCGCTGCAGTCTGCGCCCCGCTTCGCCAAGGCGGAAAACGGCCTCGGCTTCGCCTTGCTGCAACTCGGCCACGCCGACGAGGCCATCCCGCATTTTCACCGCGCGCTCGATCTCGACCCCGGTTACGTCGAGGCTCACAACAACCTGGGCAAGGCGCTTCTCGGTTTGGGTCGAACTGCGGAAGCCGAGGCCCAATTCCGCCGCGCCCGGCAGATCCTCCCGACGGATTTCCAGGCCAACGAGAATCTCGGCGTTCTCCTGTTCCACCAGGACCGGCTCAACGAAGCATCTGCCGCGTTCCGGGAAGCCGCGCCGCTCAAGCCTGACGATCCCGAGCCGCACCAACACCTTGCCGACATCTATGCAGCGCAGCATCGGCTGCCGGAAGCCCAACAGGAACGCGCGCTCGCCGCGTCGTTGGCCGAGAGCCTTGGTGAGACACACTATCGCATCGCGACCGCGCTGCTGGACGCGGATGATCTCGACGGCGCCGTCAAACATATCCGTAAGTCTCTTGCGTATCGCCCGAACTCCGCCGACGCGCGGCTGGCGCTCAGCAAAGTTCTCATTCAACAAAACCGATTCATCGAGGCCGGTCAGTCCAACGCTAACGTCCGCCCGTCCCCATGAAGGACTCCACTCTCAGATTCTCCAGCCGCGTCGAAAACTATATCAAGTATCGGCCGGGCTACCCGACCGGAGTTATCGAAACATTGGCGCGGGAATGTGGGCTTACCAACGAATCCGTCGTCGCGGACATCGGTTCGGGGACGGGAATCCTGACCGAATTATTCCTGAAGAACGGGAATCGGGTCTTCGGCGTGGAGCCGAATCGCGAAATGCGCGAGGCGGGCGAACGCCTTCTCAAGAAATATCCCGACTTTACGAGCGTCGATGGTGCCGCCGAGGCAACGACCTTGGCGGATCGGTCAGTTGACTTCATCACGGCGGGCCAGGCGTTCCATTGGTTCGACCGCGAACGGGCGCGAAAGGAATTCGCGCGCATCCTCAGGCCAACTGGCTGGGTCGCGTTGATCTGGAACGAACGGCTGACGGATACTTCCCCGTTTCTCCGTGCTTACGGGGAGCTACTACAAAAGTTCGGCACCGACTACGCGGCGGTTGATCATCGAAATGTCGATACCGAAACCATCACCGCGTTCTTCGCCCCGCAATCTTTCACCCTGGAAAAGTTTGAGAACCGCCAGGTCTTCGATTTCGATGGAGTCAAAGGCCGATTGTTGTCGTCGTCCTATGTACCGGAGTCAGGCCACCCCAATTATCTGCCGATGCTCGACGCGTTGCGCGCGATCTTCGATAAGTACCAGGCCAACCATCAGGTGGATGTCGACTACGTCACCTTGATGTACGTTGGCCATCTCGTCTGAAACGCCAACGCCACGACCTATTCCGGTATCTTATAACGCGACGGTCTCGCGGCGATTTTGTCGGGCGTCGTTGGCGGCAGGACACCGGTTTGCACAATCCTCTCCAACACGGCGATCCGTTCTTCCGCCAGACTGGCCCGCTTGGTTCCGGGGATCTTCTCGCGCACCCGCTTCATGACATCCAACGCCCGCGCCGGGTCGTTCAAGGTAAGCAGGTAGAAATCCGCCAGCCGACCCGCGGTCAGCGCCACGGAAGTTTCACCCTTCGCTTTCCCGAGCGCCGCCAACAACTCTGCTTCAACCAGACCGTGGTCCTTCAGATGGTCCAACGCCAATTCGGCAATGCGCAAATGTGGATAAACGTCCTCCGGGTATTTTACGATCACCTTGCGATACTCGTCCACCGCCTCCTGGTACTTCCCTTCATTCGCCCGCGCTTCGGCGATGCTGTATTCGGGCACGATTTGGGAACTGTCATCCGACCCTGTATACAATCCGGAAGTGGTTCTCTCGCCAATCTTCTCGAGAAGCGGCAGGCCGAAAATGATGAACGCGACGATGGCCAGCAGGCCGATGGCTCCCACGAGAACTGCGGCGTACCCAAATCCGCCGATGAAGTCCATACTTGTATTCTACCACGCCTACCGCAGCCGGAACAGCCGCCGTGCGTTCGCCGTCGTCGCGAGCGCCACTTCTTCCACCGTCACGCCCTTCACCTGCGCCAGCGTTTCCGCGATCAACGGCACATACGCCGGCTCGTTCCGTTTGCCACGATGCGGCTCGGGCGCCAGGTACGGCGCGTCCGTTTCAAGCATCACATAATCAAGCGACACCTTCTTGGCCATGTCTCGCAACGCCGTCGATTTCTTGAACGTCAGGATCCCCGTGTAGCTGATCAATAATCCAATCTCGATACAATCGAACGCGAACTTTTCGTCCCCGGAAAAACAATGCATCACACCCCACGGACGCCGTTCCTTCGGCAAACTCTCCGCGTGCGCCCTCACGATCTCTAGGATGTCGCCCTCGGCGGCTCGATTGTGAATCACCACGGGCAGATGCCGCTCCTTGGCGAGTTCGAGTTGTGCCCAAAACAGGTCTTTCTGTTGCTGCCGTAACGCCGCATCGTCCTTGGCCTCGCGGTAATAATCCAACCCCGTCTCGCCAATCGCCACCACCTTCGGCTCTGAGGCCAGTTGCGCCAGTTCCTTCATGTCGCACAGCGAGACATTCGGGACCTCGCCGGGATGCAGACCCACCGCCGCATACACCGCCTCAAATCGGCCCGCCAATTCCAACGTCTTGCGCGACGCCTCCAGATCCGTCGCGATACTGACGATCTGCATCACTTTCGCCGCTTGCGCGCGTTCCACAATCTGCGGCAATTCGTCGCTGAAATCGGGATAACCAAGATGCGCGTGGGTGTCGATAAACATAGTGCTTGAATGCGCTCCGCCGGTTGTTTACCACTCGTGTCCAATCATGGCAAGACCCGTCACGCTGTTCACCGGCCAATGGGCCGATCTTCCTTTCGAAACCATCTGTCAAAAGGCAAAAGGATTCGGCTACGATGGCCTCGAGATCGCCTGTTGGGGCGACCACTTCGACGTGTCAAAAGCCGCCACGTCCAAGAGCTATTGCGATGACCGCCACGAAATTCTCGCCCGTCACGGGCTTAACGCTTGGGCCATCAGCAATCACCTCGTCGGCCAGGCCGTGTGCGACAACATCGACGAACGACACAAATCCATCCTGCCGCCGCATGTCTGGGGCAACGGAAAACCCGATGACGTCCGCCAGCGCGCCGTCGAGGAAATGATGAAGACTGCCCAGGCAGCAAAGAATTTCGGCGTGAAAGTCGTCAACGGGTTCACCGGCAGTTCCATCTGGCATTTGCTCTATTCCTTCCCGTCTGTCCCGCCTTCGATGATCGACGACGGCTACGAGTTCTTCGCCAAGATGTGGAACCCCATCCTCGATGAATTCAAGAAGTGTGGTGTGAAGTTCGCGCTGGAAGTGCATCCGACCGAGATCGCGTTCGACATCGCGACTTCCGAACGCGCGCTCGCCGCACTCAACAATCGCCCGGAGTTCGGTTTCAATTACGATCCATCACACCTCGGCTATCAACACGTCGATTACGTGAAGTTCATCCGCCGTTTCCCCGACCGCATCTTTCACGCGCACATAAAGGATGTGTGGTGGGGACATGGTGACGGCACCGTCGGCGTTTTCGGCGGCCACACGGCCTTTGCCGACCCGCGCCGTTACTGGGACTTCCGGAGTCTCGGTCGCGGCGACCTCTGCTTCGAGGACATCATCGTCGCGCTGAACGATATCGGCTACACCGGCCCGCTCTCGGTCGAATGGGAAGACAGCCGCATGGACCGCGAACACGGCGCCATCGAATCCTTGGCCTACGTCCGTCAACTCGACTTCAAATCCAGCTCCCGCGCCTTCGACGCCGCATTTGAGAAGAAGTGACGGCCGTTGAAAAGGCTTGGCCAACCACGACCCGAAAGCGCTGAGATTCGCTGCCATTGAAGCAGCATTCGAACGGAAGCAACTACATCTGCTTCACTTCACCGATGAGCTTGGTGATGCTGTCCTTGGCGTCGCCGAACAGCATCATGCATTTCGGGTTGTAGTAGAGATCGTTGTCCACGCCGGAAAACCCGGGCCGCATGCTGCGTTTGAGCACGATGATCGATTTGGCCCGTTCGACTTCGAGAATCGGCATGCCGTACAACGGGCTACTCTTGTTGTTTTTTGCCGCTGGGTTGGTCACGTCGTTCGCGCCGACGACCAGCGCGATGTCGCACTCCCCGAAGTACGGGTTGACCTGCTCCATCTCCATCAGCAAATCATATGGGACGTTCGCCTCGGCTAGCAGGACGTTCATGTGTCCGGGCATCCGGCCCGCCACGGGATGAATCGCGAATTTGACGTTGATGCCGTGTTTCATCAGCATGTTGGCCAACTCGGCCACCGCATGCTGCGCCTGCGACACGGCCATCCCATACCCGGGGACGATGATCACCGACTGCGCGTTCTCGAACATCACCGCCGTTTCCTCGGGTGCGATGCTGCGTACACTGCCCTTGTCGGTGTCCGTGGCCGCCTCCACCTCTTTCTCGACCTTCCCGAACGCCCCGAACAACACGTTGATCGCCGACCGGTTCATCGCGCGGCACATGAGCAGTGACAACAGGAATCCCGACGTGCCGTCGAGCGAGCCGGTGATGATCTGGATCTTGTTCATCAACACGAACCCCATCGCGGCGTCGGCCAGTCCGCCGTACGAGTTCAGCAGCGCAATCACCACGGGCATGTCCGCCGCGCCGATGGGTATCACCAGCAGCAGCCCGAACACAAACGCCAGTCCCACGACCACGTAGAACAACGGGCTGGCCGTGTGCGTGGCAATCACATAGCTCAACCCGCCGACAATCACCGTCAACAACGTGATGTTGGATATGTTCTGCCCTTTGTACGTAATCGGACGCCCCGGCAACAGCCCCTGTAGTTTACCCGCCGCCATCAAACTTCCCGTAAACGTCAATCCGCCCACGACCACCTCAAATCCCAGCGCGATCATCGTCACCGTGTCCAGATTGCCCCGGCTGCGGTAGTACTCGGAAATTCCCACCAGACACGCCGCCAACGCGCCTAGCGAATGCGACAGCGCCGTCCGTTGCGGCACCGCCGTCATCGGGATCCGCAAGCCCATCGTGCCGCCGACCACTGCCCCCACGCCGATGCCGATGCCGATCCACTTGTAGTTGACGATGTCGTGATGAAACAACGTGCCGACAATCGCCAGAAACATGCCGAGTTCCGCCAGCCACATCCCGCGCCGTGCCCACTTCGGCGAACTCAGTCCCTTCAATCCCAACACAAAACAGGCCGCCGACACGATGTAGCAGTATCGCAGCGCGTGCGTGGACACGTTCTCGTGAATGAACTGCAGCGCGCCCATCTCCGCTGGTTTCGCCGCGTATACATACACGGTGACGCTGCCAAAAATCGCCGCCGTCGCGACGATCAGGCTCCAGCCGAAGATCTCCTGACCGCGTTGCCCCTTATCGTTCGACGCCTTGAACATCCCGAGCATCCGGTCGGTGATGAGAAACCCGCCAATCACATTCGTCGCCGAACACATCACCGCCATGAAACCCAGCGTCGTGCTCACTGGCCCGTAATCCGCCCCGGCCACTACCAGCGAACCGACCAGCGAGATGCCCGCGATGGCGTTCGTTGCCGACATCAACGGCGTGTGCAACAACGGCGGCACCCGCGTGATAAGGTGATAGCCGAGAAACCCGGCCAACATGAAGATGTACAACCCAATCTCAAGTTCGGTCGTCATGCGGCAGCCTTCGCTTCGGGCGGCGTCACACACGCGGCCTTGAGAATCTCGTCACTGAAATCGAGATTCAACTTTCCGTCCTTCACCATGAGTTTCAGCAGCTCGCTGACGTTGCGTGAATAAAGTTGGCTGGCGTTTACCGCCATCGTGCTCGGCACGTTGAGCGGACCGTGAATGATCACACCATGCTTGACCACGTCCTTGCCCGGCTCGGTCAATTCACAGTTCCCGCCCGCTTCCGCCGCCAAGTCCACAATGACGGAGCCCGGCTTCATGGCCGCCACAGTCTCCTTCGTGATGAGCCGCGGCGCGGGCTTGCCGGGAATCAACGCGGTCGTGATCACCACGTCGAACTCCTTCGTCTTCTCAGCCAGCATTTCCTGTTGCTTGCGTTTCGCGTCCACCGACAGCTCCCGCGCGTAGCCCCCTTTGTCCTGCGTATCCTTCTCGCCCAGGTCAAATTCCAAAAACTTCCCACCAAGACTTTCGACTTGTTCCTTCACCACGGGCCGCACGTCGTAACCCCACACGACCGCCCCGAGACGTTTCGCCGTGGCAATCGCCTGCAGTCCTGCAACCCCCGCGCCGAGCACCAGCACTTTTGCCGGCGCGACCGTGCCCGCCGCCGTCATCAACATCGGGAAGAACTTCGCGAGTGAACCGGAGGCAATCAACACGGCTTTGTAGCCGGCCAAATTCGCCTGCGAGGAGAGTGCATCCATCTTCTGGGCGCGACTGATCCGCGGAATCAGTTCCATGGCAAAGGCCACGATCTTTCGCTCGGCCAGTCGCTGGATCAGGCCGACGCTGGCAGCGGGTTGGAGGAATCCAATGAGCACCGAGCCCTCGCGAAATAATGCTACTTCGCTTTCACCGGGCTTCTGCACCTTCAGGACCACGTCGGATTCGCGGTACAACGCCGCCGCGTCCGGAACAATCCGCGCGCCGGCCGCTTGGTATCCGCTGTCAGGGAAATACGCGCCCGCGCCGGCCCCGGCTTGGACGATGACTTCGATCCCGAGCTTGGTGAGGGGGCCGACCGCGTCGGGCACCAACGCCACACGACGTTCTCCGTCCGCCGTCTCCGTTGGTATGCCGACTCTCATTGCTGTTGTTGCCTAGAACTGCACCTTGGCTGGTTCGCGTTCGGCTATGTCGGGCACGCCAAAATATTCGCGGTGTTGGAACTTGATCATCCGGGCAACAATATTGGCTGGAAACACCTGCATCGCGTTGTTGTAGGCAAGGACGCTGTCATTATACTGTCTCCGGCACTCGGCGACGAAACCCTCGGTTCTGGTCAATTCCTCCTGAAGCGACAGGAAACTCTTGTTGGCCTTGAGTTCGGGGTACGCCTCGGCGATCGCGAATACGGACTTGATGGCGCCGGTGAGCGCGCCCTCAGCGTCCGCCTTGGCCTGCGGGGCTGTGGCATCCCGGGCGGTATTGCGTGCCTGGATGACTTTCTCGAATGTTTCCCGCTCGTGCGTGGCGTAGCCCTTCACGGTCTCAACGAGGTTGGGAATCAAATCATGCCGGCGCCTCAGCTGCACGTCGGTCTGCGCCCACAGCGCCTCGACGAGGTTGCGGAGGGTGACCAGGTGATTGTAAACCCCCACCATCCATAGCGGCACGCCAAGAAAGATGACGCCCAATACGAGTAATCCCAGCATGAAAGACATTCGGCCTCTCCCGTCCTGTGCGGGTCGTGATACCAAAGGCGTGGGGGCTTGTCACTTCTTTTCCTGCTCGCCGGGCCCGTTCGGGACGGGGCTCGCCGCTTTCTGCCGCGCGGCAATCAACTCGTCGATCTTCGCCTGCAGCGATTTTACTTTCGCCTCGTCACCCATTGCGCCCGCCAGATCGTGCGCCCGTTTGTAGAATTCGAGCACATTGTGGTTCGACGGATACGCCGCCGCGAGCCCTTCGTACACGGCCAGCGCCTGCGTGGTCTGTTGCCCCGCTTCATACGCTGTTGCCATTTTCGTGGCCACCCGGATGTGGCGATACGAATCCGCCCGCGTTTCATCGGCTTTGCGGTACGCCTTGATCGCTTCCGCGTTCCGTTGCCCGGCGTACAGCAGATCGCCGAGTTTTTCATACAGGATTTCGCTGGGCAACGACTCCGCTTTCTGGCGACAAATATCCTCCGCCTTGGTCGAATCACCCTGCGCCACCAGCAAGTTGACCTTTCGCAGATAGGCCCACTCGACGTCCGGTTTGTGGTCGGCCTCCAGTCGCTCGATCTGTTGGTCCACCGACGCGGCGAACGGACGGTACAGCGGGTCCCCGACAAATGTGGTCTGCCAGCTCAGCGCCGGCTCGCTGTAATAGCCCGCCTCCAGAAACGGCGCGCCATCCACCAGCCGCTGGAAGAACATATTGACATGCGGCGTGAACGATACATACGGTTCAAATACGTTGCCCATGGTCGCCGTCGCGCCTTTCGCCAGCAATGGGCCGACCCAGAATGTCGTGCGTGTCCGCACGCTGGACCCGCTGAAAGAGTGGAGATGATAGGCCACCGCGCCCGTTTTGAAGTGAAACTCAGGACGGAGAAACGGACCCACCACGTTCGGCGCGTACCAGCCCGCGTAGATCGCCGTGTCAGTCATCGGATAGTCTTCGTCGAACGTCTCGGGTTTGTCATCGAAATCACATTCGTACCCCGCGTCACGAAAGATCCGATACGCTCCACGGATCCAATTGTCTGCTTCTACATATCCCTTCTCCTGAATCCCCCGCCAGTCGAAGTAGGCGCGTCCCTGCAGCCCGTAGCGCTCCGCTGTCAACGCGTCGTCGATCATCCGCCGCACGGTCTGCGGGTCGGGACCATCCAGGCGGCCCACCAACAACATCTTCCGGTTCACTGACGCCCCGAAACTTCCCGTGGTGTCACCAAAAAATGGATTCCGCAAAAGCCACGAAACCTGCGAACCGGTGATGGGCAACGTCGCCAGCTCGCTTTCCACGGAAGCCTCATTTCGATGCAGTTGCGGTGGCGCCTTGTCCGGCAGCTTCTCTGCCACGTCCGGGTCGTTCTCGATGCGCAGGGGCACGCCGTACATCAGCACGACGTACGACACTTTCACACTGACGGTGCGCAATCCCGGAATCCTGCCCAGCACCGGGTCCATAACTGTCTGTGGTTCCTGTTCCAACAAGCCCGCCCTCGCCAGGAAACGCCCGATCGGGTCGCGAATCTTCTCATTATATTCCTGACGGGAAATCGTTTCGGAAACGCGGATGTTGATCCCGCAAATCTGGTTGGTCGGGATGCCGCGTTTCTGGGCATAATAATCGGCCAGCGGACGGCTCTCGGGGTCTTCTGCGTTGTAGACAATCACCACGCGCTCCGACAAATCGCTTGCGACCACGACGCGTGGCAGCCACACCAGCGCGGCCAGGGCCAAGAACCACGGCCAGATGTCACGCAATCTGCCGCACTTCGCCATTGACCACCTCGATCTGCATTTCGTCGTACGCCACGCGGACGCGCGGCGGCAACCCCTTCTCCACGGTTTCGTGGTCCGCTTCGTGGCACAGGTGCGTGAAGAGCGTCAGTTTTGCCCCCACTTGCTGCGCCACGCCGCATGCCTCGTCGATGCTCAAGTGCGCCGCATGCTCGCGGTATCGCAATGCGTCCAGCACCAGCACCGGCACGCCGCGGATCGCTTCGATCACTTCAGCAGGCACCACCTTGCAGTCGGTGACATAGGCGAAGTCCTGCCCGAAAAGAAACCCGAACACGGTCATCCGCCCGTGAAGCAGGGGCAACGGGCAGACCGTGACGCCCGCGACATCAAACGGCTCGCTCAGTTGCACGGTGTGCAACTCAAAACTCGGCAGTCCCGGCCATTCCGGTTTGTCGGTGCACGCGTATGGAAACAATCGCCGGATTGTTTCAATCGAGTGCGCGGAACCGTATACGGGCATCTTCTTGCCCGTAAGAACGCAATACACCCGCAACTCGTCAAGCCCAAGTACGTGGTCGGCATGTGTGTGCGTCATCAATACGGCATCCACGCGTCGAATGTTCGCCCGCAACGCTTGTGCGCGAAAGTCCGGGGTGGCGTCGACCAACAGGCGGTAGCTGTCGCCCTCTACATATACTGAGGGCCGCAACCGTTTGTTCCGGGGATTGTCCGAGCGGCAGACAGCACAGTCACACCCGATCTGCGGGATGCCATGGCTCGTGCCGGTGCCCAAAAACGTGATGCGCATCGGCCCATCATCGGCGAGCCGCGCACCGCGGTCAAGTCCACCGCTCAATGAACCGTGAAATTGCGCACGTGCCAGCGGTTGACCGGTTGCCAACCCGATAGTTCGATGTAGAACGTGTCGTAAGTCACGACAGCGCCACCTGAGGTGTAAGACTGTCCATCCACCGTGATGCGCAAGCCATCCTTCACCACTTCATACTTCAGATGATGCCAACTGCCGGGCTTGATGGTCAACGGTGAGCTCGACCAGTCTTTGCCCTGATAAACAGGCCGGTGCTGAAACAACTCATACACCGACATCCAGTCCCCCGAGTGATCATAGCGGAATTGCAGCATCAGGCCTCGCTCCAGATCCAGATCGACTGCCTGTGTCACGGGAACAATCACACACGTCAAGGCCCCGTCGTTGGCGAGCTTTTCCTCCAGCATCGCGTCGAACTCGACCGTGACTGGCGCGGAATAGGTCCGCTGGGTCCGCACCTCCTTGCCGCGCAGAACCAGGTCGTCTCCCTCGATCACGGGCAGTTCCCGCGGCGAACCCGACCAATCGTTGTCTTTCAAGTTCACCACATCCCACGCCAGCGATTGCGGTCGCGATTGAGTAGCGCAGCCGCCACCAAACAAGCCGGCGGCAATCAACACCAGAAGGACCGCAAGGATTCGACGCATGAACGGAGACTACTATGGGCGGCGGCGTTGTGCAATTCCCGGAAAACAAAACCGGGGCGCGGTCAACCCGCGCCCCGGCGCAAACAACCTGGGCTTCGTTAAGCCTTCTCGAATTCCTTCTCCATCTGCGCCATCTCCGGCGAATCTTCCTTGGACTTGTGAACGGCCCAGACGATGGCCGACACCGCCAATACCGCCACGACGACGGCAATCGCGTATGGCTGCTGTCCTGTGCCTTCCACACCGGCAACCATGTGGAACTTGAGCACGATGGGCAACAACAGCAAGCTCACCATGTTCATCACCTTGATGAGCGGATTGATGGCCGGACCCGCCGTATCCTTCAGCGGATCACCCACGGTGTCGCCGGTGACCGCCGCCTTGTGGCGCTCGGAGCCTTTGCCCGTATTCATCGCGAGGTCACGCGGCTCGTCTTCGATCAACTTCTTCGCGTTGTCCCATGCGCCGCCGGCATTACACATGAAAACCGCCAGCAACTGCCCGACAAGAATCATACCGGCGAGAAAACCCGCCAACGCCAGCGGTCCCAGCAGGAAGCCCACCGCCAGCGGCGCCATGATCGCCAATAGGCCGGGGCCGATCAATTCCTTCTGCGCCGCGCTTGTACAAATCCCGACCACGCGGGCGTAATCGGGTGTCTTCGTTCCCGCCCAGATTTCCTTGTCGCGAAATTGCATACGACACTCCTTGACAATCAGGAATGCCGCGCGACCGACGGCCCGAATCGTCATCGAACTGAAGAGGAATGGCACCGCGCCACCGAGGAGCAAGCCGATGAAAAGCGTCGGGTTTGCCACGGTCAGCAGGCCCGCCACGTTGTTATACTGCGTGGTGGTCATTTCGCTGATCTTCTCTTCGCTGCCCATCGCCATCACGGCAATGAAACTGGCAAAGAGCGAAACCGCCGCGATCACCGCCGAGCCGATCGCGATCCCTTTGGTTTCCGCCTTGGTGGTGTTACCGACGGAGTCGAGATCCGCCAGGATCTGACGCGCCTGCTTGTATTTTGCCTCGCCCATCTCGGTCCTATCGTAACCCATTTCGCCGATGCCATTGGCGTTGTCGGCCACGGGACCAAACACGTCCATCGAGATCGTGTTGCCGGTCAGCGTCAACATGCCAATGCCGCACATGGCCACGCCGTACGCCACAAAGATCGGCGAGGTACCGGAGTAAATCGTCACCGACGCCCCGATGGCGACCGCGATGATGATCACGGCCCACACGGTGGATTCATAACCCACCGCAATCCCCTGGATGATGTTCGTCGCGTGCCCGGTCTGGCAGGCTTTTACCATCGATTTGACCGGGGCATGCGTCGTGTGCGTGAAGTAGCTGGTGCACTTGTTCAGCGCCACTGCCAGAAACACGCCAATCAAACAGGTCCACGCCGGACGCAAATCCAGCCCGGCTTGGCCCAGGTTGACCAGATAGGGCAAGGCATTCACGCCACCCGGATATCCCGCCGCTGACTGCGGGTACTGCAACAGATAGTGCGAGGTGAACCTCAGATAAAACAATCCAACCAGAAAGAAACCCACCACGCTGATCACGGAACCGATCAAGAAACCGCGATGCACTGAATCCAATGCCGCGTCGCCAGAATCGCCTTCCTTCGAACGCACGCTATAGGTGCTGATGATCGAGCCGATGACGCCAATCGCGCGCACCAGCAACGGGAAGATAACTCCCTTGTGACCGAACGAGGCGTAGCCGAGAATCATCGCGGCCACGATGGTGACTTCGTACGACTCGAAGATGTCCGCCGCCATACCCGCGCAGTCGCCGACGTTGTCGCCGACATTATCCGCGATGGTCGCCGCGTTACGCGGATCATCTTCCGGAATGTCTTTCTCGACCTTGCCGACGAGGTCCGCGCCGACGTCCGCCGCCTTCGTGTAGATGCCGCCGCCTACGCGCATGAACAACGCGATCAGCGTTCCGCCAAACCCGAAGCCGAGCAATACTTCATACGCCTTCTCGCCGTACGCCATGAAAATCAACGTGCCGCCGAGCAGACCAAGCCCGTCCGTCAACATCCCGGTAATCGTCCCCGTCCGGTAACCGACTTGCAGCGCATTGGCGAAGCTCGTCCGAGCCGCCGCCGCCACGCGCAAATTGCCGAGCGTCGCAAACCGCATCCCGACAAAACCGACCGCGAAACTGAAGAGCGATCCCATCAGGAACGCGCCCGCGCGACCGAACGCCACCGGGTATCTCGCTTCGCTGCTGCCCGCGAGTGCGGTGAAGAACAGCGCCACCGTCAGGATCCCGATCAGGACGACGATCTTGCTGAACTGCTGTCCAAGATACGCTTCGGCACCGGCGCGAATCGCCGCCGCCACCTTCTGCATCTTCGGCGTGCCTTGGTCGGCGTTCTTGACTTGCCCCACGAGCATCAGCGCGTAGCCCAACCCGGCAAACGCCACCGCCAATACGGCCCAGAGCGAATACTTCTCCATTTGTGAGTAATCGCTGCTGGTCATGAAGGCGAAGAAGTGGAACTGCTTCGGGAGGTGACCGGACATCTCCCCAAGCAAATCAGCGGCCTTATCCTGAGCGCGCGCCCAATTCGCTGCTACCAGCGTCAGGGCACATAATGCCAAGGTAATGAACAACTTGTAACGCGGACTTCCTTTTGTAATCCGCTGCATAGCACGACTCATCGATGACGTCATAAGACTATAGTTCTCCTAATATGCCGCAAACCACGGGGGGTGATACAAGTGCAGGCTACAAAACCTTTCGCACATTGGAAAGAGAAAAAAAAGAGCATCAATACCAACGCTAGAGTATCGCTCATTTATGGTTGGACACACTAACTGCGGTGGAGGCGCAATAATCCCGACCGCAACTACCTGTATTTTGTCGGGAGCGCCCTGCCCTTGTGCGCGCTACGGCCGGCCCATTCCAATATGTGAATCGGTCGGCGCGCCCATTCTGCCGTGATCACCAATTTTGTCTTCTTCGTCAGGTGGTCTGCGACATTCTGGTAATAGCGCCACCACTCGCTGGCCGGGTTCTTGTACCTGCGGACCTTTGTCCGGTCGCCATCCCGCCGATGGTATTCGTTGAACCCCCAATCGAGCAGGTACGAGCCTTCCGTGCCGGTAATATCAAGAAAGCCGGGTCGCGGGTTGGAGTCGATCGCCGACACGAGCAACGTCAGCCATTGACCGCTCGCAAACCGGACGCCCGCGAACGCTTCGTCTTCGAGGCTGTCGTTCTTCCACTTCGTCTGCGGGCCCCAGTAACCGGTTTTGGCGTAACCCGCCACCTCGACGATGTCGGACCGAATGATTTGCAGGCTGTACTCGAGTAAATGCACTCCCCAATCGTACAGGATGCCGCCGGAGATCGACTTGCTCGTCCGCCACCAATCGCCCGGCTTACTGCGCGAACCCATGTGCGCCTCAACCCGCACCACCTCGCCGATCATGCCGGATTGGATGTGACGGACGGCGTTCATGATCGGACCGTCCCAATGGCGGTTGTGGTACGTGGAGAGAACGACTCGATTTTTCCGCGCCGCTGCGATCATCGCGTCGCACTCCGCAGTCGTGATGGCCATCGGCTTCTCGCAAATGACGTGACGCCCGGCCTTCAATGCCTGAAGCGCGAGCTTGGCGTGGGTGTTATGCGGGGTGATGAGTGTCACCAAATCAACCGCCGACTTCTGAAGCATTTCCTTCAGCGACGAGTACGTCTCGATACCCGGGAACTCCTGCGTCGCTGCCGCGAGCCGGGTGGGATCGATCTCCGCCACCGCCGATGGCGTCATGCCCGCCTTCTGCATGTCCCGCAGATGGGTCTTCCCCATGTCAAACGCGCCGCCATACCCGACCACTCCCACCTTGATGTCACTGGCCCGACGATATTTCTTCATTAAATCTCCCAAGCGTCTCGTTCGTTCACGAATTCAGCTTCCCGCCCCGCAATCTCAAATCCGCGCCCCCATGTCAATGCGGGACTGAAACTGGCAACCAGCCATTGACGCAATCATCACTGCCCCGGCTTTGGCAGTTTCAAATTTTCCAGCGCGATGCCTTCCCGCCGCAGGATGGCGGCTTCCACCTTCGGGACATACATCTGTGTCTCAGCGGGAAGACCAGCCGCAATCTCATTATAGCTGTGCGCCGCATGTTTCTCCAAGAGGCGGGATACCAATCCTTCCCCTCCATTGTAGGCCGCGACGCTCAACCGCCAATCACCGAAAGTTTCGTAGAGATGCCTCAAATACTGCGCCGCCGCGCGGCCATTCTTTTCCGGCTGAAGCCGCTGGTCCCATGGCCCCAATGCCAACCCCAGTGACTTGGCGGTTTCCGGCATCAGTTGAAACAAACCAACCGCCCCGCTCGGGCTTCGGGCCAGTGTGTCAAACCCCGATTCCACTTCCGCCAGCCACACCAATTCTGGCGGTGCACCTTCCGCAATAAAAATCGGCTTGAGGCGCGAGACGTATATCTCTGCCCCTGGCGGCAAATCCTCCGCACCCGGGGGTTGTGGCTCCCCTTGCGACAAGGGCCCAAGTTCCAGCACGCAATCGGTCTGACGCTGTTCTTGTGATTCGTGGCCAACCGCCGGTAGTGGAACATCGTCGAAGCCCGGTAACACGAGTGCCATGGACAAATCCAGGTTCGTCAGCGCGAACCCATCGGTTTGCCACGGCGCATCTTCCACGCTGAGCGTCCCGGCGTCGAGCCGCGCGCAAAAGCACAATCTCAGGAAAACACCGAGCGCGAGAACAATTGGTACCGGCTTCAAGGTCATGGAAACGAATCTTGCATTGCACACCACACCTGTCAGATTGTGGTTTCCATTCCCGATCATGATTTCCAAACGCATTATTGTCCGCCAGATCATTGAACAACTCACCGAGCAACTGGCCACTCTCGCCGGGGCGTCGCGGGCCATGCATGCCGACGCCTCCGACGAACAAAGCAAAGCCGAGGACCAATACGATACCCGCGGCCTGGAGACTGCGTACCTCGCCAGTTCACAAGCCCGCCTCGCCACTGAAACCGAACAAGCTTTGGCGGTTTACCAATCTCTCAAACTTGGCAAGTTCCAGAACACCACCCCCATCGACCTCACGGCCCTGGTAGAACTCGAATCCAGCGGCACCCGCACCCTCTATTTTCTGGGTCCGGCCAAGGGCGGCCTGGAAATTCACCACAAAGGAACGTAAGTCCTTGTGATCACCCCCGAATCCCCGTTGGGGAAACAACTCCTCGGCAGGAAGGTCGGCGACCGCGTCAAACTCCAAACCCGCGGCCCCACGCCGGAATCTCTCGTGACCTCCGTCAGCTAGGCTTACCGCGATTCCGGTAACGAATCTGCCACGCCTAGAATTTAATCGCGAGCACGATACTGTGCTCGTGATCGAACAGCGGTGCGGACTCCCTGACCTCTTTCGCCGAAAGATTGAACGCCTTGATCACCTTCTCGTCATCGGTCACGAGGACGGCGTCGGCCCCCTGCTGCCTGGCCTGGTTCGCACAGTTACGCATCCGGTGCTTTTCACTGCCCACTCCCTCGTCGAAGGCGTGGTCCACGACACCCAGACCCGACGTGCGCTTGTCGTAGATACGACCGAGAACCTTGTAGCTCTTGTCGGGCAGCCCGATGTAAATCGGAACTGAATGCTCCTTGTTGACTTCCGAACCTTTCCCCGTCGGCCAACTCTGCGCGCCCTCGTACGCCACATACGCGGTGTCGCCAACCTTTGTTTCATCCTTGCTCTCCTTGGCCGTCGCGTTCACTAACCACGCCACGCCAAGCCCCAAGACAACTGCTGCTGCGAGATTCAGCCGTTTCATCGTATTGCCCCCTTCTTCTTGAAAAGTAAGCGCTCCTGTCCCGTCTTGCAATCGCATTTCTTCGGCTCGCTCGAAAGACGACAACGGTACTTGCGGCTTGAAACCTAGGCGGGATTCTTGTATCCAATTCGTTGTCAGCGACCGAACCCCGATTGTCAAAGGAGGACAAAATGAAGGGACAGTTGTCTCGTGTGTTGTTGTGCGTCGCCTTGTTAACCCCGGCGCTTGCGCCCCGGTTGGCGGTCGCCGCCGAAAAAAATGCGTTCCTGCAGGATAAGAAGAACGATCTCGAATTCCATGGTTCCATTACCGCGATCGACACCAACGCGCTTACCGTGGCCGTTCAGAGCAAGGAAAAGGGCGCGATGACGTTTGCCGTTACCAAGGATTCGGTGCTCTTCGTCAAACACAAGAAGGGCGCCGCCACACTGGGCGACTTCAAAGTCGGCGACGAAGTCAATGCGCTCTACCGGCAGAATGGCTCGGCTCTCACCTGCGATAGCCTGTGGCAGCCGGGATCAGATCCCCGCGAAAAAGAGCATAAGATCGAGAAACAAAACCAGTAGCCCGGCTTGGTAAGAACGGTCATCCACAGGTTCCGTTGCCGTCGGCAGTATCATGCGTCGGCGGCAACGGCAATACCTTTGGCGGACCGGGGGCGGGTAGTCTGGATTCACGCCTTGCTTTGGCGGCGTTATCTGCTATAGTACAAATTCGCTTCCGAACCGTGGTAGATACGCAGCCGAAAGAGAGAACTTGTGGAACAATTAGTGGATGTTGAAGGAATGATCACCAAGGTGTTGCCAGGCACGATGTTTCACGTCGAGTTGCCCAACAAACATCAGGTGCTCGCCCATATCTCAGGCAAGATGCGCAAACGGTTCATCCGCCTCTCCGTCGGCGACCGCGTGAAGATGGAGATGACCCCCTACGACCTCGACAAAGCCCGCATCGTCTACCGCCTGACCTGACCCGCGCCACCCGCCGCATCAATAACCCAGCGTGAGCTTGTACCGCAACAGATTGTGGCAATGCACTGTGTCCACCGTCGTCTTGCTGCGCCAGCCCTGACAAACCTTTTCCCCGCTGACCGTCTTGCGGCGCTCGGCCACCGCCTTGGCAAGTTCACTGCTCAAATCAAAATCGCCGCGGATGCATTCGTCGTTGGGACAACTGAATCGAAACACCGACTTGGCGTTGGCGATGTTCACCTCGTACTTGATCCGCTTACCCTTGATCAGGCCTTCGGGATCGGAGTACTCGAGGTCCACCGTCAATGACTTCAATTTTCCGAACACATTCGACAGCGTGGCCGAGTCCTTGACCCGCTGGCCTTCCGCCTGACGATATTCCGCTCGGGCACCCAGTCTTTGTCGGTACATTGATGTCTCAATTCTTTTTACGCGATTAAGCCGCCACAGTAACACAAAAACCCCGTTCCGTCGCTAATAATCGTACAATCCCGATTCCCCTTCTGTCAGTCCTGAGACACCCCGCCCTTGATTCTCTCTGGCATCCAAGGTGCTCCATTGGGCTTGCCTGTAATTATGTTCACAACCTCAAACCGTAGGGGAAGGGAAATAACCGAGGGAATACATTGTCAGAAAGCCGCTTTTACCT
>Ga0265338_10003477_pt1 | contig 22133 bp, 14 predicted proteins | sample 42126metaG_FD_193579 | JGI IMG/M metagenome (GOLD analysis project Ga0265338, IMG submission 193579) | Rhizosphere microbial communities from Carex aquatilis grown in University of Washington, Seatle, WA, United States - 4-21-26 metaG | ecosystem: Host-associated > Plants > Roots > Rhizosphere... | reverse complement strand
GCTGGCGGCTCATCATGCGCGCCAGGTGCCGAGCGACCGTCAGGTGCCAGCGCGCCACCGTGGGAGCGCGCACCGTGCCTGCAGAATCGTCGGCCGGCGGCGCGTGGAAAAGATCGTGCAACGCCTCGACCAGCATGAGGAGATACTCCCAGAGCGGCAGGAATCCCCGCCCCCGGCCCGGCGTATCGTCGTTGGGCGGCGCGCGAAGCAGCCACTCGCTCTGGCGGCCGTTGAAGCTCTCCATGAACACGAACTCGTGGCCGGGAACAAATGCTTCTTGCCAGGTCGCGAGCGGCGTTCCCGGCGCGCGGCCCAATTCAGCATAACAATCCTGGATTTGACGGAAGCTGTTGTCATAGAAACCAAACCAGTTGTGGAAGCCGTGCTCTTCGATGCGGCCGTGGAAACCGGGGTCGGTATTGCGTCCGGTCGCCCCTTTGCCGCCGAGCCGCCAACCAATCTGATATACGGTGACGTCGAATTCGCGATGCCGCGGATTGCCAGGATCGGTCAATTGAAAGGCCGCGGTCAATGCCGCCTGGCCGCCCCCCAACACGGCCACCTTTGTCCGCCTTGCCTCCACCATACGTCCCACCTCTCAAATATCATGGATGGCGAGCGCAACGCTCGACGAATCCGTCCGCAATGGTGATTCGCCTGACGATTTGGCGTGAATTGTAGGAGATGCGACGAGCCTCAAATCCGCGCGCGGGTTGGCGGAACGGTCAACGGAGCGCCGTTTCGCAGCTCGTTGATGAAGGACAGCAGCGAAGGGCCGCCCGCGCTGAGGCCGCGTCAGCCGCCGAGCACGCGCGCGCCGGCGGCGGCGACCTGGCCGTCCTGGTGCGACTGCATGCCGGAGACGCCGATGGCGCCGACGACCAGCCCGCTCTCGACCAGCGGAACGCCACCCTCGACGGGCAGCAACTCCGGCTGAAAGGCCAGCATGCGAATACCAGCGCCGCCTGCGACCAGCACGTCTTCGAAGACCTTCGTGGGCCGGCGGAAGCTGACGGCTCCCATCGCCTTGCGCTGGGCAAACTCGACGGCGCCCAGGTTGGCCTGATCCTGCCGGTGCAGCATCACGAGATTGCCGCCGCTGTCGACGATGGCGATGACCATGCGCCAGCCGTTGGCCTCGGCTTCGGCCTCGGCCGCCGCCATCACCCGCCGCGCCGCCGCGAGGGAAATCGGCGCGCCGTAGGACAGCGGCGCGGGCGGAGTGCCCGCAGTTTGCGTTGGGTTCGCGGTCGTCATCGGTTCCTCCGGGTCAGTTGCTCATACCGGCGGCGCCCGCGATGCCCGGGCTCCCCGGTCCTGTGCCACCACCTCCGCCGCTGCCGGGTAGGAGCGTGTTTCCCGTGAGCGACAGGGTGGTGCCGGAACGATACACGGCGTAAGACGGTCCGCCAGCGCCTCCGCCGCCGTGACCGCCCCGGGCGCCCGCGCTGCCGTCGGCGCCCTTGCCGCCGCCGCCGACCTCGGCGGTGCAAACCGTCGCGCCGAGCGCGCCCATCCCGGCGGCGCCACCCGGACCCCCGGTACCGCCGGGGCCGCCGGGGCCGCCGTGCCCCGAAGTGATGGTGTTCCCGATGAGCACGAAACCGGTGGAATTGACCACGAACAGGCCAAACGAGCCGCCGCCGGCGCCGCCGCCCAACCCCGGCATTCCGCCGCACCCTCCCGAACCGCCGCCGCCGCCGCCGTTGCCGCCGCCGTCGTTGACGAACGCCCCACCCTGACCGCCGCCACCGCCGCCACCGCCGCCGCCGTGTCCGTGCGACCCCAGCACTCCGTCGACGCCCCCGGCGCCCATCCAGAACATCGCGAGCAGCATGCCGCCCGATCCGCCCATGCCGTCGATCCCCGCGGTGACCATGGCGACCCCCGTCGCATTGCCGCCCGGACTCCCGGTGCAGGTGCCGAGGGCGCCGCCGTTGCAGCCGGGGCCCGGAGCGCCGCCCGTGGCGTTGCCGTTCTTGCCCGGGCTGCCCATCTGCCCGTCGTTCGAGCCCTCGAGGCCGCCGTCGCCGCCCTTGCCACCGCTCACGTCGACGCCGCCGCACGTCAGCATCCCCGGTGGGCCACCCGTTCCGTTCGTGTCGTCGCAGCTTCCGCCCATGCCCTGGGTTCCGTTGGCGCCGTCCGCCCCCTTCATTCCGTCGGCGCCCGTGGACCCCGGCCCCGCGTCCCCCGCGGTGAGCGTGCTGTTCTTCAGCGTCACCCCGGTGCAACCGTTGCAATACATCGCGTAGCTCGACGCGCCGGCGACCGTGGTCGCCGCAGTCTGGATCGTCAAGCGGTCCAGCGTCGTCGAGGTCGTGATGTTGACGCCCTCGACGCCGCTGATGCGGCCGTCGGCGAAGGTGCTGGACAGGATCGTCGCGACAGGGCTCGCCGCGCGCGCCCAGCCGCTTTCGGCCGAGTAGCCGCCGTAGATCGACACGCCGTCGGCCAGCGTCACGCGCCCGGCGTAGGTGCCTTCGGAGACGTACACGGCGACCTTGCTGCCGGCGACCGCGCGCGCGATGGCGGCGTTGATCGTGAGCATCGGCGCCTGCATCGTGCCGGGGTTGCTGTCACTCCCCGAGGTGGCCACGAACACCGCTGTCGCGGCGTTGCCGTCGATGCCGTCGCAGTTGTCGTCGGCGAAGCTGTCGTCGGGCGGGTCGTCGCTGCTGGTCGGCACGCAACCGCCGTTGTCGCCTGCGCCGTCGCCCCGGCCCGTGCCCGCGTCGTCCCCGGTGTCGGCAGCCACGGCGCCGTCGCCGGCCGCGTCCTGGCTCCCGCCGGCATCGGCGCGGTCAGCCCCGTCGGCGGCATCGACCGAATTCGATGAATGGCTGCCACTGGAGCAACCCGCGGCCGCGGCACCGAGGACCAATACCCAGAGCCACCGGCGGCGGAGCAACGAACAGGCGAGCATCGCCTCCATTCAATACGAGGGTCCAGCGATCGTCAACACACGGAATCCGCATATTCGCGCATATTCGCGCATATTCGGACGAAAGATGACGACAGAACCGTGTTTGACCTGTTTCCGGTGCGTCTGCTAACTATGAGCGTTCAGTCGTCACTGATTGGAAGAATGACCGCGAAGTCTGAAGGGGGTGGCCTGTCGGCCAGGAAGCGGGGCAGGGTTGGACCGTTCGCCTGATTCGATGGAAACGCCGGCTCCGACGGTCGACGCCATCGGTCCCTACCGGATTCTGAATCGCCTCGGCGGCGGCGGGATGGGCGTCATCTACCGTGCGATCCACGTCGAGGACGGGCGCACGGCGGCGGTCAAGACCGTGCGCACCCCCAACCGCGCGCAGCTGTCGAGCATCCGCACCGAGATCCACGCGCTGAGCCGCCTCAAGAACCCGGGCGTGGTTCGCATCCTCGACCAGGGGATCGCCGAGGGCCTGCCCTGGTACGCGATGGAGCTGCTCGAGGGGACGACGCTGCGCGACTGGATCGATCGCGCCTGGCCCGAGTCGCGCAAGATCAACGATCCGCCGACGCCGACGGCCGACACCGCGATCGAGACGCCGCACGGGAGCGGAATGATCGCCGTGCCGCTGCGCCCGCCCCCCGCCAGCGGGCTGCGCTCCCACGCCGCCAACGGCCACCTCGACGAGGTGTTGCGGCTCTTTGGCCGGATCTGCGGCTCGCTGGCGTTCATTCACGGCGAAGGGGTGGTCCACCGCGATCTCAAGCCGGCCAACGTCTTCGTGCGCGACGACGGCAGCCCGGTGCTGGTCGACTTCGGCCTGGCGTCGTCGTCGCGCGACGCGATCGGGCGCGCGCGCCTGGAGATCGGCGGCGAGCACATGGGCACGGTGCCGTACATGGCGCCCGAGCAGCTGCTCGCCGAGCCGGTCGACGCGCGCACCGACCTCTACGCGCTCGGCTGCATGCTCTACGAGGCTCTGACCGGGCAGGTCCCGTTCTCGTCGAGCACGCCCGGCGAGACCGCGCAGAAGCACCTGTACCAGTGGCCGCCCCTGCCGTCGGAGCTGGCCAGGAACGTGCCGCCGCTGCTCGAGCGGCTGGTGCTGCAGCTGCTCGCGAAGAGTCCGTCCGATCGCATCGGCCACGCCGACGACGTCGCCGAGATCCTGTTCGACGTCGCGGAGCGCGCGAACGGCGCCCGCGCCATCGGCGCCGCCGGCGGCGCGCACACGCACGGCGCCGGCTATCTCTATCGGCCCGAGCTGGTCGGGCGCGAGGAGGCGCTCACCGCGCTCGAGGACGCGACGAGGCGCGCGGTCGACGGCGCCGGATCGCTGGTGGTGATCGTCGGCGAGAGCGGCGTCGGCAAGACGTTCCTGGCCGCGGAGGCCGGGCGGCGCGCGCAGATCCAGCACCTGCGCGTGGTCGCCGGCGACGCGCTGGCGATCGCGCCCGCGCCCACCGAGGGCCGCGGCGAGGGCGCGGTGGCCGCGGCGCCGATTCACGGACCGCCCTTTCACCTCTTTCGGCCGTTGCTGCAGACGGTGGCCGATCTGTGCCGCGAGGCGCCCGACGACGCCGTGTTCGACGAGCTGCTCGGCGAGCGCGCGGCGATCCTGGCGCCGTATGAACCGGCGCTGGCCGTGTTGCGCGGCAAGGATCGCCGCTCGCCGCTGGCGGAGATCCCCGGCGAGGCGACGCGCCGCCGCGCGGTCAACGCGCTCAAGGAGGTGCTGGCCGCGTGCGCGCGCGCGCAGCCGCTGTGCCTGATCTTCGACGACCTGCAGTGGGCCGACGATCTGTCGATGGCGTTGCTCGCGTCGCTGACGGCCGAGTGGCTCGGCGATAAGCGGATCTTGCTCATCGCGACCTGCCGCTCCGAGGAGATGACCGACGAGGTGCAGGCGCTGGTCGCGCGGCCCCAGCCCGGTGTCCGCTCGATCCGCCTGCCGATGCTGAGCCAAGCCGCGGTCACGTCGCTGGTCGCCGGCATGCTGGGCATGAAGGAGGCGCCGCCGGCCCTGGTGGGCTTTCTCTCGCGCCAGACCGAGGGGAATCCTTTCTTCGTCGCCGAGTACCTGCGCGCGGCCGTCGGCGAGAGCCTGCTCTATCGCGAGCGCGGTCACTGGCGGGTCGCGACCGACGACGCCGGCGACGCGCGCGCGTTCGAAACGCTGGCGCTGCCCGGTTCGTTGCAGGAGCTCGTGGAGCGGCGGTTGCGCCGCCTCTCGCCGGGGGCGCGCGATCTGGTCCAGATGGCGGCCGTGCTCGGACGCCAGCTCGACAGCGCGCTCCTCGAGACCGTCGCCGACCTCGACGAGCGCGGCTTTCTCGAGGCGCGTGCCGAGCTGTGCACGCGCGAGATCCTCGAGGACGTGGGCGCGGGCCGGCTGCGCTTCGTGCACGACAAGATGCGCGAGGTCACCTATCAGGGCATCGCCTCCGACCGGCGCCAGCACAATCACCTGCGCGCCGGCCACGCGCTCGAGGCGCGCTACCTCGGCACCGCCGACATCGGTCTGTTATCGGCCGAGCTCGCGCACCACTTCACCGTCGGCGGCGACACCCGGCGCGCGATCGCGTATCTCGAGAAGGCGGGCCAGCAAGCGCTGGCGAGCTCGGCGAACCGCGAGGCGGTCCAGCGCTTCCGCACCGCGCTCGCGCTCGACGCGGGCGCGGCCCCATCCGAGTCGGTCCGCGAGTCGGCGAGCGCGTCCGTGGGCGCGATCCGGCGCGCGACCTGGGAGCGCCAGATCGGCGAGGCCGAGTTCGCGCTCACCTCGCTCGACGAGAGCCGAGAGAGCCTGCTGCGCGCGCTCGACGACATCGAGCTGTCGTTTCCGCGTTCCAAGGGGCGGCTCGCCTACGGAGTGCTCGAAGAGGTCGCGACGCAGGTGGCGCACCGGCTGTGGCCGTCGCGCTTCGTGGGCGCCGCCGGCGCGCGCGCCGAGACGCTGGCCGAGGGAGCGCGCATCTACGAGACGCTGCTGCAGATCTTCTACATGGCGTCGAGCCCGGGGCCGATCCTGTACGGCGCCGTCCGCCTGTTGAACCTGTGCGAGCTCGGCGGGCCGTCGCCGGCGCTGGCGCGCGCGTACGCCGGGATCTTCGGCACCGCGGGCGTGATGGGCCTGCATGCGCTGGCGCGATCGTACCTGGCGCGCGCGACGCAGATGCTCGCTTCGACGCCCGACGCGTCGTCGGAGACCTGGGTCTACCAGCTGGCGACGTTCTACTGGATGGGCGTCGGCGAGTGGTCGCGCGCCGAGGTGGCCGGCGAGCAGGCGGCGCGCGCGGCGCTGGCTGTGGGCAACCGGCGGCGCTGGGAAGAATCGCAGCTCGGCGTCGGGCTCACGCGCACCATCAGCGGGCGGTTCAGGCTGGCGCAGACGACGTTCGAGGGGATGCGCGACTCGGGGATGAAGGGCAACCACAACGCCGAGCAACACGCCTGGATCCTGCTCGCGCACGTCCACGCGCGGCTCGGCAACCTGGACCTCGCGCGCGAGGGCTGCCGGCGCGCGGCGGCGATCGTGCCGTCCCAGGTCGACGCCACGGTCCAGGGCCAGATGCACGCGACCGAGGCGCTGGTCGCGCTGGCGTCGGGCGACGCGGCGGCGGCGCGCGCGGCGGCGGATCGGGCGGCGGCGTCGTTGTGGAGCCTGCCCCCGGTCATGAACATGCTGATCCCGCACCTGTCATCGCTGTGCGACGTCTATATCGGCCTGTGGTCGGACGCCGCGCGCACGACCGGCGCGGCGACGCGCGGCGCCGCCGACGCGTCCCTGCGACGGGCGGCGCGCGACGCCTGCGCCGCCCTGCGCCGCTTCGTGCGCGTCTTCCCCGTGGTGGCGCCGATCGTCGGCGTTCACCAGGCCCGTCTCGCCTGGCTTGCGGGCGCGGCGAGGCCGGCGCTGAAACACTGGCAAGCGGCGCTGGCCGCAGGCGAGCGGCTCGCGATGCCCTTCGAGCAGGCGCGGGCGGCGCGCGCGCTGGCCGCGCACGGCCCCGCGGGCGATCGCGCGCGCCACGCCGCCCGCGCGCGCGGCCTCTTCATCGAGATCGGCCTTCCCGACACCACCGAGGAGACCCCATCATGAGCGCCATCGATCCGAGCCCCATCGATCTCGCCCCCGTCGACGCGCTCATCGCCCGGCTCCAGTCGGTGGTCGACGACGCCAAGCGCGAGGGCAGCCGCATCGGTTACTTCGCGTCGCTCTACACGCGCATCACCATCGCCGTGCGCCGCGCGATCGCCGCCCGCGCGTTCGAGGACGGCGCCGCGGTCATGCAGCTCGACCTCGGCTTCGCGCGCCGCTACCTGACCGCCATCGAACACTTCCGGCGCAGCGATCCCGCGATCTCGCCGCCGTGGGCGGTCGCGCTCGGCGCCGCCGATCGCCGCGACCTCTCCATCGTGCAGCAGATGGCGCTGGCCATGAACGCGCACATCAACTTCGACCTCGGGATGGCGGCGTTCGAGTGCTTCGGCGCGCACGATCTCTGGAGCCGGCGCGCCGACTTCGAGCGCGTGAACACCGTGCTGGAATCGGTGGTCGCCGAGGTGGAACGCGAGATCGCGCAGGTCTCGCCGCTCCTGCGCATCGTCGGCGGGTTCAGCCCCGCGCTCGCGACCTGGCTCGTCGACTTTGGTCTGGTCGAGGCGCGCGAGCTGGCCTGGCGGTTCGCGGCGACGCTCGCGGGCGCGCGCGACGCCACCGCGCGCGGGGCCCTGGTCGAACGACGCGCGCACGAGGTCGCCTCGCTCTGCAGCGCGATCAAGCAGGACCGCCTGCGCAACGTCTCGTTCCGGTTGATCGCCTCCATCGAGGAGAAGGATGTTCGGCGCGTGATCCGCACATTCGACCGGGGTCTCCCACCCGAGATTGCCCACGGATCGGCCGCCGCCGCGGGCGCGAGCGCGGCGCGCCCTGTTGGACCGCGGGCTCAATGACTCGCCGCCGCCTGCCGATGAGAGCGCTTCGACAAGGTGTGCCCGCCCACCAATCGATCCGATCTGCGATCCGACTCGCCGACGCCGCCCGCGTCCGGCGGCTCTGACGCGCTGACGCCAGCGGTCACGCTCGGCCGCTATACGGTGCTGGGCATCGTCGGCAAGGGCGCGATGGGCGAGGTCTACGCCGCCTACGATCCCGAGCTGGATCGCAAGATCGCGATCAAGCTCCTGCGGGTCGGCGCGCGCGAAGAAGGCGTCGCCACGGAGGGACGCATCCGCCTGATGCGCGAGGCGCAAGCGATCGCCAAGCTCTCGCACGCGAACGTGGTCACCGTGTACGACGTCGGTACCTTCCGCGACGACGTCTTCATCGCCATGCAGTTCGTCGACGGGTGCACGCTGCGCTACTGGATCCACGCACAGCCGCGCACCTGGTCCGAGGTCGTGAAGGTCTTCGCCGACGCGGGCCACGGGCTGGCGGCGGCGCACGAGAAGGATCTGATCCACCGCGACTTCAAACCCGACAACGTCATGGTCGGCGCGGATGGGCACGTGCGGGTCATGGACTTCGGGCTCGCGCGCGCGGCGCTGGACCGCGATCGCAAGCCGGCGCCGGCCGCCGTGGCGGGGCCCAAGCCCGCGCCGGCCGCGGCGGCCGACGTCGACACCGGCGCCGATCTCGACTCGACGCGCGTGCTCGGGCGATCGTCGCTGCCCGCCGTCGTCCCCGACAGCGCCAGCGAGGCGCTGAGCGTCGAGCTCACGCAGGCGGGCGCGGTGCTGGGGACGCCCGCGTACATGTCGCCCGAGCAGTTCCAGGGCGACGCCATCGACGCGCGGTCGGATCAGTTCAGCTTCTGCGTCGCGCTCTACGAAGCGCTGTACGGCGAGCGGCCGTTCTCGGGCACGACGCTCCTCGACCTGATGGCGGGCGTGCTCGACGGGACCGTGCGCCCGCCGCCCGCCGGCAGCAAGGTGCCGTCGTGGGTGCGCAAGATCATGCTGCGCGGCCTGCGCGTCGATCCGTGCGACCGCTGGCCGTCGATGACCGCGATGCTCGGCGAGCTGGAGAAGAGCCGGCGCGGCGCGCCCCGGCGCCGGTTCGCCGCTGGCGCCACCGCGAAGCTGGCCGGGATCTGGGAGGCAACCCTGCGCGGACGCGCGGGCGACACCGCGGTGAAGACCGAGGTGCGCCGCGCCTTCCTGGCCACCGGCAAGACCTACGCGGCGGCGACCTTCGACAAGGTCCGCGCGATCCTCGACCGCTACGCGCAGGCCTGGTCGGAGATGTACGTCGACGCGTGCGAGGCGACGCACCTGCGCGGCGAGCAGTCGGCCGAGGTGCTCGACCTGCGCATGGCCGGTCTCGACGAATGCCTCGACGGACTGCGCGCGCTGTCGCAGGCGTTCCGCCAGGCCAACGCCGAGGTCGTCGAGAACGCCGTGAGCGCCGCGAACGCGCTGAGCCGGATCGAGCGCTGTGCCGACATCGAGCTCCTGCGCGCGGTGGTGCGGCCGCCCGAGGATCCGGGCGCGCGCGCCACCGTCGATCGCCTGCGCACCCAGCTGGCCGAGATCCGCGTGCTCCACAACGTCGGCCGCCTCAACGAGGGGCTCGAAGCGATCGGGCCGCTGGTCGACGAGGTGCGCCGCACCGACTACGGGCCGCTGCTGGCGGAGACGTTGTTCGAGCTCGGCAACCTGCACCTGGAGCAACGCGCGGCGGGGGTTGGTGCGCCGATCCTGGAGGAGGCGCTGTGGACCGCGGAGCTGTGCCGGCACGACGAGGTCGTCGCCATGGCCGCTGCGCAGCTGGTCTACGCCGTGGGCGATCAGCTCGTGCGCTTCGAAGCCGGCGAGATCTGGGCGCGCTACGCGGAGACGCGCCTGCTGCGCATGGGCGGCCGCGAAGATCTCTGGGGCTGGCTCTACAACAATCGGGGTGCGATGCGCGAGCGCCAGGGGCGGCTGCCAGAAGCGATCGACGACGCGCGCCGCGCCGTCGCCGCCAAGGAGAAATTCCACGGCCCCGACAGCACCGAGGTCGGCCTCTCGTTGAACAACATCGCGATGTACATGGCGGTGATCGGCGATCTCGCGAACGCGCTGACGTACATGCAGCGCGGGATCAACGCCGTCGAATCAGGCGTCGGCCCCGACCACCCGCGGATCGGTGTGCTGCTGTCGAACTACGCCGAGATCTTGAACCAGCTGGGCCGCTTCGCCGAGGCGCGCGAGATGGCGCGACGCGCGCTCGCAATCTTCGAGCGTGAGACGTCGATCGACAGCTCGGTGCTCTCGTACCCGCTGACGGCGCTCGGGCTCGGCTATCTGGGCGAGGGCATGGTCGAGGAGGCGCTGTCGCCGCTGGAGCGCGCGGTGGCGATCCGCGATCGCAACGAGAAACGCCCGGCGAGCCTGGGAGAGGTCCACTTCGCGCTCGCCTGCGCGCTGAAGCGGGCGGGGCGCGAAGCGCCACGGGCACGCGCGCTGGCGCTGGCGGCGCGCGCGGAGTACGCGAGCGACGCGTCCAACGAAGCGAACCAGCGCTGGGCGGAGCAGATCGACATGTGGCTCGCCACCGACGCCGCGGCCCGCGACGCCGCCCAACCGCTGGCGGCGGGCGCCGCGCTGGTCGCGGACGCGGGTGCGGGAACCACCGCGCCGCGCCCGCTCAGGGGCTCGCTTCCAAGCTGAGGGCGCGCGGTCGCGCCGGCACGTCGCTCGCGTCTGCCAGCGACGGCGCGCTGAACACATCGACGTCGATCCGCTTGGTCAAGAACTCGCGCAGCAGGAGCCGCGCGCGCAGGATGCGCGTGCCCACGGTGCTGCTCGGGACCTGCAGCTTGTGGGCGATCTCCTGGTACGACTGGCCACCGACGGCATAGAGCAAGTAGGTCTGCTGGTACCGCGGCTGCAGCGATGCCAGCGCCAGCGCCAGGTCTTCATCGGAGACCTGCGCCCACGAGGGGCGGCGCTCGGGCGTCCACGCCGGCGACTGCTCGTAGTCGGCGACCAGGACCTCGCGCGCGAGCCGGCGCAGGCGGTCGCGATGCAGGTTGCGGACGATGCAGCACAGCCAGGCGCGCATGTCCGAACCGGCGATGAACAGCGCTCGCGACTCGAGCGCGCGGCGGCAGGCCTCCTGCACCAGGTCGCCGGCGTCGCTGGGATCGCCGGTGAGCCGGCGCGCGTAGCCGCGCACGTCCGAGAGCGATTCGACCAACTGGCAGGTGAACTGGCAGTCGGCGGCGGCGCGGGTGGCCGCGGTCCCGACCGCGTTGGCCGGCGCGACCGCCGCCAGCGCGGGCGCTGGTTCGGCGACGAACGAAGAGGCAGGGGTCGATCCGGTGCGCCGCTGGGAAATCGCAGCGGGTGAGCGACCGCGAAGGAACTCGGAAGGCAGGGGCGCAACGGACATGATGGTCCGGAGACAGCAAACCGCATGCCTCGCCCGTGCAGCGGTGGAAAACGGAATCCCTGGGCGTTGCGCGACTTCTGGATCGCGACCCCGATCCCCAGCCTTGCTCGGATTGAGCAAATACCTTCGCGCCCGAGGCGATCATTGCTCAAACTGAGCAATGGGCGTTGCAAAGCGCAGTTTCGTGCGCTCAGTCTCGGTCGCGCGCCGGGCCCTTTTGCGGCCGCGGGATCCCGTATTGCTCGAGCTTGTAAACGAACGTCCTCCGCGGCATTCCCAGCAACTCCGCCGCCCGTGTCTGGTTGCCGTTGCACGCCGCGAGCGCATCGAGCATCCGCTGTCGTTCGGCCTCTTTCTTGGGGTCGTCGAGGGGTGGCAGGTCGCCGACGATGCGCAAGACCGGCGCCGCCGACGTCGTGCTGACGGCCGTGGTCTCGTCGGCCGTGCGCCGCATCTTCTCCAGCGGCAGGTGCTGCGTCCCGATCTCGGCGCCATCGCAGAGGACGAACGCGCGCTCCATCACGTTCTTGAGCTCCCGAATGTTGCCCGGCCAGTGGTAGCCGAGCAGGCAGCTCATCGCCTCCCCGCCGATGCGCGGGGTGACCGATCTGCCGGTTTCCCGACACATCTGGGCCAGGAAGGTGTCAATCAGCGCCGGAATCTCGTCCACCCGTTCGCGGAGCGGTGGCACCACCAGAGAGATGACGTTCAGGCGGAAGAGCAGGTCCGACCGGAACTCGCCGCGGGTGAGCGCGACCTCGAGGTCGCGGTTGGTGGCCGACACGAACCTGACATTTATGGCGCGGGATCGCAGGGCTCCAACGGGCAGCACCTCGCGCGCCTCGATCACCCGCAGCAGCTTGGCCTGCATGGACAGCGGCATCTCCCCGATCTCGTCCAGGAACACCGTGCCGCCGTTGGCCGACTCGAGCAGGCCGATCTTGGCGCCCACCGCGCCGGTGAACGCGCCGCGCTCGTGCCCGAAGAGCTCGCTCTCGATCAGGGTCTGCGACAGCCCCGCGCAGTTGAGCGCCAGGAACGGCTTGTCGGCGCGCGGCGACAGCTGGTGGATCAGGCGCGCCAGCACCTCCTTGCCGACGCCCGTCTCGCCCAGGATCATCACGTTGATGCCCGACGAGGCCGCGCGCACCGCCATGCCGCGCACGCGCTCCATGCCGGCCAGCTCCAGCGCCGCGCTGTCGGCGGTGGCGCGGCCCGACTCCAGCTTCACGAGGGCGTTGGCGCGCGCGACCAGCGCGTCGACCGAGCGCCCGTCGCGCGGGTACCAGGCCAGCGCCGCGCTGCCCTCGATGCCGGCGCTGCGACAGACCTCGAGGACGTGATCGATCAGGCGCCGCGCCTCCTTGGCGTTGGGCTCGAGCACCATGATCTCGTAGTCGCGCGGCCCGTAGCCGGCGAAGACGTGCGGGGGCGGCAGATCGCGCGCCAGGATCGGCAAGATCGCCGTCCAGGGCGCCACGCCGGGAAAGCGCAGGCGCGCCAGCGCGAACGGGACGCCGGTCTCGATGGCGCGCTCGCACTCCTCCTGCAAGCGATCCTCGAAGCTGTCGTGCGACCACAGGCGGCGCGGCCCCATCGGCGGCCGGTCTTCGAGCACGACGACCATGGTCGAGCCGATGGTGATCGTCTCGCCGGGACGGATCGGCGCCCACTCGCCCGGCTTGAGCGCCGCGTCGCGCAGCCGCGTGCCGTTGGCGCTGCCGGCGTCACTGATCGACAGCACGGACGCACCGTCGGGGACGGTCTCGATCTGGATGCGCACGTGCTCGCGCGACGCCAGCGGATCGTCGACGCGCACCTCGCATTTCGACGATCGGCCGACGGTCACCGTGCCGCTCACCGGCAGCGGCTGCGAGAAGAAGGCGTCCAGCGACATCACCAGCAGGTGCAGCCCGTGACCCGCGGAGCCGTTCGCCGCGCCCGCACTTCTGAGCGTAATTTCTGTGTTCACGACGACCCGAGACTGCTTGAACCGTGCCGGCGTTCCGGTCGGAGCTGATTTAAGCAGCCTTCGGCGGCGGCGCCAAGCGATCCGAGCCATGCGACCCGGCGCCTACATGCATCGCGGCCGAGACTAAATTGATTCAGAAATTTGACCCCTGGTGGCGCGGTCCGAGAATGGGTCATCGGATCGGAGCCCCATGACTGCATTTGATGCGCCCGTCGAAGATCAGGCCCCCCGGGGCACCTCTGCCGGCGGCGCGCGCCGCGCCGTGCCCTTCGATCTCAAGGGGACGATGGCGCCGCTCACCGTGCTGCGGCTGCGCAGCCTGGACCTGGCGGTCATCGAGCGGCACCTGCGCATCAAGATCGCGCAGCTGCCACAGCTCTTCTTGAACGCCCCGGTGCTGATCGACGCGGGCGCCCTCGCGGGGCAGGGCACCGGGCTGGCCGTCGAGGAGCTGGTCCGCTCGCTGCGCTCGTGCAAGCTGGTGCCGGTCGCGATCGCGAACCTGGCCGAGGAGCTGCGCGAGCGCGCCGTGGCGGCCGGGCTGGGCATCATGCAGCCGGCGCCCGCGCGGCCGCGCGGCGACGACCGGGTCGCGGCCGTGCCGGGTGGCGGGGCCGAGGCGAGCGACGGCGGCCACACGCCCGCCGCCACGCCCTCAGCGGCGGCGCCGCGGAGCAGCGGTCTCACCGCCGTGGCCACGCCGCCCACCGGACATACCGGCCCGATGGTGATCACCCAGCCCGTGCGCAGCGGCCAGGTCGTCTACGCGCAGAACGCGGACCTGGTGGTGCTGGCGCCGGTCAACCCGGGCGCACAGGTGATCGCCGACGGGCACATCCACATCTACGCCCCGCTGCGTGGCCGCGCCGTCGCCGGCGTGCAGGGGTTGCTGGGCGCGCGCATCTTCTGCCAGCGGCTGGAGGCGGAGCTGGTCGCCATCTCGGGCGCCTACTTGACCGCCGACGATATTCCCGAGGCGCGCCGCGGGCGCCCGGCTCAGATCCACTTCGAGGGCGGCGAATGCCGAATCGCCGCCCTCTAGGATTCGCGTTCTAGGTTCCAGTCACCAATGGAGGTTCCACGTGTCTAAAGTCATCGTCATCACATCGGGTAAAGGTGGGGTCGGCAAGACCACGACCAGCGCAAACGTCGCCACCGGCCTCGCGCTCAAGGGGAAGAAGACGGTCGCGATCGACTTCGACGTCGGCTTGCGCAACCTCGACCTGGTCATGGGGTGCGAGCGGCGCGTGGTTTACGACTTCGTCAACGTCATCAAGAACGAGGCGAAGCTGGCGCAGTCGCTGATCCGCGACAAGCGCGTCGAGAACCTGTACGTGCTGCCGGCGTCGCAGACGCGCGACAAGGACGCGCTGGATCCCGAGGGCGTGGGCCGCGTCATCGAGGAGCTGAAGACGATGGGCTTCGAGTACATCATCTGCGACTCGCCGGCCGGCATCGAGAAGGGCGCGCAGATGGCGATGTACTTCGCCGACGAGGCCATCGTGGTCACCAACCCCGAAGTCTCTTCGGTGCGCGACTCCGACCGCGTGCTCGGCCTGCTGGCCGCCAAGACCAGCCGCGCCGAGGTCGGCGGGCCGCCGATCAAGACCCACCTGCTGCTCACGCGCTATGCGCCCATGCAAGTGAAGAAGGGCGAGATGCTCAGCGTCGGCGACGTGCTGGAGCTGCTGGGCATCCCGCTGCTCGGCGTGATCCCCGAATCCAAGGCCGTGCTGCAAGCGTCGAACAAGGGTGTTCCCTCGATCCTCGACGAGACCACCGACGTCGCGCAGGCGTACCTCGACGTCGTCTACCGATTCCTGGGCGAGGAACGCGAGCACCGTTTCATCGAAGAGGAGAAGCGCAGCTTCTTCGGTCGCCTGTTTGGTTGAGGAGCGGGTCTACTCCCGGAGGTCAACATGTCGTTTTTCGATTATTTCCGCCGCACCCAGAAGACCGCCAGCCTGGCCAAGGATCGGCTGTCGATCATCGTCGCGCGCGAGCGCTCCACGACGCGCGGCGCGCCCGACTACCTGCCCCAGCTGCAGCAAGAGCTGCTGGCGGTCATCGCGCGCTACGAGAAGATCGATCTGCAGGAAGTCGGCGTGCGCATCGACAGCTCCGGCGGCTGCGAGGTCCTGGAGATCAACATCGTGCTCCCCGACGCCGCACAGGCCGGCAAGGCGCTGAAGTCAGTGAGCGCGGCCGGCGCCTCGGCGAGCTGAGGTTTGCTGCCTCGGCATTGCCGCGGCGGCTTCGCCTTTCAATCAAAACATCGCTTAGAACAAAACGGGCCGCCGCGAACCTCGCGGCGGCCCCTTCTTTTTGCCGGGTGCGGCTCGCCGGCGAGCTAGTTCTGGATCGAATAGCGGAGGATCGCTCCTCCGGCACCGACGGCCCAGATGTCTCCGGCGTCGAGGCCCCAGATGCTGCCGGCGGTCAGCGAAGTGGGTGAGGCCGACCAGGCACTGCCGTTCCAGTGCAACATAACGCCACCCGATTGGTCGCCACCGAGCGCCCAGGCATTGTCCGGAGCACTCGCCCACAAGCCGACCAAGCTGTAGGTGCCGTTGAGCGGAACGCTCGACCAGACGGCTCCGTTCCAGTGCTGGATTGTAGCCAGACCGCTTCCGCGGACAGCCCAAAGATCATTCGGTCCGCTTCCACGCATGCCGTCAGTGGAGCCGATGCCACCGGCGTCGACCGCAGACCATGATGCGCCCGTCCAATGAATGAGTGCGTCGCCGGTCGACCACACGTCGGCGGGCCCCGTGCCCCAGACCCCGCCATAAAGATCCTCCGTCGTGGAGCTGGGAACCGAGGACCAGAACGATCCGTTCCAGTGAAGAACGGTTCCTTTGGCGCCAGCGGCCCAAACGTCATTCGGCCCGCTTCCCCAGACACCGTCGAGCTCCATGGTCGTGCCGCTGGTGACTGGCGACCACGTGGAGCCGTTCCAATGCAGAATGACCCCGGAGATTCCCACCGCCCAGATATCGTTAGCGCCGCTGCCCCATAGTCCCATGAGACCTTGGTTCGTTCCAGCCGTGACCATCGCCCAAAAGGTGCCGTTCCAATAAAGGAAATCGCTTGGAAAACCGACGATGACCCAGACTGCGTTCGGTGCACTCCCCCATGGGCTGCGCAGTTGTTGAGTCGTTCCGCTGCTGACCGGCGTCCAGGTTCCCACGGCACCAGCAGCTCCGCCCACGCTCGAGTCTCCGTTGCTCCCAGTGTTCGCGTCGGCTCCGCCGTCGCGGCTTCCTCCAGCACCATTCCCGCCAATCGCGCTGCCGCCGAGTCCCATTCCTCCTGTGCCGATCGCGCCGCCCGTGCCCACGGGTATGTCGATCGGCGCGTCGTGCGTCGTGTCGGTCCCTCCGGCGTCCTGCCCGCCACCCATGCCGGCACCGCCGCTTCCGCTCGAGCCGCCGGAGCCACCTTGGGAAGCGCCATCGGTCGCGACCGCGTCGCCACCTCCGCCATCGTTGGGTGCGACCCGGTACTGCGTGCAGGCCGAGACGGTCAGCAGTAACGTCAGCGCCGGAATCCGGAGGACGTGCTCGGCCCGGAGGCCATTCCGGTCAGAGAAACGCGCTGCAGATAAATTCGCCACGAGGCACCTCACGCCCATCTGAGCTTTCTCCGTTTTCGGTCCCCATGCGCCGCGGTTGCGTCCCCGGCGCAAATTTCGTCCGGCGTGCTTTTCGCTCACAAACGGTTTGCGAGCGGAACATCCGTTAGGAGCGCCGCACATGTCAAGCGCCCCGTCCCTCTGTGAAACCGGCCTCAGAAAACAAGATGGGCCGCCGCGAATCCGTCGCGGCGGCCCATTCTTTTTGCTGCTGGTGCGGCGCTGCCGTTAGCGGCGGCGGCGGCGGCGCGCGGTCATCACGATGCCGGCCAGCGCCAGCAACGAAACGCTCGCGCTCAGGCTCTGGCCGTTCGACGCCGTCGAGCAAGAGCAACCGCTGCTGCTCGAGGTCGTGGCGCTGTCCTTGCCTGCGTCGGCCGGCTTCACGTCGGTGCCCGTGCCGGTGTCGACCTTGGCGTCGGTGCCGGTGCCCGTGTCGGCTTTGACGTCGGTCCCCGTATCCGTCTTCGCGTCGGTCCCCGTGGCCGTGTCGGTCGCTGTGTCAGCCTTCACGTCGGTCGTGCCCGTGTCTGCCTTCACGTCGGTGCCGCTATCAAGCGCTCCGCCCGCTCCGCCCACGCCCGCGTCGATCACCGAGCCGTCCCCACCCGTCGCGCCGCCAACGCCCGTGTCAGCCACCGAGCCGTCGCCCGTCGTGCCGCCCGCGCCCGTGTCAGCCACCGAGTCCGTGCCGCCGTCGGTCGTGCCGGTCATGCCCGCGATCCCGCCGTCGCTTCCGCCAGCGCCGCCCGCGCCGCCCTGGCCCGCGCTGTCGGTCCCACCACCCGCGTCGGTCGGGTCGGGGATAACGGTGAAGCCCGTCGGGCAGGTGATCGGAGCCGCCGCGGTACCCTGCACCCAGTTGGCGGGGTTAGCGATCTTCGCCTGAAGTTGGGCCTTGGTCCCACTCGTCCCTTTGGTCGAATCGTAGGCATAGTTAGTCGACGTCCCCGACGCCAGCGAAACGTTGAATCCTGTGAGAACCGTGGGCAGCTCAGATAGGTTGTTCGTGTCGTCGCGAGTTGCCACCCAGATTCCCCCGGGAGACACTTGCATCCCCCACAGCAACTGATCACTGGGGGCTCCACCGTCCACAGTCGCGATGAGACCCTGGTAGAGGAACACTTGCTCGGTCCCGTCCCCCAACCCACCAGGGAAGGAAGGCTGCACACTAGTAGGGCCAAAGGGGAGCACCGTTCCTGCGGGAATGATCGTCGAAGCGTCGTTCGGGGAGTTGATTGGATAAACAACGTCGACGTTTTCGCCGGTATTGAACTGTCCTGCAGCGTTTGCCTCGCGATCCGTGTACTTCACGTCGCTTCCTACATCGAGAGACACCAGTGGCACGATCTGCAACTGGTCATTCGTCGTGAACATGCAGGTCACGGCAACGTCGCCAGGCTGCAGCCCTGTCGTCAAAGCGCTCAATTTCTGAGTCACGTCCTGCGGCTTGCCCTGCTCGCAAGCGGAGAGCACGCCGACGGACGCAATCGCCAGCGCAACTAGTGACGAACAAGCTCGGGATCGATCCATCATGGCGGCCTCTCTGTACTCGGTGGGACTACGGAAATTTTCCGGCATCTTAAATGAGGTTGGTGCTCGAGCCAACACCTCAGTTACGACGATCACGCGGTTACTTCCCAATCGAACCAGAAACGGGCCGTCGAATTTACCTGGCCGAAACAAAGCAAGGCTGGGCGATCAGGGAACCTCTACCGTTCACAACGTCGGAACGGACGGTAGCTGCGGCACCGGGTACGGCGGAAACGCCGCCACGTCGGGAGTCGGTATCCTTGCGTGGTCGCTCGGATCGTAACCGTCGAGGCCGCTCCCCATCTCGCGCATCGCCGCTTGCAAAGCGACGACGTTGTCGCACACCGATCCGCGCCCGGTCACGACGCCGAGCATCGCGATCAGCGATCCACGCGACTGCCCGCCGACGACGATCAGGTGATCGCCGCTCGACGTCTCGAGATGCACGGCCGGCTCCAAGGCGCCCAGCATCCGAAGCTGCCCGGCGATGTCAGGGCACCGAGCTTCGTCGACGGGGGCTGCGATCTTGGGATCGAGCACCCCGTCGGAGATCAGGCGACGGAGCGCTTCCTGGGTCGGTTGCTCGATCGCGGCGCGCGCGAGCCAGGGATAGACGTAGAGCTCGAGCGAGGCATCGTTGTGCGCGCCTTGGTGCGCGTCCTCGCCGGCGCCGCGCGGGACGCGAACGATCGCCGGACCCGTGGCCGGGCCGGGAGCACGCACGACCACCCAGCGTCGCGGAACCGTGAGGCTGAAATGGTCCGAACGGAGCACGGAGTCGTGCGACGCACAGCCCGCGCACCCGAAGATCGAAGCTGCGATCAGAACCAAGCGAAAAGCGCCCCCGCCTCGAAACACGTCGTGACGCTTATCGCTCGCGCAGGCGACCGGCGTCAACGACCGCGGCGCTCTGCATGCACGGCCGGGTCTGAAACCGCCAAGAACCGGCCTGCGCTCGCCGCGTCGCCTCCACGAATCTGGGATTGGCGGATGGCGAGAGATGGTATTCTCGGGGAGCTTTTCGGGTGGGTAGGTGGGGGACGCTGCGGGCAGACGTCGCTCGCGATACGGGACCGGGCACGACAAGATGCCGACGACGAACGACCGCATCAGCCTTGTGAACGACACCGAGGACGTGACGGCGGTGAAGGCGCCGTCGCCCGGGCTCTTGCGTGAGAGCAAGGTGATGCCGGCCAGGAAGGAGACGGTCCGGCCCGGCCACGCCGAGGATGACGGCTCCCCAACGCCGCCGCCGGTCGTCGCGTCGCCGAAGCCGGCGTCCAGACCCGCGGCCCCCGCCGCTCAATCGACCGCTCCGCCCGGCGCAAAATCGCCGCTGACCGCCAGGCCGCCTGCGCCTGCGCCGCACCTGATCGCGCCGCGAACGACTGACGCGCGAGCGGTCGTTGCGAAGGCAGCGACGACCATGGCGGCCGTCGCGTCGACGAGCAGTGCAACGGCGAAGCCCGCGTCCATGGGCAAGCCGCTGGCGCCGCCTCCGATCGCGCGGCCGCTCGCCTCGAGCCTGGCGCCCTCCTCGGCGCCGGCCAGGCCGGAGATCCTCGGGCCGACGCCGCCGGCCGGCTTGCCCGCGCTCGGCAGCGGCGCGCTTCCGTTCATCCGTCCGAAAGTTTCGCCCGCGCGCACGGCGGGCGTGCCCGTTGCCACGCCGAGCTCGGAAACGCAGGTGGCTCCCGGTGCGCCGGTTCCGCCCGTGCCGACGCTGCCGTTCCCGCCGCTGGCGCCGATCGAACGCCGGCCGCCGACGCCCGCGGGAGGCTCTGCTCTCCGGTTCGGGGACCTGGTGCCGCTGACGCCCAGCTCGGGCCCGCTCTTCGAGCCCAAGCCCGATGCCTGGACGACCCGTTCGCCCGGCGGGCGCTCGCGGGTCGCGCTCTATGCCGGGCTGGCTCTGGTCGTGATCGCGGGCGCCGGCATCGGCTGGAAGCAGTGGTGGGCGGCGCGCGCGGGACGTATCGAGATCTCGACGACACCGGCGGGCGCGCTGGTCATGCTCGGGGGCGATTCGGCCGCTCACCACGCGCCGGTCGCGTTCGAAAAGCCGCCCGGGCGCTACACCGTCTCGGTCACGCGCGACGGCTTCGAACGCGACGATCGAACCGTCGACCTGCACGCGGGCCAGGACGTCGTCCTTTCGATCGCGCTCGCGCCTGTCGCGGCCGCCAAGCCGGTCGCGCTCATGCCCGAACCGATCGGTGGGGCGCGTGCGGCGGGCGCGCGCCACGCTTTAGCCCCGTCACCGGGCGCGCCGCGCGCGTCGATGGTGCGCGCGCCGACAGAGCGATCGATCGGGCGCCTCGATGCCGCGTCCACGGCGCGCGCCACGGCGCGCGCGATGGCACTGGCCAGCGCCACGCAGGACGACAGCGCGAACCCGCCCGTACCGGGGGTGGCCCCGACGACGCCGGTCGCCGAAGCCGCGCCGCCGCTACCGGCCGCGGGCAGCGCCGCCAAGGCCGAGGCGCCGGCGACCGCCGTGCCCGCGAACGCGGCGGCACCCGCTGCGCCGGCGAAGGCCGCGCCGTTCGAGAAGAGCGGCGCGCCGCCCGCCGAAGTCGCCGGCGCGCGCACGATCTCGGGGCGGCTCGCCAAGGCGCAGCTGGTGATCGACGCCAACGCCGACGAGTACCGGGTGAAGCTGCCGCCGTCGCTCGCGCGCGCCGACATGAAGCTGTCGGCGGTGGTGAAGATGTGCGTCTCCGCCGAGGGCAAGGTCGCCGAGGTCAAGCTGCTGAAGTCGGCCGACCCGGCGATCGACGCGCAGATCCCCGCGGTGCTCGCCAAGTGGCGCTACCGCCCGCTGGTCGTCGACGGGCGCGCGGTGCCGTTCTGCTACGTGCTGCAGTACGAGATCGCAGCGCCTTAGAAGAGAATCGCGACGCCCACGTTGGCGTCGACGTCGGCGGTGAAACGGGGCGCACCGAAGAGCGACTGCACCGCGAAGACCAGACGCGCGGCGCGCGCGACGCGCACGTGAAATCCGATGCCGGGCCCGCCCAGGATCGGTCCCAGCGCCGCGGTATCGGCGCACGTCGCCTGTTGCCGATCGGCGCCGCAGTCGCCGTTGCCGCTGGTGACGTGAACGACCTGGCGGATCTGCCCGCCGCCCACCGACAGCGACAGGAAGGGACGAAACACGTCGTCGTCCGCGGCCGCGAACCAGGTCGCGCTCACGAAGCCGGCGAAGGCGCCGCGCGCGGCGGTGCATGTCCCGTCGCCGCCACACTGCGACGATCCGTTCGGCGTGCGGTAGTCACTGGCGCCGCGCACGAGCTGAAAGCGTCCCCACGCCGACACCATGAAGCGCGGCGACACGAGGAACCCGACCTGCGGCACGACTTGCCCCAGCGTCGACCAGCCGAGCTTGGTGCCGCCCAGCGGATAGCCGCTCGTCTCGGCGGTGCCGCTCGACCAGCCGCCGCCTGAGCCGGCGAGCAACGCGACCAGCCAGCGCTGCCGCGCGCGCCCCGGCGCGCTCGGCTCGGACGCGCGTGACACGGCCACGATCGGCGCCGACGCCGCGGCCGCGTCAGCGGGCGCAGGCGCGGCCTCGGACGGCGCGGGGCTCGCGCCGGGCGGGCGCGGCGCGAGCGCGATCACCATCGGCGCGATCGGCGAGCCGCGCGCCGCCACCAGCTTGTCGTCCAGATCGCGGGCC
>Ga0265338_10003476_pt1 | contig 22134 bp, 23 predicted proteins | sample 42126metaG_FD_193579 | JGI IMG/M metagenome (GOLD analysis project Ga0265338, IMG submission 193579) | Rhizosphere microbial communities from Carex aquatilis grown in University of Washington, Seatle, WA, United States - 4-21-26 metaG | ecosystem: Host-associated > Plants > Roots > Rhizosphere... | reverse complement strand
AAGACTCCGACGGTCAGCGCCTCGTTGTACTGAACTCGAGGCGGGGGAGTGAAGGCCGACCAATTGCCGTTCGCCCGGTCCACCTCATATCGGAGATAGCCCGGCGCCACCAGCGCGAGGGGGACGACGAGGACGGCGACGGCAAGCAGACAGCGGAGGTGCCGCGACGCGAGGGCGATGGCGCTCTTCACCGCGCGCAAGTATCGCTGCGTCGCCTAACCGGCGTCTAACGGCTGCGCCTTCGCTACGCTCGCCCGCGATGTCGCACCGCGTAGTTCTCATCCCCGGCGACGGGACGGGGCCTGAGCTCACCGAGGCGACGCGCCGCGTGCTCGAGGCGACGGGAGTCGACTTCGAGTGGGACGTCCAGGAGGCCGGCGCCGACGTGATGGACAAGCACGGTGGCAATCCGCTGCCGCCCGAAGTCCTCGACGCGATCCGTGAGGCGGGCACGGCGATCAAGGGGCCGATCACAACGCCGGTCGGCGGCGGGTTCCGCTCGGTCAACGTCGCGCTCCGCAGGGAGCTCGACCTCTTCGGCCAGATCCGCCCCTGCAAGAGCTATCCCGGCGTCCGCACCCGCTTCGACGACGTCGACCTGATCATCGTCCGCGAGAACACCGAGGACCTCTACGCCGGGATCGAGTACGAGCAGGGCACGCCCGACGCGGAGGAGCTCATCGCCTGGATCAAGTCGAAAGGCGGCACGCTACGCCACGAGGACGCGGGCATCTCGATCAAGCCGATCTCCGTCACCGGCACGCGCCGCATCTTCGAGTTTGCGTTCGACTACGCGCGCAAGAACGGCCGCAGGAAGGTCACCTGCGTCCACAAGGCCAACATCATGAAGTTCACCGACGGCCTCTGGCTGCGCGTCGCGCGCGAGGTCGCCGAGGAGAACTCCGACATCGAGTTCGACGACCGCATCGTGGACAACATGTGCATGCAGCTCGTGCAGCGGCCGGAGGAGTACGACGTCCTCGTCCTCCCGAACCTCTACGGCGACGTCCTCTCGGACCTCTGCGCCGGGATGATCGGCGGCCTCGGCGTCGCGCCGGGCGCGAACTACGGCGAGAGGTCGGCCGTCTTCGAGCCGACGCACGGCTCTGCGCCGAAGTACGCCGGGCAGAACAAGGTCAACCCGATCGCGCAGATGCTGTCGGGCGTCCTCATGCTCCGCCACCTCGACGAGCGCGACGCGGCAGACCGCATGGAGAGCGCGATCGCCGCCGTCATCGCCGAGGGGAAGAGCGTCACCTACGACATGAAGCCGAGCCGCGACGACCCGACCGCGGTCGGGACGAGCCAGGTCGCGGACGCGATCATCGAGAAACTGGAGGCTGAGGTACCGGCATGAGCAGCAGACGCAAGATCACGGTGGTCGGAGCAGGGAACGTCGGCGCGACGTGCGCGCAGGTCCTCGCGACCCGCGACTACGCCGACGTCGTCCTCGTCGACATCAAGGAGGGCCTGCCGCAGGGCAAAGCGCTCGACATCAACCAGATGGGCGCCGTGCTCGGCTACGAGCCCAACTGCACCGGCTCGAACGGGTACGAGGAAACCGCGGGATCCGACGTCGTCGTGATCACCGCCGGCCTCCCCCGCTCGCCGGGCATGTCCCGCGACGACCTCGTCCAGACGAACGAGAAGATCGTCGGCTCCGTCACCGAGCAGGTCGTCGCGCAGAGCCCGGACGCGATCCTCATCGTCGTCTCGAACCCGCTCGACGCGATGTGCCACGTCGCGAAGAACGTCAGCGCCTGGCCGAAGGAGCGCGTCTTCGGAATGGCCGGCATCCTCGACACGGCCCGCTTCTCGACGTTCATCTCGTGGGAGACCGGCTCGTCGGTGAAGGACGTGCAGGCGATGGTGCTCGGCGGCCACGGCGACCAGATGGTCCCCGTCGTCTCCGCGACGACCGTCGGCGGCATCCCGCTGCGGAAGCTCGTCGCCGAGGAAAAGATCCAGGCGATGGTCGAGCGCACCGCGAAGGGCGGCGGCGAGCTCGTCAACCTCATGGGCACCTCGGCCTGGTACGCACCGGGCGCCGCGGCCGCGCAGATGGTCGATTCGATCATGCTCGACGAGAAGCGCGTCCTCCCGTGCACCGCGTATCTCGAGGGCGAGTACGGCATCGACGGCCTGTACATGGGTGTCCCGTGCAAGCTCGGCCCGAAGGGGATCGAGGAGATCGTCGAGCTCGACCTTTCCGATGACGAGCAGGCCGCGCTGAAGGCCAGCTCCGACGCGGTGCGCGAGGTCGTCGGCGTCCTCTCGACCTAGCCCTGCCGGCCCTAGACGTGCCGGACCCGCCTACCCACATACCCACGACCGGTACCTGCTACCGGACGTGTCCGAGAGGGACACCCGCTCGGACGTTCCGTCGCGCGTGATATTCCGTAGAACAAGCCATTCGGAGACCACTGGCCATGTCCTAATCAGACATGTCCGGTACCTGCTACCGGACGTGTCCTGACCTGACGAGGCGAGGTCGTCGTTAACGTGGCGGCGTGGATCTCGGGCTAACGGGGCGCACCGCGCTCGTCTGCGGCGCTTCGTCCGGCCTCGGCCTGGCGAGCGCCGAGGCACTTGCGGAGGAGGGCGCCAACGTCGTCCTCTTCGCACGGCGGGCCGAGGAGCTCGAGGAGCACGCAACCCGTTTGGGCGGGGTCGCCGTAGTTGGGGACGTGACCGACGATGCTGCCCTCGAAAACGCCGTCGCGACCGCCGTCGAGCGCTTCGGCGGCCTCGACGTCCTCGTCTGGAACGGCGGCGGCCCGCCGCCCGGCACCGCGCTCGACGCGGACCCGGCGTCGCTCGACGCCGCCTATCGTCTCCTCCTTCGCCCGGCCGTCACGCTCGTCCGGCAGGCGCTGCCGCATCTCGCGCGCAGCGCCGGCGGACGGATCGTGGCCGTCAGCTCGCTCGCGGCCCTCGAGCCGACGAGCCATCTCGCGCTGTCGAACACGTTCCGCCCCGCCCTCATCGGCTGGCTCAAGACGCTGAGCCGCGAAGTCGGGCCGCAGGGCATCACCGTGAACTGCGTCGCGCCCGGCCGGATCGCCACGCCAAGGCTCGACCACCTCTACCCCGGCGGCCCGACGCCGGAGCAGCTCGAGGAGATCGCCTTGCGCCGCTGGGGGACGCCGCGGGAGTTCGGTGACGTCGTGTGCTTCCTCGCGTCCGAGCGCGCGCGCTACGTCACCGGACAGACGATCGTCGTCGACGGCGGCCTGCAACGGGCGCTCGCGTGAGACTGAAGGTCACCCCACTCCGCGTCCTCGTCGCGCTCGTCGTCGCGCTTTTCGTCACGGTCGTCGTGCTCCAGCGGATCCCGACCCGGACGTACATCCTCATGCCCGACGTCGCGCATCCCGTGGCGCCGCTCGTTCACATCCACGGCAAGCCGCACCCGGCCGGCGTCGGGAACCTGTACTTCGTTGATGTCCGCGAGGAGAAGGCGAGCCAGCTCGACCTCCTCTTCCCGTGGTTGCACCCACACTCGAGCTACATCCCCGCGAAGTTGCTGCTGCCGCCCGGTAAGACCGACAAGGCGTTCGTCCACATCGAGCTGCGGCAGATGGCAGAGTCGCAGCGGGACGCCGCGGCGGTCGCCGAACAGCGGGTCAGCCTCCACGCCATCTATCCGTACGGCGTGCTCGTCCAGCAGGTTGCCGTCAGGACGGATGCGGCCAAGAAGCTGAAACCGGCCGACGTGATCGTCGCGATCAACGGTCGTCCGACGCCGACGCTGCCGAAGCTGCGCGCGGTCATGGCCACGGTGAAGCCGCGAGCGACGGTGACGCTTCGCGTCCTCCGCAAGAAGGTCACCCGGACAGTGCGTCTCCGGACGGTCGGCTCCCGTGGCCACGCGTTCATCGGCATCGCGGCCGCGCTGGCGGCCAAGATCAAGCTCCCGACCAAGGTCTCGATCGACGCCGGCGACATCGGTGGGCCGTCGGCGGGACTCGCATTCACGCTCGAGGTGATGCAGCAGCTCGGCGCCGACGTGACGCATGGCTACAAGGTCGCCGCGACCGGCGTGATCAACCTCGACGGGACCGTCAGCGCGATCGGCGGCGTCGAGCAGAAGACGTGGGGCGTCCGTGACGCGGGCGCGCAGGTGTTCCTCGTTCCCGTCGATCAGGGCAATTCGAAAACGGCGGAGAAGTTCGCCGGGCCGAACCTCAAGATCATCCCCGTCACATCGATCGGCCAGGCCTTGCACGCGCTCGCGGCGCTCCCAAAGTTGCCGTAGGAATCGCAAGGAAATTCGTCAGTTTTCGTCCGCGGCAACGGCCACGAGGGCGGCGCACGGTCGTATCATCGCTAGTCGCCGACGGCCCATGAGCAAACGTTCCAAACCCACCTGCAGAGACTGTTACTTCGGCCGAGCCGGACTGTGCGCGCTCGCCGGAGAAGCGATCTGCCCGACGTTCCGGGCCGTCTCACGCGGCACCCTCGTACCGCCCCCACAGCCGCGGCTCGTGCCGCGCACCCAGGCCGCGGCCTAGGCTCCTACGAACTTCGCGAGCAGCGCGACACCGTCGGCGATCTCCTTCGGCGAGACGAAGCTGAACGCGAGCCGCAGCGACCGCTCGCCACCGCTTCCACCCGGGAAGAAGTCGCTCCCCTTGACGAAGCTCACGCCCGCCGCCTCCGCCTTCGCGAGCAGCTCGGCCGCGGGCGGGCCGGACGGAAGGTCGAGCCAGACGAAGTAGCCACCGTCGGGCCGGGTCCACGTCGCGTCGTCAGGCATCGCCCGCTCGAGCGCCGCAAGCATCGCGTCGCGCCGTTCGCGCAGGAGGCCGTTCACGCGCTCGAGGTTCGGCTCGAAGCTGCCGCGCGTGAGGAACTCGAGCACCGTCGCCTGCGAGAGGTACGGCGGCGAGATGTACGTTGAGGTCGCGAGCGCCTCGAGCTCGGCGGCGAGGCCGGCAGGCAGGACGAACCAGCCGACGCGCACGCCCGGCGCGACCGTCTTCGAGAACGACGAGCAGTACGCCGTCGCTCCGCCCGAGAGCTCGAACAGGCTCGGCAGCGGCTCGCCCTCGTAGCGGACGAGGCCGTACGGGTCGTCCTCGAGCACGAGCAGGCCGCGCTCGGCAGCGAGCTCGGCGAGGCGCCGGCGGCGTTCCAGCGACATCGTGCGCCCGCTCGGGTTCTGAAAGGTCGGGATCGTGTAGAGGAAGGCGAACTCGCCCTCGGGTAACTCGTCGAGGATGAGGCCGTCGTCGTCCATCGGCACGGTCACGACGTCGGCCCCGAGCCGCGCGAGGATCTTCAGCGGCCGGTCGTACGTCGGCGCCTCGACGAGCACGCGCGTGCCCGGCTTGACCAGCTGCTCCGCAAGGAAGACGAAGCCCTGCAGCGAGCCGCTCGTGACGAGCACGCGGCCCGGCTCGACGCCGTGGCGCGCGGCGAGCTCTTCGCGCAGCGGCCCGTACCCGCCGCCGGGGCCGTAGGACAGGATGGTGCGGCCGTCGCGCTCGAGCGCAGCGCGAGCGCAATCCGCGAGCTCCTCGACGGCGAGGCACTCGGGCGCGGGCACGCCACGGGCGAACGAGATCACTTCAGGGACGCCGCGACCAGCTGCGCGACTTCGGTCGGCGTCGTGCCGACCTCGATCCCGCGCGCCTCGAGCGCCTCCTTCTTCCCGGCGGCGGTGCCCGAGGAGCCCGAGATGATCGCGCCGGCGTGTCCCATCGTCTTGCCGGGCGGCGCCGAGAAGCCTGCGATGTACGCGAGCACCGGCTTCGTCACGTGCTCGGCGACGTACGCCGCCGCCTTCTCCTCTTCGTCGCCGCCGATCTCGCCGACGAGGACGATGAGCTCGGTCTGCGGGTCGGCCTCGAACTTAGCGATCACGTCGATGAACGAGGAGCCCACGACCGGGTCGCCGCCGATGCCGACGATCGTCGAGTTGCCCAAGCCGAGCTGCGTGAGCTCATGCCCGATCTGGTACGTGAGCGTGCCCGAGCGCGACACGAGGCCGACGCTGCCGGGCGTGAAGATCTCGGCGGGGATGATCCCGGCGTTCGCCTTGCCCGGCGAGAGCACGCCCGGGCAGTTCGGGCCGATCATCGTCACGCCCTCCTTCGCGCGGAAGTACGTGTACGCGCGAAGCATGTCGTGGGCCGGGATGTGCTCGGTGATGCAGATCACCGTGTGGATCCCGGCGTCGATGGCTTCGTAGATCGAGTCGACCGCGGAGCTGGCGGGAACGAAGATCAGGCTCGTGTTCGCGCCGGCCTTCGCGACGGCATCGGCCATCGTGTCGAAGACCGGAACGCCCTCGACGTCCTGGCCGCCCTTGCCGGCTCTGACGCCGGCGACGAGGTTCGTGCCGTACGCCTTGTTGCGGAGACCGTGGAAGCGACCCTCCGAGCCGGTGAGGCCCGCGACGACGAGGCGCGTGTCGTTGTCGACGATGATCGCCATTACCGCTTCACGCCTTTCAGCACGACGGTCGGGAGGTCGAGGCGTCCGTCGTGGACGCGGCCATCGAGGAGCTCGGCGACGCGCGCGCGATCCGCCTCTGGTGTCTCCGTGCGGTCGAGCCAGTCGGCGAAGTCGGTGTCCCGCACCATCGTCACCTCGTCGGCGATCTCGAGCCCGGCGAGCTCGACGAAGCTGTGCCACTCGGCGACGGAGTAGTTGCGGATGTGGCTCGGGTCGCGGAGCCGGTCGGCCTCCTCCGCGCTCTCGCTCGTGAACGTGTTGTCCTCGATCACGACGCGATCGCGTGCGACGCGCGCCATCTCCTTGACCGCGGCAAGCGCGTCGGGAAAGTGGTGCGCCGCGATGCGGCATGCGACCACGTCGAAGCTCGAGTCGGCGAACGGGAGATGATCGGCGGGCGCGATGACGTCGGGCTGCATGCCGGGCGCTGCGTCGACCGTTACGACCTCGGCCCCCGCCTCACGAAGCCGCCGCGCGACGTGCCCGCCGCCGGTCGCGACGTCGAGGACGGTCACACCGGGAGCCGGTTCGCACCACGCGACGACGAGCTCGAGATCGTCGCCGGACGCATGCGTCTGACTCGTGCGGTACGCGTCGGCGCGCTCGCTCCAGAGATCGGTCACTTGGCCAGCTCCACCGCGCGCCGCGCTCCGTCGAGCATCGTCGCCTCGGGATGGATGTTCTCGCGACCGGCGTCGGCGAGGATCTGCCGCCCCTCCTCCGCGTTCGTCCCGTCGAGCCGGACGACGATCGGGTACGTCATGCCGAGCCGGTCGAGCGCCTCGAGGATCCCGCGCGCGACCTCGTCGCAGCGCGTGATGCCGCCGAAGATGTTGAAGAAGATCGACTTCACCTGCGGGTCGCGCGTGATGACCTCGAGCGCGTCGACGACGCCTTCCGCGCTGCCGCCGCCGCCGAGGTCGCAGAAGTTCGCGGGCCGGCCGCCGACGTGCGCGACGACGTCCACCGTCGACATGCCCAGGCCCGCGCCGTTCGCGAGAACGCCGACATCTCCGTCGAGCTTCACGTACGTGACGTGCTTCTCGCGGGCGAACGTCTCGATCGGATCGGCGGCGCTCGTGTCGCGCCACTCGGCGATGTCGGGATGGCGCGCGAGCGCGCTGTCGTCCACCGTGAACTTCGAGTCGAGCGCCTTGACCTCGCCCTCGGGCGTGACGATGAGCGGGTTGATCTCGCAGAGCATCGCGTCGAACTCGACGAACGCCGCGTAGAGCTGGCCGACGATCGCCGCGATCTGCTTCTGCTCGGACGGATCCTCGACCTTGCCGCCGTAGACGAGCCGCCGCGCGACCCACGGCTGGAAGCCCTCGAGCGGATCGACGTGGAGCCGGATGAGCGCGTCGGGGTTCTCCTCCGCGACCTGCTCGATCTCGACGCCGCCCTCCGTCGTGAACATGAAGAGCGGCTTCTTCGCGCTGCGGTCGAAGGTGATCGAGAGGTAGTACTCCTTCGCGATGTCGGAGGCCTTCTCGATCCAGAGCTTGTGGACGATGTGGCCGTTGATGTCGAGGCCGAGGATGTCCTTCGCCTTCGCCTCGGCGTCGGCGGGGTCGTCGGCGAGCTTGACGCCGCCGGCCTTGCCGCGCCCGCCGGTCAGCACCTGAGCCTTGACGACGACGGGGCCGCCGATCTCCTCGGCCGCCTTGCGCGCCTCTTCGGGAGTCGTCGCGAGCCGCCCCTCCGAGACGGGAATCCCGACCCGGTTGAACAGCTCCTTGCCCTGGTACTCGTAGAGGTCCACCGGCGCCGGACACTAGCGACGCGACGCCGGTGGCTGGTGCAGTTGCCTAGCCTGCCGCCGCTGCGGCGACGGTCTTCGCCACCGAGAGCGCGGCAGGGGTGAAAAACGTCGGCGGGCCAATGACCTCGAAGTAGATGCCGTTCTCGACCCAGACGATCCGGTCTGCCTTTCCAAGGAGCATGGAGAGCCCCGAGACGCCGCCGAGGTCGACCATCGACGCGGTATGCACGCAATCGGGCTGCTCGGGTGGACAGTCGTAGGCACCCGTGCGCAGGAGGGACGTCGTGACCGATCCGCTCGGCCGCTCGAGCAGCCAGAAGCGTCCGAGCGACGGATCGTCGTAGCGCAACGAGAGCACCCGGTCGCTTGCGGGGGCAGAGGCCGGGTCGGTCTGAAGGATCGAGGTCGGGTTTCCGAGCGCTGAGGGAGCGACCGGCTGGAACGCGAGCGACTCCCCAGCGGCGGCGACCGAGTCCGCCGACACGGCGTGGAACAGCACGCCGGGCTCCCACCAGTAACCGACCGGCCCGTTGAACGTATCGCCCGGCGGCGTCGACGGATCCGCGGGCGGGAGCGGTTCGCCAGGCGACGTCGCGTCCGTGTTCAGCGTCTGCGCAACGGCGATCAGCTCGCTCTCCGTCAGCGGCCCTTGCAGGAGCAAGCCCCGGGTCGGCAGTACGTCCAAGTAGAGAGACGCCCACTTCCCGTTTCCTGGGATAAACCTCGCAGGCACGCCGTTGATGACGAGCGGGTCGGGAACACCGATGCCGTTCTCGCTCCAGGAAAGCGTGATGCGCGAGGTCGGGTAGTACACGTGCGCGAAGCGCTCGGAAGACAGGCTCGGCCAAACGCCGTCCAAGACCCAGGCGTCGCCGGCGTTGCTGTCGTTCGCGAGTTCGGAGTCAGGGAGAGGGATCCAGGGAGCCTCGACCCGCAGCTCGCGCATGGAGATCTTACGCTCGGGGATTGGGTCCTGCGGCACGTCGCCGCCTGCGTGCGTCTCACCCCCTGGGCCTATCGGCCCGCTTGGGGCCGTCGGCCCGTGCCGACCTGCCGGAGCCGACGACCGCGTCGAGTGCCCGGGGAGGAGAACTGCGAGAGAGCCCGCCACCACGACCGCGGCCGCAAGGGCTACCGCAAGCCGCCGGCGCGTGAAGCGCGGCGACGGCAGCCGCTCTCCGGCGCGCCGCATCACGTCATTCCAGTCGCCGTCGTCCGGCGCGGCTGCGAACTCGCGCAGGCGCCGCTCCATGTCCGGGATCTCGCTCATTGCACTGCCTCCTGGTCTCGAAGTTGCTCGAGCAGCTCGGCATGCGCTTGCGAGAGCGTCGCGGCGACGGTGCCCTCGCTGATGTCGAGCAGGGATGCGATCTCGGCGTACGGGAGATCGGCGAAGTAGCGGAGATAGACGACGAGCCGCCGCCGCGGCGACAGGCTCCTCAGCGCGGCCGCGAGCTCCGGGTCACGTTCGTCTCTCGGCGGCGGTGCCACCTCCACGAGCTCGTCGAGCGTCAGCTCCCGGTGCCCGTTCTGCCGCGAGCGCAGCGCGGTACGGAACGCGATCCGCCAGACCCAGCCCGCGAGCGACCCATCGCCGCGGAAGTCCCGACGGTCACGTAGCGCCTGCGCGAACGCCTCCTGCACGACGTCCCGCGCCGCGTCGTGGCTGCCCATCAGAGCCGCTACGCCCCCGCGATAGGAGGCGTAGCGGCTCCTGTAGAGCTCCTCTATCGCTTCAACGGTCGCCGGCATCCCTGTCCATCAGGGAGCTTGGCGCCCGGGTTTCTTTAGCGCAACGGGCCTAGCCCTTTTTGCCGGAGGCCTTGACGACGTAGAAGCCGCCGCTTCCCTCGCCGTTCGCCTGCCCAGCGCTCGAGTCGCCGGTGTACGTGTAGAGCGGGTGGCGGTTGTAGCTGACCTGGAGCTTCGAGCCGCGCTTCGCCGTACCGAGCAGCGACTTCTTGACGCCCGTTCCGGCGACCGGCTTGCCCTTCGTCATCAGCGGTGGCCACACCGAGGCGCAGGAGCCGGTGCAGTTGCTGTGGTTCTTGCTGTCGGACGTGTAGAGGTAGAGGGTCCGGCCCTTGCTCGTCGCGAGCACCTTGCCGTGGCTCGTCGAATGGAGAGTTACCTTCGTGCCCGTACTCAGCGTGGCCGCGAACGCGGCGCCGGAGACGACGAAGGTCAGGACGATCGAGGCGGTGGCGATTCTCTTGAGCATGTAACTCCTCCGGCGTGGGTTTCAGCGAGATCTACGCAGCCGAGCGAGCGTCGGTTTCGCCGTGTCTAGACTCGAAGCGATGGACGCCATCGTCGCAGAGGACCTCCACAAGCGCTACAAGACCGTCCAGGCGCTCGACGGAGTGTCGTTCGCCGTGCGCGAGGGCGAGGTGTTCGGGCTGCTCGGCCCGAACGGCGCAGGGAAGTCGACGACGGTTCGCGTGCTGACGACGCTGACGCGGCCCGACTCCGGGCGGGCGACGGTGGCCGGCGAGGACGTCGCCGCTCATCCGGACCGCGTCCGCAACAAGATCGGCTACGTCGCGCAGGACTCAGGCGTCGACTGGGACGCGACCGGCCGCGAAAACCTCCTGCTGCAGGGCCGGATCCATCGCATGACGGGCCAGCCGTTGCATGCGCGCGTCGCCGAATTGCTCGAGCTCGTCGGTCTCGCGGACGCCGCAGACCGGGTCGCACGCACCTACTCCGGCGGCATGAAGCGACGCCTCGACATCGCGATCGGGCTGGTCCACAAGCCGCAGGTGCTGTTCCTCGACGAGCCGACGACCGGCCTCGACCCGGAGGCGCGCACGGCGATGTGGGTGGAGGTCGAGCGCCTTGCCAAGGATCTGAATCTGACGATCCTCTTGACCACGCACTACCTCGAAGAGGCCGACCGCCTCGCGGAGCGGGTTGCGATCGTCAGCAAGGGGAAGATCGTCGTCGAGGGGACGCCGGAAGAGCTGAAGCGCGGGCTCGAAGGCGAGTCGGTGAGCGTCGAGTTGCAAGAGACGAACGGGCGCGTGGCCGACGCCGAGCGCATCGTCGCGGGCATCTCCGGCAGCGTCCACATCGAGGGCAACGTCGTGCGCGCGCGGGTGCCGAACGGCGCGCAGGCAATTCCCGTGATCCTCGGCGCGCTCGACGACGCGGGCATCGAGGTCGCGGCCGTCACGACCGCGCGGCCGTCGCTCGACGACGTCTACCTCCACTACACCGGGCGCGCCTTCGCGACTGAGGACGAGGCGGGCGGCTAATGCAAACCGTCAGGCAGACAGGGTGGATGGTCGTCCGCCAGCTCCGGAACCTCGCGCGCCAGCCGATCTGGGTCGTGATGATGATCATCCAGCCGATGATCTGGCTGATCCTCTACGGCCAGCTCCTCAAGAACGCCGGCCTCCAAGGACACTCGCAGGGAGCCGGCACGTACATCGAGTTCCTCGCTCCCGGGATCATCTGCATGAACGCCTTCTTCGGCGGCATGTGGTCCGGGATGGGGATGATCACCGACCTCGATCGGAAGGTGATCGACCGCTTCCTCGCAGCGCCGGCTTCGCGGCTCGCGATCGTCCTATCGCAGGTCGTTCGAGCCGGGATCACCGCCGTGATCCAGACGCTGATCCTCTTGCTCGTCGGGCTTGCGCTTGGCGTGCGCATTCACGGCGGCGTGCTTGGCTGGCTCATCGTGTTCGCGGCCGCCTTCCTGCTCGCCTCCGCGTTCGCCGGCTTCTCGAACGGCCTCGCGCTGATCTTTCGTCGGCCGGAGTCGATGATCGCGACCGCGAACATGGTCGGCCTGCCGTTGATGTTCCTCTCATCGATCCTGCTCACGTTCGCGCTGATGCCCGGCTGGATCAAGGCGGTCTCGCGCTACAACCCGGTGAACTGGGGCGTCAATGCCGCCCGCAACGCCGTCGTCTACGGCAACGCCTGGGGAGCGACCGGCGAGTTCCTCCTCTTCCTGCTCGCCGCGATGGCGGTCACATCGCTGTTCGCGACGTGGTGCTTCCGCTCGTACCAGCGCTCGATCTAGTAGCCGGAACCCCCGTTTGAGCTCGACCGCTTGACCAGCGTGCCGGACGCGTTGAGCGCGTACCACGTCCCGCCGAAACTCTTGAGCTCCTCGCCATTCGCCTGGCCGGAGCCCGTGTCGCCGGTGTACTCGTACACGAGGTAGCCGTTGTACGTCGGATAGGTCTCGCCGTCCGAGAGCTTCATCGTGCCGAGCAGAGATGCGTTGAGTCCCATCCCCGCGTTGGCGGCCGACGTCCCGTTCGGGAGCGGCAGATCGGGCCAGACGGCTGTGCAGCCGTTCGCGTCGGTGCACGGAACGTTCTTCTGGGCGGCGCTCGTCAGGGTGTAGACCGTCCGGCCCTTCGCGTCGACGACCACCTTCCCGACTCCGGAGACGTCGGCGACGCTGAAGCTCGTCGCTGCGCTCTTTGGCGAGCCGGACGAGCTCGTGGTGGTCGTGGTCGTGGGCGATGAGCCGCCTCCGCAGCCTGCGGCCACGACGCCTGCGAGAGCAATCGATGCAATCGTGAGGAATCTGCGCATGCCCGGTACTACGCAAAAGGGCGGCGAACGGTTCAGTCCGCAGCGATGACGCAGATGATCTGGCCGGTCGAGACGGGCTGGCCGGGCCCGACGGAGAGCTGGGAGACAGCCCCGTCGCGGTGCGCGTGCACCTCGTTCTCCATCTTCATCGCCTCGACGATGCAGATCACGCGACCCGCTTCGACCTCGTCTCCGTCCGAGACGGCGACCGACAGGACCGTGCCCTGCATCGGGGAGACGACCGCGTCCTGGCCGGAGCCTCCGGCGCCGCCTGCGTGAACTCGCTCGCGCCGCCGTTGCGCGAGGGCGCGCCACTCCGGCTCGGGCTCGGACAGCCGCACTTCGAACCGCCGCCCGTCGACCTCGACGGTGCGAACGCGCTCCGCCGTCCGAACCGGCCCTGTCGAACTTAGTGACAAGTTGTCACTTGGGATGGCGATCGCGGCGCCGCCGTTGAACTCCGTCGACTGAGCCGCAAGCTCCTCCGACTCGACGATCCCGTGGCACGTCTCGCCTGCGACGAAGCACGGGTGGGAGAGAAGCGCCTTGTGGAAGCCCACGAGCGTCTGCGGCCCCTCGATCCAGAACTCGTCGAGCGCGCGCAGCATCCGCCGGCGCGCGTGCTCACGGTCGACGCCGTGGACGATGAGCTTCGCGATCATCGGGTCGTAGGAGCTGGAGACCTCGTAGCCCGCAGCGACGCCCGAGTCGACGCGCACGCCCGGCCCCGACGGCTCGCGATAGCCCGTCACGGGAGCCGGCGCGGGCAGGAAGCCCTTGCTCGCATCCTCCGCGTTGATCCGGCACTCGATCGCGTGGCCGCGCAGCTCCACCTCCTCCTGCGTCACCGAGAGCGGCTCGCCGAGCGCGACGCGGATCTGCTCGCGCACGAGATCGAGCCCCGTGACCATCTCCGTCACCGTGTGCTCGACCTGGATGCGCGTGTTCATCTCCATGAAGAAGTAGTCGCCGTCGCGGGTGAGGAGCCCCTCGATCGTCCCGGCGGAGCGGTACCCGCACGCGCGCGCCGCCTCGACGCCGATCGAACCGATCCGTTCGCGCAGCTCCGCATCGACGGCTGGCGACGGCGTCTCCTCGATGAGCTTCTGGTGGCGGCGCTGGATCGTGCAGTCGCGCTCACCGAGGTGGATGACGTTGCCGTGCGCATCGGCGAGCACTTGCACCTCGACGTGGCGCGGGTCGACGATGAGCTTCTCGACGTAGACGTCGGGGTTCGCGAAGTACGACTGGCCCTGCCGCTGCGCGGTCTCGAACGCCTTCGCCGCCTGCTCGGGCGAGTGCACCTCCTCCATCCCCTTGCCGCCGCCGCCGGCTGCCGCCTTGATCAGGAGCGGGTAGCCGATCTCCTCGCCGAGGGCGAGCAGCTCGTCGACGGAGCCGAGCGGGTCGGTCGTTCCGGGGATGATCGGGACACTCGCGTTCTTCATCGCCGTGCGCGCCGCCGTCTTGTTCCCCATCAGCTCGATCGCGGCGGGAGGCGGGCCGATCCAGACGAAGCCTGCGTCCTCGACCGCCTGCGCGAAGCCCGCGTTCTCGGCGAGGAAGCCGTAGCCGGGATGGATCGCCTGCGCGCCTGCGCGGGCCGCCGCGTCGAGGATCCGCTCGACGTGGAGGTAGCTCTCGGCGGCCGGCGTCGGCCCGAGGAGGAACGACTCGTCGGCGTACGCAACGTGCATCGCGCCGCGATCGCCCTCCGAGTAGACGGCTACTGCCCCGATGCCGAGTTCCCGCAACGTGCGGAAGACCCGGATCGCTATCTCACCCCGGTTGGCGACGAGAACCTTGTCGAACATGACCGCACCGTATCCTCCCGGCTTAACGATGACCTCCGCGGATCAACTGACAGTCGCGCGTGCTGCTTCCGTACCGCTCGTAGTACTTCTCTTCGCATGGAACTTCCACGGCCACGCGTACTGGGCTACTGCGGTCTTCTGCCTAGCGATGGCAACAGACTGGTTCGACGGGAGGCTCGCGCGGCGGCACGGACGGACGTCTCCGCTCGGAACGCTCCTCGATCCGATCGCCGACAAGGTGCTCGTCCTCGGCGCGCTCGTGATGCTCGTCGGGCTCGGCGTCGTCCCCGCGTGGATGGTCGCGCTCATCGTCGTCCGGGAGGTGCTCATCACCGGGCTCCGGCAGGCGGCGATCGAGCGGGGCGTCGTCCTCGCCGCCCGCGACCTCGGGAAGCTCAAGACATGGGCGCAGGCGCTCGCCGCCGCGCTCGGCGGGTTCGCCGCGGCCGGCGCGTGGGGCAGCCGCGTCGCGTGGTGGGCGCTCCTCGTCGCGCTCGTCCTCACCTGGGTGTCGGGCTTGGACTACGCCCGCAGCGCGCCCGCGCTGTTCGCGGGTCGCCGCACCCAGCCCGAGCAGTAACGACGCCCGCTACGCGGCCTTCGCGCCGTGCGAACTGCACCATTCGTCGAAGCGCGCCCAGGCGCGGAGGTACTCGCGCAGCTGGTACAGCCCCTCCTCCACCTCCGCGCGCACGACCCAGTGGCAGTGCCCGCAATAACCCTGCTCGTCGACCGCGGGCGCCTCGTTGCAGCGGATGCATTCCTCCCACATGGGGTGGGAACGGAGCGCGAGGAGGCCCAGTTACGGGTGCGGGTTACGGATGCGGCTCGTCGTGCGCGTCGTGCACCGGCAGGACGCCCTTCGCCCACGCGGAGGGGGCAGCTTGCTCCTTCTCGGCCTCTTCCGTCTCGAGGGCCGCTGCGATCGCGGCGCGCTCGGCGTCGTCCGGTTCGGGTGTGATCTCGAGATTCATCAATACGGAGGCTAACGCCCACGGCGTGTCGAGCCGATGAGAGGAATCGTGGGACGGAAGCTCTCGACCTTTGCGGCGGCCGGAGTCGCCGCCGCGTTCCTGGCGGCCGCTGCCACCGGCTCGACGGCCAGCTCGTCTTCGCGCCCGCCCAACTGGGCGAAGCACGAGATCAAGACAGTGGTCGCGCACGGGCTCATGGGCGCGAGCAGCGTCAGGAAGTTCCAGCCGAACGCGCCGCTCACCGTCCAGACGCTCACCGACCTCGGGAACAGCCTCGCGCAGGAGCTCGGCTCGGCGCAGCCCGCTTCGCGACAGGAGCCGCCGACGACGACGGGCGACACGACAACCGGCACGACGACGACCCCGACGACGAACGACTCGAGCGGCGCGACGATGACCAGGCTCGACCGCGAGCTCGTCAGCTCGCTCGGGCTTCTCCCCCAGGCGCGGCAGTTCAGGAAGGCCGCGAAGGCCGCGGGCCTTAAGGTGCCGACCCGCTTCGGGACGGAGGTCGTCGCGCGTCTCCTCGGCCTGCGCATCAATCACCCGGCCGATCAGGACTACCTCGAGCTGCGGCCGAAGGACACGGCGACGCGCGCCGAAGCCGCCTACTCCGCGGCGCAGATCCTCAGCTTCGGCTATCTCGCCGACAGCTGGCAGATCGCCGAGGTCAAGCAGCTCGCGGCCGCGATCTCGCTCCCGACGCTCACCACGTGGCAGAAGCAGATCCTCGACGTCGCGGCCTCGAAGATCGGGATGCCGTACGTCTGGGGCGGAACGAGCGACGGCACCGAGGCGCCGTTCGGCATCCAGGCCCGCGGCGGTTACGACTGCTCCGGCTTCGTCTGGCGCGTCTACAAGCTCCAGAGCTATCCCGGCGAAGGCGACCTCGCCTCGGTGATCGAGGGGCGGACGACGTACACGATGAGCGTCGAGGTGCGCCGGTCGAAGCGGATCCGGTTCGCCAAGCTCCAGCCCGCAGACGTCATCTTCTTCGGCGCCAACGGCCCGCGCTCGTCCGGCAGCGAGATCATCCACACGGGGATCTACGTCGGCGACGGCTGGTTCATCCACTCGTCCGACGAGGGCGTCGCACTCGCGCAGCTCAACGGCTGGTACCGGACGGAGTTCGCGTGGGGTCGCAGGCCGCTCCGCGAAGCCGGTCTCGAGCAGTGACGGCTCCCGGAAAGGGGGATCTGCGGCGGTTACCCCCTTCGGGTGATTCCTCGTTTTCCGAACCGCCCACACAATCAGTGCTACCTGGCGTCCTCGAACCAATCCCCTGGAGGAGAGAAATGCTGGAGTTCAAGTCTCGGATCGTGGTTCTCGCTGTGGTCGCTGCTGCGGCAGTGGCGGCAGTGCTCGGGAACTACGGCTGGGTCAAAGTGCCGCTTCACTAAGCGGCCCGCACAACCTCTGAGGGGAGGGTGCTGGTCAATGAATCGGCCTTGTGCCGTACGGGAGCCCAGTTGAAGGTAGGGGCTGAGCTTCCGAAAAAAGTTCTCATCGTGGTGACCCCCGTCCTCGCGGCGGGGGTTTTCACGATTGGCTGGGCCGCGTATCGCTACGCAGGCCAGACCCACACGCTCCGCAACGTCGCGGAGCTCGCCGCACTGCTCGCGGCGATCACGCTCGCCGAGCGCTTTCCCGTACCGGTCGAAGGAATGGGAGCCGGCGGCGTCACCGTGGGCTTCGTCTTCTCCGTCGCTTCGATCGTGCTGCTCGGCTGGCCGGCCGCAGTGCTCGTCGTCGTCGTCGGCCCGACCGTTACGCACCTGATCGGCCGCCGCCCGCCCGTACGTGTCGCCTACAACGGCTCGATGTTCGCGCTCTCGGCGCTCGCCGCCGGCGCCGTCATCGACCAGATCCACGGCAGCTCGGCCGCGCTGGTCGTCGCCCGGGTGGTGATCGCGGCCTTCGTCTACTACTGGATTGTCAACCTCGCGCTCATCAGCGCCGTCCTGGCGGCGTCCTCCGACGCTCCGTACTTGAAGGTCGCGAAGGAGAATCTTCTCCAGACGAGTGCGCCGTTCGCGCTCATGAGCTCCGCCGCGCTCGTGCTCTGCATCCTCTGGCAGCGGACACCGCTCCTCTCCCTCGCACTCGCCGGGCCGCTCCTCGCGATCGGGCTCTACCAGCGCTCGACGTTCCAGGCGATGCAGGCGATGCGCCTCGCCCTCACGGATCCGCTCACGGGCCTCGGCAATCACCGGAGCTTCCACGAGCGGCTCCAGCGGGAGCTCGTCGTGGCGGAACACGCCGGCACCCCGGTTGCGCTTTGCCTCTTCGACCTCGACGACCTCAAGACGATCAACGACCACCACGGCCATCCGATGGGCGACGCGGTGCTCAGCCAGGTCGCGTCACGGCTGCGGCAGGGCGGCGAGGCGTTCCGTCTCGGGGGCGACGAATTCGCCGTCCTCTTGCCGGGTCACGACGAGCGCGAGGCGAGCGCGGTGGCGCGGTCGATCGTCGAGCGCATCGCGGCGCTGCGCATCGAGGGGATCGACGAAGTGACCGTCAGCGGCGGCGTTGCGACCTTCCCGACGCACGGGGCCGGGCGCGACGAGCTGATCCGGCTCGCAGACAGCGCGCTTTACTGGGCGAAGGAGGACGGCAAGAACCGTGTGCGCGCTTACGCGGCCGAGTCCTTCCTCCGCGCGAACCTCGAGCAGCTCGCTGACAGCCCTGACCGCGCGGCCCGGTACCGCGCAGCAGAGAGCCTCGCGCAGACGGTCGACGCGCGCGACGCGTACAACGGCCGCCACTCGCAGCGCGTCGGCGAATACGCCGCCCGGATCGCCCGGCAGCTCGGCGCCGACGAGCCGACGATCGAGCTCATCCGTCTCGGAGGGAACCTGCACGATCTCGGCAAGCTCGCGATCCCGGAGGAACTGCTGCGCAAGCCGACGGCGCTCAGCGACGGCGAGCGGCTCGTGCTCGAGCGCCATCCGCAGATCGGCTACCGGATGCTCGAGAGCCTCGGCGTCGACTCGGTGGCGGAGTGCGTCCTCCACCATCACGAGCGGTGGGACGGCACCGGCTATCCCGACAAGCTCGCGGGCGAGCAGATCCCTCTCGCGGCGCGGATCGTGTTCGTCGCCGACGCCTACGACGCAATGACCGCGGCGCGCGGTGCGTTCCGCGGGAACGACGTGTCGCGCACAGCGGACGAGGCGCTCGCGGAGCTCGAGCGCTGTGCGGGCACGCAGTTCGACCCGCGCGTCGTCGAGGCGTTCACGAAGGAGATGCGCTCCGCGCGCAGCTCCGATGCCGCGGTCGCCTGACGCGTTTCGGAATCCGGCCCGTCGCGCAGGATCCAGGCATGACGAAAAATCAGCCACATGTGCCGGAGATGCACGACGTAAAGCCGAACCGCGAGCAGCGGCGCCATCCGGAGGGACCGCCGCAGGACCATCCGCTCGCCCGCGACACCGACGCGCCGGAGCTGGACGTCCCCGGCGTCCCCGCGAAGAACACCAGTCACGGCACCGCCGACAAGTGGAGCCAGTAATGCGTTAGCGAGCGAGTCCTGCGGACTCGCTCGCTGTTAACGGAACTGCGCCGACCGAAGAGCGCGGTCTCCGGTCGGCTCCGTGCTGTAGAGCTTGTTTGGACGCCGCTTTGCGGAACGGCTCGCTCGTGGCGCGGCCGGTCGTGCGCCTGCGGCGCAGGAGCGGCAGCGCGCCTCCGTCGGGCCTCCGCGTAAGCCCGGCTTCGCCGAGTCTTACGCTCCGGCCTTTGCGCTCTCCTCGCTCGGAGCACTAAGGCCGGAGGCTAAGACAGCCGTGCCAGCGGCGGCTTAGCCGCAGGCCCAATCCCCGCTCCCCGGTGCGCGCCGAAGGCGCCCGCCGCGGCGGGAAACAAGCCCTCAGCACGAAGCGGGCCGGAACCGCGCTTCCGGCCCGCGGAGTTCCGGCAACAGCGAGCGAGTGCGCAGCACTCGCGAGCTACAAAGGGAAGTTGCCGAGCTATCGGCGGGGCCGCGGCTCAGCCTTGCCGAGCGTCGTCTTCAGCGCGTCGATGAGCATCGGCCGCGTCCGGTGCGGCTCGATCACGTCGTCGACGTAGCCGCGCTCGGCCGCGCTGTACGGGTTCGCGAACTTCAACTTGTAGTCCGCGATCAGCTCCGGGCGCTCCTCCGGCGGCCGGTCGCGGTAGATGATGTTCACCGCGCCGTCCGGCCCCATCACCGCCACCTCGGCCGTCGGCCAGGCGAAGTTGAAGTCGGCGCGGACGTGCTTCGAGCTCATGACGTCGTACGCGCCGCCGTACGCCTTCCGCGTGATCACCGTCAGCTTCGGCACGGTCGCCTCGCAGTACGCATAGAGGAGTTTCGCGCCGTGGCGGATGATTCCACCCCACTCCTGCGCCGTCCCCGGCAGGAAGCCCGGCACGTCGACGAACGTCACGATGGGGATGTTGAAGGCGTCGCACGTCCGCACGAAGCGCGCAGCCTTGTTCGATGAGTCGATGTCGAGGACGCCGGCGAGCGAGCGAGGCTGGTTGCCGACCAATCCGACCGGATACCCGCCGAGCCGCGCGAATCCGCAGACGATGTTCTCCGCCCAGCGTTCGCTCACCTCGAGGAACTCGCCGTCGTCGACGACGCGGCGGATCACGTCGAGCATGTCGTACGGCTTGTTCGGGTTGTCCGGGATGAGCGTGTCGAGCTCGGCGTCCTCGCGGTCGACGGGATCGGTCGGCGCGCGCCACTCCGGCTGCGTCGCGTTGTTCTGGGGCAGGAAGCTCAGGAGGTAGCGCGCGTCCTCGAGGCACGACTCCTCGTCGGGCGCCGTGAACTGCGCGACTCCCGACTTCGCCGCGTGCGTCGCCGCGCCGCCGAGCTCCTCGAACGTGACCTCCTCCCCCGTCACCGTCTTCACGACGTCGGGACCGGTGATGAACATGTACGACGAGCCCTCGACCATGAAGATGAAGTCGGTCATCGCGGGCGAGTAGACGGCGCCGCCGGCGCACGGCCCCATGATCAGCGAGAGCTGCGGCACGACGCCCGAGGCCTGGACGTTGCGCCAGAAGATCTCCGCGTAGCCGGCGAGCGAGACGACGCCTTCCTGGATGCGCGCGCCGCCGGAGTCGTTGATCCCGATCACGGGGCAGCCGTACTTCACGGCCATGTCCATGACCTTGCAGATCTTCTCCGCGAACACCTCGCTCAGCGAGCCGCCGAAGACGGTGAAGTCCTGGGAGAAGAGAAAGACCTTGCGGCCGAAGACGGTGCCGTAGCCGGTGACGACGGCGTCGCCGTACGGGCGCCGCTCGCGCATGCCGAACTCGACCTCGCGGTGCCGGACGTAGCGGTCGAGCTCGACGAACGAGCCCGGGTCGCAGAGCTTCTCGGCGCGCTCACGCGCGAGGAGACGTCCCTCCTCGCGGCGCTTCGCGACGGCCTTCTGCGCGCCCGCGTGGAGCGCCTCGCTGCGCAGCTCCTCGAGCCACTCGAGCTTGCCCGCGGTCGTGTCATGCGTCTCGGCCACCGACCCGGAGCCTAACGTTCGCCAATCGTGAGGCATCGGTTACCTCCCGCACTTCGGCTGCGGTCGTTCGCGCTCGTCTGGACGGCGTCGCTTACCACCGGCCTCGCTTCGCAGATGATCGTGGTGGCCCTCGGGCTCCAGGTCTACTACCTCCACCATCACGTCTTCGACCTCGGGCTCGTCGGGCTCGCGGAGTTCATACCGCTGCCGCTCCTCGCCCTCCCCGCCGGGGCGCTCGCCGATCGCGCGTCACGGAGCGTGATCGCGGCGGTCGCCGGCGCGCTCAACGCGGGCATCGCCGGCGTCCTCCTCGCGATCACCCTCGTCGGGACGAGCTCGATCTGGCCGTATCTCCTCGTCGGCGTCCTCGCGGGGACGACGACGGCAATCGGATCGCCCGCGACCCGCGCGCTTACGCCCGAGCTCGTTCCCGGCGAGCTGCTGCAGGGAGCGATCGCGCTGCGCAACGTCGCGGGCCAGATCGGCGTCGTCGTCGGCCCGGCGATCGGCGGTGTCATCTTCTACGCCGCGCCGGCAGCGGTGTACGCGGTCGCGGCCGCGCTGCTCACGATCGCGTTTCTCGCCTTCGTCGCGCTACCGAAGACGATCACGCGCCTCGGAGAGCCCGTGAACTGGGAGAACCTCGTCGCGGGGGTGAACTTCATCGTGCGGACGCGGACGATTCTCGGCGTCGTCCTGCTCGACCTCTTCGGCGTCCTCCTCGGCGATCCGATCGCGCTCGCGCCGGTCTTCGCGACGTCGATCCTCCACGGCGGATCGATCGTGGCCGGCAGCCTGCGTGCGTCGATGTCGGTCGGCGCTCTCGTCGCCGCCTATCTCATCTCGCGGAAGCCACTGCGCTGGCCCGCCGGGCCGACGATGCTCCTCGTCGTCGCGAGCTTCGGCGTCTCGACGATCGTCTTCGGCCTCTCGACGTGGCTCCCGCTGTCCCTCGCCGCTCTGTTCGTGAGCGGCTTCGTCGACATGGTGAGCGTCAACATCCGCGCGACGATGCTCGCAGTGATCACGCCGCTGCGGCTGCAGGGACGGGTCAACGCGGTGGAGTT
>Ga0265338_10003474_pt1 | contig 22142 bp, 17 predicted proteins | sample 42126metaG_FD_193579 | JGI IMG/M metagenome (GOLD analysis project Ga0265338, IMG submission 193579) | Rhizosphere microbial communities from Carex aquatilis grown in University of Washington, Seatle, WA, United States - 4-21-26 metaG | ecosystem: Host-associated > Plants > Roots > Rhizosphere... | reverse complement strand
TCGAGCTCACCAGCGGTCAGGCCATGGTGACCGACCCGACGCAGGTCATCGGCGGCGACAACCCGTGGATCTCGGTGGCGACCGGCAACCAGCACACCTGCGCGATCGATACGCAGCACGCGCTGTGGTGCATGGGCAGCGACGGCCTGGGCGAGCTCGGCGATGGCGGCACCAGCCGTCACACGCCGACCGCGATTCCCGGAACCTGGGCAAACGCGAGCGCCGGCACGCAAGGTACCTGCGCGGTCGACATGGCCGGCAACCTCGCGTGCACCGGCGTGGGCACGAACGGCCAGATCGGCGATGGCAATACGATCAACCGCAAGTCGATGGTGTCGCTCGGTCCGGGCTGGCTCACGGTGAGCACCGGGCGCGAGGATCGCTGCGCGCTCGCAAGCGACGGGACGATGGCGTGTTGGGGTGCGAACACGTACACCGAGATCGCCGCCGACGGTACCGAGCTCGACGTTCCCACTCCGATCGCGATTCCAGACGGCCTCGGCAACACGACGATCGCGATCGCCAGTGGCAACCAGTCGTGCGCGATCGAGAACGACACATCGCTATTTTGCTGGGGCGACAACGCCGCCGGTGAGATCGGCATCGGCGACACGACCGATCAACTGGTCGATACGCCGTCCTTCGTGTTCGCGAACGCGAGCGCGGTCACCGCAGGCGAAGGCTTCACGTGTGCGATCGCGCAGGGCGCCACGTACTGCTTCGGCTACGGCGCCTACGGCGAGCTCGGCGACAACATGGCCGCGTCATCGTCGATCCCGGTCTCACTCGTCGGAACGTACGTCGGCATCACCGCGGGACTCGACCACGCCTGCGCGTGGGATGCGATCGGCAACGCGTACTGCTGGGGCGAGGGCGTGGCCGGCGACCTCGGCCTCGGCAACCCGGCGCAGTTCGATTCGCCGCAACAGCTGTCGAAGTCCTGGAGGCAACTAGCCGCCGGCGATTACTTCACGTGTGGCATCGCGCTCGACAGCACGCTGTGGTGCTGGGGCTCGAACGACACCGGCCAGCTCGGCGATGGCACGACGCTCGATCGCTACTTACCGGTCCAGGTCGGCACCGCGAGCAACTGGCAGTCGGTGACCACCGGCAACCAGCACGCGTGCGCGCTCGACTCGACGAACACGCTGTACTGCTGGGGCCTCAACGACCAGGGCCAGCTCGGCGATGGCACCGGCTTTACCGCGACGCTGAGCCAGGTCCACTAAAACCGCGCCGCCCGCGCCGCCGCCGTGGTAGGCCATGCCCCCATGGCGACGAAGACCATCACGCATTGGATCGACGGCAAACTGTACGAGCGCGCGCCCGAGCGCTCCGGCGACGTGTTCAACCCGGCGACCGGTGAGGTCCAAGCAAAGGTCGCGTTCGCGACGCCGGCGGTGGTCGACGAAGCGGTCGAGTCGGCCGCGCGCGCCGCCGTGAGCTGGAACTCGAGCTCGATCGCGAAGCGCACGAAGGTGTTGTTCGCATTCCGCGATCTGGTCGAGCGCAACAAGCACGAGCTCGCGAAGCTGCTCACGCTCGAGCACGGCAAGGTCACCGCCGACGCGATGGGCGAGGTCCAGCGCGGCATCGAGGTGATCGAGTTCGCGTGCGGCATCGCGGATCTCCAAAAGGGCGAGTTCTCGGAGAACGTCTCGACCGACGTCGACACGTATTCGATCCGCCAGCCGCTCGGCGTCGTGGCCGGCATCACGCCGTTCAACTTCCCGGCGATGGTGCCGATGTGGATGTTCCCGATCGCGATCGCGTGCGGCAACACGTTCGTGCTCAAGCCCAGCGAGCGCGATCCGTCGGCGGCGATCCTGTGTGCGCAGCTGTTCACCGAGGCGGGCCTGCCGCCCGGCGTGTTCAACGTCGTTCACGGCGACAAGGTCGCGGTCGATCGCTTGCTCGAGCACCCGAAGATCGCGGCGGTGTCGTTCGTCGGCTCGACGCCGATCGCGCAGTACATCTACGAGACCGGCACGAAGCACGGCAAGCGCGTGCAAGCGCTCGGCGGCGCGAAGAACCACATGATCGTGCTGCCCGATGCCGACATGGAGCTCGCTGCCGACGCCGCGGTGTCGGCGGGCTACGGCTCGGCCGGCGAGCGCTGCATGGCGATCTCGGTGCTCGTCGCGGTCGGCAACGCCGGCGACAAGCTGCTGCCGTTGATCAAAGAACGGATCGCCAAGCTCAAAGTCGGCGATGGCCTCGAGGGCGGCTCGGAGATGGGCCCGCTGATCAACAAGGCGCACCTCGACAAGGTTCGCGGTTACGTCGACAAGGGTGTCGCCGAAGGCGCGACGCTCGTCGCCGACGGGCGCGCGCTCGCGGTCGCCGGTCGCGGCAACGGCTTCTTTCTCGGGCCGTGCCTGTTCGACAACGTGAAGCCCGAGATGACGATCTACAAAGACGAAATCTTCGGCCCGGTGCTGTCGCTGACCCGCGCCGCGAGTTACGACGAGGCGATCGCGCTCGTCAATCGCAACCCGTACGCGAACGGCGTGGCGATCTTCACGAACGACGGCGGCGCCGCGCGCAAGTTCCAGCACGAGGTCCAGGTCGGCATGGTCGGCATCAACGTGCCGATCCCGGTGCCGATGGCGTACTACTCGTTCGGCGGCTGGAAGGCGTCGCTGTTCGGCGACCACCACATCTACGGTCGCGACGGCGTGCACTTCTACACGCGGACCAAGGCGATCACCTCGCGCTGGCCCGAGCCGCGTCATCGCGGCGTCAACCTCGGCTTTCCGCAGAACAGCTAAGCGAATCGACTAGCGCCGCGCGAAATGCGGCATCGGACCGACGAGCTTGCACGCGAGCGTCGGCGCTTTGCGCAGCGCGAGCGCGAAGCCAGTGCCGTGGCCGTCGAGGCAGCTGTCGCTATCGTCGTCGTCATCGAGCCCGAAGCCGATGCCGCTCGCCGCCGCGTTGCTGCAGTGACCGCTCGAGCACCGGCCGCCTTTGCAATCGGAGTCCGAGCCGCAGTGGCCGCACTTGCTGTCCGAGCACGTGCCGATCTTGCAGTCGGAGTCCGAGCCGCAGTGGCCGCATGCGCCGTTCGAGCAATTGCCGTTGCCATGGCAATCCGAGTCGGAGCCACAGTGACCGCACTTGCCGTTCGAGCAATTGCCGACCTTGCAGTCGCTATCGCTTCCGCAGTGGCCACAGGTGCCGTTCGAACAATTGCCGTTGTGGTTGCAGTCGGAGTCCGAGCCGCAGTGGCCGCACTCGCCGTTGGAGCACTTGCCGTAGCCCGCGCAATCCGAATCGGATCCGCAGCTCCCTGCATGCGCGCCGCGCGCCATGAACAACCCAAATCCCGACAACAGCCACAGCGTGATCACGAACACGGATCGCTTCGTCATGTGCCCTCTCCCTTTCGCGGCGGTGCCGCCGGCGCACGATACGACGTAAGTAGGCCGAAGTGGGAGCTAGCGCCATTCCAACAACACATCGTCCGTCACAGGCGGGGGCTGCTCCGCTTTGATATATTTGGCAAATGATGGTGAGGCGCACAGCTACAGCTTTGACTATTGCCGCGCTGGGATTCGGTTGCGGTTCGGTCGCGAACCACGGGCTGACCGATGCGAGCGGACGCGGTGACGGCGGCGCCGACGCCGACGCGAGCGGCACCGCGAACGTCACGACGAAGACCCACGTCCCGGGGTTCGGAGCGGTCGGAGCGATTCAAGCGAACGTTCCGGTGATCTCGTTCTTGCCGAACGGCGACGTGCTCGACACGCAGATGTCCGACACGACCGGCAAGGCCACGATCAAAGTTTATCCAGGCGGCTCGGTCACCGCGGTGTACGCGCACAAGGCGCCCGACATGGGCACCGACTTCGCGACGTACTTCGGCGTGAAGACCAACGACACCCTCACGTTCGGCGAAGCGTTTGCCGATCCGACGCCAGTGGGCAGCATGACGCTGACCTGGGGCGCGGTCGCGGGCGTGAGCTACTACGATCTCTACACGCCGTGCAACGGCTACTACACTGGCACGGCGACGTCGCAAGTGATCACCGAGACCGCTGGGTGCCACGTACCGAACATGGGCATCGAGGTGGTCGCGTACAACGCCGCTGGAACCGCGATCGCGCTGCTCGCGACGACCCAGACGTTCACGCTCAACGCGACGCAGAACATCGGCACGCCATCGGCGACCCCGCTCAGCCACACCGCGAACCTGACGTTCTCCGGCATCAACCCGCTGGTCAACGAGCTCGACTACACCCTCGGGGTCGTCCAGAACGGTCAGGTTCAATCTGCCTATTACATCAGTGGCAACGGCGTTCCAGCTGGCGGTGCGCTAAACGCGACCGCGATGCCGTGGGTCACCGCGGTCGGTGATCGCGAGCTGTTCGTTGCGTATCAGTACGAGGAGAACACGAACGACGCGCCGATTGTCGTCTACGACTCGTTCCCGACGACTCAGCTGACCTGGACCGTTGCAAGCCCGCCCCAGCTTCCCGAGTTCCCGTACAACTCGGCGCTCGTCAGCCCGGAGTCGAACTTCGCGGCGTGGTTCACCGTCGGTGCGCAGCCGACCACCGGCACGCTCGCCAGCGCACAGTGGACCCGCCAGATCGCCGGGACCAACTATGTGAGCAACTGGTCGTTCATCCTTCCGCCGGGAATGCAGGCGTTCGCGTTCCCCAAGCTGCCATCGCCGTACGACAAAGCGCTTCCTACCCAAACCGATTTCATCGATCAGTACAGCATCAGTCAATTCTTGGTGCCGAGCCTGGCCGACTACGACGCGCTCCGCGCGATGCCGGAGAGCATCGTCGAGTGTCTGCCGTGTGCGACCGCGCAAGGCATCTTCGATCGCGTCGTAATGAACGTCGACTCTCGTAACTTCGAGGACTAACTGATGACGATTAAACTCACGACGCTATGTAGCCTCGCCCTGGCTTGGGGCTGTGGCTCGGTCAAGACCGGTGACCTACCCGACGGCGGCGGCGGCGGTGGTGGCGGCGCCGACGCGAGCATGCTCGGCACGGCCACGGTCACGACCAAGACGCATACGCCGGGATTCGGCGCAGCTGGGGCGACGCAGGCCAACGTGCCGGTGATCTCGCTGTTGCCCAACGGCGAGATGGCCGACATGAAGCTATCCGACGCGAACGGCAACGCGACGGTCAACGTCTATCCGGGTGGCTCGGTCACCGCGGTCTACGCGCACAAGGCGCCTGATCAGGGCACCGACTTCGCGACATACTTCGGCGTCAAGCCGAGCGACGAGCTGACGTTTGGACAGGCGTTCGTCGATTCGACCGTGGTCGGCACGATGACGCTGAGTTGGACCGCGGTCGTCGGCGCTTCGTATTACCTCGTCGGCTACCCGTGCGGTAACGACGTGTTCGTCGGCACCAACTCGATCGTGATCACCGAGACCGCCAGCTGCCACCAGAGCAGCATGGAGCTCCAGGTCACGGCGGTCGCCTCGAACGGCGTCCCGATGGCGGTGCTCTCGACGTTCGCGACGTTCGCGAATGGTGGGTCCCAGAACATCGGCACGCCGACCGCCGCCGGCCTCGCTCACACGATGACGGTCAGCTTCACTGGTCTCCCATCCGCGGTTACGTATGTCAGCTTCAGCGCCCAGGTCGTGCTCAACCAAGGGCTCCTCGGTTTTGTGGCAGGGAACAGCGGACAACCGACCGGCGGAGCGTTCTCCGGATCACTCTCGCCCTGGGCCCAGTTCAGCGGAGACCGCGTGGTCGCGCAGCTCGACCTCGAAGAAAACACCGATAACGAAGAAATCCAGATCTTCGACGGGTTCTCGACCGGCAACCTATCGTGGACGGTCGCGGCGCCGCCGGCGATCCCCGAGCTGCCTTTCAACGCAGCTCTGGTCAGCGGTTCGGCGCAGTGGGCAGCGTGGTCGACGATCGGCGCGCAGCCTACAACCGGAGCGCTCGTGACCACGCGGTCGTTACGAACCATCAGCGGTACGCAGTACCCTATCAACTGGACGTTCATCGTTCCGCCCGGGATGGAGCAGTTTGGATTCCCGAAGCTCCCCGCGCCGTACGACAAGCTGATGCCGACGCTTACCGACATCGCGAACGGCTCGAGCATCACCCCGTTCTTGATCCCGAGCGTCACCGACTACGACGCGCTGCGCGGGATGCCGGAGAGCGTCGTCACCTGCTTGACGTGCTCGGTCGCGCAGGGCGTGTTCCCGCGCATCGTGCTGAACCAAGTCTTCCTCTAGGGTTCGCGCTGACGCGGCGAGGGATCGTCGATTTCGCCTGAGGTCGCGGACGTCAGCTCCGACGTGATCGGCGGGGCCGGCGTCCATCTCGGGCTCGCGAACCGCGGCGTGCCCGGCGGATCGGTGAGCAGCTCGCTCGCGAGCGCGACCACTTCGCCCGCGGTGGGCCGGAGCTCGGCTTGCGCGGTGGTCATCCTGGCGATCAGCCGAGCGAGCGAGCGCGGGGTGCTCGGCGGCGGCAGCTCGTTCGCAGCGGGGAACCGGCCGAGCAGCGACCGAAACGCGATCACGCCGAGCGCGTAGACATCGACGCGACCATCGTGTGCGCGACCGCGCTCGGGCGCGGCGTACACGCCGGTGTCGGCGGGCGCGCCCCAGTCGGCGATGCACACGGGGAACGGCAGCTCGCCGGTCGACAGCGTGATGCTGCGCAGCGCGAGCGCGCCGTGGATCACGCCGCGATCGTGCGCATAATCGAGAACCGTCGCGATCTCGCGGACCAGCGCGGAGAGCTCGCGCGGCTCGAGCGTGCGCTTCGCGATGACATCGTAGAGCGGCATCCCGTTCGGGATCTCGGTCGCCCGCCACGACCGGCCGTCGTGCACGCCGCGCGCGAGAATCGCCGCGACGCCAGGATGCGACTCGATCGCGCGCAGTGCGGGGCCGTCGCCGGTGGTGAAGTCGACGATCGCGTGACGGCCCTTGCGGTCGACAGCGCGATAGCCCCCGCCCGGCGCCGACGCGAGCACTCGCAGGTCACCGATCAGGGCGCCGATCGCGAGCTCTGGCCGATGGAACCTGGACACGTCGGGCCCTCATTAGCATCCAATAGAGCGCGCCCGAGAGCCCGAAACCAACGAACCATGACCAGTTGTAGAGCGGACGCATCGGTTCCCAAAACACACCGAGCAACGCGACGACCGTGCCCGCTAACGTCGCGAAGATCGCTGCGAAGTTCCAACCGCGGTTGTAGCGATATGCACCATCGGTGACGTAGAGCGATTTCAGATCGAGCGTGGTTTTACGTAGGATCCAGTAGTCGACGATCAACACGCCGGCGATCGAGCCGAGCGATCCCGAGTAACCGACGAGCCAGCCGATGATGTAGCTGTTCGCGTCCTTGAGGATCTCCCACGGGAACATGCAGATGCCGATGATCCCGGTGATCAGGCCCCCGCGCTTGAAGTCGATGTGCTTGGGGAACGCGTTCGCGAAGTCGTTCGCCGGCGACACCACGTTCGCGGCGATGTTGACCGCGAGCGTCGCGATCACGATCGTGAACATCGCGATGCCGACGACGAGCCGGCTGCCGAACATCGCGCCGAGCGCGATCGGGTCCGCGATCGCGTGGCCGTAGATCAGGATCGTCGCCGAGGTGATCGTGATGCCCATCGCGGCGAACACGGTCATCGTCGTCGGTAGCGCGACGACCTGGCCGATCGCCTGCTCGCGCTGCGACCGCCCGAACCGCGTGAAGTCCGGCATGTTGAGCGACAGCGTCGACCAGAACCCGATCGTCGCGGTCAGCGCTGGGATGAACACCGTCCACGCGGTCGAGTCCGGCGCATCCTTCGGCGCGACGAACGACGTGCGCTCGAGCAGTGGGCCGAGGCCACCGGCGCCGTTGATCGCCCATGCGACGAGCGCCGCGGTCATCACGAGCACGAACGGCGCGGCGAACCGCTCGACTCGGCGCAGCACGTCCATGCCGCGGAAGATGATGAGGATGTTGAGGCCCCAGAACAGCGCGAACGCGATCCACTGCGTCGTCGGATAGCCGTTGAAGTCGCCGAGATAATGCGTCTAGTCCGAATCGATCGACGTGAAGAACGCCTGCAGCGCGGCGCCGCCGATCCACGTGTTGATGCCGAACCAGCCGCACGCGATCAGCGCGCGCATCAACGCCGGCACGTTCGAGCCCTTCGTGCCGTAGGCGGCACGGGCAAAGACCGGGAACGGGATGCCGTACTTCGTGCCGGGATGCGAGTTGAGCAAGATCGGCGCGAGCACGATCAGGTTGCCGAGCAAGATCGTCGCGAGCGCCTGCCACCACGCCATGCCCTTGTCGATCAGGTCCGACGCCATCTTGTAGGTCGGAATGCAATGCGCCATCGAGATCCACAGCGCGCTGTAGTCCCAGGTCGACCAGGTCCGGCGCGCGACCGCGACCGGCGCGAGATCTTGGCTGTACAGCGGCGAGCCGACGAGCGCTTCGGGCGCGGACAGCTCGACCCGGCCGTCGGGGTAGTGGATCTCGTCGCTCGCGGACATCGAGGGGCGCGAACCTACAACAACTCTCGGTCCGGCGTAGGCGTAAGCGTAAGCGTAGGCGTAGGCGACTCGTGCAATCATCCGCGTCGGCGATGCCAGCCGTCGAGAAAAAGAAGATCGCGCTCGGCCCCGAGCATGACGAGAAGCTCCGAGACGCTGTGCGCGATGTCCTGCGGCAGCTCGGCGCAAGTCAGGTGCGCCATGATTGGGGCGTCGCGGGATCTCAGGAGCTCAGCGCGCTCGAGGTCGACCTTGGCGACCAGCGCGTGTTGTTCGAGGCGGAGACGTATATGGGCCTGTCGATCACGGGTCCAGCCGATCTAGTGGACCGGATCGCCGAGCGGATCAACGAGAGTCGGCGGCGATAGAAACGCCGGATTCGCTTACGCCTACGCCGGATCGAGCGGGCTCAGACCGGCTCGGCCGGCACGCGAGGCGCATCCTCGGCCTCGGGGTCGCGCTTCTTGCGGGTCAGCGGATGCAGCACGAGGTAGGTGACCGGCGTCGTGAACAGCGTGAGCAGCTGAGACATCGACAACCCGCCGATGATCGCGATGCCGAGCGGCCGGCGCAGCTCGATGCCGGTGCCGTTGCCGAGCACGAGCGGCAGCGCGCCGAGCAGCGCGGCGAGCGTCGTCATCAAGATCGGGCGGAACCGCAGTCGTGCCGCGTCGTAGATCGCGTCGACCGGGCCACGCCCCTTCTTTTCCTGCTCGAGCGCGAAGTCGACCATGAGGATCGCGTTCTTCTTGACGATGCCGATCAACAGGATGATGCCGATCATCGACATCGTCGACAGCTCGGTGTTCGTGTACCAGAGCGCGAGCAGCGCGCCGGCGCCGGCAGAGAAGATCGTCGAGAGGATCGTGATCGGTTGGACGTAGCTCTCGTACAGGATGCCGAGCACGAGATAAACGACGACCAGCGTGATGCCGAACAAGATCGGCAGCGTCTTGAACGAATCCTTCGCCGCTTGCGCCGTGCCGCTCGGCGCGCCGTGCATCGAGGGCGGCATGCCGAGCTTGAGGGTGGCCGCTTCGATCGCAGTGACCGCCTGGCCGAGCGCATACCCGGGCGCGAGGTTGAACGAGATCGCAGAGGCCGGGAACTGGCTCTGGTGACCTACCGACAACGGCACGCGCGTCTTCACGATCGATGCGATCTGGGTTAGCGGCACCTGGCCGTTGTTCGCCGATGGCACGTAGATGTGGTCGAGCGCGTCGGGACCGGTGCCGGTCGTCGTCGGCGAGGCCTCGAGCACGACGTGATACTGGTTGATCTGCGTGTAGAACACCGCGACCTGGCGCTGGCCGAACGCGTCGTACAGCGCGTTGTCGACCGCGGCCTCGGTGATGCCGAACCGCGCCGCGCTATCGCGATCGACGTTGATGTCGAGCTCGAGTCCACTGACTTGGAGATCGGAGTTGACGTCCTTGAGCTCTGGCAGCTTGCGCATCGCATCGGTGACGATCGGGACCCAGTGGTTGAGCTCGTCGATGTTCTGGTCGGTGATCGCGTATTGATACTGCGCGCGACCGCCGCGCCCGGTGACGTTGATGTCCTGGACGACCGACAGGTTGACCGTGATGCCCTCGAGCCGGCCGAGCTTGGGCCGCAGCCGCGCGACGACCTCGTCGGCGCTCTCCTTGCGACCCGGCTTCGGCTTCAACGCGATAAACATCGTGCCGGTGTTGATCGTCGAGCTGCCAAACCCGCCGATGTTCGAGATCACGTGATCGACGGCTGGGTCGGCGGAGACGATCGTGTTCGCCTCTTCCTGGCGCTGCTTCATCGCGGCGTAGCTGATGTCTTGCGGGCCGTAGGAAGCGGCCAGGAGCATCCCGACGTCTTGCTGCGGGAACAGCGTCCACGAGATCGGCTTGCCCTCGGTAAAGATCTCGACGAACGAACCGACGGTACCGGCACACGTACCGAGCGTGAACACGAACACGACCCACTTGAACCGCAGCACGAACTTGAGCGCGATCGAGTAGGCCGACACGATCGCTTCGAGCCCGCGATCGAGCCCGCGGCTGATCAGGCCTTGCTTGTGGTCGTGATGCGCGCGTAACAGCACGGAGCACATCATCGGGGTGAGCGTCAGCGAGATCAGCGCGGAGATCACGACCGCGATCGTCAGCGTCACCGCGAACTCGCGCATCAGCCGGCCGACGATGCCGCTCATGAACAGCACTGGGATGAACACCGCGATCAACGAGGTCGTGATGCTGACGATCGTGAAGCCGATCTCGCCCGATCCACGCAGCGCCGCCGTACGCACCGGCTCTCCGCTCTCGACGTGGCGCGTAATGTTCTCGGTGACGACGATCGCATCGTCGACGACGAACCCGGTCGCGATCGTCAGCGCGATCAGCGAAAGGTTGTCGAGACTGTAGCCGAGCAAGAACATCACGCCGAACGTCCCGATCAACGACAGCGGCACGACCACGCTCGGGATCGCAGTGGCACGGCCAGACCGCAAGAACACGAACACCACGAGCACGACCAGGCCGATCGCGATCACGAGCGTCTTCTCGACGTCGTGCACCGAGGCGCGGATCGTCGTCGAGCGATCGACCGCAACCTCCATATCGATGCCGGCCGGGATGTCCTTCGCGAGCTCGGGCAACAACGCCTTCACCCGATCGATCACGTCGAGAATGTTCGCGCCCGGCTGGCGGCGAATGATCACCGCGACCGTGCGCTCGCCATCAAACCAACCCGCGACGCGTTGGTTTTCTACATCGTTCTTGACCTCGGCGATGTCACCAAGCCGAACCGCGCCTCCGTTTTGCCCGGGCAGCGTCAGCACTGGTGCCACCGAGCCCGAGCCAGAGCCCGTGCCCGTGCTGGAGATCGTCGAGCTCGCACCGAGGCCGGTGCCCGCGAGCCCACCGTTCGGCGAGCCGGTGCCGGGTGCCGCGGCGGTCGGAGCGGCGCCCGCACCGACGATCACGGTCGAGGTCGACGGCGTCGGCTGCGCGAGCTGCTCGCCCGGCGTCGCCCAATGCACGATGACCTGCTTCCACGCTTCGGCATCGATCAGCTGATCGTCGGTGGCGACCGACGACCACTGCACTGCGCCGAGCCCGCCCTTCGGCTGGTTGACGGTAGAGTTCGCGATCGCGTTGCGCACGTCCTCCATGCTGATACCCATGCCGGCGATCGTCGGAACATCGACGCGCACACGCACGGCAGGCTGGACACCACCGCCGACGCCGACCTGACCGACGCCCGGCACCTGCGAGATCTTTTGCGCGAGCACCGTGTTCGCGGCTTCGAACACCTGCGGCAACAAGATGGACTTGCTGCGCAGCGAGATGATCAGGATCGGCGCGTCGGACGGGTTGACCTTGCGATAGTTCGGCCGGGTCGGGAGATTTGGCGGCAGGTCGCCGCCGGCGGCGTTGATCGCGGCTTGGATGTCGCGCGCCGCGCCCTCGACATCGCGATCGAGGCCGAATTGAACCGTGATGCTGGTCGAGCCGAGCGCGCTCGTCGACGTGATTTCCGAAACGCCGGCGATCCGGCCGAACCTGCGCTCGAGCGGCATCGCGACCGAGGTCGCCATCGTCGTCGGGCTCGCGCCAGGCAGCGCGGCAGACACGTTGATCGTCGGCAGATCGATCCGCGGCAACGGCGATACCGGCAGCTGAGTGAACGCCGCCGCTCCGGCGAGCAAGAGCGCCGCGGCGAGTAGCCACGTCGCCTTCGGCCGGCGAATGAACGGCTGGGAAAGGTTCACACCGCGTTCCCCGCATCATCGTGATGCGTCGCTTTGCGCCCGAGCTTCTCCATGAACAGGTAGATCACGGGCGTCGTGTAGAGCGTCAGCACTTGCGAGACGAGCAAGCCGCCGACGATCGTGATGCCGAGCGGGCGGCGCAGCTCTGCACCGGTGCCCGAGCCGAGCGCGAGTGGCAGACCGCCGAGCAACGCGGCCATCGTCGTCATCATGATCGGGCGGAACCGCAGCAGGCACGCCTGATAGATCGCTTGCTCCGGCGTCATTTTTTGCTCGCGCTCCGCCTCGAGCGCGAAGTCGATCATCATGATCGCGTTCTTCTTGACGATGCCGATCAGCAGCACGATGCCGATCAGCGAGATGATGTCGAACGGCTTACCGGTGATGTTGAGCGCGAGGATCGCGCCGACGCCCGCCGACGGCAACGTCGACAAGATCGTGATCGGGTGGATATAGCTTTCGTAGAGGACGCCGAGCACGATGTAGACCGTGATCAGCGCGGCGAGGATCAGGATCGGCTCGCTCGATAGCGAGTCGCGGAACACCTGCGCGGCACCGACGAACTGCGCGCGCATCGCAGGTGGCGGGTTTTGACGATCGACTGCAGCATCGACCGCCGCGACCGCGTCGCCGAGCGAAACGCCCGGCGCGGTATTGAACGACAGCGTGACCGACGGGAATTGGCCTTCGTGGTCGATCGCGAGCGTGGTCGGCCGCTCCTCGCGCTTGACGATCTGACGGAGCGGGAACGCCACGCCGGTCGCCGACCGGATGTACAGCTTGTCTAGCGCGTTAACGTTCGCCTGATCGTCGGCGGTGACCTCGAGGATGATCCGGTACTGGTTGAGCTGAGTGAACGTCGTCGACACGATGCGCTGCCCGAACGCGTCGTATAGGGTGTCGTCGAGAACTTGCAGCGAGATGCCGAGCCGCGACGCGGCATCGCGATCGACGATCAGGTGGACCTCGCGTCCCGTGTCTTGCTGATCCGACGCGACATCGCGGAGCTCGTGCAATCCGCGCAGCGTTTCGAGCAGCTGCGGCGCCCACTTCCCGAGCTCGACCGGATCTGGATCTTCGACCGTGTATTGATACTGGGTCTGGCTGATCCGCGAGTCGACGGTCAGGTCTTGTACCGATTGGAGGTAGACCTGGATGCCGCCGACGTCCTTTAGCTTTCCCTGCAGCCGATCGATGACTTCGTCGGCGGTCGCGTCGCGGTCGTCGCGCGGCAACAGCGTGATCGAGAAGCGGCCGCTGTTCTGGGTTGCATTCGTGCCGTCCGCGCCGATCGACGACGAGATCGAGGCAACCGCGGGGTCTTGGAGCAGCACGTCGGCGACTCGGGTCTGCAGCACCATCATCTGCGCGAATGACACGTCGGCCGCCGCCTCGGTCACGCCGGTGATCTGCCCGGTGTCCTCGCTCGGGAAGAACCCCTTCGGCACGCGGATCGCGAGCAGCACCGTGACGGCGAGCGTGGCGATCGTGACGAGCAGCGTGGTGTTGCGATGGCGCAGCACGACCTTCAGCGTGCGGTCGTAGAAGTTCGTGACGCGCTTGAAGATGTTGTCGAAGTGCTTCGGCAGCTTGAGCAAGTCGAACAAGTGGAGCAGCGCGAAGAATGGAACGAGCCCGAAGAAGTGGGCGCCCACCGGGACCCTGACGCCGGTGCCGTCGTCGTGCGGCTTCAAGATCCACGCGCACATCATCGCGGTGAGAGTCAGCGACAGCAGCGCCGACATGCCGATCGCGATCGCGAGCGTGACGGCGAACTCGCGGAACAACCGCCCGACGAGGCCGCTCATGAATAACAACGGGATCAACACCGCGATCAGCGACACCGTCAGCGACACGATCGTGAAGCCGATCTGCTTGGCACCGACGAGCGCGGCCTTGAACGGCTTCATGCCCTGCTCGATGTAGCGCGACACGTTCTCGATCATCACGATCGCGTCGTCGACGACGAACCCGGTCGAGATCGTCAGCGCCATCAGCGACAGGTTGTTAAGCGAGAACCCGGCGAGCTTCATCAGCCCGAACGTGCCGATCAGCGACAGCGGCACCGCGACGCCCGGAATGATCGTCGCGCGTGCACTGCCCAAGAAGAAATAGATCACGCCGATCACGAGCAAGATCGTCAGGAGCATCGTGAACTGCACGTCGTGCACCGACGCGCGCACGGTCTCGGTACGATCCGCGAGCACGGTGACGTCGATCGCCTGAGGCATCGAAGCGCGCAGCTGCGGCAACAGCTTCTTGATCGCGTCGACGACGTCGATGATGTTCGCGCCCGGTTGGCGCTGGACGCTCAAGATGATCGCGCGCTTGTTCGAGACCTCGGCTTGCCCGCCCTTCGTGGTCGGCTCGGTGCGCACGCCGGCCCAGCCTGCGAGTTGCTCGTTCTCGACGCCGTTGACGACGTGCGCGACATCGCCGAGCCGGATCACGGAGTTGTTGCGCACCGCGATCACGAGCGGCTCGAAATCCTCGGCCTTCGTCAGCTGATCGTTGGTCTGCAGTGCCCAGTCTTGGCGCGGCCCATCGAGGTTGCCCTTCGGCTGGTTGACGTTCGCCGCCGCGATCGCGTTGCGGATGTCCTCGAGCGTGAGGCCAGCGCCAGCGAGCGTCTCCGGATCGACCTTGATCCGTACCGCGGGTTTCTGTCCGCCGCCGATCGTGACGAGACCGACGTCTTTGACCTGCGCGATCTTCTGGGCGAGCACCGAGTCGGCGTAGTCGTCGACTTGATCGAGCGGCAGCGTGTCCGAGCTGATCGCAAGCGTCAGGATCGGCGTGTCGGCGGGATTCGCTTTGTTGTAGGTCGGCGGCGCGGGCAGCGTGCGCGGCAACAAGTTCGATGCCGCGTTGATCGCCGCTTGCACGTCTTGCTCGGCGGCATCGATGTCGCGATCGAGCGTGAATTGGAGCGTGATCTGCGACGTACCGAAGCTCGAGATCGACGTCATCGCGGCAAGCGAAGGCACTTGGCCGAACTGGCGCTCGAGCGGCGTCGTCACCGCCGAGGCCATCGTGTCCGCGCTCGCGCCGGGCAGCGCCGTCGACACGATGATCGTCGGGTAGTCGACTTGCGGCAGTGCGGCGACCGGGAGCTGGGTGTACGCGGCGAGGCCCGCGAGCAATAGTCCGACCATCAACAGCGTCGTCGCGACCGGCCTGCGGATGAACGGTTCGGAGATGCTGAGCCCGCTCTCGGGCGCCTTGGCCGGCTCGAGCTTGGGCGGCTTGTCGCCGTCGCCACTCGGCGGTTGATGCTCGTCGCTCACGGGGCCGCGCTCGGCGCTGCGGAGCCACTACCGCTGCCACCGCCGGGGCCGCTGCCACTGCCCTTGCCATGACCGCCGTGCCCGCTACCCGAGCCTGCACCATCGCCAGCGGCTGCCGGTGAGCCTGGCGTTTGGCCCGGTTGCGTCGGAGCGACGCGACCACCCGGGCGGAGCTGCGCTTGGCCCTCGACGACGACCTGCTCGCCCTTCTTGAGCCCGCTCTGGATCACCTTTTGATCGCCGCTCGTCAGCGCGACGGTCACCAACCTCATCTGCGCGGTGTTCGTACTGTCGACGACATAGACGTACGTGCCTTTGGGGCCGTCCTGGACCGCGACGGCGGGAACGACGATCGCGTCTTTACGCGTCTCGAGCAGCAAGCGCGCTTTGACGAACGCGTTCGGCCACAGCAACGCCTTGTCGTTCTTCACGATCGCTTTCATGCGGAGCGTCTCGGTCGTGGTGTTGATCTGGTTGTCGAGAATCACCTGATCGCCTTCGGCGAGCGGCGTGACGCCGTCCGAGGCAAACACCTCGACCTTCGGGTTGCCGCCGACGATCGCGGATGACACCTGGCTCAGCGTCTTCTGCGACACGGTGATGAACACCGCTGCCGGATCGATCTTCGTGATCACGACGAGGCCGTTCACGTCGGTCGCGTGGACGACGTTGCCGGCATCGACCTGGCGCACGCCGGCGATGCCATCCAGCGGCGCCTTGACCTCGGCGTAGTCGAGGTTGAGGTTCGCCATCTCGATCTGCGACTGGTCGATCTTCATCGCGCCTTCGGCCTGGCCGATCTGACCGGCGAGATCGTCGACCGTGACCTGCGCGATCAGGTTTTCCTTGCGCAACTCGATGTCGCGGTCGTAGTCGCGCTTGTACGCGTCGCGTTGTGCGCGATCGCGAGCGAGCGCGCCCTGCGCGTTATGCAGCGCGACCAGGAACGGGCGCGGATCGATCTCCGCGATCACCTGGTTTTGTTTGACCGGCTGGCCTTCGGTGAACAGCACCTTCGAGAGCAAGCCATCGACCTGCGCGTGCACCGTGACTTGCTGGAAGGCAGCGACCGTCCCGAGACCCTCGAGCCAGATCGGCATGTCCTTCTGCTCGACCGGCGCGAGCGAGACTGGAACGACGCGATCCCCCGAGCCGCCGCCCTTGCCGGAACCGCCACCCGACCCGGCTCCGGAGGCCGTGCTGGCGTCGGTCTTGTTGCCGCAGCTCGCCGCTCCCGCGATGGCGGCCATCGCGACGAGCGTGCGAAGAAAGGACTGGGTTGTTCTGGAGCTCATCGTCGACGAAGGCAGGATGGCACCCTTCTATCTGCGATTGCTTTGCCAAGATATGAACGAGTGTGAACCGAGCGTGGGCGCCCACGACCGATATATAGTCACGGGACCGTGACCACGCGTAGCGTAGTGAAATCCAGTGAGTTGGTGACGCGCACTGCCGCTGTCGCCGAAGAAGTCGCCGCCAAACACGCGGCGGACGTCGATCAAAAGAGCCGGTTTCCACTGGAGACATTTGCCGCCCTTAAGCAGGGCAAGCTGTTGTCAGGAGCCGTGCCAAAGTCGCTTGGCGGCCAAGGCGCCGGGATGCTCGAGCTCGGGATGCAGTGCCACGCGCTCGCGCACGGTTGTGGCTCTTCCGCGATGATCCTCGCGATGCACCACATCCAGGTCGCGTGTATCGCGCGACACGGAATGGGCTCGGCCTTCTTCGAAAAGTACATGCGCGAGCACCTGGTCGCGCGCCAAGATGTCATCGCGTCGATCACGTCGGAGAACGGCACGTTCGGCGACACGCGCTCGAGCGTGTGCGCGGTCGAAGTCAGCGGCGACAAGATCAAGCTCGAGAAAGACGCGACCACGGTCAGCTACGGTCAACACGCCGATGCGCAACTCGTCACCTGCCGGCGCGCGGCGGACGCGGCAGCGAGCGATCAGGTGCTCGTGCTGTTCAAGCACGGCGACTACACGCTCGAGCAGACCGGAACGTGGGACACGCTCGGCATGCGCGGCACGTGCAGCCCGGGCGCGAAGTTCTCCGGCCACGGCGGAGCCGAGCAGATCGTCCCCGGCTCGTTCGCCGACAGCTCGGCGCAGACGATGGTGCCGTACTCGCACATCTTGTGGGCGTCGCTGTGGACCGGCATCGCCGGCGATGCGCTCGGTCGCGCAGCGCAGTTCGTCCGCGGCGAGGCACGTAAGAAGCCGGGCACCGTGCCGCCGAACGCGACGCGGCTCGCACGCGCGCACGTCGATCTACAAGCGATGCGCCACAATTGGGAGTCGTGCGCTCAAGAGTTCGACGAGCTCGGCGACGGTCCTGGCGCGCGCGAAACGCTCGGCTCGATGGGCTGGGCGCTGCGGATGAACCAGCTCAAGATGAACATCTCGGAGATGGCCCCGAAGATCGTCCACGAGGCGCTGCAGATCATCGGCATCATGGCTTACAAGAACGATTCGAAGTTCACCGTCGGTCGGCACTATCGCGACGTGCTGAGCGGCGCGTTGATGGTGTCGAACGAGCGGATCGCGGGCAAGAGTGCGTCGATGCTCCTGGTCTTCAAAGACGACTGAACCGAACTGAGGATCCATGCCAGCCACCGAATTCGATGCGCTGAAGTTTTACGAAGGCTTGGTCAAGGCCGGCCTGATCGTCCCGGTCGGCGTGCCTGGCGCATTCGGCCGCAACCACGTATTCGAGGACGTGCTCGATCGGTTCAACGCGGCGGTGACCCGACTCGCGGCGAACGATGGCGCCGAGTACTTCGTGTACCCGCCCGTGATCGATCGCAAGGTCCTCGAGAAGACCGATTACATGGATTCGTTCCCCCATCTCGCGGGCACGGTCCATAGCTTCTTCGGCAAAGAGCTCGACGCGCGCAAATTGTCCGAGCGGATCCACGCCGGCGAGATGTGGGGCAACGAGATGGGCATCACCGGCGTGACGCTCAATCCCGCGGCTTGTTACCCGGTCTATCCGAGCTTCACGGGCACGGTGCCGGCGAGCGGCAAGCTCGTGACGATGCTCAACTGGGTCTATCGCCACGAGCCATCGCCGGAGCCGACCCGCATGCAGGCGTTTCGGGTGCGCGAGTTCGTGCGCTGCGGTTCGCCCGAGCAAGTCGTCGAGTGGCGCGACATGTGGTTACGCCGCGGCCTGACGCTGCTCGAATCGCTCGGCCTGCCCGCGGCCGCCGACGTCGCGTCCGATCCGTTCTTCGGCAAGGGCGGCAAGATGCTCGCCGCGAGCCAGAAAGAGCAAAAGCTGAAGTTCGAGGTGCTCGTGCCGGTGATCTCGAAGGAGAAGCCGACCGCGGTGTGCTCGTTCAACTTCCACGAAGGCCACTTCGGCGAAGCGTTCGAGATCAAGACCGCCGATGGCGCGGTCGCGAACACCGCGTGCCTCGGGTTTGGACTCGAGCGCGTGTGTATGGCGCTGTTCCAGACCCATGGGTTCGATCCCGGCGCGTGGCCGAGCGCGGTGCGTGCACAGCTGTGGGCGTGAAGGTTCTACAGCTCGACGCGACGGCGTATCAGCGTCACTCGCTGCACGCCGACCATCGCGTATGGGTCGAGAAGAACTGCTACGTCGACATCTGGATCGAGGTCATCCACGCGATCGGCTGCGAGCCGATGGCGGTGATGCCGTTCGTCGTCGCGCTCGACTTCGAAGGCGACCAGTGGACGTTTTTCAAGCCGCCGCACGACGAGCTGCGCGACCTCTACGGGCTCGATGTCCAAGAGCTCAACTGTTGGCGACCGCTGCTCGAGCACGCCGAAGAACATCTCGCCGCCGGCAAGCTGATCTCGACCGAAGCCGACGCGTGGTGGCTGCCCGATACATCGGGCACCGACTACCGCACGCAGCACACGAAGTCGACGATCGTGCTGTCCGACCTCGACGTCGCGGCCAAGCGGCTCGGCTACTTCCACAACGCCGGCTACTTCACGCTCGACGGCGAAGATTTCGACAAGACGTTTCGCATCGGCGTGCCACATGACTCCGCGTTCATGCCGTTCTTCGCCGAGCTCGTGCGCATCGATCGTATCGTCGTGCGCCCCGACGCCGAGCTCAAAGCGATGTCGGGCAAGCTGCTCGCGCGCCACCTCGCCCATCGGCCGACGACGAACCCGGTGCGCCGGTTCGGCGAGCGGTTCGCGCGAGACTTGCCAGAGATCACCGCGCGCGGCCTGCCCTACTATCACGCGTGGGCGTTCGCGACCGTGCGCCAGCTCGGCGCGGCGGCGGAGCTGATGGCCCTCTACCTGCGCTGGCTGACGAGCAGCGACGACGGCGGCCAGTTCGCGCCCGCAGTGACCGCCTACGACACGATCTCGACCGGTGCCAAGTCGTTCATCTTGAAGGTCGCACGCGTCGTCAACGGCAAGAAGCCGTTCGACGGAACGGCGATCTTCGGTGAGTGGGCCGACGCGTGGGACCGCGCGATCGCGACGTTAGAGCAACGGGCCGACTGAGCCTGTAGCCAACAGTTCACGACCACCGCGACAACGACCGACATCGGGGATCCTCGGCGTTGATCCGGTCGTAGGACGAACAATGGCTGTCTGGAAAGCGAGCTGTCATGCGTTACCAGATCCTGTCGTCCTGCGCCGCGTTCGCCCTCGCTGCGTGTGGCACGAGCGACTTGCCCGGCTCGGGTAGCTCGACCGGCAGGGGAACGCTCGACACCGCGAGCGCGACCGAGACGTTCGACACGATCGGCCAGATCGTCTCGGCGGTGAACGGCGACGACCCGGATAGCGCCGCGAGCGACGTGTTCGCTTTGCTCGCCGCGAGCGAGACCGTCGTGACGCCATCGAGCGCTAGCGCGCGACCCGCGCCGCCGAACATCCCGACGTTCCGCACCGGCGCGACCGGCCGGCCAGCGGACACCACCGGCACCGCGACCTGCGACGCCACCACCAACACCTGCACGTATGTCGGCTACGGCGACACCGAGGACGACGTCAGCTACACGCTCGACGGCACGATCACGACGACCGCCACGATGCTGACCGTCGACCTCACGATGAAGATCACGACGTCGGACAGCTACTTCACGTGGACGGTCAGAGGCTCGGTCACGAGCACGCCTACGCTGCTGAGCGGCGAGCTCGACTACTACGGCGAGGCCGACACGTCGGGCGAGTACGGCGACGACGTGAAGTGGGAGATCGACATCGGCTACGACTCGATCGACTTCGACGACAACGGCTGCGCGTACTCCGGTGTGTTTACCGACGACGAGTACATCACGACCGACAGCTCCGGCGATCACGCTTGGATGTGCAGGGATTCGATCATCGGCTGCTACGAAGGCGACTATTCGTGCATCGGGAACTGACGGCTGCACGGCGACGGCGTTAAGCTGTTAGCAGTGCTCCGAGTCGGGACCGACCTCGTGCAGATCAGCCGGATCGTCAAGACGTACGAGGCGTTCGGCGCGCGGTTCGTCCGCCGGGTGTTCACCGACCACGAAGCCGAGTACGCGATCGGCTTTCCCGCGATCGCACCGCAGACCAGCGCGAGCCGGCTCGCGACGCGGTTCGCGGCAAAGGAAGCGGCGAAGAAGATCCTGCGCAGCCACGGCATCGGTTGGCGCGAGATCGAGGTCCGCCGCCGCGACAACGGCGCCTGCGACATCGCGCTCTACGGCGCCGCGCGCGCTGCCGCAGAAGCGATCGGCGCGCACGACTTTGCGCTATCGTTGAGTCGCGACGGGGACTATGCGATCGCGGTCGTCGTCGCGAACGTCACGCCTCCGTCGGAACATGTAGTCACGAGAACCTATGAGCGATAACGCGTCGAAGATCCGCACCATCCTCAAAGAGCACGGCCGGCTGACCAAGGACGCGAGCGAGCTCGCCGACGAAGCCGACTTGTATCAAGCCGGCATGACCTCGCACGCCAGCGTCAACGTCATGCTCGCGCTCGAAGGTGAGTTCGACGTCGAGTTTCCCGATCACATGCTCAAGCGCAGTGTGTTCGAGAGCATCGGCGCGATTCGCACCGCGATCGACGAGCTAACCGCAGGTCGGTGATGCGCGGTCGAGCCCGCGGCGTCACCGGGAATCGGCGGGTCGCGATCGATCAAGGCTGGCAGATCGCGTCGGCGCCGGCCGGGTCGCACGCAGATCCCAGCCGGGTCGCGGAGCTGACCTGGATCGCGGCGAGCGTGCCGGGCACGGCAGCGAGCGCATTGCGCGCAGCCGGGCTGTGGAGCTGGGACGATCAGCGCGCATTCGATGCCGAGGATTGGTGGTGGCGCACGCAACTGCCGGTCGAGGCGCAATCGGCTTCGCCGCGTACGCCGGTCGCGATCGGGTTCGACGGCGTCGCGACGTTGTGGGACGCGTGGATCGACGGCGAATGGGTCGCGCACGGCGACGGCATGTTCACCGCGCGCGAGATCGAGCTGCGCACGCCGGGCCGCGAGCTCGTGATTCGCTGTCGCTCGCTCACCGCCGAGCTTGCGAACAAGCGACCGCGACCGCGCTGGAAGGTGCCGATGCTCGAGCAGCAACAGCTGCGCTGGTTTCGCACCACGCTGCTCGGCCGGACTCCCGGGTGGTCGCCGCCCTGTCCCGCGGTCGGCCCG
>Ga0265338_10003472_pt1 | contig 22169 bp, 18 predicted proteins | sample 42126metaG_FD_193579 | JGI IMG/M metagenome (GOLD analysis project Ga0265338, IMG submission 193579) | Rhizosphere microbial communities from Carex aquatilis grown in University of Washington, Seatle, WA, United States - 4-21-26 metaG | ecosystem: Host-associated > Plants > Roots > Rhizosphere... | reverse complement strand
GTATTGTTTTCGGTGTTCAATATTCACGCTCAAAATGCGGGCCTCGCGCCAGTGGCTGGACAAGCGAACGGTTCGGCGCCTGCCCAGGATACGCCGTACGAGATCGTGCAAAACGGTGCCAATAGCCGCGTGTGGGAGCGGACAACATACGAACAGTTGCCTTCCGGGGAGTTTGTCCCCCACATACATCGCTACGAGGAGGTTGCGACTGGGCTCAACTTCAAAAATCCCGATACGGGTCAATGGGAAGAGAGCAGCGAAACGATTGATCTGGTCGCCGGTGGAGCGGCCGCCCGTCACGGTCAGCATAAAATCATCTTCAGTGCCGACATCGCGACGTTTGGCGCGATTGACATGGAAACACCCGATGGCCAAAGGCTTCGCAGCCATTTGTTGGGGTTGGGATACTATGATCGCGCCAGCGGCCAAAGCGTGTTCATTGCCGAGATTACCAATTCAATTGGCCAACTCATTTCCACGAATCAAATCTGGTATGATAATGCTTTCACCGGCGTGAAGGCCGGAGTGCGTTACAAATACACGCGTGAAGGTTTTGAGCAGGATGTGATTTTGGAAGAACGGCCACCCGCGCCGGAAGTTTATGGGCTAAGTTCCAGCACCACGGTTCTCCAAGCATTCACCGAATTTGTTTCGCCGCCGACTCCGCGAATTTCGACCAATCGGACGGTTTCCGCCGGCCCGCTTTCTGATGAGACACTGTCGTTTGGCGCAATGAGAATTGGCAAAGGCAGCGCCTTCCTTATGGGAAGCGATTCAGCGAGTTGCCCTGTGTTTAAAGAATGGGCCACGCTCGCCGGCCGACAATTTCTGATTGAGGAAATTCCGATGTCGCAAATTGCCGCGCAACTTCAGGTGCTACCTCTCTCGCAGACCTCGCTGAGAGTTACATATTCTGTAGTGAACGTGGTTTCAAAACAACGGCTGCTGCCGGCACAACCGCTGACCAAAGCGGGCAATAGTCAAATGAAAGTTGCAAAGCTGGCGACTCCTAAGCCGGGCTTCGTGATCGACTATGCTTCATTGAACACAACCCTCACGAATTACACCTTCCGAGGAGACACGACCTATTACATTTCCGGCAATGTTAGTCTTTATGGGACCGCCACTACGTTCGAATGCGGCACGGTGATGAAATACGCGAGCAACATGAGTCTCACGATCAATACACCGGTGAATTGGAATGGCACGGCTTACCGCCCCGTGGTGATGCTGGCAGTAGACGATAACTCGGTTGGAGAACCGATCAGCGGTTCCACTGGCAATCCAAAAACCAACTATTATGCGGCAAAGGCACTGTATTTCGATGGGGACTCCGCGTTTAGCAGTCTGACTATTCAGAATCTAAGAATTCTGAATGCCAAGGCTGCCGTGGTCATTAATGGACAAAGCGGCCACTCGTTGAGCGATTTGCAATTGGTCAAGTGCTCAACTGGCGTTGCCGCCACCAATACGGATTTCAGCCTGCGCAACGCTCTGATGGAACTCGTGCTTACGAATTTCACGGGAACAAACGCCACCGGGAATGTCGAGCATCTCACCTCTGACACGGCAACCTGGCTAAACAAAAGCATCGGTGCAAACCTGTTTCTTACCAATTGTATCTTGTCAGCCGTGGCCAACCTTGGCAGTTGCTCAACCCAGAATGTGGCGATTGTCTCCAGCGGCAGCGGAGTTTTCCAGCCCGTCGGCGGCGCCGGTTATTACCTCACGAATAACAGTCCCTACCGCAATGCCGGGACAACGAACATCAATCCGGCTTTGATTGCTCAATTGGGCCGTAAGACGACCTATCCGCCCGTTCTTGTGCTGAACAGCAATTTCAATGTGGTGACGACGTTAGGTCCAACTATTCAACGAGACACTGACATACCGGATTTGGGCTACCACTATGATCCGATGGATTACGTGTTTTCCGGTGTGACCGTAAACACGAACCTAACAATTTCCGCCGGAACGTCGGTCGGATGGTTCAAGCCGGCCAGCGGCAACGCTTATGCGATCCAACTCGCCGACAAAGTAATCATGACGTTCAATGGCCGGGTTGAGGCCCAGGATTATTTTGTCCAGGCTAACACGGTTCAAGAGGGCAATGGAACGTGGGGAGGCATTTATGGAATCGGCATTGTCGGCTCGCAGACAATATACAGAAAATATCAGCTATTCCTCGGAAGTTGACATGAATTTCACCACGATGTCCGTGCTCATTTCAGATGGACAGGTCAAGGATTATACAGGATTTATGATAGCTCGTGCGAACAACTCCACACTAGCTGGCGGCAATTCTGGCGGGTACTTGATCAGTCATTATTTCACAAATTGCCTTATGGACAATCAACTGATCGGCACGATCTATGGCTACCCCGGCAATGAAATCTACCTACGTAATTGCACCCTGCACAACGGTATCTTTTACGGGCAGCGAGTGACGGCCATTCCAATCAGCGTGCGGGATTGCTCGTACGATGGGGTCGCGCTGTATGTCACCGACAGTTATTCGAGCAACCCCACCTACACCGATTATGATTACAATGCTTATACGAATGCCACCGATCCATTTCCCATCGGTGGCAGCCATGACCAGAATTCAGTGGTATTCAACTGGCAGAGCGGGCCGCTAGGAAGATTCTATCTTCCTTCCACCAGCACGTTGATTGATGCGGGCACACCAATGCCAATCTGGTTGGTCTTTACCATTTCACCACGCAGACCGATCCATATACTGTAGAAGGCACTTCAACAGTCGATATCGGGTATCACTACGTGGCGCTTGACAGTTACGGAAACCCTCGCGATCTCGATAGCGACGGCACTCCGGATTATCTCGAAGACGCTAACGGAAACGGGGTGGTGGATTCAGGAGAAACTGATTGGCAAAGTCGAACAGATCTCGGGCTAAAGGTCATTATCACGCGCCCGCGGAACAGCCTTCCGTAAAAGCTATTTAACTTCATAAGGAAGAATCCAATGAAAACGACAATAATTTTCCGCAAACTATTCTTGGCCGTCGCTGTGGCTATCGGGACAATTCAGGGAGCTTCGGCAAAAGAGAACTCCGTCGATCAACAGATTCGGACGAGCAATGTTTTTCGCACCCAATTGGAAATGTTCGGCCCCGCTCCTTCGGGCGATCAATCAAAATCCCTGCTTGCGGCATTGCGGCAGTTTAACACCAACATCAAATCTGGCCTAACGGCTTCCGAGGCGTTCTTGAGACAATACCCGAATTCACCCTGGGCACCCTCGCTACGCGTGAATCTTGCCGAATATTATCGTGAGAGTGGGCGTTATAGCCTGGCACTCGAGCATTGGGAAAAGGCTTGGCTCGCAACCAAACAGAGCAGCGATGTTGCTTGTCAGAAACTGGCGGTCCGGGCTTTTGCGGGTTGGACTCACTTGTTGGCCAGCATCGGCGAAAAAGAAAAACTCAAAGCTTTGTTTGCCGAACTGAATTCCTTACAGCTGCCCCTGGGTTCTTACTCGACCGTGATCGAAGAAACCCAAGAAGGACTCGTCACCATGAGGGCAAGGCCGGAGGTGTCCTTCCGTTGCGGATCGTATGCCTTGGGGAACATCGCCATGGCTCTCCATTTGAGTTCTTCGACGAGCAGTAATCTTTTTGCTACGGATTCGCCGGCAACCGGCTTCACGATGGATCAATTGCTGCACCTTGCCGAAACAAACGGAATTTCCTTGGAGGCGGTCCAGCGGCCTCGAGGAGCCAAAATCATTGTGCCTTCGGTGGTTCACTGGAAATTGGATCACTACGCAGCGATTGTTGACGAGCAGAATGGCCGGTATAAAGTGATTGACCCGACTTTTAGAGCGCATGTCTGGATGGACGCGGAAACAATCGATTCTGAATGCAGCGGTGCTTTTCTAGTACTAAAAACCAATGCGCCGGTGCAATGGACCAAGCTTACGCTTGCGGAGCGTTCTTCAATTCGTGGCAAGGGAGTGCCAAACGAGATTGAGGATTCTGGTGATAATGGCCCTACTCCTCCATGTAGTCCCGACACTGGTTCCGTGCCGGCTTCAAACGACGGTCCAGTTGTTCCGCCGTGCAGTTTGGTCAATACGAATATTCTCGCCGATTCGGATGGGCCCGCCAGTGACATCGTAGGAATGCCAACTTGGGATGTCTCAGAACCCTATACGACTTTGTGGCTAACGGACACGCCGCTCCTCTATCGCGATTCGAACGGAGAATGGGTTAAACTAACCGTGCGTTATAAACATCGCGGTGAGGACAAGGGGATCAACATTGGAAGTTTTGGCCCGAACTGGGAGTGTAACTATATTGGATTCTTGCAGGAAAACACAAACAGCCCAGACACATTTTTCGATCATAGCTTTGGTGGGGGGATTAATAAATATAACACTAACGGTACTCCGAACTACAAGAGCTTGAATATATTATCCGGTGTCGGTACGTCCGCGGTGCAGACATCTAGCGCCACTGGGGAAAATACAACTTATGGGTCTTCGGCTTCAGGCGGAGTCGGAATAGTGAACCATTTTCCAACGCAGACGGTCGATAAGTATGGCAAGGCTTCGCCGCTTAATTACTCAATATCGGGGTCTTTGGTCAAGCTCACCAATTCGGTCGATCGTGATGGTCGGTCTCTGACCTTTGCCTATACGCAGTGAACTCGACACGCCAACCAATGCAAAGGCTATGCCATAAAAATCGATTTGGCGCCTGAGTGGCTTCTCGGCTACGAACATTGCAAAGCTCACCTACATCAAACTGAACACCCAAACGCCATGCCCACCTCGGAGCGCTGTCCCGGTTAACCAAGGGTACTGTAGGAGGCTTTTTCACTCTCAATACCCGGTTCGCTTTCGGTTATGGATGCGACCACCCAAGCTATGTTTACGTTAAGGCTAACTTCATCTCCGTTCCCCGCGCAACCAATCTTTATGTATTCATCTACGGCTATGACGCCGACAACCGTTTGACGAACCGCGTTAGCGCAGCCAAAGGGTCAACGGTGTATTCGTACGACAAGGTGGGAAATCTGACGTTCATCAATTACCCGGTGAGTCCGGACATCACACTGCAATACGATGCCTTAAACCGGTTGACGAACATGGTGGACGCGGTGGGAACTACGCGGTATGCCTACGACACCGTTGGCCAGGTCCTCAGCGAGGACGGCCCGTGGGATAATGACACTGTGAGTTACACGTATGCCAACCGGTTGCGGACGAGCCTAAGCGTAATGGCGCCGAATGCGTCCGCGTGGACGCAAAGTTACGGTTACGACCTGCTGGACCGTCTGACGAATGTTACCTCGGCGGCAGGTTCGTTTGGTTACGATTTTGGATACGGATATGATCCCATGATCGGAAACATTGCTTCGGCGAGTTCTCTAGTTCATAAGTTGAGCCTGCCAAATGGGGCTTATATCACCAACACATTCGACAACGTGGCACGAACGACCGCCACATATTTGCGCAACAGCAGCGATGTGAACCTAGACACGGAGGCATACGTTTACAACCTGGGTGGCCAGCGCACGCAACTGGTCTTTACCGTCGGCAACTTCATGAATTACACGTATGACAGCATTGGGGAATTGGTAACCGCCAAAGGCAATGAATCGGGCGGAGTGACAAATCGGATGCAGGAACAATTTGGCTATATGTACGATGCCTCCGGCAACCTGAATTATCGCACGAACAATACGCTTTTGTCACAGTTCAATGTGAACAGCTTGAATGAACTGACGACGGTAACGAATGGTGGGAAGCTAACTGTGGCTGGGGCGAGCACCAGCCGGGCGACCAGCGTCACTGTGAACTCGACAGCCTCGATTATGTATGGCGACACGAGCTTTGCGTCCACGAACCAATCTTGGGTAAACGGCAACAACACCTACACTGCCGTCGCGAACGACAGCTCCGGGCGAATAGACACGGATGTCGAAACGGTCACGCTCCAGCAAACCAACAAATATGCTTATGATCTGAACGGAAATATGGTGACGAATGGAACGAGGGTGCTGGATTACGACGATGAGAATCAATTGATCCGCATCACTGAGCCAAGCGTGTGGAAGAGTGAATTCACGTATGACGGCAAAATGCGGCGGAGGATTCGGAAGGAATTTGCTTGGAGCGGAAGCGTGTGGATGCAAACCAACGAGGTTCATTATGTTTACGACGGCAACCTGGTGGTTCAGGAACGGAATGGAGACGATCTCCCACAGATCACCTACACGCGTGGAACTGACTTAAGTGGGAAATTCGAGGGTGCCGGTGGAATCGGCGGGCTTTTGGCTCGAACCGATGTGGGAATGTGGTATGCAAATTCCGGGTTGGCACATGTGTTTTACCATGCCGATGCCAACGGGAACATTTCAGCATTGCTTTATACGAATCAATCCATTGCTGCGAAATATGAATATGATCCGTTCGGAAACGTCCTCAGCAAAATCGGGCCTTTGGCTGCCGCGAATGTTTATCAGTTTTCCAGCAAGGAATATCTTTCGAGTTCCGGCCTAATATACTATCTTTATCGGTATTATGATCCCAATTTGCAGAGATGGCAAAACCAAGATCCCATTGGAGAAAGTGGATTTGAACTGCTTCGATTCCGAACCGGCAAAATGTTGAGGTTAATTAGTTTCTTTAGTAGGGCCGGGGGAAATAATCTTTATGAACTGATGCAGAATCAACCGACTAACTTGCGAGACGAACTAGGCTTGGCGCCCGGTGTTCCTACAGGACCGAACTCTATAGCTTGCATAGCGGCCTATGAGCAGGTGGAAGCAGCGCTAGAAATGGTAGATGCTGATCCTTCGGTGATAAATGAAACGATTCTCGAATCATGTATCGCTGCAGCGACGCTGGCATGCAAAGATCCGCCGCCACCGCCGCCATGGTGCCCAAAGCCTCGATGGGTTCCGCCATATATTCCACCGCCACCAAAAAAGGCCTGCTTCTGGACGGCGGTTGGCGTTGGATTGTACTGGACATGCAGCGAACTTTCGAGGCTGTTTCCTCCACGAAATCTTATTCCTCTTCCATGATTTGCATTTTAGCTTGATGAGATGTGAAGAAACTAATAATTCTAAGTGATTATGCGAATCAAAGATTTTATGCGCCAACTGTTTGAGTCGCGCATAGCCGAGGAGAAGAGGATATTAGTCGATCGCGAGATTTACCGGAAGACTTTTTTCTCTCAAGAGTGCACTTGGGATGATCGCCGATTTAATTTAGAAATGCTTGAAAGTGAACGAATTGTGGGCATCGAAACTTTAGATTCTGAGACTAAGGTGATTACTGAGTATAAGGCTTCTGTCTCACCTTTAAGTGTTCAAACCAATCATCGCAGATATCATTTGGTTTTTGTTGAAGGAAGTCTAAAGATTAGCCATGTTGACCGTCAATGCCCTCTTTGTCATGGGAAAGGCAAGGATGAATGTATTAGCTGTAAGGGTAAACACTGGATATAAGATGAAAAGTAAACTCGTCGGGGAACGAATTGAACTTGTACGCGCCAACCATAGCACGCGTGGTGCCAGGGAAATTAAGCGCTTGGACAGCTTCTCGGCTACGAACGATAAGAAAGCTCGCCTACATCCAACAGAACACCCAAACGCCATGCCCACCTCGGAGTGCTGTCCCGGTTAACCAAGGATATTGTAGGAGGTTTTTTCACTCTCAATACCCGGTTCGCTTTCGGTTATGGATGCGACCACCCAAGCTATGTTTAGGTTAAGGCTAACTCCATCTCCGTTCCCCGCGCCACCGATCTTTATTGCGGCGCCGACGGATTCCTGGCCACGACGAATGATTGAATCCACTATTTGAACTTCCACTTTGGTATCGTCTCCTTCCTGAAGAAATCGGACGGCCACATTCCAGGTTCAATCAAAATGAACAAACTCCCCAAAATCTTGTCCAACAGAAATGGGAGAAAAGTGGAAAGGACCGTCGGAGTGTGCGATCTATCGGATCAATCCGCAAACACACCTCAGAATCCGGACTTCATTCTGTGCATCGACCTCTTACGCCGATTTACGCCCGTACGAACCCCAAAAACGATCCCGATTTCAAAGAGATTTTGGACTCTGTTCCCTTCGTTTCCTTCTGTTCAAGTCCGCGTTTACCCGCGTTTTCCAAGTCAATCAAACCGAATCAAAGCAAGGGGCTTTCGTTCGGTGTTCCCCCGCGCTGGGGCAGCGTAAACGGCTCCCGCATAATCACATATTTGATGACGGCAAGGTGTGGCCACCACGGTCACTGACCAACGGCTCAATTCCGCGTGTGTTTTGGAGTGCACACGAAAAAATCTCTTGCGGCTTTCGTGGGGCGGTGCCATTTATTCATCACTGCAATGAGAAAGGCGATGACGATCCTGTCATTCCGCGAGGCGAATACTCGCCGCGTAGCGGCCGTGTTTGGCCTGGCGCTTTTTCTGTTCCTGCAACTGCTCACCTTCTCCCCGGCGCTTCATAAGCTGGTCCATGCCGACGCGGATTCCGCCAGTCATCATTGTGGTGTGACGTTGCTGCTGCGCGGGCAGGTGAGCGCGGCGGAGGCATTGGCGCCGCTCGGCGCGTTTGTTGCCGCACTAATTTTCCTGCTGCCGCTGCTGCAATCGGCGCAAGCTTCTTCGTTCGATTATCGTTTTTCCGCCAGTCGCGCTCCCCCTCGCCGCTAATTTTTCCACCGGTGTCTTTTTCGTAAATAGTCCATCGCAGCGTTAGCTGCGTTTGGATTTCTTAAACAGAAACCTTTAGCGGAGAAATTATGAAAAGAATTTTAGTCTTGCTGTGCCTGGGCCTTGTCGTGCCCACGGTTCCAGCCCAGGAAACGAATGAAGTGGAGCAGTTGAAACAGCAGTTGCGGCAGATGCAGCAGAGTTTTGAAAAGGAACGGAATGAAGATCGCAAATTGATCCAGTCGTTGTCGCAGAAAGTGGATGATTTGTTGCGGGACAGGCAAGCACAGACGGCCACGGCCTCCGTGCCCGCCACCAACACAACCGCCGCCGCTGATGGCGAAAAAGCAAAGCTGCAGGTGGAGCTTGCGGGTGAATTGGGCCCGGTCACCAACCAGCCTGCGGCGCTGCCGGTCCGTGCGTGGTCGCCTGCCGAGCCGATCACGATTGCGCGCGCGGGTTCCGCCTACATGAATATCAGTTTCGACGCGTTGATGGACGTAGGCGGGTCGACCAAGGCGGACCCTTCCTCGCAGCTGGAATTGGGGGATCATGATCCGATTAAGAATGGGTTTTCGCTGCGCAACGCGGAGATCGCCGTGGACGGCGCGGTGGACCCGTATCTGAAAGGTTTTGGCAATATTGTCCTGAAGCTCGACAAGAACAATCAGACCGAAATTGAACTGGAAGAAGCGTATGCGCAGACGACCGCGTTGCCGGGAAATGTCCAGGCGAAAGCCGGCCAATTCTTCGCGGCGTTCGGCCGGCAGAACGCGCAGCATCCGCATCAATGGGCGTTTGTGGATGCGCCCATCATCCTGAACCGCGCGTTTGGCCCGGACGGCTTGCGCAGCATCGCGGCCCAGGGTTCGTGGCTGATACCGACCCCGTTTTACACGGAGGCCACGCTGGGAATCCTGGACGGGCAGGGTGGGACGGCGTTCAGTTTTCGCAATCACGGCGATGCTGACTCGCTCGGCGTTGATCGTTTTCACGGGCGTGCCACCCTGGATCGCAACCTGCGCGGACCGGGCGATTTGGTTTTTGTTCCGCGTCTCGCGTCGTCGTTTGATTTGACGGATGAGCAGACACTGGTTGCGGGTTTATCCGGAGCGTTCGGGCCGAACGACACGGGCGCAGGCAAACGCACGGAGATTTATGGCGCGGATATTTATTGGAAATGGAAAGCGTCCAACGCGAGCGAAGGTTTTCCCTTCGTGTCATGGCAGACGGAGGGGCTGTATGAGCGCTACGAGGCGGGCGCGGATCCGACCGCCCCGGCGCCTCTGCCGGCGGAGACGTTGCGCGATTGGGGGTTTTATTCACAAGTGCTGTGGGGTTTCAAACCGCGATGGATCGCCGGTTTGCGCGGTGAATACGCCGATGGCAACCGGGGCGCGTTTGATGCGCAGGACGTTTTCCGCGGTGAGCGCACGCGCATCTCCCCGGCGCTGACTTTTTTCCCGAGCGAATTTTCCAAGCTGCGGCTGCAATACAATTACGACCACGGCCAATTATTCGGCGACGCGCACTCGGTGTGGATACAAATGGAATTCCTGCTCGGCGCGCATGGGGCTCATAAATTTTAACCCACGGATGGACACAAATTAACACGGATAAAAAAACAGAATATGAAAACTATTTTACTCGCGATTGTTGGGCTGGCGCTGGTAGCGCCAGTTGCTGAAGCGAAACTGAACGTCGTTGCCACGACTGCCGACCTTGGCGCGATCGCCAAAGAAATTGGCGGCAGTGACATCGAGCTCACAACGCTGGGCAAACCCACGGAAGACCCCCATTTTGTGGACGCCAAGCCGAGCTTCATCGTGAAATTAAACCATGCCGACGCGGTGGTGACCGGCGGCGCGGAATTGGAAATCGGCTGGTTGCCCGCTCTGCTCGATCAGGCGCGCAACAGCAAAATAGTCAGCGGCGCGCCGGGCTATATTTCGTGCGCCACGGGCGTGCCGTTGCTCGATGTGCCGGCGACGCTGGACCGTTCCCGCGGCGATATTCATGCCGCGGGAAATCCGCATTACATCATTGCGCCATCGAATGCGAAGATTGTTGCGAAAAATATTACCGACGGTTTTTGCGCCAACGACCCGAAATCTGCGGATACGTATCGGGCGAACCTGAAGAAGTTTGACGATGCGATTGATGCCAAACTTGCCGAGTGGCACAAGACACTCGCGCCGTTTCAGGGTCAGGAGGTCGTGGCTTACCATGATTCGTGGCCCTATTTCGCGAAGGAATTCGGATTGAAAATCGATCTGTTCCTTGAGCCGAAGCCCGGCATCCCGCCAACGCCGGCGCACCTCGCGGATGTCATCGTGAAAATGAAAGAAGACAACGCGCGGGTGATCATCGTCGACCCTTATCTCAATCGGAAGACGGCGGAAACGGTGGCAAGCCACACGGGCGCGAAAGTGGTGGAAGTAACTCAATTTCCCGGCGGCATCAAAGGGACGGAAGGCGGTTATATCCAAATGGAAGATTACGATGTGAACGCGATAGCGGCCGCGCTGGCGCAAAAGTAATGACAAAGTTCGAATGACGAATGGACGGTGTCGCGTTCCATTCGTCATTCGTCATTTGAAAACACGAGAGACTCTTATGAGTGATGCGTTAACTGTGATGCAATGGCCGCTGATTGCGTGCCTGCTCCTGCCCGGAATGCTGGTCTATCTTGGCCTGCACATCGTGCGGCGGGAGGTGATTTTTGTGGATCTCGCGCTTGCGCAGGTCGCGACGCTCGGCACGTGCGCCAGCCTGCTGCTTGGCCATGAACCGCAGGACTGGCAATCGTATGTGTGGTCGTTTGCGTTCACATTGATTGGAGCAGCGATTTTTGCGGCGACCCGGCACAAGGGCCACCATCGCGTGCCGCAAGAGGCGCTCATAGGCATTACTTACGTCGTTGCCGCGGCGGCGGGGATTTTGCTGTTGAGCCGGACCGCGGAGGGCAATGAGGAGCTGCGGCGTACATTGATCGGCGACGTTTTGCTCGTGAATCGAAAAGACGTGCTGCGAACATTTCTGGTGTACCTTGCCATTGGCACCGTGCATTTTATCTTTCGAAAAAAATTCCTGATGATTTCTTTCGATTCGGACGCAGCCGCCGCTTCCGGGCTGCGCGTGAAATGGTGGGATTTTCTTTTCTATGCCCTGTTCGGTTTGGTGGTTACGAGTTTCGTGCAAATCGGCGGGGTGCTGCTGGTGTTTTCATATCTGATCGTCCCGGCGGTGTGCGCCAGCTATCTCGCCACCCGGGTTTCGGCTTTGCTGGCAATTGGCTGGATCACCGCTACACTGGCAAGTGTGATTGGCCTATACGCGGCGTATCGGCTGGATCTCCCCACCGGCGCGGCAATTGTCTGCGTGCTGGGCCTGGCGTTGATCCTCGCGGCTTCGATTGCCAAGTTCAGGAAAGAATCTGATGACGAGCGCAAAGCCAAAAGTTAATCCCACGGAAATCGTGGCGATCCTGCGTGACGTGACCGTCACGTATGATGGTTACCAGACGCGGGCGCTGAGTCATGCGGGTGTGGAGTTCCGGCGCGGGGAAGTGACAGGTGTGCTCGGGGCCAAAGGCGCGGGCAAAACCACCGCGCTCAAAATCCTCGCGGGACAATTAGCGCCCACAGAGGGAACGGTCAGGGTGTTTGGACGCTCACCCCGGCGCGGCGCGAAGGCACGCATTGGTTATCTTCCGGGCAAGGTGGATTTGAATCGTCCGTCAGGATTCGTGGACCGGCTTTTTGGCAGGAAAAGAATAGCGTCACCCGCCGGACGCGGCGTGGCGCGGTTGGCCCAGGCGATGTTGGGCAATCGTGATTTGCTGGTGCTAGATGATCCCTTTGCCGGTTTGGAACCGGTGGAATTGGCTGAGGCGAAGGCGCTGATTCGTGAGATGGTGAGCCGGGGGAAGACGGTGATTCTCAGCAGTGACGCGCTGATGGACGTTAAGGATTTGTGCGAGCGGCTGGTGATATTGCACGAGGGAAAAGTCCAGGCAAGTGGCGCGCTGGCGGAGTTGCTTTCCGGCGCGAACGCGATTCGTTTTCTTCCGGCGATTTTGCCCGGCGATGTCGTTGAACGTGTTTTGAGGGTGCTTCGTGAGGAGATTCTCGTTTCGTCCTCCGAAACAATATCATCGGTTGCGCCTGGGGATGGTGGAGAAGCGGGCGCCGTGGGACGCACCCAGGAACGGTTGACACCATTGACGCGCCCCGCGGCAGCAACGCCGGGGCCATCGGAGGGCAACCCCGATGGCGCGGTTGATCACCAGAAGTTGGAAGGATTAGTCAAGCCGCCGACGCCAAAATAAAAGGGGCGCTACGCGCGCGCCGACGGCGTTGAAGAAGCGCGACTTTGCCAAATGTATTAGATATTAGGGAATGGCAGTTATTATAGGTAAACGCGATACTTGCGCTTATGCGACGGGTATGAAGAGATTTGTTTCCGGCGAATTAGGCGCGGTAACCGTTCAGCGGCAAAAAACTCAAAAAAACTGCTTGTGAAATTTTTCACGATGCGGCAACTTCTCACGCGCTCCGCGCCAAATCGGTGAACAAAACCGAGGGACAGGTGTTCCTATGGCCGGGGTTTTTGCATAAATGCAACGAATTCGAGCCATTTTATTGTGTCTGTTTCTGGCGGGTGTGCCGCTGGCTGGTTTCTCCGCCGAAACGACGGCTCCCGCCGCCCACGCGGAGGAGGGGCTTTCGCCCAAAGCGACTGAGATCGCGAGAATCGGTTCCTTTCCCATCACGAACTCCATGGTGGTAACATGGATTGTGGCACTTGGGTTGATTATCTTTGCTCAAGTCGCGACGCGCAGGATGAAAGAGATTCCGGACGGCGCGCAGAATTTTTGGGAATGGATGGTCGAGAGCCTGTATACTTTCCTCGAAGGCATTATCGGCCATAGTCTCGTCAAAAAGACGTTTTGGTTTTTCGCGACCATCTTCATCTTCATCATTTTCTGCAATTGGATCGGTTTGGTTCCCGGGTTGGGCACTATTGGCTGGGGCGTGAGAGACAGCGCCGGCCATTTTGAATTGATGGAACCATTTTTCCGCGGAGGCAACGCCGACCTGAATATGACGCTCGCGATGTCGCTAGTATTCTTCGCTTGCTGGACCGTGTGGGCGTTCCAGATGAACGGCCCAATTGGCTTCCTGAAACATTTGTTTGCTCCGAGGGGGAACACGACGGGATTGCTGAAGGTATTGATGATCATCGTATTCTTCGCGGTCGGCTGGTTGGAAATTCTCTCGATTTTGTTTCGTCCGGTTTCACTCAGCTTCCGTCTTTACGGAAATATTTTCGCGGGTGAAAACATGCTGGAAGCCATGAGCCGGCTGGTGCCTGGCTTTGGCTGGCTGCTGCCAGTGCCGTTTTATTTCATGGAGTTGCTCGTCGGTTTCGTCCAGGCGCTGGTGTTCATGCTCCTGACGGCGGTGTTCACCATGTTGATTTGTCAGCACGATGAATCGCACGACACCGCGCACGCACAGCATTGATTTAACAATTTCGGCGGTCTGACCGTGTTCAATCGCGGGGGCCACTGAGAAGAGAAGAGAAAAGAAAGGAAACTATATGTTTACGCCTATGTTGGCGCAGGCGGGCGAAGTGGCGGCGAAAGTCGTCAGTGGCAACCTGACCGTCGGTCTGGCAGCGCTCGGCGCTGCCCTCGGCGTGGGTTTGATTGGAATGAAGGCTTCGGAAGCGGTGGGACGCAATCCCGGCGCGGCCACGCCCATTCTGGTGCAGGCCATTTTGGCAATCGCGTTCGCGGAAGCGATCGTGTTCTATGCCATCTTCCTCGTGAAGGGCTAAATGTGTTGGGCGCGGAGCATCCCTCCGCGCCCGGCCGTCCTATAGAATTTTATGAATCAAATGGTTTTATTTGGCAGCGCCGGCAGCGATTTGTTGGACATGGGCAAAAGCACCGCCCGCACATTCGGCGTGGATGGACCGCACCTGATTTCCCAGATCATCAGCTTCTGCATCGTCGCCGCGCTGCTTTACTTTTTTGCCTACAAACGGGTATTGGCGATTCTCGAAGAACGTCGCGAGCGTATCGCGGAGGGCTTGGCGAACGCCGAGAAGATCAAAACCGAACTGCAACGCACCGAAGCCGCGCGATTGGAAGTTTTGAACCAGGCGAACACGCAGGCGAACAAGCTGATTGAAGAAGCTCGCGCCGCCGCTAATCGCGTTCGCGAAGAGGAGACGCAAAAGGCGATCGCTGCCGCCGAGCAGATCATTACGAAAGCCCGCGAAGCCGCCACCGCCGAACACGCCAAGATGTTGACGGATTTGAAGCGCGAAGTCGGCCGTCTCGTGGTGCAAACCACGGCCACGGTTACCGGCAAGATTTTGACGCCGGAAGATCAGAAGCGATTGGCGGAAGAGACCAGCCGGCAGATTGCATAGGTCCGGGTTGCGAGTTTGAGTTTGAGTCAAAATGAAAATTTCCAAACAGGCCAGACGTGAAGCGAAGGAACTGTTTCGCAGTTCAATCGTCAACGGCGTACTCGATGAGAACCGCGTTCGGCTGGTGGTCAGCAAGGTCGCGGAATTGAAGCCGCGCGGTTTCCTTGGGATTCTGACGCATTTTCACCGGTTGGTGAAGCTGGAAATGGAACGCCGCACCGCCCGCGTGGAAAGCGCCGTGCCGCTTTCGTCCGATATTCAGGCGGATGTCACGAGCAAACTGAGCAAGCTTTATGGCCAGGGTTTGAATATTTCGTTCGCGCAAAACCCGGCCTTGCTGGGCGGCTTGCGGATCAAAGTCGGCAGCGATGTGTATGACGGCAGCGTGCAGGCGCGGCTGGAAGAATTGGTGGAAAGTTTTTGATTAGTTGTAGCGGCGTCTCGGAAGAGCGCCGCCGGAAATGATGAATGCGGCACTCGGCCTAGATGCCGCCACAAAAAGTTTTTATGAGCATATTGCAAGAAATTGAAGCGCAAATCGCGGGTGTCAAAACGACCGCGGCCAGGCAGAACGTCGGCGTCGTCCGCGAAGTCTCCGACGGCGTGGCCAAGATTGAAGGCCTCACCGACGCGATGCTGAACGAGATGCTCGACTTCGGCAACGGGGTCGTCGGCCTCGCGCTGAACCTCGAAGAGACCGAAGTCGGCGCCATCATCCTGGGCGATTATCTCCAGGTGCATGAAGGCTCCGAGGTCAAGACCACCGGCAAACTACTTTCCGTGCCCGTGGGCAAGGGTTTGCTCGGTCGCGTGGTGGATTCGCTCGGACGCCCGGTGGACGGCAAAGGCCCGATTAAAGAAACCGCATTTTATCCTGTCGAAAAAATCGCGCCGGGCATCGTGAAGCGCAAATCCGTGAGCCAGCCAGTGCAGACCGGCATCATGGCGATTGACGCGATGATCCCGATCGGCCGCGGCCAGCGCGAATTGATCATTGGCGACCGTTCGACCGGCAAGACCACCATCGGCGTGGACGCGATGATCAACCAATCACGCATCAACAAGGTTGGCCGCGCGGCGGGCGACAAGGATTTCCGCCCCGTCTACAATATTTATGTCGCCATCGGCCAGAAGCAGTCGAACGTTGCGCGCGTCATTGCGGAACTGGATCGCGCCGGTGCGCTGGAAGACACCATCGTGGTTGCTGCCACGGCATCGGATTCAGCCGCCAACCAATATCTCGCTCCGTTTGCCGGTGCGGCGATGGGTGAGTGGTTCATGGATAACGGCATGGATGCGCTGATCATTTATGATGATTTATCGAAGCAAGCCGTGGCGTATCGCCAGGTTTCGCTCGTGCTGAAGCGTCCGTCCGGCCGCGAGGCGTATCCGGGTGACGTGTTTTACCTGCACAGCCGTTTGCTGGAACGCAGCGCGCGTGTTTCCGAGAAATACGGAAACGGTTCGCTCACGGCGTTGCCGATCATCGAGACGCAGGCGGGCGACGTTTCGGCGTACATTCCGACGAACGTGATTTCGATCACGGACGGGCAGATTTACCTGGAAACGGATTTGTTTTATCAAGGTGTGCGCCCGGCCGTGTCGGTCGGTCTCTCGGTGAGCCGCGTCGGTTCGGCGGCGCAAATCAAGGCCATGAAACAAGTGGCCGGTCGTATCAAAGGTGATTTGGCCCAATACCGCGAGCTCGCGGCCTTCGCGCAGTTCGGTTCGGATCTCGATGCGAAGACCCAGGGGATTCTTGAACGCGGCAAACGCGTGGTAGAAGTGTTCAAGCAACCGCAGTTCAACCCGATTCCGGTGGAAATCCAGGCCGCCACCTTGTGGGCGGTGCAAAATAGTTTCTTTGATGATGTGCCGGTGGAAAAAGTTAAGGATTTCCAGACCAAGCTCACCGACTTTCTGAATACGCGCAAAGCCGAGGTGCTGACGAAAATTCGCATTGAGAAGGCGATCAGCGAAGCTCTGGCGGGTGAATTGAAGGCGGCGGTCAGCGAGTTCAAACAGACTTATCGATAAGCAATCCGACTGATTCATGGGCATCTACCGAACAGCAAGCGACATCGTGCAACGGATCGAGGAAATGATTTTCCTCATTCGCGGGCAGCGCGTGATGCTGGATTCGGATTTGGCCAGGATTTACGGAGTGACGACGAAGCGGCTGAACGAGCAGTTTCGGCGTAACATCGGGAGATTTCCAGATGACTTTGCGTTTCAGCTTACGAGTCAAGAGCTTACAGTCCTGCGGTCGCAAAAATCGACCGCATCCAAACGCAATTTCCGGCACATTCCGATAGCTTTTTCCGAGCATGGCGCTTTAATGCTTGGTAACATTCTAAACAGCAAGACAGCTGTGGAAGCCAGCATCCGGGTCGTCCGCGCGTTCGTCTGGATGCGCGAGCAATTTTCCGCGAATAAGGAATTAGCTCAGAAGCTAAAGGAACTTGAAAGCCGGGTTGGTGAACACGATGGCGCCATCAACAATTTATTTGAAGCGATCCGCCAGTTGTTGGAACCTGTGGAGCCGGCCAAGCGAGAGATAGGTTTTCATATTCGTGAAACCGTGACCCCGTATCGAGTCAAGACACGCAAAAGATTTTAATCCATGCCCAGCACACGCGACATACGCCGGCGCATCAAGTCGGTCAAGAACACCGCGCAGATCACGAAGGCCATGCAGATGGTCGCTTCGTCGAAGATGCGCAAGGCGCAATTGGCCGCCCTCGCGGGCCGTCCGTATGCGTCGCTGATGAACAACCTGCTCTCGCACGTGGTCGGGCACTCCGGGGATTTCAGCCATCCGCTGATGGAAAAACGCGAAGTGAAAAAGCGCGCGGTGATTCTTATCAGCACGGACAAGGGCTTGTGCGGCGCGTTGAATTCCAACCTGACGCGCGAGGCGGCGAAGTTCGACAAGAACACCACGATTTATATTTGCGCCGGGCGCAAAGGCTCGCAATTCATCGCGCGCACCAAGCGGCAGCTCGCGGCGGAGTTCACTTACAAAGACGCGCCGATGTTCGCCGAGGCGCGGGCCATCTCGAAGTTCGCGCAGGAAATGTTCGTCAAGGGCGAAGTCGACGCGGTGGACATCCTGTTCACGAATTTCATCAATACGTTGTCGCAGAAGCCCGAAGTATTGCCGCTGTTGCCGATTGGCGAATTGAAGGGCGTGCAAGCCGGCGTGCACGGTCACGAGACTTCGACGGCGTTGGAAAAATCGGAGCTCGAATATCTGTTCGAGCCCGGACCGGAAGCGGTGCTGGGGTCGTTGCTGCCGCACTACATGAATTTTCAGGTGTATCAAATCCTGCTCGAAGCCAAGGCGTCCGAGCACAGCTCGCGCATGGTGGCGATGAAGAACGCAACCGACAATGCGAAGCAGCTCATCAAGGACCTGACGCTCGAATACAACAAATTGCGGCAGGCCAACATCACGAAGGAACTTTTGGAAATCACCACCGCCCAGATGGCATTGGGCAATTAATCTCATGAATAAAGGTAAAATCGTTCAAATCATCGGCCCGGTCGTGGACCTCGAGTTCGCGGATAAACTCCCGGCGATTTATAATGCGCTCACCATCGAATACACCCCGCCGGGCGCAGCGGCGAAAACCAAGCTGACGCTGGAAGTGCAACAGCACCTGGGCGACAACTGGGTGCGCGCCGTGGCCATGAGCACGACCGAAGGCCTCAAACGCGGCATGGAAGTGACTGACGCCGGGGCGCCGATTTCGATGCCCGTGGGCGAAGCGGTCATGGGCCGGGTGTTCGATGTAACCGGCCAGGCCGTCGATGAACAAGGCGAAGTGAAGGCCGATAAATATCTCCCGATTCACCGCGCCGCTCCCGCGCTCGTGGAACAATCCACCAGCCCGCAAATTTTGACGACCGGCATTAAAGTCATCGATTTGATCTGCCCGTTCCTGAAGGGTGGCAAAGTCGGCGCGTTCGGCGGCGCCGGCGTCGGCAAAACCGTCGTCATCATGGAATTGATCAACAACATCGCGAAACTGCACGGCGGCGTCTCGATGTTCGCGGGCGTCGGCGAGCGCACTCGCGAGGGCAACGATCTTTACAACGAAATGATCGAAGCGGACGTCATCAAGGTTGAAAAGGATGAAAAGGGTCATCCGAAAAAAGGCGCCAACGGGTTGCCGATTGTGAAGCCGGGTTCTCGTATCGGACTGGTTTACGGCCAGATGAACGAACCCCCGGGCGCGCGTCTGCGCGTGGCGCTTTCGGCCCTGGCGGTGACCGAATATTTCCGCGACGAAAAGAATCAGGACGTGCTCCTGTTCGTCGACAACATTTTCCGTTTCTCGCAAGCGGGTTCGGAAGTGTCGGCGTTGCTGGGCCGCACGCCCAGCGCCGTGGGTTACCAGCCGACCCTCGCCGCGGAAATGGGTGATTTGCAGGAACGCATCACCTCGACCAAGAAGGGATCGATCACGAGCTTCCAGGCCGTTTACGTGCCGGCGGACGATTTGACCGACCCGGCGCCGGCCACCACCTTCGCGCACTTGGATGCCACGATCGTGTTGGAACGTTCCATCGCGGAACTCGGCATTTATCCCGCCGTGGATCCGCTGGCTTCGAGTTCCCGCGCGCTTTCAGCGGACATCGTCGGCCAGGAACACTATGATGTGGCCCGTGGCGTGCAAAAAGTTTTGCAACGCTACAAGGATTTGCAGGACATCATCGCGATCCTGGGCATGGACGAATTGTCGCCGGAAGACAAGACCACCGTGTTTCGCGCGCGGAAGATTCAACGCTTCCTGAGCCAGCCGTTTACGGTGGCGCAGGTTTTCACCGGAATTGAAGGACAGCAGGTGCCGGTGGCGGAAACCGTCCGCGGCTTCAAAGAAATCCTCGAGGGCAAGCACGACGAAGTGAACGAGGTCAATTTCTACATGAAGGGCGGCATTGACCAGATTAAGGAAAGCAAGTGAGCTTGTTAAATCAGCAACCGGTTAAATGAGTTAAATCCGGGGACCTGCCCATACTCATTTAACCATTTAACCAATCACTAATTTAACCGACCAAATGGCCGCAACATTAAAACTGGAAATCGTGACGCCGGACGCAAAGGTCTTCTCCGAGGACGTCGATATGGTCACGCTGCCGGGCGTCGAGGGCGAGATGGGGATTTATCCTCACCACGTCCCGTTGCTGACGCAAATTGTGCCCGGCGAAATCGTCGCCCGCAAAGGCGGGCAGGATTATTTCCTCGCCATTGGTGAAGGATTCGTGGAAGTGACCGGCGACCGCGTCGCGATCCTGGCGGACATGGCCATTCGTGCGGAGAACATCGACGAAGCCAAGGCCGAAGAAGCCCGCCGTCGGGCTGAAGCTCGCCTGGCTGAAAACCTGGGCGACGAGGAATCCGCCACGGTTCAGGCCGCGCTGACGCATTCACTGGCGCAACTCAAAGTCAAACGTCGCGGGAAGTAAATTTCGTTTAGAATGAAAACAAAACCGCCGGATTCCGGCGGCTTTTTTATTGGCGGGTGACCGCGAGTTACGGGGTCACGCGGGTGATTTGAGAAATCGGCGGGAGGAACTGCCGTTTTTAGGCGTGCGCCAAAGACTTCACTGAAACTTCGGAATCTTCATCACCTCCGGAAACGAGCCTGGTGCAACGAGAAGGAAACCAGATCGTTTTGTCACGCCAAACTTCTCGATTTTTCCTGACGGTTTATATAAGTATGCGGGCACCCAAAGAAATATGAAGCCGGATAATGACCTGTCTGGACCGATCCAATTGGAAGATCTCCAAAATTTGATTGGCGAGCTGCGGATGATGGCCAAACGCCTCCTTTCGATCGAGTCGCAGCGGCATTCGTTCACGCCGACGGCCTTGGCGATGACGGCTCTTCGGCGGGTCAAACTTAAGGAACAGGATTGGGAAAACGTCCGGTGGGAAAATCGCGCGCATTTTTTTGCGGCGACGACGACGGCCATGCGACATGCGCTGATTGATCATGCGCGCCACCGAAAGGCAAAAGGACGGAACGCCATCGTTTATTTTTCTCCGGACGAAATCCTTTTCCACGATCTGGCGGCGGAGGCGAATGACCGGCCGGAAAGAATCATTCTTCTGGAAGAGGCATTGGCCCTGATAGAGGCGGGCGACAAACGGCTCTCCGACCTCATTGACCAGTTTTATTTTGGAGGGTACTCGATTCCGGAGATGGCCCATTTCGCCGGGGTGAGCGAAAAAACCATTGATCGTGACCTCAAGAAGGCGCGCACCGTCCTGAAAAAAATGGTGGAAAAACTTTCGTTGGCAACCTGAGCCATGAAAATACCGGGGGACCAGCACTGGTTACGGGTGGAAGAATTAAGCAGGATGTTAAGCATCCTTCCCGCCGATCAGATTGCCGCCCAAATTTCTTCTTTGGCAGCCAATGGAGAATCCCCGACCGTCCTGACGCTGGTGGGAGCCTGGCTTGACCTGCCGCCTCCACCCTCGACGTTTGAGGCGGGGGCATCGATCGGCGGGCGTTATACATTGCGGGAAAAACTGGGACAAGGTGGAATGGGAACTGTCTGGAGGGCCAGGCAGGAGTTGGTGGGACGCGACGTCGCACTGAAGATGATTCACCCGGAATTGGTGACGCCGAATCTGCGCTCGAGATTCCTTGCGGAAATCGAGACTCTGGGCCGGCTCAATCATCCCGCTATCGCGCGAATTTTTGATGCCGGTTTTCAAGATCAGCCTCAAGGACCACCGGTTCCGTTTTTCGCCATGGAACTGGTCGAAGGACTGCCATTGGATCGCTGGGCGGCGAGGCAGCGCCAGCATCATCAAGCGCTTTTGCGAACCTTCTCCGCCATTTGCGCGGGCATACAGAGCGCACACGAGCATCGCATCGTTCACCGGGACATAAAACCCAGCAATATCCTCGTCCGGAGTGATGATCAACCCGTGATCGTTGATTTCGGGATCGCGAGACTGGCCGGCGTGATCATTGGTGAACAACACGGTCTTTTTTCGGGAACTTTTGCCTAG
>Ga0265338_10003470_pt1 | contig 22175 bp, 41 predicted proteins | sample 42126metaG_FD_193579 | JGI IMG/M metagenome (GOLD analysis project Ga0265338, IMG submission 193579) | Rhizosphere microbial communities from Carex aquatilis grown in University of Washington, Seatle, WA, United States - 4-21-26 metaG | ecosystem: Host-associated > Plants > Roots > Rhizosphere... | reverse complement strand
AAAATGTAGAGTGCAAAAAGAGGTACATAATCGCCCTGACATTAAAAAACGTCATATTGAAAATTTAACTGGTGTTAAACATTCCGACGAACGACGAAAAATTGAAAAAGAAGCTGCAAATCGTCCTGACGTTATAGAACGAAAAATACATGCACAAAAAATTATAAATTCAACACCTGAGACAAAAGCACGTCGAAGTGCAGCAGGTAAAGAAATACAAAATCGTCCAGAAGTAAAACGTGCAAAAAGTAAAATTGTTAAACAATATACCAAAGATAACGTTTATATTGCAACTTACGAAAGTCTTACAATTGCAGCAAAATCTACAAATACATGTTATTCAACATTATGTAATATGTTAAAAGGACGATGTAAAACTGCGGGAGGTTTCATTTGGAAATATGCTATAATGCTATGAACACTGTTCCTAAAACAATTGACAACATTCCAACAATTTTCATTGTCGTTATCGCTTCACCTAAAAACATGTAACAAAACAAGAATGTCAAAAGTGGGTAACACGAAGTTAGTGCGACGGTAACGTTAACCGGAACATCGACCATTGCTTTATTCAAAGCCAACTGTGCAATCATATTAATAACATACGCACCTGCAGCCCACTGTAGTGCTGTTAGCGAAAAGTTCATGTGAACGTGATTTTTTGACGCAATAAAATATAGTATTGGCAGAAATAATGCGCCCGATGCGCCACACATTAACGTGACAGCTATGGGCGAACTTCCAATTAACGCACGTTTCATGCAAATCGGCCAACACGCCCACGCGAGCGTGGTAGTTGCTATCATCCCGGCGTCTATTAGTTTCATATTCGCTAACCCATTCTTATTCGAGCTTTCGTGCCATCTGGAAGTGAGACAATTTGACACCCGTCTTCACCTAACATGCGATTTTCGGGTGCAATTGGAACTATTGGACAGGATGCGTTCACTTGAGCAACAGTTGAAGTTTCTTTTGTCTGTGCGAGACAAAGTAAGCCAGGCGTCGTGTACCACTCGCTTGCGTTCTTTTGCGCTTCATCAATTATCGCGTTAATTGCCCTTGTCGCTCTCTCAATCAACGTTTTCTTCACTGACTTTGCGTCTTCAAACGCTTCAGTGCCAACGTCAGCCAACGGAACAGGAGCATTATTCTTGTGTTTCACAATGTACGCAACCTCAGACCCATTTAGCGTTTTCTTGACGATTTCCTCAACAACCAAGACGGGTAAAACTGAATTTCCTTTGACAACGTATATTGTCTGTCCCAATTTGTATGTCATGACTTTTTCCATGTTTTTGAAATCGGATTGTCTTCAATTAACAATTGAACTAACCCATGTATCAAAAAGAACCCAATGGTGAAAGGCCAAAACACACACCGCGCACAGTTTTTAGGTGATCTAAAATATTGAAACGGATTATTAAGGTTTATTTCACCAGAAATGAACGTTATTATTGATGACAAAAATATTATTGACAACCAAATTTTTAAAATAATCATGTCTCTTCACTTTCACACTCTTTTTTTCCGCACTCACACTCGTCACAGTCTTGACACTCGTCTTCAGAACACTCCACTGAGAATGCATTCTCACACTCATTGACGGGTTCTTCAACATACTGTGGATCAGCTTGAAGCTCAAACACACCTAAAGTCGCGGGAGCAGAAATCGACACGATGTAGTCAGGCACGACGTCTCCGACAGGCACGTCTGCTTCAATGCAAAGCTTCACGATCTTGTTCCAAAGCACCTGTTCGACCATCGAACGATTACCGACCTTTGCTAACGCTTGGCTAATAGTTTCACGCATGTCAGAGGGCAACATCACGCTCATGACGTCGCGCAGGTGTAGGAGCTGATAACGTGTAAGATTAAGCGCGAATATTTCGTTAGTTTTGGAGAGAAATTCTTCTTCAGTGGGCATGATAATTTCCTTTCACAATATGCGTGGAATATGTGTCTTCGAAGCGTCCGGATGAGCTCTCTTCAAACGTTCAATCAAGTGTCCAATGATTACCTGTTCAACGATCGAAGGGAGCTCTTCACCGTTCCTGACGACTGCTTGCGCGTACTCTTGATTTGCTAAAATCAGAGCTTCACGAAACGTGCCAGCGTCAGGATGTTTCATTTATCAAACCTGCGTTAGTGCCTCTATGAACAAGTCAAACGCGTCGCGATGTTCAACTTCACTTTGGATCTTTGTAACTTTTAGTGCAGCGTTAAGGGTTTTCAAATCAATTTTGTCAGCGTAATCTTCAACTAATGCCTTTTTGTCATCGCGAAGTGTAGAAATTTCGTTGTCAATGTTCTGCATGCGATCCATGAATTCCTTCACGACAGCGCGCAAGGCGTTAATTTCATCTGGGGCGAGAGTTGTGATATCTACGGGTTGTTTCTTGTTACGTTTTGCCATGGTTATATAGTAAAAAACGCTGTCGCGGGTGTATAAAATTATTCACCACCCATAATCTAACAACCTCAGTTCACCGTCGACGTTTTTACCCCACTGATCATAGTACAGCGACTCGCTCACGTTCGTTATGACGTCGCTTCTGACGAGTGGTCTTATGATTTCTATGAATGGATCGTCTTCACCTGGGTCATCGATCATTCGTCGCAATTTAGACACCCACCCACGTTTGTCACTTTTGTCAACGGGCATCATCTCGTTGAACTCACTTTCGTTGATTGGATTGACAAGTTCTGCGACAATCCACTGAAAGTACTTTTCGTCGTACTTGAATATTTTTGTGATTGCGGGCAAGTTCTTTAGCTTGTTGAACTTGGCGACTTCGAACTCGTTTTGTTCAGTGGCACCACGACGATTAAATCCTATTGCAATCTTCAACACGCTTCTTGACGTCAACGTGTAGGTCGCACGAGAGCTGCCCTCGCCCAATAAACGTAAACGTTCACTCGCATACTGATTTAAAACGTCAAGATTGTTGATATCGTCGACACCACGACACTGTTCAGACAATCGCAAAAATTCGTTCCAGTTAAATTTCTTATTTGTTTCCTGACGAATTCTCTCACGAATTAATCTACGCAGTCGAAGTTCATTGAACGGGTGCGACATTATAACGACCGTATTTTTTGTATCACGCGATTATAATCCAGAATGTACTGTGAGTTCTCTGAAACGCCGCTCTTGCGCGCTGATTGTACCTGTGTGAGCAAGTTCTTCACGATGAACTCCTTTGAAGACGACTTCACAGCTTTCAACAGCTGTTGTTCAGCGGTTTGTCTCTCATTCTGAGGGAGCGCCTTCAACTTGCTCAAGTCTATTTGCTTACCTGTGATCTTCGACAGGTCCTCAACGCTCTTTGCATCAGCAACGCCCTTTGCAGTGTTGTAGGCCTGTGTCAGAGCGTCCTGGACAATCTTCTGCGCAGCCTGTTGAGCACGTTGAGTTTCAGGAGAGTTTAAAAATGCGTTGACGATCTTTTCAGACGAGAGCACGTCGACAATGTTTTTCTTTGGCTTCGCCTCGTCGTCAGCCTCAACAAGACGACTGCCGCGACGATTAGAGCTCTCGTAATTGTTGTATGAACTATCGTCTTTACCTGATGACGCGCCCTTCGTGATGTGAAACGCGTTCTTGATCTTTGACAACACGCCGTCGAGGCGACCGCCACTTAATATTGATATGGAACTTAGAGCCGCCGCTGGAAACTTCTGAATGAAGTCCGCGGCGAAAAATAATTTAGGACTGTACAACATGGCCAAAAATTTCACATCTTTGTCCTGCAGTGACTCCCAAGTCGCATCGTACACGGGCTTGTACTCTTGTTTTAGCTTTTCAAGTTGTCGTTGTTCAGATGCAAATATTTTGTCGTAGTCTGACGAGAGCGAAGGCACGAGTGAAGTTGCGAGCGTTTCGAACACAGATTTAAGTAAAGTTTGTGTTTTTACGCTTGTTTCTCCCGTTTTACCCGCAACCGTTTTTACGACATCGGTGAAAGGACTAATAAAGATATTTTTCAGTGCATCTTGGCTGCCAAAACTCACACCGAACGGCGAGTCGGACATTGCGAAATCTCCAAGTGATCCAAGATCATTTCCAGCATCACCATCTTCTTTAAGAAGAAGTGTTATATACTCTCGTAAGAGTTTCATGTTAATAACTATTCTACTTTGTTGAAATTTTTATAACTAATTGTGATTTTGGTATGTTCAATAATTTTGCGAAACGATTTGCAAATCGTTGAAGAGCGCGAATTTTCTTTTGTATCTTACGATGAAATTCTTTTAACTCCGGGCGATTTTGAACAATCCTTTGTATTTCACTCATCTTTTCACATTCAAGCGGATCTTCAAATCGTTTTTTGCCTGCTTTTGAAAGATTTTCTCGTGCTTCATCGCTTGCTTTTTTCCCAAGGTGTCCTTGACGATTTTTTTCTTTCACTTCAGGACGATTTTGAGCAATTTTTCCGTTTTTACTCATCTTTTCACGAGCTTCAGGTGTATGAAGTATTCCTGTTCGATTTTTGCTCATTAAACTTTTTGATTCTTCTGTGTGTCGTCGACCAAACATAGGACCGTTTTCACCAGAATTTCGTTCACGATTAGCCTGTAGTCTGTCGGGTTGATTTTGTGCTTCACTCATACGTTGTTTTGAAATATCAGAATGTTTAAATCCTTTCATTCTTTTACTTTTTGCAGCTTTTACTTCAGGACGGTTTTGAACTTCATGTGCGACTAATTTTTGTGCAGTACTTATGTTTTGTCGTTCAACGTCTGATTTTTTTCTACCTGTGTGTACATTTTCTGCATGTACGCGCCTGACTTCTTCATACTCTTCAGGTGTTAAAACACATTTTTCTTTTGTTCTAACTTTGCTCATCATGCGAATTGCTTCAGAAGCAGAACGATACTCTTTTGTTCCTTTTGGAAATGCGTTCATCAACAATTTGTGAGCCATAAAATGATCTTGTGTTCTCAATCCAACAACTTCATTTTCATCAAACAATTTAAGAAGTTTTAGCGCATTTTCGTGCTTGTCAACAATCTTCTTGAATGACTTTGGAAATGGGTGGTGTTTTTTCAATAGATCCTTTGCCTATTGACACAGGTGGATTTCTCTTTGCTTCTTCAATGAGCAACACATACTTCTCGAGTGGCGTTTCGTCCATATGGAGAACGTAATCAACGCATCACTGAGCGTACAAAATTTTTATTCGTCTGGATGAAACGATTCGAACGTTCAATACCTGCGCCCCAAACGCAGTGCTTTACCAAGTTGAGCCACACCCAGATTTTTAATTATATTCACCACACGTTTATTGTTCATCGTGTGATATGAACGCAGCAAGGTGTGCAGGGCTTATTTCGTGTCCAATGTCCGCGATCGCTTCAGCAAACTCGTCTGCCAACGCTTGTGCGTCGAACAGTTGATCATACTTTTTTCGCAAAGCTCTCGCGGTCGCCACTTGTTCCTTTGACCAAGTATTTTCATAACACACTTTCTCACCACTTAAAATCAAGTCGTACCCACATCGATGTTCAATGTCTTCAAGATACACAGCGACATCGTCAATCTTCCAATACGTTTTGTCAATTTCAATTTTCAACGAAATTTCAATGTCTATGTTGTTCATGTTTTATCCTCGATTAATTTTGCAACCCGTGAAAGAACTCGTGAAGCCTGTTCATAAGACACGTTGAAGGCGACTGTGATTATTTCTGTGTCAACATTCACGCCAAGAAGCCTGACGAGAACTTTTACTTTTGCAATTAGTTCTTCGTCATGAATTTCATCGTAAGAAATTTCACTGTCCTCAACGACAAAATCACGATCAGATATTGCGTACGACAACGCCACGCCAATGCGATCTCTTGATGAGATCACGTTTAACATTGCTTCACGTGAAACTGTTTCAACGATTTCATCAGAAATTTCAGGAAATAAATTCATGTTTTTATCCTAAACGGTTCCCACGCTGCATTTATGCCATGTGTGCTACACAACTTCACGATATTTTGTGCTCCAACGGGATTGTGTGAGTGCACGATGACACACTCGGGCCAAATTTCTTTGTTGACGTACCCAATGACGTACAACATGACGTCGTAGCCCGTCAGTTCACGACCATCATTGCCTGTGAAGTCTGCGAGGTCATGATCAAGCTGCAAAACTTTGTACTTTGTCGTGCCAAGAAGATTTATGGCTTCGTTGTACGTCCACGCGTGATCAATGTTGTTCTCAATGTACTCTTTTGAGAATGCATCGTGTCGAACACGTTCGTCGTCGACGATTAGCGCATCTAACGTATCGCTAAAAACAATGACGTTTTCTAACACAATTGTTCGAGGTTTAAAAACTCCCGTTCCACGCATTCCTGAACTTGCGTCATTGCTACGAAGCCAATTGTATCCTGAACACTTTTCACCGTTACAATGACCAACTGCGTGTGCGCTAAGTTCGCTGCCTTCGTATCCGTAATCTGCTGTCCCAAATGAATGTGACCCACACTTTGGACACGTAAATTCTTTTTCTTCATAAAAAGTAGGATCAATCATTTCATTTCCATCTTCACGGCGTCTGCATTGTCGCTCACGTCAGGAAACCTGACGACGCTCGGTAGCCTGTCGGTTTCAACGTAAATGTAAACTATCTTTGTCACGGTCTTCACCGTTGTCTCCTGTACAGGACACCTGTTCGTGCAAGTGTCGACGCATTCGTTGACGACAATTTCGTCGCTGCTCAACATTGAGCTAATGACGTCTTCGACCTCGCCCGCGTCTTCAGTGACAGTGACGCCCTGTCGAACAGTAGGTGACAAACAGCTTGAAGTCAACAAAAACAGCAAACAAAACAGCTTCTTCATGATAAGTCCTTTTGGAGGGGTAAAATAAGAAAGATAAGCTAAGAACCCTCAGTTCCCTTAATAGGCTATGAAGCGATACATCGAAGCGTACTTGCCGGTGTTTGTCGCCACAAAGTAGAACTTTCCGGTCCAGACGGGCGTGACTCGTAGAACACACCCGTCAACAGGACGATTGTCACACTCGACGACGTTTGCGTTCTCGTCTATTAGACAACAGTCAATGTCGCCGTCGCCGTCTCCTGTCATGACGAACAACGTTGTCTCAGCGGCGTTACAGGCGACCGTGTATCGAACTGTTTGACCGCTGACTATGATTGAACTGTCACTGACGCGCCCGACGACTGGATCAGCGACTGACACAGACGATGCGAGCAACAGTGACGCAATGACTCCAAAAATACTCTTCTTCATTTTTATTTCCCTTTCACTCAAACGTAATGATAAGGTAACACATGTCACAAACATCGTACACTTTTGACGTGATGAATTAGTTTTAATTTGTAGTGAAAAAATGTGTACGGTGTGATATGGTATTTAAGTGAACTACGTCAAAATTGTTTATGAACATTGGAAGAAAACTGGTGAAAATCCTTTTGAAAATGTTCTAAATATAGAACGCACCGGTAAAAAACTCACAGAATCACAGCTTCGTGATTTGATATTTGCTGAATATAAAGGTAACTGTAATGAAGTGGAACAAAAAAGTAAAGCCTGAACTTGGTGAAAAACGAGTTGTGCGTCAATTTCTTTGGCTTCCAAAGTGTTTGATGATGCCTGTAGACCATAAACAAACATATATAAAGCCCATCCCAACGTATCGTTGGCTTGAATATGCAAACGTGTCGCAGGTGTACAAATCAACATCGAAACGTTGTGGTAATTATTGTGATTGTGACAATCATGGAATTCCCGCTGATAGCGCTTGGGAAGACATTGCGTGGGCTGATTAATGACTGAAAAATCAATTGGGATCGTGTGTTGCTCGTGCAAGCCCGTACACCGTGGGCACATCGAGCTAATTAAACGTGCATCAAACGAGTGTGACGTCGTGAAGCTGTTCGTCTCAACCGCTGACCGTAAACGTGGAGGCGAAGCTGTCGTGCTCGGTGCTGACATGCGCAACATATTTGTCACTCAGATTGAACAAATTTTACCGCACAACGTTGAAGTGACATACGGTGGCTCACCGGTGAGCAACGCATGGGAATTAGTGGGTGTAATTGACAAGACAATTCCAAAATCAACGTTAGACTTTGAGACGTCATATACGTTGTATGGTGATCCTACAGACATCAACGAAAATTTTCCTCAAGCGTCATTAACAAAGTACACGCCAAATTTGCTGAAGTTGGGTCTGATAAAGACTATTTCAGTATCAAGGTTATCGACTGTCAATGTCTCCGGAACGATGATGCGCATGTGGTTGTCAACGGGAAACAAAGAAGAATTTTGTGATCACCTGCCCAACAACGTTGACAACGAACTGATCTGGAACACGTTGAAGACGACTGCTGACAATGAACTGTTGAAACGTGCGCAGCGAATGGCTACACCAAAAGTGATGACAAAGACAGTGAAACCAAGAAAGAAAATGCGATGACACCCTTACAAGCTCAAAAAATTCGTGACGCAATTGACAAGACTTACATGGACTGTGAAGCAATTGAGTTGTTGTTTCAATTTGACACACTTGTCATGCAACACGTGATACCAAATCCACCTTCGCCCAAAAAGTACGACATACTCGATTTTTATGACCCTATAGTTATATTCGCGGCAGGATCTTAAAGTCTCCCTTTGACGCACAGTCGACAACACAGTTCTCCATGAGACGTGGGTAACACTTGTTATTCTTGTAGAAGATTACACCTGTTGTGTCTTTTTCTGCGCTCAACATTTCATCATGAAGAGTTTGATTGAAGTCGCCAAATTCTTTCGTCAATAGCTCTCTATTCGCATCAATCGCTCCCTTTGTCAGGCTATTTCTGACATCACACTTTCCGACGTGCACAAAGTCATTTAATTTTGACAATTCGATTAATTTTTCACACAGTTTACACGTTGAATACGAACTCTTACCTAATCGAACTGACCCATTTTGTAGCTCTTTTACGTGAAACCTAGAACCATCGTCACAATTTATGTCGTGGTATCCAACGCCTCTGCACCAATTTGTGTCAGCGAATAAAAACAAGCTCAATAATTCACCACGTCCGTTGACACGATCGAAGATATTGAAGATTGGATCAAGTATTAATGGAACGTAAATGTAGTCATCACCACATTGACAAATCGCATCGTTTAGAGATTTAAACGGAAATAACGCTTCGAACAATTCTTTTGAATTGCTCGTAAATAATACACTCAAAAGGTGAAGATAAAAATCTCGTCCTTGCGAACGAATAGAGTTTATTTGCTTGTTGAGCGTTTGAATTTTGTCACACGAATTTTCAGTTTTGTGTTTACTTAACCAATTTACGTATTCAACGTCAAAATAAATTTCCTTTAAATCATTTAATTTTGGCGCATATTTTTTTGATTGTGTCCATGCGCGCTTTCGATCAAACGAATTCACTTGTTTTGTTGATGACAAAATTGACAAGTGTACATCTTGCCAACATTTTCGTAACGAATTGATTTCGTCAAGCGTCCAGCGTTGTGCCTCGTTGCGTAGATCAATGAAACCTAACTTATTCAACGTCTCCTGCATTTCAGGGGTCACACAGTCACCTGAAGCTACGTAATTTTCCACTCCATTGACATTCAAAGTTATCATGTTGATGACGGTATATTATGTCATCAACAATGACGTGTTCAACGTGTGTGTAACTTGAGTTCACTGTGAAGCTGTTCAAACATTTCTGGTTTCTTTATACGATGCAGCGCGCACAATGCCGCAAAGTCGTCGGAGATGTGTAAGTTTTTGAAACCAGAGTGTTCATGTATCATCGATAGTTCAACTGCGCGCTTTGCGTCGAGCTCTTTCGTTCCATGTTTCACAGGGAAAGCGGGATTTAAATCTCCCACTGCTTTCTGTTTGTCCCAATTTTTTGTAGATTGATTTAGTCGCTCTTGAAATCCTGTGCCATATGAACACCATGGATGATCAGAAAAGTAATTTTGTTTTCCTTTTTTGTCGACGAGTGGCAAAGCCTGTAATCGTTTTACATCATTTTTTAGCTCGTATTTTACGATCGTCAATGACAAGGCACGTAACATGAGCAAATCTTGAGGCAACACAAATGGGTACAATGCATCAGCGCCGTCACTAACGTGTTGTTCTTTGCACAACATCTCAATAATTTCTCTGTAATACTTGTCAGTCAATAATGTGCCTTTGATGAGCTTACACATTGCGCGCGACATCAGCATTCCTGCACCACCGTGCCACGTGATCGTGTAGCCTGTCTTTTCCTTAAAGAATTCGCTTGTCTTTTGTGGGTAATCGTTGATGCCAAAAATTTTGTCTGAAACGTTGACACATCCCCATGGGGGACAAGAATAATTTGCCAAGAACGGTTTGTTTGGATCAAGTGTTGAGCAAACTTTTTCAACGTTGTCAGTAAACACCCACGTATCGTTGTCAACGAAAAAATAAAACCCGTCATCAAACGTGTCTTGGTCCACCCACCAGCGAATTGTCTTACGTCCGTTGCTAAGAAGTTTTAGTTCTCTATCGAGATCGTCTTCGTCATCGAGCACGTCAACGTTTTTGTTAAAGAAGCATGTTGACAGCTGAGCTTTTGTGAGCTCAACGTCTCGTGCACACGTAATTGTGACGTATTTGATGTTATTACCTTGCATATCTGTAAAAACCCATTATTTTATTTACGCGTCCGAAGTTCGCAGTTAATTTCAACATCTTTCCAAAACAATTAAATACTATACCCTCAACGGGTAACGTGTTGTCTATGTTGAAGTTCGTCGTCTCTTTTTCAACGAAAACTTTTGCCTTCACGTCTTCAGTCTGTCGCATTTCTTTAATAATATCACGTAATGCGTCTTTAATTCTATTTGTCTCCCATTCATGATCACACACTAACGCGGGTTGAACATGTTTCAACACTTCAAATGAAAAGTCTTTGATTACAACATCAAACGGTTCAACGTACTTTTGCACAAGTTGTGGTCCGACGTTCTTCACATATTCAGAAACTTGTGTCTGTTGTGTCTTTGGAAGCATCTTCTTTATTTCAGTGAGTGATAAAGCGTTGTCGTCCTTGACAATTCTATTTGTCACATGTGCTGCGACGACGGGAGCCAAAAGCAAGTCTCTTCTCGCGTCCTTCAAAACGCATATCTTCAAGTAATCCAACAACGTGTCTTCGTTCGAACACTCAACGTCACCAATCAGATTGTTGATTTTTGATAATGTTCTTTGCACAACGTCATTGTCGAGTTGTTTTAGGCAAACGTGAAACGGGCGATGCAACGTCCACCCGTCAATTTCAACGTTGTCAGGAAAGTTGGGATGATAATTCACACTAACAATTTCTTTGTCGATCACCTCAAAGACAGGTGTATCATGGAATATCACGTGATTGCCATCGTACTCAATCACGTTCTTTGCAGGTCCATAGATGACTTCAATAGAGTAAAACCTACACCCGTTAGCGAAGACGTTCTTGATGACATCGTCAGAGACATCAAGAAAAGCTTTTGATAACACATTGAATGCGCTCACAAATGCGTCCTGAATTGGTCCACGACCGTCAAATTTGCTTGTTAGTTCTTCACGTGTCAAGCCACCTGATATTATTTCAGACTTGTTGCGAGCGACACGAACACCACAATGGGAGACAGAAAATACGAGATTTTGACCGTCACACTTGACGCTGACACCTCGCATTTTACCTGCTGAAACACGCAAAATTATGTCTTTGATTTCACCAAAAGTAAAGTCAAAACACTCCGTAATATGATTTATGTGTCCAGCGCTACCGCCCATACTTAAACATCCATTTTATCAAATACCACGGCCACATTATAACATATGTTAATAACTGTTGAAATGACATACAACACATACATTCGTCTGAAAAAAAGTCGTGTTCGTGTCTCCACTTTCCACACTCACACAAATAATCATGTGTTTCATGTGTAACAAATTTACCAAACACGTCTTCTTGTTGCATTATCCACCCAACAAGAAATATATTCCCAATATCTCTGATTGTAATATTGTTCCGTTGAGTTCATCGTCATGAACGCGCAGCACTGCTTCAAGAAAGCCACAATGCAACGATGAATTACGTGCGAGCTCTTCGCCCTCGTCAAGCAACTCGTCGTCGGTGTATTGCCAATCGTGTTCTCCATCTTGAATGGGCATAATTCACTATACCACCATGTCATCAAAAATTAATGGAATGCGTTGTTTAACTTCTTCGAGCGTCGGTATCATCAGCTCTCTCATTTGCGGGTGTGCCGCTTTTGACGTCCGGAGTTTAAAAACATGTCTCCATTCACGCAAATCGGCTGTCATGACAATCTCTGTCTTGAGAGAGTTCGGAAGCACTGTGCGCGCCTGTTGAGGTGAAGCACCCATTTGAAGCAACGCAAAGTATGAGACTTCAGCACGTTGACATGCCTCTTTCCACACGTTGTATTGTCGTTCATAAGAAGTTTTCTCTAAAAGATCTGACGCGTTCGTCTTCACCCAGTCACAAATTAGCATGCAAGAACATGGTGATGGAAAAACTTTAAAAGTTAGCCAACGATTTAATGTAGAACGATTAATCATCAATTCATCGCATACATCTTTGTTTGATTTTGACAAAATCGTCTGTGCACTTGTTAATAACGAAGCAACTTCAGACGTTTGATATTTTTTCATTGTGACTGTGATTGCACGTTCAATCAACGCCATAAGCATTTCAACGTACGTGTCATCAACCCAAAAGCAAGGTTCTATGACGGTGATTTCGTTACCAAACTTGTCTTTGTTGTAGTTACAATAACGCGTGCTTTCCTGGGAAAAAGCACATAACCTGTGTCTAACGAGCTCATGCGTAACACCACGGTCACACACGAACTTTATTGTCATGGACGCGTGTTCGATGACGCTCTCGTGATGTCCTTCAAGGATTTTTTTGACGAATGGAAGCGCAGTATCAGGTAAAATCTTGTCTTCACTTTTATAACAGACACGACCGGCGAGCTCAAGAAGCTCAAGTGGGTTCGCGGGTGATATGTTTAGAATTTCAAATGATGGCTTTATGATTTTCATGTTGTTTCAAAATATTTCTGCAAGTGTTCGTTCGTTATTGGTTCGTCATGCTCAAGACACAATTGTTTTCGAAGCTTTTCAATGAAATTAGACGTTAACGTGACTGTCATTTCACCGCTTTGTGAATGCACATTTCGTGTTTCGAACAAGTGTGTCATTTTTCCTCCGACAGCAAACATTCGTTGCATTTTAGCTCTGATATATCAATGACACCTTCGGTCACGAAATTTCTGTGCAACATAATTCCGCACCGTGTAAATCGAAATGGACCTTTTTCACGAATCGATGCGTGGTGCCAACAGTCTGCACCAGGATGACTTAACGAAAGTTCGTCCGAACGAAACACCAAAATTGGGTTATTCATTTCACCACCACAAGCTTGTGTAATACTCTTCGAACAATTTTAATCCTTCATGTAACTTTGCATGTGGCTCGGTGTCATATGTCCAGTAGTCTTCAGATGCTGCGAATTCAAATGCCACTATCATCTTGTCCAAGATTGCTTCCCACTCTTTTTCAGATGAAAGACATCCCGGATAACCTGGTGCACATTTTCGAAAACGTTTGAGACGAGGTAGAATTAATTTTGCCAACGAGTGATCAAGCGACCACAATTCACTGTCATCAAATCCACAAACTCTTCGTTGCACAAAGTGTTTGAGTGGGCGTACGTAGTCATAACGCAGAATGTGTACAAGTCGACGTATGTTCATGTCGAGATAGTAATCAAACTATCTTGTGATGTACAACTTACCGAGTTTTTGGCGTGACGGGCAACGCAGTCTTTTTTGGAGCAGACGTGTTTTCTGCTCCCGTTTGCTTGGTCATAGATGTTGATGAAGTAGATGATGATGACTTTGTCACCGACGGCTGCACATGTCTCGTCGTTGAGCCTGATTTATCATTTTCAACGTTTTTCTTCGTTGTAGTGACATCCGCCGGCGCGTCTTTGGGCTCCGTCGCAGTGTCAGCATCAACAACGCCGGTGACTATTTGAGAAATGCCTTTTAGAAAAGCAAGGAGCGCAGTTTTTTCAGCTTTTGATAAGTTATTAACATAACTCGTCAAACTATTTAACACTTCTTCATCTCTACTAAACGATTTACCACTCCTAATCGAATTTAATGACGAAATAATATCATCAACCGTTATTTCACCAGTCTTTAGCTTATCATTACCCGTGTCAAGCTTTGCTTCAGGCTGTTCTTTCGTGGTATCAGATGACTTCGCCGCGTCATTCGTCGCAGTTTTAGATGTATCACCTTTATCGCTAAAAAGCTCACTCGATGAGACTTGAGCCTCTTGCTTTTCCTCTTCATCAAGAGCGTTCTTGTGGAGAGTGTCATTGATTGCTTCGTTGAGGTACTCACGAATAGAGCGCGAAGTGCGTAGAACAGTTGTCATGTTTTAATTATGCTCCAAATCATGGTCCCAACACGTATTCTGAGTACCCATCAACCCAACGTCCACTAACAAATCTTGATAGTTTGTGAAACTTTTTCACTTTCTGCTTCAACGATAACATTACTAAGCTCGTTTTCTTGAGCTCCCGCAAGAGGTTTCTCCATAGACTTTTTGGATCGCCCTTTTCGAAAAGAGTGCTTTCCTCGATCCCGGCAACTCACCGGTACGTTGTTTTTTAAAATTTCCAATTGTCCGAGCAAATTATTTGCAGCGTTTACATCCCGATCGTGGTGTGTTCCACACTTTTCACAGACCCACTCTCTATCACATAACTTCAACTTTTCATATTTGTGTCCACAACTTGAACATAACTTTGACGACGCAAACCACTGATTTGCGACGAATAAGTTCGTTCCATTCCACAAACATTTATACATAAGCTGACGTCTAAACTCACCAAACGCTGCTCCCACATGCTTTTTCAGCAACGTCACCGTTGCGTTATTAGGATCGAGTTCAATACCTTTTTGAATAAACCAAAGAAGTTCATTTCATTTTCCAATCGTAAAATCACACGTTCCGTCTTTTATGTTTGAAATGTTATACGTCGTGAGTTGATTTTTGATTGTGCTATCAAATTGAAATTTAAAAGCAAAATCATTTGTCGCAACTATTGCGTTCAACAAAGCAGGAGACAAATTCATGACCTCTAACGCTGAAGCAACGTCAATTCGCAAGACAACTTTCAATGCAAAGTTTGCCTTCGAAATGCTGACAAGCATTCCGGATAATTCTAAGACACCAGTTTTGTCCTCTAAACGTACAGTGACAAATGTTGACTGCTTCACTTTTTCTTCAACGGGATCAGGCGTAAACGCTTCGGCACATTCAGTCTCAAATCGCTCGGAATCGATGAATTCATTATTCATTTGATAATTCTCTTTCAAAATAAGAAATTGTTTGATTTAATCCTTGTCGAAGGCTAACTTTTGGTTCCCATCCCAACAGTTCTTTTGCTTTCGTGATGTCGGGTTTACGTTGAAGTGGATCGTCAGACGGCAGCGGGAGATAAACTAATTTGCTCTTTGAGTGTGTCAGTTCAATTATAACTTCTGCGAGTTGCTTCACCGTAATTTCACTCGGGTTACCCAAGTTTATTGGACCAGTGATTGTGTCGTCGCTGTTCATCAACTTGATAAAGCCATCAATGAGATCACTAACGTAGCAAAACGACCGCGTCTGTGACCCATCACCATACAACGTGATGTTTTCGTTCTTTAGAGCCTGACATATGAAGTTTGAGACAACGCGCCCATCGTCCATCCTCATATTGCTGCCATACGTATTGAAAATTCGCGCAATTTTGATGCGAACTTTGTGTTGTCGATGATAGTCGAAGAATAATGTCTCTGCAACTCGCTTGCCTTCGTCGTAGCATGACCGTATTCCAATTGGGTTCACGTTACCGTGATATTCTTCGCATTGAGGATGGTGCGCTGCGTCAGGATCGCCGTAGACTTCGGAAGTTGAAGCCTGAAATACCTTCGCGCCTGTCCTACGCGCCATGCCCAACACGTTGATCGCGCCAAGGACGCTCGTCTTTGTGGTGTGCACAGGATTGTGTTGATAATGTGGGGGACTCGCAGGACAAGCCAATGAAAAAATTTTGTCTACGTCTAACGTAATTGGTTCACATATGTCGTGTCGAATGACTTCAAAGCGCGTGGGGTAATCGTGCATCAACTGCACAATGTTGTCTTTTCTACCGGTGAAAAAGCTATCGAGACAAATGACTTCATCGTGTGGATGACGCCACAAGAGCTTTTTGCAAAGGTGACTTCCGATCATCCCTGCCCCACCCGTAATTAACGTCTTTGTCATAAATTATACTTCTTTTGTGAACCACCATTCGCACCACTCTGGAACAGTAAATCCGAACTGAAGCGTTGTTTTTGGTGGTGCTAACAATTTCCACCCATCGCCTAAAGCATGTAAGGGCGTAGAATAACTTCGTATTGTTGGTATGTCAATTTGACTTGTTTTGACGTCTAATCCAAATTCTATCATCGCAGATGCAACAAATAATCCGGACTCTGCTGATTGGTTTATAACACTGTCACGAATGTGTGATGATTTCGTTACTAAAACAAGTAGAATTTGATGTGTCATACTAAGATAGTATACTACGCGTTTACGTTATACACAATGTCTCTGTAAAATTGATCACACGCCGCGGCGTAGCTCTTGTCGAGCTCAGTGATGACGTCAATTCCACGCGTGAAGACTTCAATCGTCACTTCAAACGTCATTGCTTCGCTAACCTTTTCAATCACGATCTCCGCGTTGTGTTGAGACTGAAGTTCATAGTATAGCACGTCTGCGACGAAGCGTACCCTTTGTTCGGGAGACAAAAATTTGTAAATCTTTCTGAGCGCAACAATGTCACACCCACGATCTACCTGACGCCACCTGTCCTGAGCAACGATTGCGGGTTCACGATCAATGGGATTGATTGGATTGTTCATTTTTGTGATCTTTTGTGCTTCGCACAGTGCAATTAATTATTGACGTTGCCACAATTAGCAACATACATGTGAAAAATGAGACGTGATCCATTTGCCAAAATTGCATTTTATCACTTTCCAAAAATCATTATTGATGCCGTAAAAATCAAAAATGCAATGAAACAAATGACTTCACTGTTTTCGTTACAAAAATCCCAGAAATTCATTCGTCACACCCACTCTTCTTTACGTCAACCTTCACTGACATGATCACGTCGTCAACCCACGTGATTGTTACGCCGCCAAAAATGGTCATCGACATGAACAGCACGTTGTCGGAGAATATCTTGAGCAACATGCTTGCACGAGCAAATACTTCAGGCGAGAGCTTGGATTTTAGAGACGAGAGCTGTTTGATTGCTTCTTGATTTGTCATTGATAAGATTGTATATCGTGTAGGGTGAGAAGTACACTTACTTGAGGTGAACTTCAACTTTGTAGTTTGTTATGTTAACTGCTTCATGATGCGGTGAGCGAGACGGCGAAGAGAAAATCGACTTAAACTATTCACATATTTCCATTTAAATCCGCGAGCAAGTTTCATGCCTCCTCTATAACAATTGCTTATACTTGAGTGTGGAATTCCTGTCACTTTTTCTGCATCCGCAATTGTAGAAAATGTCGTAATAATTTCGTTTGTCCCACCCATTTTTCTTGGTAAGATGTGATGACGTTCGTAATACGTTCCACCTTTCACTTTTTTACGTTCTTGTGAACGTGCAAATGAAATGATTTTGTCGTATTTTAATTTTGCTTCTTCAGGTGACACACAATTCTCCAATCAATGTCTATACAGCAGAAGACACTAATCTTTGAACTGTTGTGTGTACAAGAAAAATTACTCTTACTCGTCTTCTACGTCAACACGATCAAGTACCATTTCGCGTTTGATTGCTTTTGATAAAAAGTCTCTAAACCCATCAAGTTCTCGCACAAGATTTGGATTTTCTAACATTACGCGCACGTCGTCGTCAGTTAATTCCCCACTTTGTTGAAGTAATTCGATGTAATCTTTGAGAGAATATAAAACAATAAGTTCCATATCGGTTTCATCGGCACCGGCGATCCATTGTGCTTTAGCAAGTGCTTTGTCGCACGCGTTTTTTGCTCCCGCAACCGAAAAATTCAATTCCTGTGCGATCTCTTTGAATGACGAACCTTCCTTATTCGACTTAAATCTCTTCTCTTCATCGTCCTCTTCGTCAACCTCTTTTACTTCACCGGTTCCAACGGAACCTTCTGTCTTCTTCGCCTGCAGGTTCTGCTGCTTCTCCGCTTGCGTCTCCTGCGCTATTTCCTCTTTCTCACCCGTCACTTCTTCGCTTTCGTGTTCCTCTTCCTTTTTCTTGGGCCACATTGTGGCATCATTGTCGAGGTATTTTTTCCACGCGTCCACAGCGGGATCGTTTGATGTCTCGATTAGAACCTTGCGAATTTCATTGCGAATTGCTTCTTCTGTTTTTGTCATGTTGCTTCCTGGCCACACGGGCTCATTTGTAGCTGTAACAGCCTCAACGGGCACGTCTTCCTTGATCGCAACCCACCAGTGTGAATTTGATCTCGCGCCGGCGCCGCCCTTGAAAGGTTTGTTGACTTGCCCTTGATCAACAATTTGATGCGGAACTCCAAGCATCGTTAGATCTTTTGATATTTCGTTCGCAAAATCCTTCGCGCTGTGACCATGCTCATAGTAAAAACTTCGTCGCAACACGACTGTGCCGTCCTTACCTCTGCTGAGGTCGTCAACGCCAAGTTCACCCTCTTTGACGAGCCTTACTATTTTCGACCCAAAACTTCCCTTTGCCTCTGTCAAATTTCGTGCCTCTTCAACCTTGTCGTTCGTGCTCGTTGCCATTTCAATTGCGTCCCTTATGTCGTTGTAAGCCTTGTTTACCTTTTCGTCAGGCACTTCGCCAATGTCATTCGCCATCATCACGAGGCTCTTTTTTAGCTCCTCACCATTTCGTGGCTCAACGTCCTTATTAAAGGGATCAGTCTCAATCGCAGACGGGTCAGCGTTTGGGTTGACGTTGACTGTGTCAGAGTGAGACACACCGTAGTCGTGGTTGTCAAGAGCCTCCTTGACGAGCTCAGTGATTGCCGCTTTGCTGATGACGACGCTTTTCATGGATATAAATATGAAGTTGAAAAATTAATTCAAATCGTTCTTTGGCTTTTTTAGATTTTGTGGAGCAGCAACAAGCGCTTTCTCCTCTTCAATGCGTGTCTCCAACGCGTCTGCAACGATGCCATCTAACATTTCGATGCTTCTCTTGAGGTTCAGCAACGATTGATGATTTATGTTGATTGCCTCCGCAAAATCAAACAAGTTCACTATGATGTCGCCGACGTTTTTTATCGTGTTCCTGAACGCAGGAGACTTGTTTAATTGGACATCAATGTCTTTCAGAGAAGTAATGTCGCCTTGCACGTCTTTCAATGCGTTGTTGTTGACGAGCAAAACTGTCTCAAGCATTTTTCTCAGTTGCACGTTCTCTTCGCGTAGCTCAGCAATGACTTCGCTCGTCTCAAGCAACTTGTCAACGATTTTCTTGCGCTTTGTCTTCATTTTCTTCCTTCTCACTGATCAACCGGTACAGAATGTCGTTGTCTATTGTCGACATGTTATTTAGGCGTTCACGTTCAAGGTGATCTTTTCTTTGAGCTTTGTTCTTCAACCTCTCGACGTCGTGCTTTGCGAGGCGATTTGATAACTTGTCTACTATACCACACGCCTCCTTGTTATTATCAGAAAAGAGACGACAAAATTCACTTAGTATCGATTGCAGAGGCAGATCACTAAGCAATAGCTTCACCCTGCATCGTTGAAGAATTTCTTTCGGCACGACAAAGTGCATGACAGTGTGAGTGTCCTTTTTTTCTTGTCTCCTCACCTTTTCTTCGTCAGAGATGACTTGATAAAAGTATGGCCACTTTTTGTCTGATCTGCGCGGCTTGATATTTTCTGTACGTGCAGCTTCTTGCTTTGCTTTTTCGAGGTTAGACTTTGCTGTTACAAGCGCCAAGTCGTTGACAATGTTGTCTGCGAGCGTTTCGTTGTCGGAGTATGCCCTACAAAATTCAACAAGAATTGCCTGCATGCTAAGTTCGTGCTCTGACAATTTTTCTCTGCACGTTTGTAACACGACCTTTGATAACACCACGTGCACAGTGCGGTGCGTCATGAATGGGTTTGTGTTGAGAACTTCGTGTGGCACGATAATGTTAATATAACTTACGAAAGTCCGTACTGTATACCTTGTGCATAACCATAGTCTAATAAACGTAGTTCACCGTCTGCATTTGTTCCCCATTGACGTGCGATACCTAACTCGCCCTTATCAAGGCCCACATCGATGAATTTTTTTGCCATCGCGATGTATGGGTTGTCGAGATTATAATCGTAATGTGCGTCTTGTACCATGTCGTACGGCTCAAGGCCGGTTATTTTTTTGAATTGCTTGTTACTATCAATCGGATTTACGAGCTCACAAACTAACCAAACAGGTTCACTGCCGCCTTCGTGTTTAAAGATTTTTGTCACCGGTAAGTGCTTCAATTTTTCGTAAGACTTGACTTCAAACGCGTTTTGTTTAATACCGCGATTATCAGTGGCAATTTTTAAAACTGAGTGTGACGTCAGCAAGTACGCGGCTCTTGATGAAGATCCAAGTTCTTTTAGGCGTTCTTCAGCGTATCTTCGAAGTGCAACGATGTCAAACGTGTCAGCAATCTTTAAAAATTCGCTCCACACAAACTTTTTGCTTGTCTCCTGTCGAATTTTTTCTTGGATCAGCTTTCGTAACAGTTTTTCCATGACGTTATCCGTTTGTAGACGCCAATTCCGGGCCACTGAGGCCACCATTGGGTGCAGCGTACTCACTGTCCTCGACGTCCTCCTGCGACTTGCCAACGACTATGCCATGCTGCTCTCTCAACGCGTCCTCAAACGAAGTCACGATCGACTTGCTGTAAGACTTTGACAAAAAATTCTTCGCTCTGTTGACGAGCGTGTCATGAAATTCCAATAAATTCTCGTAGTTCTCGATCAAACGCGCGATGCTATTTGCAAAGTTCTCAGCGTCAAACTGATCAAGCGTCTCGTCCTGCTTTGTTTGTGGAGGCACGTCACCTTCCATCAAGTTACGACAGTAGCTAAACCAATCTCGAGTTTCGTTCTTCGCCTTGTGAGCCTCTTTTTCGTACTCGGCAAAATAACGATCGCACTGATCGTCCAATGACGCGCCAAGTTGACGCTTGTCTTTGATGACGTTACCTTCTTCGTTGATTAATTGTCGAAGCTCTCGTAGAGTTATTTTCATAGTAATTTCGCAATCTTCTCTGCTTTTGACACGCGTTCTTCAATAACGTTCCAGTTTATGCTACGCATGAAAGCGATCGTCGCGCTCTTTTTATCAGCAGAATAATCCATTATGTTTGCGTGTTCGTACATGTCTAAAACGATCAACGGGATTAAACCGATCATCACGTCCTGTGACATGTCAGAGACCATTGTATTAATATAACTTTTTAGAAAAGTGTTATATCCACAAACTGCCCACCCGTTACCTGCAGACATTGCGCACGCGATGAAGTCTTCCTGCCACTTGTCAAAGGTTCCAAAAGCGCTCGACAGCTTCATGTACGGGAGACTGTCGACGTAACACTCAGAATGAGGATCAAACGCGTTAGCAAAATATGCTTCATGTAGATACACTGCATTTAAATTATACGTTTCATCAAGTTTTAATGATCGAAACGTACTATGACGTGAATTTGTTTCTTCTTTATTCACACCATCGAGTTCAGCACTTACTCTATTGAATGTCTCAACATATTGTTTATATAATTCGGTATGAAGTTTTTTTGTACGTTCAGAAGTCAATTCTGAAACCTGTTTATATTGTTTAGGATCGGCAATGAAGGCTTCACCCAATAAATCGGATTTTGCGTCACGTACACTTGTTGCGACAATTGATTTAACGTCAAGTGAGCCAACAAGTTCTTCAATTGATTTTTTCATAAATTCTTTTATAAGTATTGTGATTATATTAGTTCAATTGGCAGATCATGATTTTTAAATTGTATATCTGTTACGCGTATCAATTTTAGTCCATTTTTAACAAAAAATTCATTTTGTTCACGATCAT
>Ga0265338_10003469_pt1 | contig 22183 bp, 27 predicted proteins | sample 42126metaG_FD_193579 | JGI IMG/M metagenome (GOLD analysis project Ga0265338, IMG submission 193579) | Rhizosphere microbial communities from Carex aquatilis grown in University of Washington, Seatle, WA, United States - 4-21-26 metaG | ecosystem: Host-associated > Plants > Roots > Rhizosphere... | reverse complement strand
CGGCTACGCGCTCGAGCGCCACGAGTCATCAACGCCGTCCGGCTGGACGCGTGTCACGACGGTCGTCGAGATCGACGGCGAAGACGCTGCGGGCCTGGGGGAGGACGTCACGTACGAAGCCGAGTCGCACGACAGCGTCCCATCCGAGCTCATGCTCGCCGGGACGTGGAAGTTCGCGGACTTCTCGCTCTTCCTCGACCGCTTCGAGGAGCTGGCCGAGGGCTACCGCCGCTGGGCCTTCGAGAGCGCCGCGCTCGACCTCGCGCTGCGCCAGAACGGGCTGGGGCTCGGCGACGCGCTCGGCCGCGCGGAGCGTCCGGTCCGCTTCGTCGTCTCCACACACGGCGAACCCGGGAGCTGGCTCGCCGTCGCGCCGGATCTCGAGTTCAAGCTAGACGCCGCGAGGGACTGGGATCGCGATCTCCTGAGACGCCTCCACGCGCTCGACCGCGTCCGCGTCGTCGACCTCAAGGCGTACTACCGCGGCACCGCCGTCGACCTCGCGCCCGATCCCGAGCTGTACCGCGCGGTGGCCGAGGAACTGCCCGACGTCGTGATCGAGGACGCGTGGCTCGAGGACGGCTGCCTCGAGGCGCTCGCCGGCGCCGAGGACAGGCTGAGTTTCGACGCGCCCGTCCGCTCGCTCGCCGACCTGAACGGCCTCTCGGTCTCGCCGCGGTGGCTCAACATCAAGCCGTCTCGGTTCGGGACGGTGCGGGAACTGCTCGCGACGATCGAGGCGGCGGAGGAGCGGGGGATCCGGATGTACGGCGGCGGCCAGTACGAGCTCGGCCCCGGCCGGCTCCACATCCAGCGGCTCGCGAGCGTCTTCTATCCCGACGGCCCGAACGACGTCGCCCCGTCGGCCTACAACGAAGGCGACCCGCGCGAAGGCCTCCCGCAGAGCCCGCTGGCGACTCCGTCCGGGCCTGGGCTCAGCTAGCAGCCGAGCCGCCAGTCAGTTGTGGCGGAAACGTCACAGACTCGCGAATCGCGGAGGTGTACACAGGCATGAATGCCTACATCCACCTACATCACCCTTGAGTAGACGCACGCAGATCACTCTCACGGACCGCCAGCACGACTACCTCCGTGGCGAATCGGCGCGTACAGGACTGCCCCTCGCCGAGCTCGTCCGGCGGGCGATCGACACCGTCTATCGGCCGGGGACGCGTTCGCGTACCGACGGAGTCGAGGTGAGCTTCGGAATCTGGAGACGTCCGGATGCCGCTGTCGTCGGCCGCCGCCACGGTCGGCTCTGGGGCTGAGCGGGCGCGAAGGGCGAGTCTCGCTAGCGGAAAGCGTTCTCGCCGGTCAGCGCCTTGCCGACCGAGAGCGTGTGCACCTCGTGCGTGCCCTCGTACGTGAGGACGGTCTCGAGGTTGTTCATGTGGCGGATGACCGGATATTCGAGCGTGATCCCGTTGCCGCCGAGGATCGAGCGCGCCGTGCGCGCCACGTCCAGCGCGCCGCGGACGTTGCCCATCTTCCCGAGCGAGACGTGCTCGGGCAGCAGCGTCCCTTCGTCCTTCATCCGGCCGAGATGGAGCGCGAGTAGCCCGGCACGGTTCACCTCGAGCGCCATCTCCGCGAGCTTCTGCTGCGTGAGCTGGTAGCCGGCGATCGGCTTGCCGAAGACGATGCGCTCCTTCGCGTAGTCGAGCGCCGTCTCGAGGCACGTGCGCGCCGAACCAACGACGCCGAACACGATCCCGAAGCGCGCCTCGTTCAAACAGGACAGAGGCCCGCGCAGCGAGTCGATCTCGGGGAAGCGGCTCTCCTCGGGCACACGCACGTCCTTGAGCACGAGCTCGGACGTGACCGACGCGCGCAGCGAGAGCTTGTGGTGCATGAGTGGCGCCTCGAAGCCGGGCATGTCCTTCTCGACGAGGAAGCCGTTGATCGCGCCGTCCTCAGTGCGTGCCCAGACAACCGCGACGTCGGCGATCGAGCCGTTCGTGATCCACATCTTCGCGCCGTTGAGGATCCAGTCGGAGCCGTCGCGCTTCGCCGACGTCCGCATCGCGCCGGGGTCGGAGCCGGCGTCCGGTTCGGTCAGCCCGAAGCAGCCGATTTTCTCGCCGGCGTGCATCGCAGGGAGCCAACGCTGCTTCTGCTCCTCCGAGCCCCACTTCCAGATCGCGAACATCGAGAGGGAGCCCTGGACCGAGACGAGGCTGCGGATCCCGGCGTCGCCCGCCTCGAGCTCCTGGCAGACGAGGCCGTACATCACCGAGCTCGCCTCGGGGAGGCCGTAGCCCTCGAGGTGCATCCCGAACAGGCCGAGCTGCGCGAGCTCCGGGATCAGGTCGAGCGGGATCTCGCCCTTCTCGAACCACTCGCCGACGTACGGCTTGACCTTCTCCGCGACAAACTGGCGCACCGTGTCGCGGATCGCGCGTTCCTCATCGGAGAGGAGGGCGTCGAGGCCGATGAAGTCGAGCGGGTCGATCTCGGTCTGTTTGGCGGTGGTCGCCACCGGCTCATCGTACGGGCTAATGCGTAATTTCCGTCAATCAAGGTATTGTTGACTGACGGTTCAATCAACCCCTTTGCAGGAGGTTCTCCACGTGGTCGCCATCGAGCAGAGCACGCAGACGGGCGTCTCATTCGCCCTCACGGATGAGCAGAAGGAGCTGCTGGCGCTTGCGCGCGAGTTCGCCGAGAAGGAGATCCGGCCGCACGAGGCCGAATGCGACGTGGCGATGCGTCATCCCGCCGAGATCATCGAGAAGGCGCACGAGGTCGGCCTGATGAACCTCCACGTCCCCGAGGAGTTCGGCGGCCCGGGCCTTCCCGCGTTCGACGGGATGCTCGTCGGCGAAGAGCTCTACTGGGGCTGCTCCGGCATCGGTACGTCCATCACCGCGAACGGTCTCGGCGCCGGCCCGGTGATCGGCTTCGGCAGCGACGAGCAGAAACGCAAATGGCTGACGCCGCTCATCGAGGAGCCGATCCTCGCCTCGTTCGGGCTCTCGGAGCCGGGCGCCGGCTCCGACGTCGCGTCGCTCAAGACGACGGCTGTCCGCGAGGGCGACGAGTACGTCATCAACGGTTCGAAGACGTTCATCACGAACGCCGGCTACGCGGCATGGGCGACGATCTTCGCGAAGACAGACAAGAAGGAGATGTCGTGCTTCGTCGTGCCGATGGACGCGCCCGGCGTGACGCTCGAGCAGCACCTCGACAAGATGGGGCAGCGCGCGACGGACACGTCCGCGTTCGCGCTCCAGGACGTTCGCGTTCCCGTCGAGGACCGGATCGGCGAGGAGGGCGACGGCTTCAAGATCGCGATGGCCACGCTCGACGCGACGCGGCCCGGAACGGCGATCGGCGCCGTCGGCGTCGCGCAGGCGGCGTACGAGCACGCGGTCGAATACGCCAAGGAGCGCGTCACCTTCGACATGCCGATCGCGATGCACCAGGGCGTCAACTTCATGATCGCCGACATGGCGACGGAGATCGAGGCGTCGCGGCTCCTCTGCTGGCAGGCGGCGTGGATGCTCGACCAGGGCTACGGCCGCAAGGCGACGCTCTACTCGTCCTTCGCGAAGCGGTTCGCCGCGGACACGGCCATGAAGGTCACGACCGATGCCGTCCAGGTCTTCGGCGGCTACGGCTACATGAAGGAGTACCCGGTGGAGAAGCTCATGCGCGACGCGAAGCTCTTCCAGATCTACGAGGGCACGTCGCAGATCCAGCGCCTCGTGATCGCGCGCGAGATCTTCATGCCGCAGGGTTAGTCGGCGGACAGCGGCGGGCCGAGCAGCGTCATGTCGTGGCGCTCGAAGCACGCCGCGACCTCGGCGCGGTCCGGCGTCCCGTTGCGCGTCAGCGGGCCGAGCTCCTCGTAGAAGCGGTGCCCGCCGCCCGGCGTGTAGACGATCACGATCTCCGCGTCCTCGTCCGTGAGGTTGAGGAACGCGTGCGGCAGGCCGGACGGCATGAACGCGAAGCCGCCCTTCTCGAGCACGACCTCTTCGTCGCCGACTCGAACCTTGAAGCGTCCGGAGAGCACGTGGATCGTCTCCTCCTGCGTGTGGTGGACGTGGAGCGGCGGCCCGCCGTGCGGCGCGACTTCGACGATGAAGTAGTCGAACGCGCCGCCGGTTTCCTCACCGGTGACCTTGAAGATGAGATCGCGGCCTGGGCCGGACTGCAGGCGCAAGCCCTCTTCGGGCGCGAGGAACACAGGGCGGAGAACGGTCGACATGGTGAGTCACCTCCAACGGATATATTTGCGCGGAGCAAGTATTATCCCAAAGAGAATTTGACCGTGTCAAGTAAATTTCCGCCCGAGCCAGACCCGTTCACGCCGGAGGAGTTCGCGGCGTGGCGCGGCCTGCTTCGGTTGCGCGAGACCGTGACGCGCGCGATCGATGCGAGGCTGCGGGCCGATCACAAGCTCTCCCTCGACGACTATGGGATCTTGATCACGCTCGTCGGCCAACCCGACCAGCGGCAGCGGATGAGCGCGCTGGGCGAGCAGCGGCTCCTGACCCCGAGCGGGATCACGCGCGCCGTGGCACGCCTCGAGGAGCGCGGTCTTCTTCGGCGCGACCAGGACCCCGCGGATGGACGTGCCTTCTTCGCGACGCTCACCGCGGAGGGAGCGCGGCAGCTTCGCGCAGCGCAGCGCACGCACCACGCCATCGTCCGGGAGCTCTACCTCTCGCGGCTCGACTCCGGCGAAGTCGCGCAGCTCGGCGCGCTGTTCGAGAAGGCCGTCAGCGCTCCGCCGCGCTGATCGCCTCGACGAGCCAGGCGGGAACGCGGGTAGGGCGCATCGTCGCCGCGTCGACGCACGCGTGCTCGGTGTGGCCTTCGGCGACGAGTTCCTCTCCGCGGGTGATCGCGTACTCGTAGCGGAAGCGCGCGCCGCGCAACCCGACGCAGCGGCAGTGGACGACGAGCTCGTCGTCGAACACGGCCGACGTCCGGTAGCGGCAGAACGACTCGAGAACGAGCGCCTCGATGCCGCGGTCGCGCAGCGCCTGGTAACCGCCGGCGAACTTCCGCAGGTACTCGACGCGCGCGACCTCGAACCAGACGAGGAACTGTGCGTTGTGCGCGATCCCCTGCGCGTCCGTCTCTGCAAAGCGCACGCGCACCGGCGTCGAGAAGGTGAAGCCGTCCATCGTTGTCAGTATCTCGACATGAGCGTCGAGCGTCTCGCTGAGCTGCTCCAGGGCCGGCAACCGTGCGTCGTCCTGACCGGAGCGGGGATTTCCACCGAGTCCGGAATCCCCGACTTTCGCTCGGCGGAGGGGATCTGGGCGAAGTACGACCCCTTCGAGGTTGCGCACATCGACGCGTTCCGCCGCGACCCGGCGCGCGTCTGGGAGTTCTACGCCCTACGCCTCGACGTCCTCGCGAGCGCAGAGCCAAACGCCGGGCACCACGCCCTCGCGCGGCTCGAGGAGGCGGGTCTCGTGCGCGCCGTGGTGACGCAGAACGTCGACGGGCTCCACACGCGGGCCGGCTCGCAGGAGGTCGTCGAGGTGCACGGCTCGCTGCGTGAGGCGGAGTGCATCCATTGCGGCGTCCGCGTGCCGATGGCCGACGCGGTCGCGCAGCTGCCCTTGCCGCCGTGCCCCGAATGCGGCGAGATCCTCAAGCCCGGCGTCGTGATGTTCGGCGAGATGCTCCCGGCGTTGGCCATCGAACGCGCGCAGCAGCTCGCGGCGGAGGCGCGGCTCCTCCTCGTCGTCGGCTCGTCGCTCGAGGTGTATCCAGTCGCGGGGTTGCCGGAGGAGACGCTCGCCGCGGGCGGCTCCCTCGCCATCGTCAACCGCGGCCCGACGCCCTGGGATGCGCACGCCGACGTGGTTATCGACGGCGGCGCGGGGGAGACTCTCAGCGGGCTGGCCGGTATCGTCCTGTGATCCCACGAGGAGGAGCAATGGCAGAGCGCAAGCAGGATCTGTTGGGCCGTCTGGCCGATCTGAGCGAGGAGGCGATCCAGAAGCTCTCCGAGGCGCCGGGCGCCGACAAGGTGCTGCACGCCCTCAAGGGGCTTGCGGACCGCGTCGACGAGCTGCAGCGCAAGACGAAGGGCTACGAGGAGCTCGAGCGCAGGCTCTCCACGCTCGAGAAGAAGGTCTCAGGTCTCGCGAAGAGCCCGAGCGGCAAGACCGGCGAGAAGTAGTCCGCCGGCGATATCCGTCGGCGTATGGAAACCGGCGAGCTCGAGAAGCAGAACGCAGGCAATGAGCCACACGGCCAGCGGCGCGCGTAGCTGCGGCCACGCCACCGCGAGCACGGCCGCCACGAGCGCGCAGCGCAGGGCGTGTCCGCTCGGCCACGACGAGTCGAACGCCGTGGCGTGGACACCACCGCGATAGAGCGCGGGACGCGTCAGGACGTGGCGGATGACGGTCTCGACGACCGTCACTCCGAGCCACGCAGCGATCCAGGCCGGCGCGCGGAGCTTCCACGCGCCGAGCGCTACGACCACGAACGAGACGACGACCTGCCCCGGCAGTGTGGCGACCTGCGTCACAGCGACGCCGACCGGGTGCCAGCCGGCATGGAAGAGCGGCACAAGCGACTCGAGGAGCGTCGGCGGTGGGCCAGGCTTCCCCGTCCATGGCATCAGATGATCGCAGGCCCATTGATCGAGTGGATTGAGCGCGCCCGCAGCGACGAGTGTGCCGAGCGCAGCGAACGTGAAGGCGTAGAGATATCTACGCACGTGGCACGCGGACGCGCACGGCGCCGGGGACGACCTCGAACCGCGCAGGCGTCGTCCCGATCGGCTCGCCGTCGACCTCGACCGGCAAGGGCTCGGCCGCGTCGATCTCGACCGTCGCGCTGCGGGTGTGGTCGACCTTCGGATGCGACAGGTACTTCCCGGAGTAGAGCTGCGGTGCCGTCGTGAGGAAGTCGAGCTTGTTCACGTCGCCGATGACGACGACGTCGAAGAGGCCGTCGTCGTGGCTCGCATCCGGCGCGAGGTGCATCCCGCCGCCGTGCCAGCGTCCGATCGCAACGATCACGTCGTGCATCGCGCCGTGCCGCTCCTCGCCGCCCGCGAGCCGGACCGTCACCTCGGTGTTCTGCCACGCGAGAAACTCCCGGGTCAGCGCGTAGAAGAACGTCGCCCGCCCGCCGAGCCGCTTCGACATCGAGTTCGCGCGGCGCGCGACGGAGCCGCTCATTCCCGCGGAGCCGACGTTCGCGAAGTAGCGCGTCTCGCCGCCCAGCATGACTCGGCCGATGTCGATCGCGCGCGCCTCGCCGCCGAGCGCGACGCGCACTGCGTCGTCGAAGCCGGTCGGGATCGCGTGCGTACGGCCGAAGTCCTGGCCGGTGCCGTTCGGGAGGATGGCGATCTCCGCGTTCGTCGCCGCCGCGCCGTTCACGACCTCGTTCATCGTCCCGTCGCCGCCGACGACGACGAGCAGCCGGTCGCCGGCGTCCCGCGCCGCCTCGGCGAGGTGGCCGGGATACTCGGAGAGCACCTCGTCGCCCGTCAGGCCGAGCTCGGCGGCGCGGCGGCGCAGGTCCGGCCAGCGCTTGCCGGTTGCGCCGTTGCCCGACGCCGGGTTGACGAGGAAAAGCGGTTCGCCGCTAATCGGGTTCGCCGCTAATCGGAGGTGACGGTCATGAGCGCGACGCGGGTCATGCGGTCGACCGCGGCCTGCAGCTCCTCGTCCGAGATCCGCGTGAACACGCCCTCGACGACGATGTCGGAGACCGTGAGGAGGCAGCCCGCCTGGATGTCCGGCACCTTCCCGATCCCGCCGAGCGCCGCGACCGTGAACAGCGCCGCCGCCTCCATCTCGACGGCAAGAACGCCGCGGCTCGACCACCGCTGGTACTGCCCGGCGTCGGGGTTGTAGAAGACGTCGCTCGAGACGATCGGCCCGACGTGCATTGGCTGGCCGAGCTCCTTCGCCGCGTGGACGGCGCCGTGGACGAGCGGCCACGCCGCGGTCGGGCAGTGCGGCTCGTCGCCGACGAGATGCCTGGCCGTCGCGTCGGCGGGGACGGCGGTCAGCGCGACGATGAGGTCGCCGAGCGCGTGGTGCGGCTGCAGCCCGCCGCACGTCCCGACGCGCATGAGCTTCGTGCACCCGAGCTGGATGAGTTCCTCGAACACGATCGTCGCGCCGGGGCATCCCATCCCCGTGCCCTGGACAGAGACGGGATTTCCCTCCCACGTGCCGGTGAAGCCGAGGAGACCGCGCTCCCCGTTCACCTGCTTCACGTTCTCGAGGTACGTGTCCGCGATGTACTTGGCGCGGAGGGGGTCGCCGGGGAGAAGGACGGCGTCGGCGTAGTCGCCAGGCTCGGCACGAAGATGAATTGGCATGGCGGCGACTCTATCGGTGTGATGATCCGCCGATGGGCGCGACCGTCACGCCGACCCGCGAGCAGATTCTCCGCTTCTGCGCCGAGGATCCGGTCGAGCGCGTTTTCCTCGAGGACGTCGCCCGCCGCGGGTTCGGCCGCTTCGTCGCGGTGGAGGACGCCGATGGTCGCCTCACGGCGCTCTGCTACGCCGGCGCGAACGTCGTCCCGTCCGGCCGAGGGTGCGCGGCGTTCGCCAAGGCGGCCGCGCACGGCGTCGCGCGGATGCTCATCGGCGAGGAGAACGCGGTCGGAGAGCTGTGGGACGCGGCGCGTGCCCGGCTTCCCGAGCCGCGCGACGACCGTCCGGGCCAGCCCGTCTACGTCCTGACCGAGGCGCCGGAACCAGGGGAGACGGGCCTGCGGCAGGCGGGGGCCGGCGACCTCGACCTCCTCGTCCCCGCGTGCGCCGCGGCGCACCACGAGGAGATCGGATTGGACCCATTGAGCCGCGACCCCGACGGCTTCCGCTGGCGCACGCGGCAGCAGATCGAGGAGGGCCGGTCGTGGCTCTGGCTCGAGGACGGCGTGATCCGCTTCAAGGCGGAGGCGTCGGCGTGGACGCCGAGCGCGGTCCAGCTACAGCAGGTCTGGGTCGACCCCGACGCGCGCCGGCACGGCTACGCGCAGCGCGCCCTCGCGGATCTCTGCCGGCTCCTTCTCGCGCAGGTCCCGGCCGTCTGCCTCTTCGTCCGTCCCGAGAACACGCCGGCGCTACGGCTCTACGACTCAATCGGGATGACACGCGCGCTGACCTATCGTTCGTTGATCTTCTGATGGACGAGCTGCTGCAACGGGTCGAACGCTTCATCCGCACGTACGACCTGATCGCGCCCGGCGGCGAGGCGACGTGCCTCGTCTCGGGCGGCGCTGACTCGAGCTGCCTCTGGCTCGCGTTGCGCGAGCTCGGATACGCGGTCTCCGCGGTCCACGTCAACCACAAGCTGCGCGGGGAGGAGTCGGATGAGGACGCCCGCTTCTGCGCGGAACAGCTCGGCGCGGACGTGATCGAAGCGAACGGCGCGGGTCTGAGCGAGGCAGAGCTCCGCGCGCAGAGGTACTTAGTGACAAGTTGTCACAAGCTCCGTTCGACGGGTCACACGGCGTCGGACCAAGTCGAGACGATCCTCTACCGGCTCGTTTCGCGCGGCGCCCCGACCGGGATTCAGCCGCGCAACGACGACGGCGTCGTCCATCCGCTCCTGCCGCTCTGGCGGGCGGAGACGGAGGACTACTGCCGCGCCCACGGGCTCGTCTTCCGCACCGACTCGACGAACCGCGACACGAAACGTGGCCTGATCCGCGACGAGATCCTGCCGCTTCTGCGCCGCCTCCACCCGGCGGCCGACGAGAACCTTCTCCGCGCGCTCGACTCGCGCGACACGCTGCCGCCGGCGCTCGCCGAACTCCTCGCCTCGCCTGTTGGCTCGAAGCGGGTCGATCTCGGCGGGGGCCTCCAGGCGGTGCGCGAGCACGAGCGGCTCTGGCTCGAGCGCGGCCCGGTCGAGATCGCCGGCGAGGTGCGGTGGGGGGAATGGCTGATCCGCTCCGAGCTGCCAGGACTTAGAGTGCGGGGATGGAGGCCAGGGGACCGTTTGGCGGGTAGGAGGCGGAAGATCCAGGACGTGTTCGTCGACGCGAAGGTGCCGCGCTCGGAGCGCGAGGCGTGGCCGCTCGTCGTGCGTGGCGACGAAGTCGTGGCGGTGCCCGGCATCGTCGAGCATCCGGAGGTGCATTGCGTGCGTAGGCTCGACGGAGCACGCGACCCGGAGACACCGGCTTCGCCGGTGTCGGAGGAACAAACTGTCCGCGGCGACTGAGCTCGAGAAGGCGGTCGGGGAGATCCTGATCGAGAAGGCGCCGCTCCAGAAGCGGATCGCCGAGCTCGGGGCCGAGATCTCCGCCGACTACGAGGGCCGCGACCTGCTCCTCGTCGGTGTCCTCAAGGGCGCCGTCTTCTTCCTCGCCGACCTCATGCGCCACGTGACGGTTCCGTGCGAGATCGACTTCATGGCGATCTCGAGCTACGGGGCGTCGACCGATTCCTCGGGCGTCGTGCGCATCCTCAAGGACCTCGACATCAACATCGACGGACGGCATGTGCTCGTCGTCGAGGACATCATCGACTCCGGCCTGACGCTCTCGTATCTCATGCGGAATCTCGAGGCGCGCGCGCCCGCGAGCCTCGAAGTGTGCGCTCTACTGACGAAGCCGGCGCGGCGCGAGATCGACGTCCCCGTGCGCTACACGGGCTTCGAGATCCCGAACCGCTTCGTCATCGGATACGGGCTCGACTTCGGCGAGCGGTACCGGAACCTGCCGTACGTGGCGGTTCTCAGGGACGAGCTCGTTCCCGATAGCGCGTGAACCGCTTCTTCCCGCAGCGCATTCTTTCCCTCGTGACATCGCCGCCCTCGCCTGGCTCGCGGCAGGCGCGGTCGCGCGCGAAGCGGGTCACGGCCGACTCGCCGAGCCTCGGCGCGTAGCCGGCACCCCCGCGCGCCCGTTACACCGACATGCCGCTGGTACCCTCAGGTGACCCGACGTGAACCGTTTCTTCCGCAGCGCGTTCTTCCCTCTCATTGTCATCGCGGGCCTCGCCTGGCTCGCGGTGAACGTGCTGCACAATCCCACGAAGCCGACGCCCGTCACGACGGCGCAGGTCATCACCTGGATCAAGACCTCGCCCGGGAACATCAGCGGCACGGTCGTCGTCGACCCGAACCCTCAATCGCTGACGCTGACGTACAACGACAAGCAGTACAGCGTCCACTACGCATCGCCGCAGTCCGAGGTATCGATCGAGGCGCTGATGGAGAAGAACGGGGTCGACTTCAACTCGAACGGGGTCGGCAGCTCGCCGTGGTGGGGCCTCCTCACCGGGATGCTCCCGTTCGTCCTGCTGATCGCCTTCTGGATCTTCCTCATGAACCAGGTGCAGGGCGGCGGCTCGAAGGTGATGAGCTTCGGCAAGTCGCGTGCGAAGCGGATGACGCCCGACTCGCCGAAGATCGGCTTCAAGGACGTCGCCGGCGTGGACGAGGCCGTAGAGGAGCTCCAGGAGATCAAGGAGTTCCTCGAGAACCCGAAGAAGTTCCAGGCGCTCGGCGCGCGCATCCCGAAGGGTGTGCTGCTGTACGGGCCTCCCGGCACCGGCAAGACGCTCCTCGCGCGGGCTGTCGCCGGCGAGGCCGGTGTGCCGTTCTTCTCGATTTCCGGTTCGGACTTCGTCGAGATGTTCGTCGGCGTCGGCGCCTCGCGCGTGCGCGACCTGTTCGAGCAGGCGAAGCAGGCGAACCCCTGCATCATCTTCATCGACGAGATCGACGCCGTCGGCCGCCACCGCGGCGCCGGCCTCGGCGGCGGTCACGACGAGCGCGAGCAGACGCTCAACCAGCTGCTCGTCGAAATGGACGGCTTCGAGATGAAGGACAACGTCATCCTCATCGCCGCTACGAACCGGCCCGACATCCTCGACCCGGCGCTCCTGCGCCCCGGCCGTTTCGACCGGCAGATCGTCGTCGACCGGCCCGACCGCGTCGGCCGCCGCGCGATCCTCGCCGTCCACACGAAGGGCAAGCCGCTCGCGCCGGAGATCGACCTCGACACGCTCGCGTCCGGCACGCCGGGCTTCACCGGCGCCGACCTCGCGAACCTCGTCAACGAGGCCGCGCTACTCGCGGCACGCCGCGGCAAGAAGATCGTCGAGCAGGACGAGCTGGAGGAGGGGATCATGCGCGTCGTCGCCGGCCCGGAGAAGAAGGCCCGGCTCCTGTCGGAGCACGAGCGCAAGATCACCGCGTACCACGAGATGGGCCACGCGATCGTCGGCCACTTCCTCGAGCACACCGACCCGATCCACAAGATCACGATCGTCTCCCGCGGCCAGGCGCTCGGCCTGACGATCTCTCTGCCGACCGAGGACCGCTACCTCACGACGCGTTCCGCGCTCATGCACCAGATGGCGATGACGCTCGGCGGCCGTGCGGCGGAAGAGATCGTCTTCCACGAGGTCACGACCGGTGCGGCGAACGATCTCGAGAAGGTCACGTCGACGGCGAAGTCGATGATCATGCGCTTCGGGATGAGCGAGAAGCTCGGCCCGCGCGTTCTCGGCCGCAATCACGACCAGCCGTTCCTCGGCCGCGACTACGGAGCCGAGGCCGACTACTCCGAGGAGATCGCACGCGAGATCGACGACGAGATCCGCCGCGTGATCGAGGAGTCGCACGAGCTCGCCCTCACCGTCCTCCGCGAGCACATGGAAGACCTCCACAAGATCTCCGCCATCCTCATCGAGCGGGAGACGGTCGACCGCGACCAGTTCGAGCGGCTCCTCGCCGGCGAGGACGAGGGCACGGTCTTCCCGGACGAGGCCCCGGCGCAGCCGGACGCGCCGCAGCCGCAAGAGGAGCCGAAGCGCCAGCGCCAACCGCGCCCGCGCCCGTTCCCCCTCCCGGGCTCGGCCATGCAGGGCCCGGATCCCGCGCAGAGCTAGTGCGCGGCTGAGGGACGCCCGGCCTCAGGCGAGAGCTGGGGCTCGCGCATCCGACTATCCCTCTTCGTCTGCGGATGGTGGCGCGAGCGTTGCGTCTTGACACTGGGAAGGTGCACTCCCATACTTCGTCACGCTGCTGCCGCTGAAGGGGGTCCGATGCAGCGCTCTGTGGTCGGGTTTGGCATGGGCGTTCTGGTCGCTCTCGTGACCGGCTTTGCTCCCATGGGATCGTCCGCGGCGGCGCCGATTCGGGAGACGACCTCATGTCCGTCCGGCACAAGTTCGTACGGGGTCGATGTGAGCTCGTTTCAGGGAACGATCGATTGGTCTCAGGCCGCTGCGTCCGGAATCGCTTTCGGGTACGCCCGGGTTGCAGACGGGACGACCTTCGTCGATCCCGACTTCTCGACGAATTTCGCCGGCATGAAGGCCGCCGGGCTTAAGGCTGGCGGCTACTTGTTCTTCGAGCCTAATCAGGATCCGTTGGCTCAGGCGAACGCGCTCGTTTCCGGACTCGAGCAGGCCGGGTTCGGGCCCGGAGACCTCGTGCCGATGCTCGACGTCGAGGTCAGTGATGGCCAGTCGACGTCGACGGTTGCCGCGAAGTTGGAGAGTGCAGGCAACCGGATCCACGCGGAACTCGGGGTGTACCCGCTCGTCTACACGAGCGTGAGCGGCTGGAACACGATCGTCGGCTCGTCCGCCTTCAGCGGCTGGCCGCTATGGATCGCGAACTGGAATGTCACCTGTCCGAACATTCCCAGTGCTTGGAGCACCTGGGAGCTGTGGCAATACGCCGACAACGGCAGCGTGCCCGGAATCTCGACACCGTTCGATCAAGACCGCGACAACGGCTCGCTACCAATCTGGTCTCCGCCCGACGGAGTCGGGACGATGAGGACGCGGACGCACTCTGTCCGGCACGCGTCCAGCCGTCACACGATCGTTTTCACCTACACGGCGGCGGGCGTTGGGATCGCGAACGGCACTGTGACGCTGGGGGTGCCCTCGGGCTGGTCTGCGCCCTCGCTCCGCCACGGGGCGCGTGGCCACGTCACTGCGAGCAAGGGCGCTCTCTCGCTCTCCGGTAGGACGATCAAGGTGTCCGGTCTCACCCTCGCGGGTGGCGCGACCCTGAAGATCACGTACGGCGCGAAGACTGGCGGCGGCGGCGGCGGCGGCGCTACAGCGCCGAAGCACCGAGGGACGCAGAACTGGCGAACGCAGGAACGGTCGTCTGCCGCCGGAACGCTAACCCCCCTCGCACCGTCGCCCTCAATCACCGTCCGCTAGAGACCGGGGCCCTGTCTTGGCTCCGAGCTTCAGCTCCCCGCACGGGAGCGCTGATCCCCTCCGACCGTGGATGTCGCGCCAGAGGGGATCGCAGGCGATCGTCTACGCGAGATCGACCGCTTAACTTGCGCAGACTGCGTACACGTAAATGTCGGTCGGTATCGGATCTCCTTGCTGGATGACGGGGTCGCTAACAGCAGCCTTCCAGCCGTTCGGTGGCTCATTCGGCCCCATCTGTGTGATCGGCCCAGACCTGTTGATGTACCAGTCGCCGTCCGGGCTTGTATCTTCGAACATCACGCCGCCGCCCGTCGCATAGCTGCCGGTCTTGGTTCCCGACCCGCCGGGGCAGCGCACACTCCCCTCAACCATGTTGCCGCCTGACTGCGTCAGACGCGCTCGGACCATCACGACCTTCGACAACTGCTTCAGGTCAGTGTTGTGCAGCGCGTTCAAGTGAGCGTTGACCCCCGACCAATTGGTGGCCGAGGAAGGCCAGGTGACCGCGGCGACCGCCGTGCCCGCCACAACTAGCGCAAACGCCGCCACGATGACTACCGGTAGCTTCCGCATTTCTCCTGTTCCCCTTTCGTTGAGGCTCGACAGGGCTTTGCGTCACTTCAGGATCAACCTGCGGAGGGTGGGCCGCATCGGGGAACTACCCGACTCGCTTCGAGGCGTACTGCTTTGGAATATCAAAGCGCCGTAGCCGAGCGCCCGCTCGGCTGGCACTCCCGAGCACTGGCCCAGGCCAGCGCTACATCGTGCTGACGCGGTGGAGCGTGCCGCTCCGGGCCCAGCCGTTCGGGCGCGGCGTGATCGAGTCGGCGACCTTCGCGCCGTCGCGTTCGAGGCAGTCGATGTCGCCGCCATGGCACGTGGACCCGGACGCGAGGTGCCGGAGGTAATGGTGGTACCCGTTCGAGATGCTGTCGAGGGTCAAAGCGCCGTGGCAGCTCGCACTGACCTTCCACGTTCCGCCCTTCTCGGGGCCGTTGACGGTGATCGTGATCCGCTCGTGCTGCGTCGTTCCGTTGCGCGTGCCGGTGAGAACACCTGTCCACTTGCCGGTCAGCGGGCCGTGTGCGGCGCGCGGCGTCGCGGCTGAGCTTGCGGCCGCCGTCACTCCGGCCAAGACGACCGCGGCTACGAGGAGTGAGCGCATCGAACGCATTATCGCCCGCGCGGTCGGATGCGATGATCCCTCGATGGGCGACAGGCTCCGTCCCCTCTGGGACTTCGACGATCTCGACGCGAGTCGCGAGCGCTTTCTCGCGCAACTGGAGGAAGAGACGACCGATGCCGGGCGCGCCGAAGTCCTGACGCAGCTCGCGCGGGTCGAGGGCCTGCGGGACGAGTTCGAGCGCTGCGACGCGCTGCTCGACGACGCAGAGGCTCTCGGCGGAATCACCGCGCGTTCCCTCCTCGAGCGCGGGCGGCGTGAGCGGTCCTCCGGGCGGGACGGGGCCGGGCTGGCGGAGTTCCGGCGCGCGTTCGAGCTCGCGCGCGAGACCGGCGACGACGTCCTCGCCGCCGATGCTGCGCACATGCTCGCGCTCGTCGACGACAGCGAGGGCTGGACCGCTCGCGGAGTCGAGATCGCCGGCTCGTCGGACGATCCAGGCGTCCGCTACTGGCTCGGGCCGCTCTACAACAACATCGGCTGGACGCGCTTCGAGGCTGGCGACTTCGCCGGAGCGCTCGCGGCGTTCGAGCTAGCGCTCGCCTCGCGTGAGCGCGACGACCCGCGCGAGTCGGCGCTGCAACACGCGCGCGATGCGGTCGACGAGGCGCGCCGCGCCCTCGCCGGCGAGTCGGACTAAGGCCCGCCGCGCGGCCTCCACGGCCAGCCGAGCAGGCCGATCGCGACGACGACGCACACCGCGCCGGTCACGGCCCAGAACGTGCTGCCGGTCATGAACGAGCCGGTGATCCAGCCGAGCCCCTGGCCGATCCAGACGACCCCCGTCAGGAAGAGGAGTGCGCCGACGGTCCGTCTTGCGATTGCCACGCGGGCAAACCTAGCCGGAGCGTGCTTTAGGCTCTTCCGGGGCGGTTGGTCTCGTCCCTCCAGCACGAAAGGAGTTCGATGGACGCTCTCTCCAAGCTCTCCCGCGAGGCGCAAGCCGTTCTCGGCGGTGGAGTACTACTGCTGATCCTCTCGTTCCTCGACTGGCATCAGTTCGGCCCGTTGGGGTGGAACGAATGGCACGGCATCGGGATTCTCGCCGGCCTGCTCGTGATCGCGATGGTCGCTTGGGAAGTCGTCCGGGTGATAGGGGCCAACGTCTCGCTCGGCACCCTGAGCCCGGGTCTCGTCTCGGTCGGTCTCGCACTGCTCGCGGCATTATTCACCGTGATCGCCGTCCTAAGCGCCGATTTCCGGGCCTGGCCCGCATGGATCGCCCTGATCGTGGCGATCGTCGTCGCCGCGGCCGCAGTCATGCGTGCTCGCGCTGAGGGCGTGGAGATGCCGCAGGGCACGGCGGCAGGATCCGCCGCACCCGCCGCACCCGCCGCACCCGCGGAACCTGCCGCACCCGCCGGCCACACCGAGCCGACGGACGAGCCCTCCGAATAGCAGTGACGCCGGAGCGGGGTGCCGAGACGCCCCGCTCCGGTCTGTCTCTCGGCGCTCCGTAATCTTCGGGTCGTGATTGCGATCGAGGAGCGGTTTCCGCGGGCGTCCGTCATGGGTGTCCTCAACGTCACGCCCGACTCGTTCTCGGACGGCGGCGTTCATCTCGATCCCGACATCGCCGCGGCCGCGGCGCGGCGGATGGTCGAGGACGGAGCCGCGGTCGTCGACGTCGGCGGCGAGTCGACGCGGCCCGGCTCCGGCGGCGTCTCGGTGGAGGAGGAGCTCGCGCGCGTCGTTCCCGTCCTCGAGCGGCTCGGCGGGGAGGTGCCGGTCTCGATCGACACGGCGAAGGCGGCGGTCGCGCGCGCGGCGCTCGAGCGCGGTGCGATCCTCGTCAATGACGTCACCGCTCTGCGCGGCGACCCCGAGCTCGCGGGCGTCGTCGCGGACGCCGGCGCGTACCTCTGCCTGATGCACATGCTGGGCACTCCGCGGACGATGCAGCGCGAGCCGCGGTACGACGACGTCGCGTCCGAGGTCGCCGTGTTCCTCGAGGAGCGGCTGGCGTTCGCGGTCGCGGCCGGGATCGCGGAGGAGCGGATCTGCCTCGACCCCGGCATCGGCTTCGGCAAGACCGTGGAGCACAATCTCGAGCTCGTGCGGCGACTCGACGTCCTTCTCGCGCTCGGCCGTCCCGTGCTCGTGGGCTTCTCGCGCAAGAGCTCGCTGAAGACGCTGACGGGCTCCGACGACCTGCTCGGCGCGAGCGTTGCCGCAGCGGTGGCCGCGTTCGAGCACGGCGCTTCGATCCTCCGCGTCCACGACGTCAAGCCGACGGTCGACGCGCTGACGGTGGCAGCGGCTATCGCGTGATCACCGTCCACGTCCACGACCTGCGCGTGTTCGGGCGGCACGGCGTCCACGATGCCGAGCGGACGACCGGCCAGGATTTCCTTTTCGATGTCGAGCTCGACGTCGGCGAGCGTGGCACGAGCGACGATTTCACGGAGGCGGTCGACTACGCCGAGGTGGCCAGGGTCGTCAAGGACGTCTCCGACGCGCGGCAGTTCACGCTGCTGGAGGCGCTCGCGACGGCGGTCGCCGACGAGCTCGAGAGCCGCTTCGCACCGGAGCGCCTTGTCGTCCGGGTGCGGAAGCCGGACGTCAAGCCCGCCGGCCTCGACGGCACCGTCGGCGTGACCGTGGCGCGCCCGTGACGCGCGCGTTCATCGGGCTTGGCGCAAATCTCGGCGACCGCGAAGCGACGATCCGCGCCGCGCTCGCGGCGCTCAACGAGGAGGACAGGATCGAGGTCGTCGCCGTCTCGACGCTCCGCGAGACGGAGCCGGTCGGCGTCGGCGACCAACCGCTCTACCTGAATGGGGTAGCGGAGTTGAACACCTCACTCCGGCCGCGTGCTCTTCTTGACTGCCTGCTTGCGACCGAGCAGCGCTTCGGCCGCGTCCGCGTCCCCGGCGAGCACGGCCCGCGCACGCTCGACCTCGACCTCCTCCTCTTCGGCGAGGAGCAGATCGACGAGCCCGGCCTCACCGTTCCGCACCCGCGGCTGCACGAGCGGAAGTTCGTGCTCGAGCCTCTCGCGGACTTGGGAGTCGAACCGCCAGGGCTACACTGACCGCCGCGATGTCGCACCTCGACGATCTCGACGAATACGAGGCCGAGCTCGAGCTCGCGCTGAAGAAGGAGTACCAGGCCGTCTTCGGCCTCTTCCGCTACTGCGTGCTCACCCAGGACGCGACGTACCTCTGCAACAAGCTCGAAGTCCAGCAGGCGGCGCCGACCGCGCCGGGCGGGCTGCCGTTCTTCCAGCTCGACCTCGAGGACGTCTGGGTCTGGGACAAGAACCGGCCGACGCGGATCATCCCGCGCACGAAGGTCTTCACCTCCGGCGACGTGACGATCGAGGAGCTTCGCGGCGAGGGCGACGAGCCGACGCTGACCGCCGAGGATCTCGCGGAGCGGATCGGCGAGCCGTTCCGCGCCGAAGACGAGTAACTCCTTCTCATGCTGCTCGCGGTAGACGCCGGGAACACGCAGACGGTCCTCGGGCTCTACGACGGCGACCGGCTCGCCGAGCACTACCGCATCGGCACGAACCCTGTTCAGACGGCGGACGAGCTGGCCGTCACGATTCGAGCCCTTGTCGACCTCCCGAGCCTCGACGGGATGGTGCTCTGCTCGTCAGTGCCGCAGCTCGTTACGGAGTACGAGGCGTTCGCCGAGCGGTGGGCGAAGGTCGAGTTGCTCGTCCTCGGGCCGGGCGTCTCGACCGGCGTCCCGATCCGGTACGACGATCCGCGGGAGGTCGGACCGGATCGGATCGCGAACGCGGTCGCCGCGCGCGAGCTGTACGGCACGCCGTGCGTCGTCGTCGACTTCGGGACGTCGACGAACTTCGATGTCGTTTCGGCCGCCGGCGAGTTCGCGGGAGGCGTGCTGGCGCCCGGGATCGAGATCTCGATGGACGCGCTCTTCGCGCGCGCGGCCCGTCTCCCGAAAGTGCCGTTCGTCGCGCCGGAACGCGTCATCTCGCAGACCACGACCCAGGCTCTCCAGTCGGGTCTCGTGTACGGCTTCGCCGGCCAGGTCGACTCGATCGTCGACCGCATCCGCGAGGAGCTCGGCGCACCCGACGCCCCCGTCGTCGCGACGGGTGGCCTCGCGGAGTTGATCGCTCCGCACTCGCGCACGATCTCGAAGGTCGACGAGTTCCTCACGCTCGCGGGCCTGCGGATCGTCTGGGCGCGCAACCGTCTGAACTAGACACGTCCGGTAGCAGGTACCGGACGTGTCCTGGATGGACACGTCCGCGGGCTTGAACAAGCCGGAAAGCCACGAGCGGCCACGTCTCGTCGAGCCTCGTCCGGTAGCACGTCCGGTAGCAGGTACCGGCCGAGGCCGTTTGAGACGCGTTTCGCCGACGCCTCAGCCGCCGCCGTAGACCGAGATCGGGAGCCCTTCGAGGAGGACATCCTCGGCCGGGTCGGGCAGCTCCGCTTCGAGGTGCTCGACGAGCTCCGCAGCGCCCGGGGCCGCGGCGAACAGTCGCGTCACGACCTCCTCGGTCGTCCGCAGCATCACGATCTCCTGCTTGAACGGCTTGGGGAAGCGGCCGTGGCCGAGGTACCAGCCGTAGAACTTCTTGAGGAAGCCGACCGCCCGCTGCTCGCCGAGTTCGCGGACCGCTTCGCGGATGAAGACGATCAGCTCGGCCGCGACCTCCTCGCGCGACGGCTTGAACGCCTCGCCCTCGATCATCTCCCGCAGTGCCCACGGGTTGCCCTGCGCGCCGCGCGCGACCATCACCGCCGCCGCGCCGGTGCGGTCGAGCACCGCGATCGCCTCGTCGCGCGTCGTCACGTCGCCCGACGCGATCACCGGCACGGGGACGCGTTCGACGAGCTCCGCCGTCAGCGCGTGGGCCGCCACTCCGGTGTACATCTGAGCAGCAGAGCGGGGATGGAGCGTCAGTCCCGCCGCTCCCGCCTCGACGAGCCGCGGCCCGAGTTCGAGGCACGCGCGCGAGCCGTTCTCGACGCCGCGCCGCATCTTCACCGTGACCGGCACCGCGACCGCGTTCGTGACGGCCGAGACGACCCGAACGGCGAGCTCCGGATCCTCCATCAGATGCGCGCCGGCGCCCGTCTTCGTCACCTTGCGGACCGGGCAGCCGAAGTTCATGTCGACGATGTCCGCTCCTGCCGATTCGACCATCCGCGCGGCTTCCGCCATCGCCGCAGGTTCCGCGCCGAAGATCTGGATCGCGAGCGGATGCTCGTCGGTGGCAACGCGCAGGTAGCCGAAGGTCCGCTCGTTGCGGTGCTCGATCCCAGCGGCGGAGACCATCTCCGAGCACACGAGACCCGCGCCGAAGCGGCGTCCCTGGCGGCGGAAGGCCTGGATCGAGACGCCCGCCATCGGCGCGAGCACGATCCGCGTCGGCACCTCGACGCCGCCGAGCGACCACGACTCCCGGAGATTCACGGGCATCCGCGGATGGTATCCGGCTCGTGTTTGACGACCGCTTGCCGCGCGGGGTACCATCCGCCCCCGCCGCGGGGCACTTTCGCCAGCGGCCGTTTCTCTGCAAGGGGCAGGAGGCCACGTTGAAGGAAGTCATTCTCACGCCGGAGGGCTTCAAGAAGCTCCAGGCCGAGATCGAGGAATTGTCCACGGCCGGGCGCCGCGACGTCGCGGAACGCATCCGCGTCGCGCGCGAGTTCGGCGACATCGCCGAGAACGCCGAGTACGACTCGGCAAAGAACGACCAGGCCTACCTCGAGGCGCGGATCGCGACGCTCGAGGAGCGGCTCGCGAACGCCCGCGTCGTCACGAAGAAGGAGATCCGCTCCGGCGAGGTCTCGGTCGGAACGAAGGTCAGGCTCAAGGACATGGGCTCGAACAAGCAGTTCGAGTACCACATCGTCGGCTCGGCCGAGGCCAACCCGACGGAGATGAAGCTCTCGAACGAGTCGCCCGTCGGCAAGGCCATCATGGGCCACAAGAAGGGCGATGTCGTCGAGGCGCCGACACCGAAGGGCGCCAAGAAGTTCAAGATCATGGAGATCAAAGCGGCCTAGGAACCTGCTGCGTAGACTCGCGCGGCATGGCACTCCCGAAGCACTTCCGCGATCGCGACGCGATCGCCGCCGTCCGCGCCGAGGCGGAGCCGCTTGACGCGGGCGCGACGGCCGAGACGAAGTGCCGTCTGGCCGGGCGCGTCATGGCTCGCCGCGACATGGGGAAGCTCGTCTTCCTCGACCTCGTCGACCGCTCGGGGCGGATCCAGCTGATCTGCCCTGCGGAGCGGACGGGCGAGCTCGACCTTCACCTCGGCGACATCGTCGGTGTCACAGGATCCCCGGCGAAGTCACGCCGCGGCGAGACGTCCTTGCAGGTCGACGAGCTCGAAGTCCTCGCGCGCATACGCGAGTCGCTGCCAGACACGTTCCACGGCCTGACCGACATCGAGCAGCGCTATCGCAAGCGCTACCTCGACCTCCTCATGAACGACGAGGTGCGGAACGACTTCGTCCTCCGCGCGAAGATCGTCACGGCGATCCGCGCCTATCTCGACGGCGAGGGATTCGTCGAGGTCGAGACGCCGATCCTCCAGCCGCGTTACGGCGGCGCGTTTGCCGAGCCGTTCGTCACGCACCACAACGTGCTCGACCAGGATCTCTACCTCCGCATCGCGACCGAGCTCTACCTCAAGCGGCTCATCGTCGGTGGCCTCGAGAAGGTGTACGAGATCGGCAAGGACTTCCGCAACGAGGGCGTCAACTACAAGCGCAATCCCGAGTTCACGATGCTCGAGTGGTACGAGGCGTACGCGGACTACGAGGACACGATGCGCCGCATGGAGTCGCTCATCGAACGCGTCGCGCTCGCGACGCTCGGCACGACGAAGGTCACGTTCAAGGAGCAGGAGCTCG
>Ga0265338_10003468_pt1 | contig 22188 bp, 19 predicted proteins | sample 42126metaG_FD_193579 | JGI IMG/M metagenome (GOLD analysis project Ga0265338, IMG submission 193579) | Rhizosphere microbial communities from Carex aquatilis grown in University of Washington, Seatle, WA, United States - 4-21-26 metaG | ecosystem: Host-associated > Plants > Roots > Rhizosphere... | reverse complement strand
TCTAGTTCAATATCCGAAAACCGCATGCCAGTATCATGCACAAATATAGCCATTGGATTGTTTAAGCCATTACTGATAGCTTCAGTTAATGTTATTTCGTCAATTTTCTCTTCGTAATAATCTTCGAGCGAACGGGTTAAATAAGAATCGGTGGCGGTCAATCCAAGAATGGCGATTGATTTGTTAGCAGCATATTCCCGGATGGCTTCCCAGGTTTTAGTACCAATACTGCGGTGGGCCTCATCGGCAATAATAAGATCAAATTGGTCAATCGCTTGTTGAATCCGGCTGTTACTTTCAGCTACCTGGGCCTTAACATTGTGTAGTCTGAAGTTTTCACGATGATATCTTATTTCATCAGTTAGGCGCCAAAATTCCTTGCGCTTTGCCTTGTCACCATCAAAGACGCTCGCTTCAATTGGTACAGGCTTATCATGACGACGAATAAAACGAATCGCGAACCATTCAAAATCAGAAACCATTTTCTCGAATTCAACCGGCTTTGTAGCAAATATTGACTGTCTGGAGCTATATGGATCAGAGTACTCAACAGTAGCGCCAATTGAATCATCAACCTTTGTCCATTTCTTTGTTAACTTTTTTGACCATTTTTCTTTTGGTACGACTGTCTTTAAACTCCGTCTCAATGCGGTGAGCTTTCGATCATCGTCAAGATCTGAATCAATAATGGCTTCAAGTCGGGTCAGAGCTACAGTGTCTACGTTAGCTGGCTTTAGTGGGTCTCCTTCAGGATCGTAATCCTTGATGAAGGTTGTAGCATTTCTAATCTCTTTTTTCGTGAAGTGTTCAGTCGTGAACTGACGCCTTTGATTCTCCAAACTACGACGTCGAATTTGGTGGATATTAGCAGCTTCTTGATGTTCATGTTTATCACCCATCCAGTCCACAATTTCTTTTGATTCCGCTCGTATAAAACGTTTGACTAAACCACGAAACGAATCATAAGTGGTAACAAAAACTTCACCTTCTTCGATATTTGCCGCTATGGTCCGTTCATTAACTTGACCGTGTACATCGCGTACATCAATTTCCGGTGCAAAACCTTTAAACCCTCGTTTTTTACCGGTTTCCGGGTCAACCGAACCAACTGTCTGAGTGACTAAATCGACTTTGGGTACCAAAATGATCACTCTCGACGGATCGCCAGCCGCCCGGCTACTCTCAATTAATTCTCGGCTGAGTTCGACGAATAAAACGGTTTTGCCAGTACCCGTCGGATGCAAAACATAGCCCTCGTGCCCGCCATCTCGGTAAAAATTAACAATTTTATCAAACGCCGTGATTTGATGTTCTTTAAGAGCCGTTTCAGGACCAACAGTTAATGAGCCAAGCCGCGAGATTACGGACGACTCCGGCTCGTTAATTACTTCAGGCGCCAATTCTTCATTAGGTGGTAAATGAAGGCTTTCGTCTATGAACTTATCGTTAGGGGCATTATCCATGGCTAATCCTCGTCAAACGAATCCATATCCAGGACTGGAATTTCTTCTTGGCCGCTGACTTGTTCTAGGCCGACAGCATGAAGCAACAGTGAGGCTGTCTCGAGTATTTTGCGTTGAGCCTTTTTGGGCTCCCGCTCGTACATTCGCGCGCCCCATCTACCCCGATGGAGAACTTCAAGTGTCATCTCACTAAGCTGGCCAATGGAAGCATCGATTTGTTCGGCCAGAAAAGGATTTATGTCGTTAGTCTTATCACGAATCAGCCCGCGCCGTGTAACTAAAGCGGTAATGTTGGCTGCTATTTCATCTATAGTCATGGCAATTTCCGATTTTGGTAAACGAACTTTATGTTCAAAGCCTAAGGCCACTTGACCAGACACATAGTCCAAAACCAAAAATTGACACTCAGCAATGCCTCTTTCCCAGATAGCCTTCGAGTTAACAACTTTTGTGGGACCAAGTAACTGAATATCGAAATCCGTTTGATAGAAATCATTTAAATTCCTGGTAATGATGGCGTTAGCTTGCGCCGCGTACTGGCGCGAATTGTGCTCCCTGGGACCAGTGGCATTTAATTTAGGCTCAGTATGACGTTGCTCGAACCGGCTAAAACCATTAGTAACCGAGCTGTCAGAGGCTCTAAAATACATACTCAATCGGTCAACTAAAAACGGATAACCGAACGGTTGATTACCACTATTAATATGATCAGCTACGCTTGTACCTAGATAATCACCAAGGCGTTTACCCATTTCCAGAATTTGAGGTGCAGTAAATAAATCAATCAGCTCATCTACGCCATTTTCGCTTGGTTTAGTAATTCTTACGACCGAGCTAACTTCGTTAACAGCATGAGTCAAATTACGAATAGTTTCGTCGTTTTGGCCAGCTTCTAGTAGTTCGAGTGTCTCGCGAGCCGAAGCACTTTCCGACAATAGCAAGTGGGCTTCGGGATCTTCGATGGAATGTTTTATTTCAATGCCAAAAGCATCGTATAGATTACCGTATGTCATTTCAGTATTACTCATCGAAACGCCTCCCGAGAACTACTTTAAGCTCGATATCATCTATCGTAATCACTCTGGCCTCTTCGTCACCGTCTTCACCGCAGAAAATACGATAATCCCTGGGATTTATCCGGTTACTGTCGTGACTATAATCGTGCACATCACCGGCCCAGCCAACTTCGCGGGTTGACATCTTATGGCTTGGTGCTTCGCCTGAAATATCAGCTTGTTCAATAACCTCTTGGGTGCGACGTACTACCGTGCGATAGCGATAAATCATTTCAAAAGATTCAGGTGTAATACCATCAGCGTGGCGATGAGCGGTATCGATGGCGAAGGCCAATAGATTTTGCTCGTTGTAGATCCCTTTTAGAGCCTCGGCTTCCCTTAAACCAAGCACGCTAAGGCGGTGCATAGTTTGTTTGGATTCTATGAATTTGGATAGCTCTATTTCGATAGCTCCAAACAGATTGGATTGGTCAGCATCTTCTTCAATTTCCGTGTATTCGGCATGAGCCAAATTGACAAACCGACTTACGGCAACACGGGCAATGTTTTCATCATCTATATGTAGTGTTGTAGTTAAGAGTTTATAAAAATTAACCGGGTTTAATGAGTCGACCGATGGCTCAGATACGGCTTCATAGTCCTTACTAAAAAGATAGGTAAGTAGTTGCCATTCATTGGCATCGTGGATATCAAAATAGTCAGCTACTCTATGATCACGCTCAGGCGCACCCAGTTCTATATTTGAGCCAGTTAACTCTGGTGATTCATGTGGAATATGTCTACCAACACTCTCGTTCATTGTATTATTATACCATATAATAACACTATAAAGCAAAAGCTACTTAAGGGTTCTTTGTTTATGGATTTTTGATGAAGGTGTTGACTGTTGACTGGGTGATATCACGGAGTAACTGGGTGCGAACGGTGTCGTCGTAAGTGCCGTGGCCGTTAGTGAAGATTACCAGTACATAGGGGTGTTTGCCGTCGTCAATGATGGCAGCATCGTGAATGCGGTCGTCCAGTATACCGGCCTTGTGGTAGACTTTCACGCCCTGAGGTACGGCTGACACAATGTAATCGGTATAATTAGCCTGCGCTAAATAACCCATTAACAGTTGAGTGTCCGATTGGTTAAATAGCTGGCCCTCGTATAACTTTTGCAAAAATAGGGCTGCATCGCTGGCCTGGAAGGTATTGGCGTCGGCATCATAATCGGTAATACCAATAGACTGGACGTATGAATCCAGCCCGCTGTCGCCTATTTGATCATAAAAAAGCTGCCAGGCGTTATCGTCACTGTTAACAATCATAGTTTCCATCTGATTTTGGGCGGTGTCGTCCCCCAGACTGTCACTTAGCGAGGCCTGACCGTTTTCCACTTCTTTTAGATAAGCGCCGGCGGCAAAGAGTTTGCCCACACTAGCCCCCTCAAAAACATCGTTGACGCCGTAATTGTAGGCCTGGTTAGTTTTGAGATCTATCATGCTGACGGCAATATCAACATTAGAGTTGGCATTGATGAGGTTGTTAATGTTTGTGCCCATGCTGGCAATGGCGGTGGCCGTAACCGGTTTTACCGTGGCGGCTGTTGGTGTGGCCGCCTTGGCCTTGAAATGATGATCGGTACGTAGAAACGCCCAAAAAATAACAAAACCAAGCAATGCTAATACTAGTAGGCGCCGGAAGATGGTTCTTCTGACTTTGCGAGAGCCCATAGATTCAAGTATAAGCGTTTACCTGTAAAGAGGCTGAAACTTGTCTATTAATCTCTGGCGACAATATCCCTGAATTCAATTTCTTCTATGAGCCGTTCAACTAAATGATCACGTCGGCGTACTAGAGCATTTAGTATGGCGTTAGAGATATCTTGTGGCCCGTTATGCAATACCCCTACTTCGTCACCATGTACTATTTGGGCGGCGGGCGGATGAGGTGCATACGGGTTTCCGCGTATGGCATCCGTCATTGGCATTATTTGATGCGGTATCTCTTCTTCAATAAACCAACCAACGACCCGGGCTGAGACATCAGAATCATCTACTCAAATACGAGCTAGAGGTTCGGGCCCACGGGATGTTGATTCTCCAAGTGACATATAACTAATATAATATAACGCCAGCCAGCCGTGAAAGATACAAATAATAAACAAATCGCTGGTGATTTTGTGATATATTTAAGCTTAAGAACTGCTGAAACAATTGAACATGTCTGAATCAAGTCAACTAGATGAAAAAATACCAGAAGCCGCCGAACTGGCTGATGTTTCGTCCGGCCAAGCTATTGACGTTCATAAAAGTACAGACTTAAGCGCCAATAGTACCAGCCCGGCAACAATCACCCCAGTTAATATAAGCCCCAAGAAAAGAATCAGATTTCCCAAACCAGAACAAATTTTCCCTAACTTCATCAGACAACGTTTAGGCAAGGCTGCTCGCCCCGTAAGTATCATATTTATAGTGGTTATATTGGGACTAATTGGCTTTGGTTTGTGGCATTATTCACATAAAAACAGCCAGGCCAACAAATCCGTGGCCCGCTTTAGCGCTAAAACCGTTGCCTTTAAGGTAGTTTCTACCACGCCGGCCAAAAACCAGCTCAATGTTATACCCACTACCGCCATATCGATTCAATTCAGCCAGCCGGTAAATCCTCAAAAGTTGCAGGGTAATCTGTTTATAACCCCCAACGTGGCCGGCAAGTTTTCGGCGGGCAAGACCAGCTCGCAGGTTGTCTTTACGCCTAACGTACCATTTCCTCAAGGAACCAAGGTGCAAGTTATGCTCAATGGCACCTACCAGAGCAATCAGGGTGCGAAACTGGGTGCCAGCCTGGTGTATGGATTTACTACAGCCCTGCCCCAAGACGGAGTCATATTCCAGGACTCCAGCGGACTATACACGACCGTAAGTTCATTAACAACGGGCAAGCAAGAGGCCTATTCCCTTGTCTTTGGCAGTAGTGTCGCGCCCGGCGTATCGGTGACCTTATATAAGAGTGACATGAACCACTTGCTGACGTCGCTTATTTATAAAAACTCAGCAACCGACGGCAGTTCATATCCGGCGTTTTTGAACCAGGCAATTGCCACGGGCAGTATGCAGCTAGTAACCGCCCAGAAGAATCTGAATAACGGAGATAGCTTTAACGTCACCCAAAATAGCGGCATATACTTAGCCATAGCGACCGATTCTGATGGTAACCAGTTGGGTCACGTTTGGATGGACTATAGTGATTTTGGCGTATTAGCCCGCCAGGATGATCAAAAAATTGTTCTTGATGCTCAAAGCCTCAGTAGTAATAGCGATGTACCGGCAACAGTCCAGATCTATAACCTCCAAAACAAGATTAACCAGCTTAATGAAACCAATATCAGCGGATTAACGACTGTCACCGTCCCTTATTCGCCCAGTGCCGACGTAGTGGTTGCCTCTGACGGCACCAGTCAAGCTCTGGTACCGTTATCGATCCTAGAAAGCCAGGGAGACATCCGCGTAGACCAAGACCTCAACGGTGCGCTATCAGTTTTTGGTGTCACTGACAGACCGACATATAGTACGAATGATACGGTCAAGTACGCCGGCTTTGTACGAACCAATCAAGACGCCCTATATGGGCCGGCCGGCTCAGCACCCCTTCATTTATATGTAGCCTCCTACAGAGGTGGTACGCCATTAGCTAGTTTTACCGTTCAACCAGACGGAAATGGCATGTTCAACGGCAGCTTTACTACCGACGCCAGCTGGCTGAATAGTGATGGCAGTGATCAATTCCAGATATTTGCCGCCTCACCCGATGGGAACTCTCAGAACGATGTAGTTGTAACCGGTTTTACGGTCACTTCCCAAGCCAACGGCAATAATAATGTCACCGTCAGCTTTGATAAGTCTTCTTATCTACCGACCGATACCATAAAGGCAACCGTCACAGCCACGGACAGCAACGGTAATCCCGTGACGAGTGGCTCGGTAGACGTACACACCTTCTCCGAGGATTATTACGAAAATGATCCAACGGCGAACCTGGCTAACTTTAATAACACCGGGATCGAACTGGCGAATAGCCCGACTACCGTCCAATTGAATTCAAGCGGCCAAGGAACGGTCACGCTTAATGTTGGCGACTTGCCGGCCGATGAAACCAGCCAATTAGTGACCGTCCAGGCTAATCTGCACGGAGCCACTAGTGGCACAGCCGGCGGTGCTTCGGCGATAGTTCATCAGGGTGATGGGATATTATCCTTTGGAATCGGCCGCGGTATCGTGACAACAAAGTCTAAGATCACCGGCAGAATCTATGCTACCCATTTGGACGGAACGCCCATGGCCAATGCCACAGTCAATTACGCCCTGGTTGATTCAGGAAGCTCTGATACTTTAACAAGCGGCACCACAACAACTGATAGTAACGGCTACTCAGAAATGTCCACCAATGTTCCGTCGAGTGTTCAAGACAACAGCAGCTTACAACTTAACGCCTGGATAAATGATAGTCAAAATAACAAAATTCAGGCCACGAATTATTACTACATCCAAGATTCCAGCAATACATACGATACCAGCGGAGCAGCACTTGAAGATTTGGACGTCTCTGGTTCCTCCAGCCAAGTAAGCGTCGGTCAAAAAATCAATCTAGTCATTAATTCGCCAGCTGCACTCAACGCCATGGTCACAATGGACCGTGGCAGAATCTATAACCAACAGATGTTGGCCCTAAACCAGGGTAATAACAACTTTTCATTCACAGTAACCTCTAGTTTAGCGCCATCTTTTACGCTTACTTTTAACTATTTTGAAAATGGCGTCTACCATTCCGAGGGCGTACAGTTTACGGTTAGCAATAGCGCTAAGCAAGCTTCACTAAAACTTACACCATCTTCCGGTCAGACGGTAACGGCCAACAGTAGTACTTCGGTTCAGGTTAGCGCTAAGGGTTCTTCCGGCAACCCCTTAACGACTAACCTGATTGCCACTGTTGTCAGTAACAACGCCTATAACCTGTATAACCAGCCGGTGCCTGATATGTTTACGTCTTTGTATCCAACTTTGCCAATTATGACCAGCTCATCATCTTCCCTGGCTAGTATTGGTTCCGGAGGGGGCGGTAGGTGCGGTGGCGGTGGCGGTGGGCTTAATGGCTTCACGAACCCGCTAGGCACCACTCTGCTATGGCAACCAGTTGTTGCTACGAACAGCTCAGGAGTGGCCACAATTACCTTTACACTACCAAAGGGCAAATGGCGGGTCAGCGTCTATTCTATGGATAGTAACACTGTTGTCGGCTCGGCAAGTACCACTATAACCGCGAATTAGATAACTGAGCTTATTCTAGTGGGCAACTGATGGTTTGGGGGCCAGAGATTCGTTCGTTTCTAGATCGTGCATACCGACGTTGGGCAGCTGGGTAGCCACCAAAAATGACAGCGCCGTAAAGGTAGCCGTTATGAGGAGTGCCTCCCGGGTGGCTTTGACAGTGCTGGTATCTGATATGTGCTTGAGCTCCTGCGCCTCAGCCGCCGATAATTTCTGACCAGTAATTGGAATACCAAACTCAATATCCGAAGACTGGGCTTTAACCTGAGCGGCTACAACTGAACGACGGTCAGGAGCAATAATACTACTCGACAGCACACCTTTACTTAGGCCGGTCGCGACCGTGGCGATAACGACGGTACCAATAATAGCCGTGCCGAATGATGAACCAACCTGGCGTAGCGTGTTGTTGACACCAGAAGCTTCACCTGACTCATCAACAGAGACAGCTGACATAGTAATGTTAGTAAGCTGCGAGAAACACAGGCCAATGCCGGCGCCGTATATTAACATCGGCACAATAAACTGCACTGGTCCGGCGGTAATATTGACCGCGTGGCGCAGGAGTAATAATGCAAAGACATTAATGAACAGCCCGGTCTGGACAATCCGCTTCGGCTTAAAGTGTTTGGCCAGATAGCCGCCCATCGGCGCCATGATGAAAAGCCCAAGTGACATCGGCAAAAGGCCGTAACCAGTATGCAGGGCATCTAGTCCGCGTACGCCCTGCAAGAAGACGGGGATACAGAAGATCAGGCCGACCTGGCCAATGGACATAATGGTCGATAGCGAGGCTCCGGCCGTAAATTGCTTGTTGGCGAATATTTTCATAGCCACCAGCGGTGTTTTGCCGCGGTTAACCATACGTTGTTCCCAGGCAAAGAAACATATCAAAAACAGTACACCCAGCCATAAGACATATGGCACGATCGATAAGCCGCCGAGTTGAAGCGGATAGCTGGCAATTGAAAACAGTTTGGTGGCCTTCCACCAACCATAGGTAGCGCTTTCGATAACGGCAAAAACTACGCCCATCAGGCCGGCAGCGGACAATACGACTCCCAGCAAATCAATCGTTGGTTTCTCTTCCCTATCACGGGAATCTTTAATAAGTACTGAGCCAAGTAGCAATATGGCGGCCACAAAGACGTTAATTCTAAATCCCCAGCGCCAGCTATAGTGGCTAGTCAAATAACCGCCCACGACTGGTCCGATAGCTGAACCGGCGGCAGCCATACCACCCCATACACCCAGGGCCAAAGCCCGGTCCCGGCCGCGGTAACTAGCGACCAGTAGTGAGATCGTGGCTGGCAGCATCAGCGCAGCGCCAATACCCTCAATGACCGATTCACCCAGTATCAATATGCCAACACTATGGCTGATAGATGCTGTGAATGAGCCAATTGCAAAGATAGCGGCACCGAGCATAAACATCCGCTTACGGCCAAATAAGTCACCAAAGCGCCCACCAGTAATAGTCAAAGCTGCCAGAGTTAAGGCATACGCACTGATGACCCATTGTAAGCTCTGAATGTTGGTATGTAGGTCACGGACAATGGTACCCAGCGAGACGTTCAGTAGAGTGGTATCAAGCACAATAATAATGACGGCTAAGCCCATGACAATGAGCGGCAGCCATTTTTTAAGAAACGATTGGTGTTGTATCTCTGGCATATTTTTTTCCTTTTATGTTAGTTTATTATTTACTTTTTCCATGACGCCGATATAGGCCGCTAACTCTTGATCAGTCACATCGCTGAATAAATCTTCAAGCATGGCCAAACGGTTTTGTTCCAGCTTCTTCATAAGGCTTTTACCCTTAGCCGATAAGACAATTATAACGTTGCGCCGGTCACTGGTGTCAGTGGTCCGTTCGACCAGGCTTTCCTGAACCAAGGCTTCAACCTGCTGGGTAGCCGCCCCGGATGTAATGTGTAAGATATTGGCCAGCTGCTTGACATTGATGGCATCATGAAGCGCGATGGTAAATAACGCAGTCTTTTGGCCAAAGGGAATGCCTTCTTTCAAAAAATCGCTCTTGTGGTGCATACCACGGTACATACCCTGAAGGTTCTCTATAAGTTGCCGGAGTAATTGTTTACGTTTCATAGGTTAGTTACTAATTATATTAGCTCCTAACATAATAGCTGTCAAGTGCCATTTTTTGAATAAATACAGAGTTGAAATATATTCTCAGGTTCCTCTAAGCAAAAGGAGTATATACTACTTAGTATGAGAGTATTGATTGTAGAAGACGAACACAAAATTGCCAACGCTATTAAGCGGGGGTTAGAACAAGAAACTTATGCCGTTGACATTGCCTATGACGGTGATGAAGGTCTCAGCAGTGCCCTGACCGGTGAATATGACATTATTATTTTAGACCGCATGCTACCTGGATCAATTGAGGGAATAGGTATATGCAAGGAAGTTCGGCAGCAAGGTATTCACACCCCCATTTTGCTGTTAACTGCCAAAGATCAGGTCCGCGACCGAGTAGTTGGATTGAACGCTGGCGCCGATGATTACCTAGTCAAACCGTTTGCTTTTGAAGAGCTACTAGCCCGTATCCGGGCTTTACTACGCCGCCCAAAAGACACCAAGGGTCCGGAGCTTAAAGTCAAAGATTTGACACTTGACCCAGTCACTTTTGAAGTCAAGCGTGGCAACACTACCATCAACTTATCGCGTCGTGAGTTTGCTCTATTGGAGTACTTGATGCGCAACGCTAACCGGGTACTCGGCAAAGATGCTATCATTAGTCATGTCTGGGATTTTGATGCCGATATTTTGCCAAATACGGTTGAAGTATATATGGGTTATTTACGCAATAAAGTCGATAAACCTTTCAAAGGTCCGGCTCTTATCAACACCATCCGCGGTTTTGGCTATAAAGTCGGTGGTTAGTGGGACCCACTGTATATGATACGCTCGGCAGTTCTCAGATTGACGCTGTCCTACCTGGCTATCATCATGACGCTGAGTATTGGCTTTAGTTTTTGGCTCTACCACGTCTCTTCGATGGAACTTGATCATGATCTGCGCCGGCCAGTTATTGAACAATTAACACCAGGCGGTTATCTAAATTTTGACGAGTTCCGAACCAACCGCTTAAGTGAAAACCAGCAACACCTACAGCAAAACTTTATTTTACTTAATATTGGCACCTTGATACTGGGTAGCCTGGCTAGTTACGCCTTGGCTAAACGGACACTTAAGCCTATCAAAGAAACTATGGAAGTCCAGAGCCGCTTTACGGCCGACGCTTCACATGAGCTGCGCACGCCACTAACCGCTATGGAGACCGAGATTGAGGTAGCACTACGTGACAAAAAACTTAGTAAGGATGAAGCTCAGGCACTACTCAGAAGTAATTTAGAAGAAGTAATCAAGCTTAAGGCCCTATCAGACAGCTTACTAAAACTGGCCCGGCAAGACTCCTCAGATGGTACTGATTTTAAGGCGGTCTCGCTCAAAAAAGTCAGCCAGGAAGCCATAGACCAGCTAACGACCCTGGCCAAAAGCAAGAAGATTACTATTAAACCGGCGTTAAATGACCTTCAAACTAATGGTGATAATGAAACCCTGCGCGAACTAGCCATTGTGCTGCTCGATAACGCTATTAAATACTCAGCTGCTAACACTACAGTTACAATTAGCACCAAAGCGCTCGGCCAATATGCCCAATTAATTATCCAGGATGAAGGTTTTGGTATTAAGGCCGCTGATTTGCCGCATATCTTTGAGCGCTTTTACCGGACTGATCCATCACGAGCCAAAGACGCACCAGGTGGTCATGGGCTGGGTTTATCTATCGCTAAAAAAATTGTTGAGCTACATGGTGGCAGTATTGCCGTCAAAAGTACCTATGGCAAAGGTACTAGCTTTACCGTTTCCCTGCCCTTGTTAAAACATAGTTAAGCGTTTTCTCAGAGATAGTACATACACTGAGCGCTAGTTTAAACAATAAGGACCTGTATGAATTCTTTCACCCGAGGTATCCGCAACGCTTTCCGTAACGGTATTCGTACGGCCGGCATCGTGATTATTTTAAGCCTGAGCGTAGGCCTAGCTCTGGCCATGGTAATTGCCCGCCAAGCCGTCCAGCAAAAGATTACTTCCGTTCAAAGTTCCACCGGCAATACCATCACCCTGTCTCCAGCTGGCGTCCGTGGCTTTGAAGGCGGTGGTAATCCGCTGACTGAGGCTCAAGCGGATCAAGTTAAAAGCCTGGCACATGTAGTTAGTCTTACCGAAAGTCTTAACGACCGACTAACCAGCACTAACACTAACTTGCAATCATCAATTACCCCAGGCGCCCTCGGCCAGCGCTTTGCTGGCAACGGCGGAAACTTTGGTGGCGGCGGAGGCGGTGGTGGCGGTTTTGGTGGTGGTGGGAACGGAGCAGCTGGTGGTACCTTTACTTTACCCGTTACTGTTATTGGCACCACCGACCCAACCAATCTAGCGGCTACACAGGGTGGTGGTACCTTTAGCCTTAAAAGCGGCCAGGTTTTTGCCACCAGCAGTACGGATAATGTGGCACTTGTTGGCAGCAGTTTAGCGACTAAAAATAATTTGTCAGTGGGTTCGACCTTTACTGCCTATGGTAGTACCGTCAAAGTCGTTGGCATTTTTGATGCTGGTAACAGCTTCTCGAATGACTTACTAGTAATGCCCTTGTCTACTGTTCAAACATTATCTGGTCAGGCTGGTGATTTAACTACTGCCATCGCCACTGTTGACTCTATTGGTAACGTTAACAGTGTAACCTCAGCTATACAAAGCAAATTAGGCAGCGCGGTTGATGTTACTAATGCTGCTCAGCAAGCTAGCATGATTCTGGCGCCACTACAAAATATTAAAAGTATTTCACTCTACAGCTTAATTGGTGCGATTGTGGCCGGCGCCGTTATAATCCTGCTGACAATGGTAATGATCGTCCGTGAACGACGGCGAGAAATCGGCGTTTACAAGGCCATTGGTGCCTCCAACCTCAAAGTCATGTTCCAATTCATGGTCGAGGCCGTCACCTTTACCTTGCTGGGAGCCATTATTGGCACTGGCCTGGGTGTGATTGGCGGCAGCCCGATTACTAAAATACTCGTTAATAACAGTACTACCTCGGCTACGACGACTGGTGGTGGAGCGGCAGCAGGAGCTGCAGGTGGTTTTGGCGGCGCCAGAACAGGTGGTGGCGGTGGTTTTGGTGGCCGAGCTTTCCGGGCCGTCGGCCTTAGCAACAATAATCTCAAGAATATTCACGCCGCAGTTAGCTGGAGTATCTTACTGTACGGCTTACTGGCAGCAGTCGTGATTGCCATTGTCGGCAGTGCCGTATCATCGTTATTGATCGCTAAAGTCCGGCCAGCGGAAGTCATGAGGACCGAGTAAGATGAGGAGTAAGCAATGTTAAAAGTATCTGGAGTCAGTAAAACCTTCCAATCTGGTGGTGGCAAAGTTACAGCTGTTGATGACGTTAGCTTTAGCGTACCAGACGGCCAATTTGCTTCGATTATCGGCAAAAGTGGCAGCGGTAAAAGCACATTGCTATCACTTATGGGTGCTCTTGATAAGCCAACCACAGGCAAGATTGAGGTTGGCAACAGAGATATAACCAAGCTCGGAGACCACGCTTTGATTGCCTACCGCGGCAAAGAAATTGGTTTTGTATTTCAAGGGTATAACCTAGTACCCAATCTCACTGCCCTAGAAAACGTTATGCTGCCTATGGAGTTTACCCACACATCACGTGGTCAACGTAAAGAGCGAGCCAAAGCCTTACTGACGCAGGTTGGATTGCTAGACGATAAACAGCTACGCAAGCCTAGTCGCCTATCTGGCGGCGAACAGCAACGTGTAGCGATTGCCAGGGCTCTGGCTAATAAACCAGGACTTATTCTAGCCGATGAACCGACCGGTAACCTAGATAGTCAGACCGGCAGAATGATCTTTGATCTATTACACAGCTTAGCCAAATCAGAGAACACTACTATTATTGTAGTGACACACGATCTGTCTATTGCCGGCAAGACCGACGTCACCTTTAAGCTAGCGGATGGTAAAATCGTAAAGTAGCACCTGCTTGTGGGCTATCAATCTAGTCTAGACTGATGATAGACTGATAATGACATGGATATCGCGGTACAAACCAAAAAACTCGGCAAAAAATATGGTACCTTTGAAGCCTTATCGGCTCTCGATTTAGAGATTAGAAAGGGCGAAATCTTAGGCTATCTGGGCCCAAACGGAGCCGGCAAGACTACTACCATCCGTCTAATGCTGGGCCTTATCAAGCCAACATCGGGCAGTGTCGAGATATTTGGTATTGATGCTCAATTAAATAAAGTTGCGGCCCATAAGAGACTGGCTTATATTCCTGGCGAAGCTGCTTTTTGGCCGTCACTAACAGGCGCGGAAACTCTTCATTTACTTGGGAAAGTACATGGTCAGATTGATTTAAAGTATCAGGCTGAGCTTATTGCTCGTTTCCAATTTGATCCGGCTAAAAAGGTGCGTACTTATTCTAAGGGCAACCGTCAAAAAATTAACATTATAGCGGCATTATCCACCCGAGCAGATTTGCTGGTGATGGACGAACCGACCAGTGGCCTTGACCCGATTATGGAACAAGCCTTTAAACAAAGCGTACTAGAAGCCAAGGCCAACAATCAAACGGTATTCCTATCGTCACACGTTTTAGAGGAAGTTGAAGCTTTGTGTGATCGACTAGCCATATTAAGAGCTGGTAAACTGGTTGAGCTTGGTACCCTAGCCGAAATGCGTCATCTGTCTGCCGTTACTGTTCAAGCCACCTTTGACACTATGCCGCCTAAGGTCGACCAGATTGAAGGTGTCAGTCATGCTGAAGTAGTTGGGCACCAATTAACATGCCAGGTCCGTGGTCCGATTGAGCCATTACTACGCGAGTTGATCGCTGCCCATCCCAAAACATTGCTCAGCAGGGAACCATCGCTCGAGGAGTTATTTTTGTCACTCTATGGCAAAGACGATAGTCCCAAACAGAAGGCTGTGTGATGGGTCAAGCCGCTACTACCGCCAACACAACTATGAAGTACTTTAGATGGCCGCGGACAGTAATCGGTAGGTTTGTAGCCCGCCGGACAATAAGGGGTGCAGCCTTCTGGGCGATAGCACTGGGCGCGATTGTGGCCTCCAAAGCCATTGGTTACGCTTCACTCTACCCTACAGTGCAATCCCGAGTTAAGTTGGCGACAGCTTTTGGAAGTAATGTTGGCTTAAGTGCTCTTTTTGGTGCCCCGCACCAGTTACAAACAGTTGCCGGCTATGTTGTCTGGAATACGCTCGCAAGCACCATGATCGTTGGCTCTATCTGGGCCTTTTTGGTAGCTACTAAAACTTTTCGGGGTGAGGAAACTGCTGGACGCACTGAATTATTACTGGCCGGCCAAACAACCGCTAGACGAGCGGCGGTTAATACATTAGTTGGTCTTGGTGTCAGTCTATCGGTGCTATACATTGTCACAGCTGGCGTCTTTATTGGTGTTGGCAGAGACCATTCAGTGGATTTTGGCACTCAGGCTGCTCTGTTTTTTGCACTTACTGCGGTTAGTGGCGCGGTTTTATTCATGTCAATCGGCGCTCTGGCCTCTCAGCTCATGCCAACCCGTGGCCGAGCAGCTGGCTTGTCTGCTGGTTTGTTTGGATTGTTCTTTTTGATTCGTTCTGCTGCTTCTGTTACCAGTGCACACTGGCTGCTTAATCTTAGCCCCCTGGGCTGGATCGAGAAACTGCAACCACTCTACGCCAGCCAACCATTGTGGCTATTGCCAATTTTGGGGCTCACAGCAATACTATGCGTTGCGACTGTTTATCTGGCTGGAAGTCGTGATCTGGGAGCCAGCACCTTTGCCGACAGAGACAGCGCCAAGCCACGATTAGCACTATTAAACAGTCCTTTTGGAGCCGCTTTCAGACTGAATCGTAGCGCTTCTATAAGTTGGCTGGCAGGTATTAGCTTTGTGGCCGTCTTCTTTGGCTTGTTAACAAAAACTGCCAGTCAGGCCTTTAGCGGCCCGAATTTCCAGCATGACATCAATCGCATCGTACATTCGTCTCAAACACAGGCTGCTACGGCCTTTCTGGGCATTATATTCTTTCTGATTATGCCGCTATTGATGGCCTATGTAGCTAGTGCGGTTGGCCGAGTACGAGAGGATGAAGCTTCTGGTTACCTAGATAATTTCTTAGTAAATCCTGTCAGCCGCTTGCGTTGGTTGTGGGAGAGAATTGCACTGATTGTAATTGTTATTGTAGTGGCAAGCCTATGCGGCGGTATTGGTGCGTGGATAGGAGCCAGCAGTCAACAAGCTGGCGTGGCTTTTCATTCAATATTACTTGCCGGACTCAATGTTATCGCCCCAGCATTGATTACGCTAGGTATTGGTGTCTTTGCTTTTGGTATCATTCCCAGATTTACTACCATCATAGCCTACAGCGTCATTGCTTGGTCATTTTTGTTACAAATTATTAGCTCCGGACTCAATCTAAATCATTGGATACTAGACAGCTCGGTACTGAGTCATGTTACCCTTGCGCCGGCCGTCAACCCTGACTGGCGATCAGCCGCGGTCCTTGCCGGCCTTGGCCTAGTATTGTCTGTAATTGGCGGCCTACGATTTAATGGTCGTGATCTTCAGGCTGAATAAATAACTGCCAATCTGTCGCCCTTATGTTTTATTTGTGCTACCATAACACTGTTACTAACAAAATATAGATGGCTAAACAAAATATTGTTATTGTTGGCGGCGGCTTTGGCGGCATTCGAGCGGCCTTGTTATTAACTGATAGTCGTCACTTCAAAGTAACTCTTATTACTGACCATCCTGATTTCCGCTACTACCCTAGTTTATATCGCACAGCTACCGGCGGACGACGGCTGGCCTCAAGTATTGACCTCGAAGAAATCTTTGACAACAAATCAATAGAGATTGTGCAGGCATCGCTAACTACACTTGACCGGCAAGCTAAGGCTATCGGCTTAGACAACAAACAAATCATCAAGTATGATTCGCTTATTTTAGCTTTGGGTGTCAGAACCAACTACTTTCACATAGATGGCCTCCCCGAGTTTAGTTATGGGATTAAAACTGATGCTGATGCGCTCAAACTCAAGGCTCACTTGCACCAGCAACTTATTGAAGACCACAAGCTCGACCTCAACTACATCGTCATTGGCGGCGGCCCAACAGGTGTTGAGCTGGCTGGCGTCTTGCCAACCTACCTCAAAAAAGTAGCTAGAAGTCACGGTGTCAAACATCCACATGTCCATATTGATCTGGTTGAAGCCGCGCCACGCCTAGTGCCACGCTTACCAAAAGATATGAGCCAGGCAATTGCCCGTCATTTGCGGCGTTTAGGCGTAAAGCTATACCTGGGTACGACAGTTAAGGGTGAGACACATGACGACCTGATGCTAGAAGACAAAAAATTAGCCAGCCATACCGTCGTCTGGACAGCTGGTGTCGCCAATCAACCATTCTTTGCTGATAATGTCTTTCAGATGACCAAAACCGGCAAAGTCCGCGTTAATCAGTTTTTAGAAGCTGAGCCAAACATCTATGTGATTGGTGATAATGCCGATACGCCCTACAGTGGCATGGCCCAGACTGCCTTATATGATGGCGCCTTTGTCGCCAATAATCTAATGCGTAAGGCTGAAAATACCGACCCCAAACCATACACCGCTAAGCGACCAATTTATGTCATACCAGCTGGCCCCAAATGGTCGGCGGTATTATGGGGAAAGGTTCGGATTTATGGACGGCTTGGTTCAATGTTGCGTAGTTTAGCCGATTTGGTAGCGTATCATGACTATGAGCCTTGGCAATTGGCCACCAAACACTGGATAGCTAGCGAGGACAGCGAAGAATCCTGTCCAATTTGCGCCAGCGCTTCGTAGCTAAACCTTCTTATCTATGTTCGCGTCTTCCTCGTCAAATTCCCTTTGAATATCGTCATCGTAAACTTCCAAGGCAATCTCACTGTACGCAGCCTGGGCGTCACTTATTATTTCTAACTTTTGAATATGTGAGGCAATTTCACGACTATTAAAGGCTGTTGGATAATGCTGCATTTTTAGTTTATTGATAATGTAATCAGCCTTTTGAACGGTAGGCACCAGGTTATGACTAATCAGACTATCGCGTAGTCTTAAAAGACCAAAACCAGAGGTCATACTCGTAAAGTCTTCATTAACGTTATTTTTAACTAATTTAGTCGCTTGCGGACCTGCTAAATAAGCTGCACTAACTGCCAATTCGGTCCGAAGATTTTCGTTTTGACCATCAAAGTCATGTACATAGACACCAAACGTATTCTTCATATAGTAGGCATTCCCAAGTGCAGCCACGCTTTGCTCAGCAAAAATCCAGTCCACTGTAGTTCTTAATAATGACAAAGGATAGTCTTTGCCATGTTCGATTGTAATAGTAGGTCTTGGGGCAGTGGGAGGACAATGGAAGGCATAATTTGGTGCTTCATCTTCGTCGACATCCTCATCTTTCCGGGCAAATTCTATAACAGAGGCTGCCGCAGTTTGGTTTTGGTGCGCAATATCACCTAGAAATAAAGGATTTATGAGTTCACTTAGCTGGGTAATCCTTCTATGTACATCTCTTTCGTCCAAGACTAATAGGCGTGTTGCCTCTAGGCCACTATCTTCATCTAGGCTATTTATGGTTTGGACGGTAAGATGACTGGTCTCATCTCGGGTTCTTCGTACTACAATATGTAGGTCAGCAAGATGATCCCGCAGTATTGGTACAAAATCTGGATTCAAACCAAAGCGCACATATGTCTCAGTAGTACTACCCGCCATCAACCGGGAGTACTCCTGCCCATAATTAGGTTCCGTCACTTCAGCAGGTTTAATGCGAGGTGTTTCACCACTGTTGTCCATAATTACACTATTATATAATTTTTTGACTACTTATTCAATTTTTGCTGGTCTTGGCGCCAGTTGGCAATCTGGGCATGATTACCACTGAGTAGCACTTCTGGCACTTTGTAGCCCTGAAAATCTTCCGGACGGGTATACTGTGGGAATTCGATAATCTTATCATCAGCCTGGAACGATTCTATTTCGGCTGAGTTTTCGCCACCCAGCACACCCGGAATTAAACGAACAACACTGTCAACGATAATCATCGCCGGTAATTCGCCTCCAGTCACTACATAGTTACCGATACAAAATTGCTGGTCCACAAATTCTGTAATGCGCTCGTCATAACCTTCATAACGTGGGCAAACTATAATCAGCCCATTAGTCTTAGCTAATTTCTTAGCGTTTGATTGCTTATATTGCTGGCCCCGTGGTGTTGGTAAAATTACGATTGCTTCTGGATCAATCTGTTTGGCTGTCTCAATGGCGGCCACAACCGGCTCGGGTTTAAGTAGCATACCGTCACCGCCACCGTAGGGTGTATCATCCACCTGTTTGCGCGGCCCGAGCCCAAAGTCTCGCAAATTAATGTAACTAATCCCCACGATCTTTTTTTCTTGGGCTTTCCACAACATACTAGTATTCAACACGCCCGAAAACATATCTGGGAACAAAGTAATAATTTGAATTTTCATAGTTATACTATATAATAATTTTTTATGATTGAAAATAGCCAGCCGCACGGAGAAGATTACGAAGATTTTTTAGTATTGATTGGTGATTCCGTTCAAATGCTAGGCGATGTCTCTACTGACCCTTTAGATAAAAATGAACAGACTGAACTTGCTGCAGCATTTGACGAATTAGTATTGACCGGTGAACTAACAAGAGCCGAGGCTGATGTCCTCATACTTGATATGGAACTTTAAACAAAAATATCCGCCGGGGCGGATAGTTCTGTCACATAAAGCTCCCACCTGGCGGTGGCTCGCAATGAGCTTCTGACTTTTTGTTTGTTCTAACTCAGCAATTATATCTGTAAATTAAGTTCTATGCAAGGTCGCACTTTGTAGAAAAAACAGAAAAATCTAGTGATTTTACCAAAAGTCTCCTTGTTTTCTACAAGGTGCGACCTTGCATAGAAGTGTACTGATTCGATATACGTACTACGAAATACGCTATACGACCTAGACGTCGAGGTCGTCGTATTCTTTCAGTTCTTCCCGAGTTTTACTGATGACATCACTATGATTGCGTTCAGCTTCTTCACCGTCGTCATCTGTATCTTCTTCTTGAGGTTCAGGTTCGTTTGTTTCAGTAACTTCTTCCTCTGGCTCCACAGCTACCGCGTCAACAGGAGACAGCTCATCATTAGGCTCTGAGGGATCGCTTGCAGACTCTGAGTGATCATCGTAATTTGATTGATGGTTTTCACCATCTTGCCGGTCATCCTCACGTGGACGGCGTTCACGCGGTTCGCCGTTGTCTACAATCTTAAGGTTGTAGCGGGCATCGTTCTTGGTACCTAGAGCCCGTAACAATGTACGTAAACTCTGTGCAGTAGCGCCACGCTTGCCAATAACTCGGCCTAGATCCTCTGGATCGACGGTTAACTCTAATAACACACCCTTTTCATCAATACGACGTTCAATTTGGACGGCATCAGGATTACCAACCAATGATTTAACGATAAATTCTACAAATTGCTGGTCAATACTACTCATGTACGGTAACTCCCTTTATATGGTTAGTGGTAGATTTTATTATATCAGATTCAGCTGAAGTTAGGCCTCAGCCTCGGATTCTTCTTTTGGCTCAGTAGTTGCCTCTGTCTCTTCACTGTTCTCGGACTCAGACTCGTTAGCCTCTGGTTCGGCCGATTCTGCAGCATCAGCTTCAGCTGGTATTTCGGAAGTTTCAGGTGTTTCATCAGTCTTTACATCCGTTACTGCTGGCTCTTCGCTTGCAGGCGTATCCTCTACGGGTTCTGACGCTTCAGCGGTCGGTTCAGTAACGGCTTCAGGCTGTTTGGGTTCATCTGGGCGGTTACGGCGCAATTTATCTGGATTACGCAGTGTGCCAGCCTTTTTACTATCAGTTTTTACCCAATCTGGTAGCTTAATGCCTTCTTGTTTGAGTATCAGCGTGGCACGCTCAGAAGGCTGGGCGCCATTTTTGATAAATAGCTGGGCTTTTTCTTTATCGAGTAGGGCTTTTTTGGTGTGCGGGTCATAGCTGCCCAAGTGGGCTACAAACTTACCACTTTTAGGGCTTTGCCGGGAATCTTGGACTACAATACGAAATTGGGCATGTCCGCTGCGGCCAACACGTTTCATACGAATAACTAACATCTAAGACAATTTCTCCACATTAGGTTTACCTAAGATAATCTGTCGAATTTTACAGGAGTTCAACAGATAAGTCAACGGCCCCTATCAATAGCTACTTGTTCAAGGTTCTTAGTTTAGGTGGTAGGCGTTAAGGTAACCTGACTTAGGCCTGAAATTTCAACTATGTCACCGTTCTTCAAGTTGGTAGTAACACTCGGTACTCCAAACCCGTCACTTACGCCCAAGACTTCATTCACACTGTCCGCGCCGGATACAATAAAGTTACCGCTGCTACCTGCCGTAGTGGTGGCTGTGTATCTGCCAGCACCAATGTCTTGACCAACCGTAAAGGTCCCAGCGTACAAGCTCGTAACCGTCTGTGTGGTTACAAAAGGTGCCGTTACAGGAGTAAATACAACTTGGCTCAGGCCCGATATCTCGACTTGGTCGCCAGTCGAAATTTGAGCCCTTACTTTTGGCACACCAAAGCCATCACTGACACCCAGAACTTCGTTGTACGAATCCGTGCCAGACACAATAAAGTTTCCACTTTGACCGCTGGTAGTAGTAACATCATATAGTCCAACTGGTACGTCTTTGCCGCCCGTAAAAGTACCCGCCCCTAAGGTTGTTGCCGTGCCTTTTACTTGTCTTGAGGCGACTTTAGGTGTGGGAGTTGATTTTGTAGGAGCAGGTGTGGTAGTTGTCTTTGGGGCAGCTTGTTGTGTCTGGGGCGCAGGCTTAATGGCTGCTGTAGTACTAATTTTAGCCGTTTTATTACCGCCACCGGTAGCTACAGAGATGATAACAATCAGAATGATAAAGCCTAAAATAGCAGTCATTACTTTATGGTTTGCAAACCAGTTACCGGATGTATGTGGATCAGAAGCTGGTGCGTGGCTTTGTTCTTTCTCCGTCCAGACAATATGATTGACTGATTTGGTGGCTATCATAATAATGTCAATAATCCACAAGATGCCAAACAAGCCACCAGTAAAGAACTTCAAGATGCCCTTACCGGTCTTGCCTAAGTAAAATTGATCAATTCCCAGACCGCCTAAGAATATTGCTAGCAGAAGAGCTGTTAGCCAGTTTCGCTCCAATACACCGGTCTTGATAACCGGTGGAGTGGTATGATTATGGACT
>Ga0265338_10003466_pt1 | contig 22202 bp, 26 predicted proteins | sample 42126metaG_FD_193579 | JGI IMG/M metagenome (GOLD analysis project Ga0265338, IMG submission 193579) | Rhizosphere microbial communities from Carex aquatilis grown in University of Washington, Seatle, WA, United States - 4-21-26 metaG | ecosystem: Host-associated > Plants > Roots > Rhizosphere... | reverse complement strand
CAACTGGGTGCATCGCGATGAGCTCCTGTTCCAGACCGTCCACCAGTCGTCGGAGCTCTGGCTCAAGCACGCCTGGGTCGAGGTCGAGGAGGCGACGCGCCTCATCGAGGCACGGGACCTCGCTCCCGCGTTGCGCCTGCTCCGGCGCGCGAACCTCGCGCTGAAGTACGTCGAGGGCTTCCTCGAGCACCTGGAGCTCATGTCGCCGTGGGAGTACCAGGAGGTGCGTCGCGTGCTCGGCCACGGTTCCGGCTTCGACTCGCCGGGCTTCCGCGAGATCCGCCGTGTGTCGACGCCGCTGTACGGCGCGTTCGACGCGCTGCGACGCGAGCACGGCCTGACGCTGCTCGAGGTCTACACGCAAGGCCGCGAGCACGAGGACATCTACCAGCTTGCGGAGCTCCTGACCGAGTGGGACGAGCGCGTCGGCGTGTGGCGCTTCCGGCACTTCAAGGTGGTCGCGCGCATCATCGGTGAGGACGTCGTCGGTACACAGGGCACGCCGGTCGAGCTCCTCGCAGGCCTGATCAAGAACAAGATGTTCCCGGAGCTGTGGAACGTCCGGACCGACCTCACTGAGCTCGCAAAGGAGAGCGACCCGGATTGATCCCGCTCGACGAGATCCGCCGTGCGCGCGAGCGGATCGCAGACGCAGCCACACGGACGCCGCTCCTGCGGCTCGATGTCGACGCACCGTGCGAGATCTGGCTCAAGCTCGAGTCGCTGCAGCCGATCGGCTCGTTCAAGATCCGCGGTGCGGTGTCGGCGGTCCGTGCAGCCGCGTCGGCCGAGCTCGCCGGCGGAGTCGTCACGGCGAGCGCCGGCAATATGGCCCAGGGCGTCGCATGGGCTGCGCGCGAGGCGGGCGTTCGAGCGCGAATCGTCGCGCCCGAGACGGCGCCGCGCGCGAAGCTCGACGCGATCGAGCGTCTCGGCGGCGAGATCATCTCCGTCCCGCACGAGACCTGGTGGCAGACGATGGTCGACCGCCGGTACGAAGGCATCGACGGGTTGTTCGTCCACCCGGTCGAGGACGACGCGGTGATGGCGGGCAACGGCACGATCGGTCTCGAGCTCGTCGAGGATCTGCCGGCGTTCGACGCGGTCGTCACGCCGTGGGGCGGCGGAGGGCTGACGACCGGGATCGCGAGTGCGGTGAAGTCACTCCGCCCCGGCACGCGCGTGGTCACGGCCGAGCCGTCGACTGCAGCACCGCTCGCCGCGTCGCTGGCTGCTGGGGAGCCGACGGAGATCGACTACCAGGTTTCCTTCGTGGACGGCGCGGGCGGGCGCGCGCTGCTGCCGACGATGTGGGATCACGCGCGCGAGCTCGTCGATGCGGCCGTCGCGATCCCACTCGACGAGGTCGCGGCCGCGGTGCGCATCCTCGCCACGCGGGCGAGAGTCGTCGCCGAGGGCGCCGGCGCGCTGGCACTGGCCGCAGCACTCCGCGGCGACGCCGGCGAAGGCCGGGTCGTGTGCATCGTCAGCGGCGGCAACATCGACGCGTCAGTGCTCGCGCGAATTCTGTCGGGTGAAACGCCCTAGCTCTTCGTCGCGGAGCGGAACTTGTTCCGCGCAGCAATGAGAGGCTTCGCCGGCAGCGATCAGAAGGGGCCCACGGGGGAAACTGGTTTCCCCCGTGAAGCAAGCGAAGCGATGCGTTACTAGGCGAGCGAAGCGAGCTCTGCCGTAAAGCCGTCGACTTCTTCCACCGTGTTGTAGTGGATGAAGCCGACCCGTACCGCGTCCTTGGGGTACGGGAGCTTCTCGCGCAGGCCGAGCGAGTACCAGTTGTCGTGCGCCCACACGCCGTAACCCCGCTCGGCCATCGTCGTTGCGACCGTTGCGGCCTCGACGCCGTCGACGTTGATCAGGAAGGTCGGCACGCGGCCTTCCATCGTCTGTAGGCCGTACACGGTCACGTTCTCCGGAAGCGTCTCGAGGAAGTGCCGGCCGAGCTCCCGCTCGTAGGGCTTCAGCACGTCCATGCCGCCGAGCGAGTCGAGATACGCGATCGTCGCCGAGAAGCCGGCGAGCAGCTCGTACGGCGCCGTGCCCGTCTCGAACTTCCGGCCGACCGGGGTCGAGCCGGCGGGCCGCGCCTTGTACGGCCGCCACGACTCGAGCAGCTCGTGCCGCCCATACGCGAGCCCGAGGTGTGGCCCGCAGAACTTGTACGGCGAGCAGAGGAACACATCGCACCCGATCGCTTCTACGTCGACCGGCTCGTGCGCCGCGTAGTGCACCGCGTCGATCCACGAGAGCGCGCCGGCTTCGCGCGCAAGCTCCGCGACACGTTGTGCGTCGGTGATGGATCCGACCGCGTTCGACGCGTAGACGCACGCGACGACGCGCGTGCGGTCGTCGAGCTTCCGCTCGAGATCGTCGAAGTCGAGCCGAAGGTCGTCGGTGACGTCGATCCACTCGACCTCGAAGCCCCGGTCCGCGGCGACCTCGACCCACGGTGCGACGCCGCCGTCGTGATCGAGCCGGCTGACGAGAATGCGGTCGCCTTCCTTCCAGTCACGCGATGCCGTGCGGCTGAGCATGAAGTCGAGCGTCGTCATGTTCGTCCCGAAGATCACGTCGTCGGACGAGCAGCCGAGGAAGCGCCCGGCATCCGTCCGCGCCTTGGCGAGGATCGCCTCGACGCGCTTGCCTGTCTCGTAGGGGGCGCCTATGTTCGCGCTCGCCTCGCGCAGCGTGCGGGCCATCGCCTCTCCGACTTCGTCCGGCACCTGCGATCCGCCGGGAGCGTCCAGGAAGGCGAAGCCGCCCTGCAGGGACGAGAAACGGCTCCGTGCCGCCTGCACGTCGAGTACCGTCGCGCTCATGGAGCGAGCCTACCTGGGGAGCACCGGCACCCGCAGCTCGAGGATCATCCTCGGTTGCGGCAACTTCGGTGGCATCGGCTCGTCGCCCGCCTTCTTCGGCCGCGGCGAGAGCCGCGAGGACGCCTTCGCGATCATGGATGCCGCCTGGGAAGCCGGCGTCACGACGTTCGACACGGCGGACGCCTACGGCGGCGGCCGCAGCGAGTCGTGGATCGGCGACTGGCTCCGGACGAAGGGGCCGGACGTGCGCGACGAGATCGTCCTCTCGACGAAGACGTTCAATGCCATGGACGAGGGCGCCGATCACGGCCTTGCGCCGCTGCGCGTGAAGCGCCAGCTCGAGAGCAGCCTGCAGCGTCTCGGTGTCGACCACGTGCAGATGTACCTGACACACGCGCCGGACCCCGACGTGCCGATCGCAGAGACGCTCGGCGCGCTCGACGAGCTCGTGCGGGCGGGGAAGATCGGCGCCGCCGGCGCGAGCAACGTCGACGGCGCGCAGCTGCGCGAGGCGATCGCCGCCTCGAGCGGGACGCACTACGGCTGGGTGCAGAACTCGTATTCGCTGCTCGACCGCGAGGTGGAGGCTGACGTGCTGCCGATCTGCGCCGAGCAAGGGCTCGGTTTCACGCCGTTCAGCCCGTTGGCCGGAGGCTGGCTCACCGGCAAGTACGTGCGCGGTGCGGCGGCGCCCGAGGGATCGCGGATGACCATGCGACCCGAGCCGTACGCGCATTTCGTCGAGAGCGACGCCGTCTGGCGCGGCCTCGACGGGCTCGCCGCGCTCGCCGTCGAGCGCGGCACGAGCCAGGCAGCGCTGGCGCTCGCCTGGCTGCTCGGCGATTCGCGCGTGACGGCGGTCGTCGTCGGTCCGCGGCGGCCGGAGCACCTGGAGCCGGCGCTTGCAGCGCTCGAGCAGCCGGCGACGGCGGCGGAGCGCGACGAGCTCTCACACCTCTTCGAACGCTGAGGGTTAGCGACGCCGCCCCGCACCGAGGACTCGGATGGCGATCTCGCCGCCGAGCTGCAGACGATGGCGAAGGAAGCGGCAGAGACCGAGGAGCGCTGCACCACGCTCGCCGGCACGTTCGAGGGCAAGAAGACGGCGATTCTCGACGAAGCGCGCGAGGTGAAGAAGAAGGCGTCCGAGATGATGGACACCTATCTCGACCCCGACTCCGACGCGCTCGACGGCTTCGAGTTCCTCACGATGGCGGAGGCCGCCGAGGTCGGCCACTGGTCGGTGCTGAAGACGCTGAACGACCAGGCGAAGCACCCCGAGCTCGACGGTTTGATCGAGTGGGCGCTCCCGATTCAGGAGCGCCACTTCCAGACCGTCCTAGCGGGCTCGCAGAAGCTCGCAGCGGAGGAGGACCCGAACGAGACCGCGTAACGGCTCGCCACGGTTCGCAGATCGACAAGCAGCCCCGCGCACGCGGGTCTGCTCATTTCTCGGGAGCTCTTACTCGGCGGCGGTGGAGAGCCGGAACCGCTCGTGCAGGATCTGGACGGCCCGGTCGAGATCGGCGCCGTCCACGACGCAGGAGATGCGAATCGACGAGGTCGAGATGATCTCGATGTTGATGCCCGCGTCCGCGAGCGCTTCGAACATGTCGGCAGCGACGCCGGGGTTGCTCCGCATACCGGCGCCGATGAGCGACACCTTGCCGATGTCGGAGTCATACGTGTGACCTTGCGCGTCGACGAGCTTCGCGATCACGTCGAGCACCGGTTCGGCCACCGGCAGGTCGGACTGCGGCAGCGTGAACGAGATGTCGCTCCGGCCTGCCGCCGAGACGTTCTGCACGATCATGTCGATGTGGATGCCGGCGTCGGCGAGCGGGCGGAACACGCGCCCCGCGATCCCCGGCTTGTCGGGCACGCCGAGGATCGTCACTTTCGCCTCGCTGGAATCGCTTGCGATTCCCGAGATGATCGCTTGCTCGAGCACGTCTTCCTCCTTCACGATCCAGGTGCCGTCGGCCTCGCCGAACGACGAGCGAACATGGACGGCGACGCCGTGCGTTCGAGCGTACTCGACCGAACGGAGCGCCAGGACTTTCGCGCCTGAGGCTGCGAGCTCGAGCATCTCCTCGTAGGTCACCGCGTCGAGCTTGCGCGCGTCCGCCACGACCCGGGGGTCGGCTGTGAAGACGCCGTCCACGTCGGTGTAGATCTCGCAGACCCCGGCATCGAGCCCTGCAGCGACCGCGACGGCAGTCGTGTCCGAGCCGCCGCGGCCGAGCGTCGTGATGTCGCTCGTCCCTGAGACGCCCTGGAACCCGGCGATGATCACGATCTTCCCGGCGCTCAGGGCTTCGAGCACGCGCTGTGGCCGGAGCTCGACGATTCGCGCCTTCCCGTGACGCTCGTCGGTGACGATGCCCGCCTGCGAGCCCGTCAGCGAGACGGCGTCGTGGCCGAGCTCGATCACCGCCATCGCCAGCAGCGCGCTCGAGATGCGCTCGCCCGCCGTCAGCAGCATGTCCTGCTCGCGCGGATGCGGATGCGGCGAGATCTCGCCCGCGAGCTCCAGCAGCTGGTCGGTCATCGCGCCCATCGCCGAGACGACGACGCACACCTGGTAGCCGGCCTCGGCGGTGGCGACCACGCGCTTCGCGACGCGCTTGATGCGCTCGGGGTCGGCGACGGACGTGCCGCCGTACTTCTGGACGATGACGCTCACGCTCGTGAGGCTACCGTCACCCGGCGAAGCGGTTCGGCAGGCGTCCGCCGACGCCGGGTCTCAGCACGAACACTCCGCCCGCGTAAGGCTGGGCTTCGAGCGCCTCGGCGGTGAGCCCCATCCGCGCCGACGTGACGTACAGGTCGCCGAGATCCTCGCCGCCGAACGCACAGCTCGTCGGACGCGCGACGGGCAGCTCGACCACGCGGTCGAGCGTGCCGTCCGGCCGGTAGCGGTGCACCGCCCAGCCGTCCCAGAGCGCGACCCAGATGTGATCCTCGGCGTCGATCGTCAGGCCGTCGGGATAGCCTGCGCACCCTTCGGCGAGCTCGACGAGCGTGCGCCGGTCGGAGAGGGTGCCGTCCGTCGCGGCGAACGCGAACGTGTCGAGGCGGCGCGTCGGAGTGTCGGCGTAGATCATGCGCGTGCCGTCGCCGGTCCAGTCGAGGCCATTCGAGATGGACACCGGCTTCACCATCGGGACGAGCCCGCGCTCGTCGTAGCGGTAGAGCGTGCCGCGGCCGGGCGCTTCGTCGAGTCCCATCGTGCCGACCCAGAGCCGACCCTGAGGATCGCACGCGCCGTCGTTGAAGCGAATGGCCGTCACATCCGAAAGCTCGGCGACGAGCGTCCGGCGGAGCTCCGCGTCGAGCAGCACGAGCGATGTGCCGACAGCGGCGAGCAGGCCGCCGTCGCGCCGGAGCACGATCGCGCCGACGAGATCGTCGAGCCGGGCGATCTGCTCGACGGCTCCGCTCGCGGGATCGAGGTGCAGCACCGTGCCGCGCAGGATGTCGACCGCGTACAGAGCACTCGCACGCTCGTCCCAGACGGGCGACTCGCCGAGCTCCAGCTGCGCGTCGAACGCGAGGACGGGGTCGAGCGGGCTCACGCCGCGTACGCGCGCTGCTTCGCCTCGCGGCCGTCGAGGCGTGCGAGGTAGGCGACGAGTGTGGGGGAGTCCGGCATCGCTTCCAGGTGTCGCGCGCTGTGGAGCACGCCGCCCATCACCACGTCGGCGATCGTGAAGCGGTCGTCGACGAGATAGTCGTGCCCGTCGAGTGCGCCGGCGAGGGCGTCCGCGGCCTTCGCGAGTCGGGCTTCGGCCTTCGCGACAGCCTCGGGGTCGGGCGTGGTTTCATGGGTCTCGATGTACGCGCGCAGGACTGCGGGCTCGAGCTCGGTCATCGCGAAGAACGACCACTGGTAGACCTGACCGCGCGCGTGCGTCGCGATCGCGGGGATGAGCCCTGCCTCGGGATAGAGGTCGGCGATCTGGAGGCACAGGGCCGCCGACTCGAAGAGCGTCCCCGTGTCGCTCTCGAGCGCAGGCACGCGCATGAGCGGATGACGCGCCGCGTGCTCGTCGCTGCGTCCTTCAGCCTTCGTCAGCACGACGTACTCGTACGGCGCGCCGGCCTCTTCGAGCGCCCAGCGCACGCGCGGCGGCCGGCCGGCTCCCTCGCGCTGATAGAGACGGTGCACGGGCCTGAGCATACGGGCCGCCGGACCGAATAGGGCTAGGCGGCCAGCGCGGCGGCGATCGCCGCGATGTGCTCGGGCGTCGAGCCGCAACACCCGCCGACGATGCGCACACCCTTGTCGGCATACGCGCGGACATGCGACGCGAGCAGCTCCGGATCCGCGTCGTAGACGACCGTGTCGCCGACGATGCGGGGCACGCCGGCGTTCGGCTTGATCCAGAGCGGCACCCCGGGTGCCGCGGCGAGGAGCTCGTCGACGATCTTGTCGGTGTCGGCGAGCGAGCGGCCGCAGTTCGCGCCGAGCGCCGCGACGCCGAGCGGCTCCACCGCCGCGACGACGTCGGCCGGGCTGAGACCCATCATCGTGTGCGTCCCCTGGTCGAAGCTGAAGGACATGACGAGCGGCAGGTCGCTCACGCCCTGCACGCCTTCGATCGCCCAGAGCGCTTCCTCGAGTGCAAAGAACGTCTCGAGCACGAGCAGGTCGACGCCGCCGTCGGCGAGGGCGCGCGCCTGCTCGGCGAAGGCCTCGACGGCCACCTCGCGTGTCAGCAGGCCGTACGGCTCCGGCAGCCGGCCGGTCGGCCCCAGCGAGCCCGCGACGAGCCGGTCGTCGCCCGCCGCTTCGCGCGCGAGCTCGGCTGCGCGGACGTTGACCTCGCGCCCGCGCCCAGCCAGCGGCCCGTCGGCGAGTCGCGGCGCCGTCGCGCCGAACGTGCACGTGAGCACGAGATCGGAGCCCGCGTCGAGAAAGCGCCGGTGCAGGGCGCGCACGTTGTCGGGCGCGTCGAAGACCCACTCCTCGGGCGCGACTCCGGGCTCGATGCCCATGTTCTGGTAGTTCGTGCCGGTCGCACCGTCCGCGAGCAGGACGGGGCGCGAGCCGAGCAGGTCGACGAACGACGGCATCGCGGCAGGGTACGTGTCGCGTGCGCGAGATCGGCTCGCTACGGTGCCGCAATGACAACGAATCAGAAACCCCAGGTCGACGTGCCGGCGGATGCCCAGCCGCCGGCGGAGCTCGTGCTCGAGGACCTCACCGTCGGCGACGGCGAAGAGGCCGTTCCCGGTCGGCAGGTCGACGTCCACTACGTCGGCGTCGCGTGGTCGACCGGCGAGCAGTTCGACGCCTCATGGGATCGCGGCGGCACGTTCAGCTTCGGCCTCGGTGAGGGCCGGGTGATCAAGGGCTGGGACCAGGGCGTCGCCGGCATGAAGGTCGGCGGTCGCCGCCGGCTGACGATTCCACCGGAGCTCGGCTACGGCGAGCGCGGCGCCGGCGGGGCGATCGGCCCCGGTGAGACGCTCGTCTTCGTGGTCGATCTGCTCGGCGTTCGCTGAGGAGCGCCGCCCGCGGGCGGAGTTGCGGGTTTCCCACAACGGGTCGGCACGGTTCTCCGGATGTGACCGCGGGGGTGCGGTGGTGATCGGTGCCGGCAGCCGCATTCGCGGCTGATGACGTTGGGGGAAGGAGTGTCATGGCAACGATCGAGAAGAGCGCGCTCTTCTCCGCTCCGGGGCAGACAGACAGCCCCGTAGAGCTGAAGTCACGCTACGAGAACTTCATCGGCGGCCACTGGGTCGCCCCGGTGGAGGGCGAGTACTCCGCGAACGTGACGCCCGCGACGGGCGAGCCGTTCACCGAGGTTCCACGCTCGACACCGGAGGACGTCGACCTCGCGCTGGACGCCGCGCACGCCGCGAAGGACGCCTGGGGCGAAGCCTCGACGACGGAGCGCTCACGCGTTCTGAACAAGGTCGCCGACGCGATCGAGGAGAACCTCGAAATGCTCGCCGTCGCCGAGAGCTGGGAGAACGGCAAGCCGGTGCGCGAGACGCTCGCCGCGGACATCCCGCTCGCGGCCGACCACTTCCGCTATTTCGCCTCGGTGATCCGCGGCGAAGAGGGAGCGATCTCCGAGATCGACAAGAATACGGTCGCGTATCACTTCCGCGAGCCGCTCGGCGTCGTCGGTCAGATCATCCCGTTCAACTTCCCGATCCTCATGGCGGCCTGGAAGCTGGCCCCCGCGCTGGCGGCCGGCAACACCGTCGTGCTGAAGCCGGCGAGCCCGACGCCGTGGTCGATCCTCAAGCTGATGGAGCTGATCGAGGAGATTCTGCCCGAGGGCGTGATCAACGTCGTCAACGGCCCCGGAGCGGAGATCGGCAAGGCACTCGCAACGAGCAAGCGGATCGCCAAGATCGCCTTCACCGGCGAGACGGTGACCGGGCGGCTGATCATGCAGTACGCCGCGCAGAACATCATCCCGTCGACCACCGAGCTGGGCGGCAAGTCGCCGAACATCTTCTTCGCCGACGTGATGGCCGAGGACGACGACTTCCTCGACAAGGCGATCGAAGGTCTCGTGCTCTACGCCTTCAACAAGGGTGAAGTCTGCACCTGCCCGTCGCGGGCGTTGATCGAGGAGTCGATCTACGACGAGTTCATGGGCCGGGCGCTGAAGCGCATCGCCGCGATCCGTCAGGGCCACCCGCTCGACCGTGAGACGCAGATCGGGCCGCAGGTCTCGGCTGCACAGCTCGAGAAGATCGAGAGCTACGTCGAGATCGGCAAGCAGGAGGGAGCCGAGCTGCTGATCGGCGGCGAGCGGACCCACCTCGGCGGCGAGCTCGAGGGCGGCTACTACTTCGAGCCGACCGTCTTCAAGGGCACGAACGAGATGCGGATCTTCCAGGAGGAGATCTTCGGCCCGGTGCTCGCGGTGACGACGTTCCGCGACGAGGCCGAGGCGCTCCGGATCGCCAACGACACGCTCTACGGGCTCGGCGCCGGCGTCTGGACGCGCGACACGGGCAGGACGTTCCGCATGGGCCGCGGCATCAAGGCCGGGCGCGTGTGGACGAACTGCTACCACCTCTATCCGGCGCATGCGGCCTTCGGCGGCTACAAGGTCTCCGGTGTCGGGCGCGAGAACCACAAGATGATGCTCGACCACTACACGCAGACGAAGTGCATGCTCGTCTCCTACGACCCGAAGCCGCTCGGGTTCTTCTAGGAAGATGGACGCGGACTTGGTTAACAGGGTCGTCGCCACCCCCGCCGCAATTGCGGAGATCGGGCGCCTGCGAGCCGAGTACGGTCCGCTGATGGTGTTCCAGTCGGGGGGCTGCTGTGACGGCAGCTCCCCGATGTGCTTTCCCGAAGGCGAGCTTCTGCTCGGGCCGAACGACCTCAAGCTCGGCGAGGTCGACGGCTGCCCGTTCTACATCGATGCGGAGCAGTACGAGCGCTGGAACAGACCGAGCCTCGTGCTCGACATCGGGCCGGGCGCCGGGTCTGGGATGTCGCTGGAGGGCGCTCACGACCTCCACTTCGTCGTGCGTGCTCCTCCCGCCGCCGCAGCCTGCTGAGGCCGGCCCGGGCGGTTCTCCGAGTCAGCGACTGAGCGGCAGACCCGCTCGCACCCACGCACTCAGCCCGCCGCGCAGGTTGAGCACGTCGCGTCCGGCGCCGGTCAACGTGCGGGCCGCGGCGGCGCTGCGATGGCCGCTCTGGCAGACGGTGACGATCGTCGTGTCGCTCGGGAGCTGAGCCAGACGGCCGGACAGCTGGCCGAGCGGGATGTGGATCGCACCGCGAATGTGGCCCGCGTTCCACTCCGAATGCTCACGAACGTCGACGACGACGGCGCTTCGGGCTGCGAGCAGCTCGGCTGCGCCGTCGGCGTCGATCGCTTGTGTCCGTGTGAAGAGTCCCATCCGTCAGGCCTGCGTCGCGCGCTCGACGACCGCTGCGAGCCGACTCCGTATCTCGGCTGCGACGGGCGCGAGCTCGTCGTTGCCGACGATCGAGAGCATTCGCTCGGCGTCGATCGCGGACACCGTCGTCTCGCCGCCGCGCCGGTAGACGACGACATTGCACGGCAGCAGCGTCCCAAGGTCGGGCTCTGCCTCGAGCGCCCGGTGCGCGAGCGGTGGGTTGCAGGCGCCGAGGATCAGGTATGGCTCGCCGTCCACGCCGAGCTTCTCCTTCAGCGTTGCCTGGACGTCGATCTCGCACAGGATTCCGAATCCTTCCGCTTTCAGCTCGTCGCGGACGCGTGCTGCGGCTTCGTCGAATCCGAGCCCGGTCGTCGCGCTCAGTGTGTAGGTCGTTGTGAGCATTCGCATTCCTCCTCGAGGTAGCGGCGGCGCGCTTTGGCCGCCTTCAGTCGATGTGCCTCCGCCTCCGGCGGCTCGGCGATCTGGTCGTCGAGATAGCGGCGAATGGCCTCCTCGCCGATCGCGACCGTGCCGTTCTCGAGTACGAGCGCGGGGATCGTGTCGGAGCTTGTCTTCTGCCGCAGCGCCGTGCGCTGTTCCTTGTCGACCGGAACCTGACGGGTCACGTAGTCGACGCCGAGCTCGGTGAGTCGCTCCCGGATGCGTTGCGAGGCGGGACACCATTCGGTCTGCCAGAGCTCGAGCATCACGCGTGGCCGAAGCGAACGTCGGGAAGGATCCGGTCGAGCCAGCGCGGCAGCGCCCAGGCCCAGCGTCCGAAGATCCGCAGCAGTGTCGGGATCAGGATCAGCCGGACGAGCATGGCGTCGAGCAGGACCGCGATCCCGAGGATGACGCCCATCTCCTTGGGCGGCAGCGGCCCGGAGAGCGCGAAGGTGAAGAAGACGGCGACCATCACGGCGGCGGCGGCGAAGATCACGCGGCCGGAGTGGGCGAGCCCGCCGATCGACGCCTCGCGTGGATCGCCCGACCTGTCGTAGTGCTCCTTCGCGGAGGAGAGCAGGAACAGCGTGTAGTCCATCGAGATCGCGAAGATCATCGCGAAGAAGAAGACCGGCCCCCAGGCGTCGAGGAAGCCTTGCGACTCGAAGCCGAGGAAGCCCGCGCCGTGGCCGTTCTGGAAGACCAGGCGGGCAACGCCGAAGGCCGCGCCGGTGGCGAGCAGGTTGGTCACGACGCCGAGCGCGGCGATCAGCGGCGCGCGCAAGGCGAAAAGCAGGAGGAGAAAGCCGAGTACGAGGACGACGCCGATCACGAGCGGCGTCTTCGCCGCGAGCGCCTGCTCGAGGTCGTGGTTCTCGGCCGACGCGCCGCCGACGAGCGCTTGCGCGGGAAGCGTCGAGCGAAGCCGGTCGATCGTGTGGCCGACAGCCGTGCTCGAGGGGTCCGCGTTCGGGATCGCCTGGATCAGGGCGAGGCCGCTCCCACCTGCCTGGGGCGGCGAGACGCGGGCGATTCCCGGGTCGCGCTTTGCGAGGGCCGAAACCGCGGTGGCGTCACGCGCGGGTACGACGATCTGGAGCGCGCCCGGCGCACCGATGCCGAAGGCCTGCTGCACCTGCGTGTAGCCGACTCTCGAGCCGTCGTGCGTGGGGACGACCTTGATCGACGGCATCCCCGTCTTCAGCCCGAGAACCGGCAGCGCGAGCAGGACGAGGATCAGCGTGGCGGCCGGGCCGTACAGATGCGGGTGACGCCAGAGCCGTTCGCCCCAGCGTGCGAAACGGGCGGAGCGATGCTCGCCCGAGTGCACCCAGCGGAGCGGGAGCGCATCGACCTTCGGGCCAAGCTTGGCGAGCACCGCCGGCAACAGCGTCAACGTCGCAGCGAGGACGAAGACGACGCTGAGCATGATCCCGAGCGACATCGAGCGGAAGGCCGGGCTCGGCACCAGCATCACCGCCGACAGCGAGACGAGCACGGTGAGGCCGGAGAAGAGGACCGCCTTGCCGGCTGTGTCCATGGTCACCGCGACCGCGTTGCGCGCGCTGAGACGCGAGCCGAAGAAGGCGCCGCGGAACCGGTGCACGACGAAGAGCGCGTAGTCGATTCCGAGCGCGAGCGCGAACATGAGGGCGAAGTTCATCGCCCAGATCGAGATCTCGAAGCCGTGCGTGAGCACGGTCAGCAGGCCGGCGGAGGCAACGAGCCCGAGGATGGTCAGCAGCAGCGGCAGCCCCGCGGCGACGAGCGAGCCGAAGGCGAGCGCGAGGATTGCGAGCGTCACCGGCCAGCTGAAGAGCTCCGATTTCATCATTGCGTTGCGGTTCGCGGTGTTGAAGTCGCTCCACATCCCGGAGGCACCGGTCAGCGCGACGCTCACGTCGGTGCTGCCGGCGCTCTTCAGCGACGACTTCAGCGTGTCCGCAGCGGCGACCATCGCAGTCGGGTCGCCCTTGGCGCCTGCGATGACGAGGGCGGTATGGCCGTCGGCCGAGATGCTCGAGCCGGCGCGCGGCGGCTGCACGGATGCGATGTGCGTATTCGCGCGCAGCAGCTGCTCCACGTGGCCGACCGTCTGCCGGAATGCGGTGTCGCCGGCGGTGAGCCGTTGCGAGTGGACGACGACCATGAGCGCCGAGCTCGATAGGCCGGCGAAGTTCGCCTGGATCAGGCCGCGTGCCTGCACCGACTCGGAGCCGTTTGCCTGCCAACCCGCGCCGGAGAGCGCCGTCTCGACCTTGGGTGCGAACGCGCCGAGGGCGACGGCGACGACCACCCAGGCGAGGGCGACGACCCGGATGTGGTCGACGGTCCAGCGGCCGAGCCGGCCGAGCGGTCCGACCGCCTCCGGATGCTCGACGGGAGGCACGGCCGTAACCGGAGCTGGCGCGTCGACGGTCACCCGCGGCATCCCCGCTCGACACCCGGGACGTGCGAGCGGCGCATCAGCGACTCACGCCTTCGACGAGCTCGTTGAGCGCGAGCAGTTGCTGTTGCACCGAGCCGCAGACCTGGTCGCAGAGCGCGAAGACCCCGTCGTCCGCAATCTGGTAGTAGACGTGCGTTCCCACCTTGCGGCGGCCGAGGATGCCCACGTCGGCGAGAACGGCGAGGTGCTTGGAGATGTTCTGCTGGGAGGCGTCGAGCCCCTCCGCCAGCTCGTTGACGTTCGCCTCGCCTTCGCGCAGGCGGTCGAGCAGCTTGATCCGCATCGGCTCGCCGAGCACGCGGAAGCGGCGTGCGATCAGCTCGACGAGATCGTTCGGAAGCGGGTGTGGCAGTGCCATTGGGCTCTCCTCGCGGAATACAATGAATCGGTGTATAGTTGTATAGCAGTAGATACTGACAGCCGCAACACAAGGGAGGCTTGCAATGGCCACGAACATGAGCAATCTCGATCGCGGGCTGCGTACCGTGGTCGTCGCGCCGGCCGCGGTGATCGTCGGGGTGCTCGTCGGCGCCGGCTCGATCGGCGGGATCGTGTTGTTCGCGCTCGCCGCCGTGATGCTCGCCACGAGCACCGTCGGGTTCTGCCCGCTCTACACGCTGCTGCACATCAAGACGAGTGGCCGTACGCCGCTCCCACGCTGAGGAGGAACGAATATGGACGTGACAAGCACGACCTTCGAGAACGACGTCGTCGAGCGCTCCCGCGCGCTTCCGGTCGTGGTCGACTTCTGGGCCGCGTGGTGCGGGCCCTGCCGGACGCTCGGCCCCGTGCTCGAGCGCGAGGCCGAGACGCGGGCCGGCGAGTTCGAGCTCGTCAAGGTCGACGTCGACGCGAATCCCGAGCTCGCCGCTCGGTACCAGATTCAGGGCATTCCGGCGGTCAAGGCCTTCCGGGACGGCGAGGTCGTGCGCGAGTTCGTCGGCGCGCTCCCGCCGTCGGCAGTCGCCCAGTTCCTCGACGAGCTGACCGGCCCGTCGGCGGCCGAGCGCTTGCTCGCCGAGCTCGGCACGTCCGGAGAGCTGCCGGAGGTGGCGGCGGCGCTCGAGCAGGAGGATCACGAACGCGCCCTCGAGTTGCTGCTCGAGGCGATCGCCGCGGCGAGCGGGGAGCGGCGCGAGTGGCTCCTCGGCCTCACCGTCAGCCTGTTCGGCGAGCTCGGTCACGAGCATCCGCTGACCATGCGCTACCGGCGGCAGCTGGCCGCGAGCCTCTACTGATGTCGGCCACCACGCACACGGCAACGGTGCGGCCGAAGGAATTCCACTTTCCGCTTTCGGTCGAATGGCTCGGGGAGCGTCGTGTCGCCGCACGGGTGGAGGGCAAGGCGGCGATCGAGATCACACCGCCGCCCGTCTTCCGCGGCACCGATCCGGCGACCTGGAGCCCGGAGGACTTCTTCGTCGCCGCGGCTGCCTCGTGTCTGGCCGTCACCTTCACCGGGCTCGCCGCACGCGCGGGCCTTGCCTACACGAGCCTGAACGTGCATGCCGACGGCGTCGCCGGCATGCGCAGCGACGGACGCTTCGGCTTCACCAGGCTGCTGCTGCGACTCGAGCTCGAGACCGAGCCCGGCGACGAGACGCAGGCCCGAGCCCTTGCCGAGGAGGCAGAGAGAACATGCCTCGTCTCCGCTTCACTCGACCTCCCCGTCGAGACGGTGATCGAGTTCCGCCGACCATCGGCGCCGTGATCTCGTCGCCGATGGTCGAGCTCTACACCGCGCCCTTTTGCGTCGACTGCGACCGCGCGCGGGCGCTGCTCGAACGTGAGGGAATCGCCTTCGAAGAGATCGATTTGAGCAGTGACCTCGAGCGCTGCTGTGCGCTCGAGGCGCTCACAGGCGGCAGAAGCGCTCCGCAAGTGGTGTTCGACGGCGTCCCGGTCGGCGGCTTCGACGCGCTCGCCCGTCTCGCCCGCGACGATCGACTGCGCGAGTGGCCCAGAGCGCAATCGAGTGGCTCAGAGCAGAATGGAGCGTGGCAAATGAGTACCGACCGGTGAACCGACCAATGGTCCGCGAATCCCAGCCCACCGTCGCGCGTCAAGCAGCGGAGGCGGCGTTCGCGCGCATGCATCCGGGTTACGGCGACACCGCCGCAATCGACGAGCTGCGTCGGACCGACTTCGCGCGGCTCGACGCGCGCGGCCACGTCTACCTCGATTACACAGGCGCCGGCCTCTACGCCGACGCGCAGCTCGCGGAGCACCTCGATCTGCTGCAGCAGAGCGTCTTCGGCAACCCGCACTCGCTCAATCCGACCTCGGCGGCGATGACCGCGCTCGTCGAGCGGGCCCGCGACGCGGTGCTCGAGTTCTTTCGCGCCTCCCCCGACGAGTACGTCGCCATCTTCACGCCGAATGCGACGGGCGCGTTGCGACTCGTCGGTGAGGCCTATCCGTTCCGTCCGGGAGATCGCTTCCTGCTCACGTTCGACAACCACAATTCCGTCAACGGCATCCGCGAGTTCGCGCGCGCCCGAGGCGCCGAGACGACGTACGTCCCGAGCGAGGCGTCCGACCTGCGTGTGGACGAGACGCTGCTGCCGCGCTATCTGACCGAGGTCGGCGGCGAGCACCACAACCTGTTTGCGTACCCGGCGCAGTCCAACTTCTCCGGTGTCCAGCATCCGCTCGCCTGGATCGAGTACGCACACGCGCACGGCTGGGACGTGCTGCTCGACGCCGCTGCGTACGTCCCCACGAACCGCCTCGACCTGTCTCGCGCGCACCCGGACTTCGTCGTGCTCTCCTTCTACAAGATGTTCGGCTGGCCGACGGGCGTCGGCTGTCTCATCGCCCGCCGCGACGCGCTCGCCAAGCTCGAGCGGCCGTGGTTCTCCGGCGGGACGATCGTCGCGGCCTTCGTGCAGCGCGACTGGCACCAGTCGGCTCCGGGCCACGCCAACTTCGAGGACGGCACGGTCAACTTCCTCAGCTTGCCGGCAGTCGAGATCGGCCTTCGCTTGCTCGATCGGCTGGGCGTCGAGACCATCCATGCGCGCGTTCAGGCGCTCGGCTCCCGACTGCTCGAGACGCTCACGTCGCTTCGGCATCGCGACGGCTCACCGGGGGCCACGATCTACGGGCCGCGCGACTTCGATCGGCGCGGGGCGACGATCGCCTTCAATTTTCTCCACCCCGACGGGAGCGTCGTCGACGAACGCTACGTCGATCGCGTCGCGAGCTGCCACAAGATCTCGCTACGAACCGGGTGCTTCTGCAACCCCGGCGCCGGCGAGGTCGCATTCACGATCTCGCGTGAGACGCTCGTCGGCGGCGAGTTCGGCGACGGCATGACGCTCGACGACTACGTCGATGCGATCGGCCTCCCGTCCGGCGGCGCCGTTCGCGCATCACTGGGGCTCGCCTCCAACCTCGCCGACGTCGAACGCTTCGGCGCGTTCGCGCTCGAGTTCGTCGACCTCGCCGGGGTGCCGAACGATCTGCCGCCCCGCATCGGCTGCTGATACCGGCCGGTGGCGACCGGAGCCGCAGCTCTCGGTCGTCTGATTGTCTATGCGCAGTGAGTTGGTCGTTCCAGACGGCGGTCGTTCTCTGCCTGATCGGCTTTGGTGTCGGCGCGTTCGGGACGGTGATCGGCGCCGGCGGTGGCTTCATCCTGACGCCGATCCTGCTCCTGCTCTACCCGCACGAATCGGCGCAGACGCTGACCGCCATCAGTCTCACCGCGGTGTTCTTCAACGCAGCGAGCGGCTCGGCGGCCTACGCGCGCCAGCGGCGCATCGACTTCCGCAGCGGCACCGTGTTCGCGCTCGCGACTCTGCCGGGCGCCGTCGGCGGAGCGCTCGTCGTGGGCGCTGTCTCTCGTCACGTCTTCGACGCGATCATGGGTGCGGTGCTCGCGCTGCTCGCCGCCTGGCTGCTGCTGGGCGAGCGCCGCCCGTTCCGGATCGTGACGCGGCACGTTCAACAGCGCACGCTCGTCGATCGAGCGGGCGAGCGCTACGTGTACGAGGTCCCCGTCCGTCGCGGTGCGCTCTACAGCCTCGTCATCGGTTTCGTCTCGAGCTTCCTGGGGATCGGCGGCGGCGTAATCCACGTGCCGCTGCTCGTGCGCGCGCTCGGCTTCCCGACGCATATCGCGACCGCTACGTCGCATTTCGTGCTCGCGATCATGGCCGGTACAGGTGCGCTCACGCACGTGGCGCTCGGCAGCTTCCACCACGGTCACGGCGTCAGACGCGCGGCAGCGCTCTCGCTCGGCGTCGTCGGCGGCGCCCAACTCGGGGCGCACATCTCGCTCCGTCTACGTGGAGCCGTGATCGAGTGGCTGCTCGCCGCTGCACTACTCCTGCTCGCGGCACGGCTGCTGCTGGCGCTCTGACCGGCAGACCAGCTGCACGCGTTGCGACTGCTGCTGATCCTAGCGCCGGCGCGAATCCCGGTTCCCGAGCCTGACGGCGGTGTAGATCACCGCGCCGAGCACGAGAATCAACACGAGCATCATCGGGGCCATCCAGTACCAGTTCCAGCCGTTGTTCCAGTTCATCATCGGTGTGCCACCTCCGCGTCGAGCGTGCCGCGTCGCGCCGCTGTCCACGTCCGGGGAACCGCTGGTTCGTCTGCGGCTTTCCCGCGTGGGCCGCGGGCACGGGGCGTCGTCAGCCGGTCTGCTGCAACCGCGCCGCCGGCTCTTCCGGCTGCAGGTCGTCGGCGACCCGGCCGGGGATGAAACGGTCGTCGATGATGGCCAGCCCCCCGATCGCAACCAATGCGCCGACGAGCGCTGGGCCGAGCACGGCGAACGTGGGCGGGGCCAGCGCGAAGAAGTGTCGCGTCGAGGCGAAGGCCAGGATCACGAAATACGCCGCGAGGAGTGCGAGGCAGAGCGCCGAGATCGCCGTGCCGCGGACGCGGCCGGCCACTTCCAGCGCGAGGATCAAGTAGAGGCCGACGAGGACGAGCACGGTGACCGCCACCGTTCGGGCGGCAGCAAGCCTGAGGTCGAGCACGTTGAGCGCAAACAGGTAGCTCGACAGGACGCCGAGCCCCGCCGCCGTCCCGGCCGGCAGCGCGAAGCGGGCAAGCTCACGCAGAAAGCCGTGCGCGCTGTAGCGGCCGGAGCTGGGAGCAAGGGCGAGGAAGAAGCCGGGAATACCGATCGTGAGCGACGCGGCAAGCGTCAGCTGGCGGGGCAGCAGCGGGTACGCGGTCGGGGTCAGTCCGATCGAGAGGACGAGGAAGGCGGCGAAGGCGGACTTGGTCACGAAGAGCTTCGCCACGCGTTGGACGTTGCGAAGGATCTTGCGCCCTTCGGCGACCATGGCGGGCACGGCCGCGAACTCGCCGCGGACGAGCACGATGTCGGCGACGCTGCGAGCCATCTGCGTGCCGGTGCCCTGGGCGATCGCGAGCCGCGACGCCTTCAGCGCCGGGACGTCGTTGACGCCGTCGCCGACCATCGCCACGTAACGGCCGTCGTCACGCAGCGACTCGATCACGCGCCGTTTGTCCTGCGGCGAGATCCGGCCGAAGACGGCGTGCTCGAGGACGACGCGTCGTAGCTCGCCTACGTCGACGGGCAACTCCGACGCGTCGAACGCCGGGCCTTCGATACCCGCGTCGCGGGCGATCGAGGCGACGGTCTCGGGACGGTCACCGGAGAGCACCTTCAGCTCGACACCCTGGCTCCGGAACCACTCGACCGTCTCGCGCGCCTCCGGCCGCAGCTGTTCGGCGAGGAGCACGAGCCCCAGCGCTTCAGGGCGTTCGTCCTCGAGCCCGTGCGCGGTTCCGAAAGCGAGCACGCGCCGGCCCTCGCCCGCTGCGTGCGCAGCCTCTGCTCCAAGGCTCCCCAGCTCGAAGTGCTCGGGGGCGCCGAGCACGTACGCGACACCGCCGATCCGCTGTGCGCCGAAGCGCCGCCGGGACGAGAACGGGACCTGTTCCTCGACCGGCGCCGGCTCGGCGGGATAGGCGGTTGCGATCGCCTCGAGCGTCGCATTGCGTACCGACGCGGATGCGGCGTAGCGGCCGAGCTCGGTGTGCAGCGAATCGGGGCCGACGAGCCCGACGACGCGTAAGGCGGACTCGGTGAGGGTGCCCGTCTTGTCGAGGCAGACGACGTCGACGGCGGCGAGAGACTCGATCGCGTTGAGCTGCTGCACGAGCGCACCGCGCCGGGCCATCCGCAACGCCGCGACCGCAAAGGTAAGGCTGACTAGGAGCACGAGCCCTTCGGGAACGAGCGTGACCACCGCCGCGACCGACGTCGGCACCGCGGTGCGCAGCGGCGCGTGGCGGTGCCAGAGCGCATAGCCGAGCGCGACGCCGAGCGGGACCAGCACGGCGACGAGCACGAAGAGCAGGCGGTTCAGCGCCCGTTCAAGCGGCGAGCGCGGGTGGCGAAACGAGCGCGCCTCGCCGGCCAGTCGCGCCGCATAGCTCTGCTCGCCGACGGCGGTGACGAGGTACGCGCCGGCTCCTTCGACCGCAAACGAGCCGGAGCGCACGTCCTCTCCCTCCGACCGGTCGACGGCTTGCGACTCGCCGGTCAGGATCGACTCGTCGAGCCGCAGCGAGTCGGCCAGCTCGAGCGTCCCGTCCGCGACGACCTGGTCTCCCGGCCCGATCTGCACGAGGTCGCCGACGACCACCTGCTCGATCTGAACCTGCCGCGCTGTCCCGTCGCGAACGACGGTCGCGTGTGGCGCCACGAGAGCCGTCAGCCGGTCGAGCGCGCGTTTCGCCCGGATCTCCTGCACCGTCCCGATTCCGGCGTTCCCGACGAGGACACCGAGGAAGAGCGCGTCCTGCCACTGGCCGAACGCCAGGGTGAGGCCGCCGGCGACGGCGAGGATCAGGTTGAAGACCGTGAAGACGTTGGCGCGGACGATGCTCGCGTACGAGCGGCTCGTGCTCGCGCGCGGCGTCGGGCCTCGCTCGGCCAGGCGGCGTGACGCCTCCGCCTCCGAGATGCCTCGTCCGGCGTGCGTGCTCGAGGAATGCGCGGCCGTCACGTCACCGTCGAGGCTAGACCTTCTTCGCGCATCGCGGTGGCGGCGCGACGCTTCAGACGTGCTCGAACTCGTACCATGCGGCTCTGTCGTCGAACGATCGAGGAGGAGCGATGTCGGAGGACGTCCACGCACACATCGAGGAGCTCGTCGCCGAGGAGCACCGGCTCTGGGAGCTCGAGTCGAGTGGGGACTTCGGGGAAGAGGAGCACCGGCGGCTCGCCGACATCAAGCTCGAGCTCGACCGGTACTGGGATCTCCTGCGCCGGCGACGCGCGGCCGCGGCGGCCGGCGCACGTGTGGACAGCGTCCCCTTGCAGGGCGAGGAGATCGTCGAGAACTACCTGCAGTAGACCGCGCAGAGAAGGAGGGCGATCATGGCCGTTTGCAGCCACCTCGACGCGATTCGCGTCACCACGCTTCCGGAGCCGATCGCCGGCTGCGAGGAGTGCCTGAAGATCGGCAGCCGCTGGGTGCATCTCCGGATGTGCATGACCTGCGGCGAGATCGGCTGCTGCGATTCCTCGCCGAATCGACATGCAAGCCGCCATGCGGCGTCGGACGGTCATCCGATCGCGCGTTCGGCTGAGCCGGGCGAGGACTGGAGCTGGTGCTACGTCGACGAGGTGGCGTTCGTCGTCGCGCCCGGCGGGGCTCCGCCCGGCGGCGCGAAGCCGTAGTCAGCGGCCGGCGCCGGGCGCGAGTCGCATCAGCTCAGAGATCTCCGAGTGACAGGAACAGCTCGCGCGCCGCCGAGATCGCGAGCGCGAGATGCGTCACGAGCATGCGCTCGTTCGGTGCGTGGATGTTCCCCGACGGAACGTCGAATCCGCTCACGACGGCCGGGATGCCCAGGCGCTCGAGGAGCGGCATGATCGGCAGCGAGCCGCCACTGCGCAGCTGGAGCGGCCGCTTGCCCGTGGCGCGCTCGAACGCGCCGGCGGCAAGCTGGAGCACGCGGGAGTCGGTCGACGTCAGACCCGGGTCGCAGGACGCGACGAGTGTGAGGCTCAACTCTGCGGCCTCGGGCAGGCCCCGCGACAGCAGCTGCTCGATGATCGGGACCATCCTTTCGACGGTCTGCCCCGGCGCCAGTCGCATCGAGAGGTTCGCGCGGGCCGCCGACGCGACGATCGTCTTCTGCTGAACGGGTGACCCGCCCTCGATGCCGTTCACGTCGAGCGACGGCAGCGCCCACGTTCGGAGGTAGAACTCGGCGGCGGCCGTTGCATCCGCGGGCACGGCGCCCTGCGCGTCGAGCAGTGCGGCGCCTGCGGGCAGCGTGCTCCAGCCACGGATCTCCTCGTCACTCGGCGCGACGACGTCGGTCAGCAACTCCGCCGGCAGCCTGCCGTCGTGTTGCAGCAGGTTGTCCAGTGCGCCGACGAGGACGTGGAGCGCATTCAGCGCCGCGCCGCCGTACATACCCGAGTGAAGATCGCGCGTGCCGGTTCGCACCTCGACGTGGCAGTACACGGTCCCGCGCGTGCCGATCGTGAAGACGGGCGTAGCCTCATCGAGCATTGCGGTGTCGAAGATCACGCAGGCATCGGCGTCGGCGGCCTCGCGCTCGATGAA
>Ga0265338_10003465_pt1 | contig 22205 bp, 18 predicted proteins | sample 42126metaG_FD_193579 | JGI IMG/M metagenome (GOLD analysis project Ga0265338, IMG submission 193579) | Rhizosphere microbial communities from Carex aquatilis grown in University of Washington, Seatle, WA, United States - 4-21-26 metaG | ecosystem: Host-associated > Plants > Roots > Rhizosphere... | reverse complement strand
AATCTCATTGCCGAACCGGTTGATTCCGTGGATAGTTTAGCCCGCACATCGGAGCGTAGCTCAGCCTGGCTAGAGCGCGTGGTTTGGGTCCACGAAGTCGCAGGTTCGAATCCTGTCGCTCCGACCACTTTCCCAATCCGACCTTCTGCCGCCGATCATCCAGTCAGCGATACCCCCTGCATTTCAAAATCACGGTGATGTGATCAGCAAACGGACAAAGAGCGCCGGCTGATTTGACGGCAGCCTGGCTTCGAATGTCTGCGTCGTCGAGGTAATGGTTTCGATGGTTGTGGTCACCGGAGCCCAGTTCACCAAATCGGCAGAGGATTGCACCAAGTACGTGGCGCCGGTCACGGAGTTTGGGCGCGTGAAACGAAAGACCCTCGAACCATTCTCGAGCGTCAACTTCGGCAGGGAACCAGCATCAGCCGTTGTGGGTACCAGGCCGAGGGCGTATTCCGCAAAATTGACGATGCCATCGGCGTCAGGGTCGGCTGTGTCCGCGGCATCAGGGCCAGAAAGCCCGGCGGCCGTCGCCCATGAGCCAAACGATTGGGTCACGACGAGCGAGATGGGCTGGGAAAGGAAAGTGACCGGGGCACTTTTGGCCACGAGCGCTTTTGATGTCGTGTTGTAGGCATCGAGCGAGTTGGAGACCATGAGCCTGTAATGACCGGCTGCGCCGGGCTTGACCAAGGGAAGGCTAAGCGTGGCAGTGGTCGCGCCAGCAACGACCGTGCCGTCGGCCTGGGTGCCGTCGGTCAAGGGGATGCCTTCGCGATACCATTGAAAGGTTGGATTGGCCACCGGCGCCACGCCGCTCGTGCCCGTTGTGAGATCGGCAAATATGGCACCATTCCCAGCCCCGACGGTTTTGTCCTGCGGCGGCGATGTGAAAGCGAGCGCATTGTAGGTCGTGAACGTCGCGATATGGTTCGTGCCTGAAAGTTGCGCATCAAAAACGTTGTAAAGCCGGAGCAGGCTGGAGCTGCCACTGCCGTTGTTGAGCGAGACATTGTTCAACCGCACGCCGGAGATGAACGCATTGGTCGGGCTGGCCAGGGGCAGACCCCAGATGATGCTGCCGCCGGTGGCCCCCACCACGGTGAGGCCGTCAATGGTGATGTTCTTCCAGAAGGAGAGCGTCGAACTGGCCAGCGCGTCGGGCGGGGTCGCGTTGTAGGCTGTCGGCGAGATCGTGCCGGTCGTGGCGGTGTTGCCTGGATTGCCAATCTCGCGGTAATAGGAATAGAACACGATGGGATAGGCGACGTTGGTCATCCGGACATCCAGGTAGTAAACATTCTGCACCAGCCCGCCTTGCGTAGCATCAGCCTTGAGACGAAAACCATTGTCGGTTCCGGTCATCGAACAATGCGCCACAAGCATGTCGTCCAGGCCGTCGTTGGTCTGGCCGCCGACGGAGATGCCGTGCCCGGTGCCGATGGTGCAATTCACAATGACGATGTTGTGACAGAAGACGCCCCCGGGTTTGACGGCGACATCGTCGTCCCCGACCGCGATGGTGCAGTTCTGGATCAGGATATTGCTTCCGGCGGGGTCGATGGCGTCAGTATTTGCGGGGCTCACACCGGATGCTGTGATGGTGACATGATCAATGGTGACGTTCACGCATGAACTCGGAACAAGGTGGAACATCGGGGAGTTGTGCAGGGTTATGTCATGCACATAGAGTGTCGTGCAATTGCTCAGTTTGATGAGGTAAGGGCGGTGAGGCAGCGTCGGGATGGTGCGGAAGGCATCCCACCAGGCCTGGCCGTTGCCATCAATCGTGCCGGGGCCGCCGATTTCGATGTCATGCGCGCCATTGGCGGTGAGCCAGTCGTCGTAGCGGCCATCGCCACCCAGGGGAAAGAGGCCGTAAGGCAGCGGCTGGAGGGTCGCACCCAAATCAACCTGAAGTTTGACATTGCTGAGCAGGGTGAGCCGGCCACAGACAAAAGGCTGCGTCGCGGCAGGTACTCTGACCACGCCGCCCCCGGCAGCATTGGCGGCGTTAATCGCGGCCTGGACGGCAGCGGCATTATCAATCGGCGTGCCGTTGCTGTTTGTGCCAGGCACCGCGCCGTAGGCGGTGATGTCGAAGACCGTGGCCGGGATGGACGGCTTGATGGTAACGATCGCCAGCAAACTGGTGGTGGATCCAGTGACATCCGTGACCGCAACCTTGTAGGCTCCCACGCTGGTGACGGTTGGGTTGGTGACGGTATAAGCGGCGGCGGTAGCCCCGGGTATGGGCGCACCATTGAACAGCCATTGATAGGTCACCGTCCCGATACCAGTGGCAGTAACCCGGAACGGCGCGGGGGAACCGGCGGTGGTGGAAAGGCTATCCGGCTGCGTCACGATGACCGGCGCGGCCAGCAGGGAAGCGGAGGCAAAAACCATGGCGCACGCTGAAGCCAAGCCGCGAAGGGGCAGCCAGGCAAGCGAGAGCGCTTTAACCGGATATCTAGCCCTGCTCATGGCTGCGCCTGAGTTAATATCATCTTGATGGCATAAAGTAAAGTTCCGATCCAGGCGTCCCGACTCCAATAGCTCTTTCAACTGGCAGACGTTTCACCGCCAAAACGAGGCGGACGGCAGCGGCAAAAGCAGACGACAGTGTGTGTTCATGCCTCATCCCGAACGCTGGTGATAATTTTATCGCGTGAGCAAAAGATAACAGCCTCGTCCCGGTGCGTCCGATCGCATTGAATTATTATTTTCTTCAGAAACCCCTTGTAAATCCATGGGTTTGGACAATTCCTCCCGGGAAGTTTTCCAGCTGGCATTGCCGCTGCTAAAGCCGCGCCTGTGCCAATCACAACCATGCACAAACGGATATCCTGTTCCACCCGCGTGTGGCGGGCGGAAGCTGAGTTGCGCCGGGAAACCGGGCGCTCGGGTTGGCTCAGATCGGCGCAGCTCAAAACTACCATGAAAAAAATATGAAGAAAATCGAAGCGATCATCAAACCGTTTAAACTCGAAGAAGTCAAAGACGCCCTCAGCGAAATCGGCATCGAGGGCATGACCGTGAGCGAAGTCAAGGGGTTTGGCCGCCAGAAGGGCCACACCGAAATCTATCGCGGCAGCGAATACACCGTGGATTTCCTGCCCAAAATCAAGGTCGAACTCGTCGTGGGTGACAGTCAGATCGACGCCGCCGTCGGCGCCATCGTCAAGTCGGCCAAGACCGGCAAGATTGGCGACGGCAAGGTGTTCGTCTCCAGCGTTGAAACCGCCGTTCGCATCCGCACCGAGGAGAAAGGCGATGCGGCCATTTAATCACCTAAACCAACTTGAACCTTACCAATAAACAAATGAAACGATATCTTTTGACCCTGGCTTTGATTGCAACCACCGCGTTCAGCGTTTTGTCGCTGCACGCGGACGATACAAATGCACCGGCGGCGCCCGCTGCGGCTGCCGCCCCCGCAGCGCCCCCGCTGCCCGCGGCCTCGCTGGATCAACGCATCTCGGCCCTTGAAGCCTACATCAACAACGGGGACCCGACCGCGCCGTTGAAGGACACCAACGGCACCCAAGTGGCTGCCAATACCGCCACCGTGGGCGTTCCCGGCCCCGGCCATAATGCGTGGCTGATGACCAGTTCGGCACTCGTGCTGTTCATGACCCTGCCCGGCCTGGCCCTGTTCTACGGCGGTCTCGTTCGCCGCAAAAACGTCCTCTCCGTGCTCGCGCAATGCTTCCTGATCACCGGCCTGGTGACCATCCTCTGGGTGTTCGTCGGCTATGGCATGATCTTTGGCGGCTCGGGTGGAGACAATATTGCCAAGGAAGACGTCATCAAGGGCGTCGTCGGCAGCCCGACGATTGACTGGATGCTGAAGAACGTCACTTCCGCCCCGAACACCAACTATGCCTATTGGGTCTCGGAAAACGTCTTTGCGATGTTCCAATTGATGTTCGCCATCATCACCCCGGCGCTGATCATCGGCTCCATCGCCGAACGCATGAAGTTCAAGGCCATCCTGATATTCATGACGCTGTGGATGCTGATCGTTTATTTCACCCAGGGCCACATGGTCTGGGGCATTAATGGCTGCATGAACGGCGTGTGGAACGCCAAGGCATCCATCAAGGCCATTGACTTCGCCGGCGGCACGGTCGTGCATATGACCTCCGGCTGGTCGGCCCTGATCCTCTGCCTGATCCTCGGCAAGCGCATCGGGTTCGGCAAGGAGAACTTTGCGCCGCACAGCATGGTGCTTTGCTATATCGGCACCGGCATGCTGTGGGTCGGCTGGTACGGTTTCAACGCCGGCAGCGCCGTGGCCGCCGACGTCGTGGCGGCCAACGCCTTCACGACCACAACAATTGCCACCGCCGTGGCGTCCTTCGTCTGGCCCATGCTGGAATGGATGGTGCGCGGCAGGCCGAGTGTGCTCGGCTTCTGTTCCGGCGCGGTGGCCGGCCTGGTGGTGATCACCCCCGCCTGCGGCTTCATCACTCCGCAAGGCGCCATCTGGATCGGCATCGCGGCCGGTGTGATTCCGTGGTTCTTCTGCTTCAAGGTCAAGGGCTGGCTCGGTTATGACGATGCCTTGGATACGTTCGGCGTACATGCCATCGGCGGCACCACCGGAGCCATCATGACCGGCATGCTCGCGCGCAATGCGGCCAACGGCAACCTCGCCACCAACCTCAAGGCGTACGTCACCGACACCTGTTTCCAACCGCTCGTCTGGGAACAGGTCAAGGCGGTCGGGGTGACGCTGGTTTTGAGCATTGTTGGCACCATTCTCATCGCCTACATCACCAAGGCGCTGGTCGGCCTGCGTCCGACCGAGGAAGTTGAAGTCTCCGGCCTGGACGTCAATGAACACGGTGAAGAGGGCTATCACGGAGCCTGAACCGCATAGATAATCTCACGCTGCGCCGGAGCTGACGAAAGTCGCCTCCGGCGCAGTTTTTTTGTCGAGATTCCGCCCAAACCTGAACAAAACAGCGTCTGGACGCAGGCCACAATCGATGCTGTCACCCATGCTCAAGGTGGCATTCGGTCCGTGGCCGAGTTGGTCGAGGCATAGCCTGCGACGTCACAGCAAACGCCGGCCCGACATATGGTGGCCGCTTTAGCCTTGAGCCGGACCGGGTTTGGTGATTAGGTTGGCGCATCAAACCCTTCTTTTCATGAAGAAAATCCTGATCGCAGGCATGCTGGCCGCAGGTTTGATAGTCTTGGGCCAGGTGCGTTTTACCCCCCAACCAATTGTCATTCCCCAGAAGCCGGCGACCACAAACAAGGTCGATTTTGCGCCGGAACTGGAAGCCGTCACCGCCAGTTTGAAACAACAATTTGATTCGGGCAAGACTTCGGAAACGGAATGGCTCAGGGCACTCGGGGATGTCAACCATCTTATCTCAAAGTATGCGCTGGACGGCAAGCGCGAGCAGGTCGCCAGGCTTTATCTGCTCGATGCGCATATTTACGCCGATGGGCTGACCAACAAAAACAAAGCCCGGGCCATCTGGAACCAGGTCGTGCGCGATTTTCCGGGCACCACTGCCGCACAGGGAGCCAGCCTCTCGCTCGCCAAATTGAACGCCGAAATCGCCGCTGAACCTGATCCAAAAGTGCCCGAAGGCCTCAAGATCGGCCAAAAATTCCCCGGCTTCAGCGAAACCGACTTCGCCGGCAGACCATTGACGCTTTCGGCCTGCCGGGGCAAGGTGACCTTGATTGATTTCTGGGCGACCTGGTGCGGTCCTTGCCGGGAGGAAATGCCGAATGTGATTGCCGCCTACCAGAAATATCATGCCCAGGGATTCGAAATCATCGGGGTCAGTCTGGACCAGGACCGGGCGGCGCTGGCACAGTATGTCTCGACGCAGGGTCTGGCGTGGCCGCAATACTTTGACGGGCAAGGTTGGAACAACAAGTTGGCGAAAAAGTACGGCGTGAAGAGCATCCCGACGAATTACCTGCTGGACCGCCACGGCATCATCATCGACACAGGCCTGCGCGGCGGGGATCTTCTCAGTACCGTGGCAACCGCGGTGAGAAATTGAACACGTTTGATGTTCAGGCGTAAGCTAGATGCTACCGAAAGCTGCGGTTGACATCCACCGCCCGCACTTGAAAGGTGTAACCCCCTCCCCGGAGGCAGGCCCTTCACCGATCTTTCCCGACAATTTGTTCGGTTTTGGCTTCCGGCGGGGCTTTACTAATGAACAGAAGATGACGGACAGCCAAAGATTGCTGGCGGAATACGCAAAGAACGGCTCGGAACCAGCCTTTCGGGAACTGGTTGAGCGCTACCTCAACTTTGTCTATTCGACGGCGCTGCGCCTGGTCGCCGGGGATGCCCATCTGGCTAAGGACGTGGCCCAAACGGTTTTTATCAGTCTGGCGAGGAAAGGCCGCACCCTTTCAGCCGGGGTCATGTTGGGCGGATGGCTGCATCAGCACATCTATCACGTGGCCACCAAGGCCATGCGCACCGAGCGTCGCCGTCAATCCCGTGAATGCGAGGCCATGCAAATGAACATGCTGCACGACGACTCCGGGGCCGACCTGCGACAGGTTGCGGCGATGCTGGATGAAGCCATCACCCGGCTCGGAAGCAAGGACCGCACCGCGATTTTGCTTCGCTTTTTCGAGCAGCGCGATTTCCGCGCCGTGGGTGAGGCATTGGGAAGCAATGAAGATGCCGCGCGGATGCGCGTGAGCCGGGCATTGGAGAAGTTGCATTCCCTGCTGAAACAGCGCGGCGTCACCTTGTCCCTGGCGGCGTTGGGAGCCGGGTTGACCGCCGCAGCCGTCACAGCGGCGCCCGCCGGACTGGCGGCCACTATTTCCAGCGTTGCCCTGGCCGGCGCGGCGGCAGGAACCGGAACCACCCTCACCTTCTTGAAATTTATGGCTACAACCAAACTCAAACTTGGCCTCAGCGCACTGGTCATTGCCGGCGCGACCACCACTTTGGTGGTTCAACATCAGGCTCAAACCAGGCTGCGCGAGGAGAATCAGTCCCTGCGGCAGCAAGTCAGCCAACTGGCTGCAGAAAGTCAGCGGCTGGCAAAGCACTCCCCCTCTCCGCACCTGCCGGCGCCGCCCATGCACGTCACCGTTTCAACGAACGCCCCGGCGGAAGACATGCAATCCACCAATCTGTATGCCCGGTTCAAAGACAGCGCCCCGAAGCTGACGGCCGAACAGGTCGAGGCTTACCTCAAAGCCAATGGCCGCAAAGCCTCAAGCCTCCTCGCCGCCTATCGCACCAGCGGCGACCCGGCGCTGCTGAAGGAAGCGATGGAGAAATACCCCAACGACCCGCAAGTGGCGTTCGAGGCGGTTTTGGCCAGGGACTCATCTCCGGAACAACAGCGTCAATGGCTGGATTCATTCGAGAAGTCTGCCCCAGACAATGCGCTCGCAGATTATCTTTCGGCGTTCAATCACTTCAACACCGGCCAGATCGATCAGGGTATTCAAGAGCTCACGGCCGCAGCCGGCAAAAGGATCAATGACTACACACTAAACCGCGCTCAGGACGACGAAGAAGTGTATCTATCGGCAGGTTATTCGGCGGCGGCAGCCGAAAGAATATCTGACGCCTGGCTAATGGTGTCGCAGCTTCCTCAAGTGAAACAATTGGGCGTGGACCTGGTTGATCTGGCGAAGGCTTACAGTCAATCCGGGGACCCGGTTTCCGCGCAAGCCGTCCTGCAAATGGCCATGAACCTGGGCCAGCGCTATGCGGATCCATCCACCGACCCGATGTTGATCAACCAGCTCGTCGGCACGGCCATCGAAAAGATTGCCCTCAGCGCGATGGATCCCAACAGTCCTTACGGCAGCAGCGGCCAGACCGTTCAGGATCAACTCAGCCAAATCACCCGGAACCGGGCCGCCATCGCCGAATTGGTCCAACAAGCCACACCATTGCTGCCCACGATCTCGGATCAGGACATACTCAACTATGAGAATCGGCGGCGGGCCTTCGGCGAAGTGGCTGCATTGCAGTGGCTGGTAAACAAGTATGGGCAGAAATGATTGGCTGAACGCATCCGTCCGGCGGCGCGAGACGGAGAGACTCCAATCGCTGCAGCCGGTGCGGTCCACCTTCCCTGCTCTGGTGCAGCGTTGAGCGTGTGGCTCAACCGGCCGAGCCAACAGGCTCGACACTCCACCTGAACTCCAGCCATGCGGCGGATGGGTTCCTGTCCTGTCGTCAAAATTGTTCCTTCACAGGGCGGTCCGCCGCCGTTAGGCTGCGAAGAACATGAAATTTGGCTTCGCTTTCCGGATCGGCCTGCTGGCTCTCACGCTAGGGACCTTTCCGGCCCGGGCCGATGTCACCCCCAATCCGTTGTTCGCCAACGACGCCGTGTTGCAGCAAGGCATGAAGGTGCCGGTCTGGGGCACCGCTGACCCGGGTGAGCGCGTCACGGTGGAATTTGCCGGACAGAGTGTTTCCACCACGGCGGACTCCGCCGGCAAATGGCTGGTCCACCTGGCGCCGATGAAGGCCGATGGCAAACCGCAGATGCTGACAATTTCCGGCGAGAACAAAATTGTGCTGACGAACATCCTGGTTGGCGAAGTCTGGATTTGCAGCGGGCAATCGAACATGGAGCGACAGCTCGGGCTGCGCGGCGGACAGAAGCCCATCACGGATTGGGAAAAGGAAGTCGCGGACGCAAAACATCCTGAGATCCGGCAATTCTATGTGCCGCAAACGAAGGCGTTGGCGCCCGCCCCGATGGTGCATGGCAGCTGGTCGGTTTGCTCGCCGGAAACGGTCAGGGACTTCACCGCCGTCGGGTATTTCTTCGGGCGCGATCTTTGCCTCCATCGCCATGTGCCCATCGGGTTGATTCACACTTCCTGGGGCGGCACACCGGCGGACGCCTGGACCAGCGAAGCGGCCTTAAGCCGGCTGCCGGATTTTGCCAATGCCCTGGCGGAGCTGAAACGTCTGGTCGCCGACCCGGCCGCAGCCAGGCGTGAAACCCAGGCCCGGCAGGAAGCCTGGTATGCCCGGGTTGATCCCGGCACGAAGGCCAGTCCCGCCTGGAACGCCGCCGGACTGGACACGGGCTCATGGAAGCCGATGAAGCTGCCGGCCAATTGGGAGGCTGCCGGCTATCCCAATTTCGACGGCGTGTTCTGGTTCCGGCGGACATTTGATCTGCCCGCGAACTGGGATGGTTCCGACGTGGAACTGCATCTCGGCGCGGTGGACGATAACGACACGACCTGGGTGAACGGCCTGGCGGTGGGCGCGACCATTGGCTGGAATCTGCCGCGCATTTATCGCCTGCCCGGCAGCGTGCTGCAACACACCAACAATGTCATCGCCGTGCGCGTGCTCGACACCGGCGCGGGCGGCGGCCTTTGGGGTGGTGAGGATCCGATGCGCCTGGTCGTCGACGGCGGCGGACAGACCAACCCCATCCCGCTCACGGGCGAATGGCTGTGCCGGCAAAGCGTTTCGCTGACCGACGTGGGCTGGCCGCCAATGGATTACAGCCAAAGTCCCAATGCGCCCACGGTGCTTTACAATGGCATGATCGCGCCGCTCCTGCCTTATGCCATGCGCGGGGTCATCTGGTATCAAGGCGAATCCAACGTGGGCCGTGAACGGCAATACCGTGCGCTGTTTCCCGCGATGATTGCCGACTGGCGCCAGGCCTGGGGCGAAGGCAACTTCCCATTCCTGTTCGTGCAGATCGCGCCTTACAGCGGCATGACCCCGGAAATCCGCGAGGCGCAACTGCTGACCTGGCAGCACACAACCAATACGGCGATGGCCGTGACGATTGATTGCGGCGACGCGGAGGATATTCACCCGGCGCACAAACAGCCGGTGGGCGCGCGGCTGGCTCTGGCGGCGCAGGCCCTGGCCTACGGCGAACCGATTGAGTATTCCGGACCGGTGTTCGAATCCATGGAAATCAAGAACTCCACGGCCACGGTGCGCTTCATCCATGTCGGCGGCGGGCTGGTCGCCAAGGGCGGCCCGCTCCAGGGCTTTACGGTGGCTGGTGAAGACAAGGTTTTTCATCCCGCCCAGGCTGAAATTCACGGCAAGACCATCAGGGTCCATTCCGCGGCAGTGCCCCGGCCGGTGGCCATCCGGTACGGCTGGGCCAACGTGCCGGAAGGAAACCTCTATAATCGCGCCGGCCTGCCCGCGTCGCCTTTCCGAAACGACGTGGATTAGAGCGGTTTCAAAAATACTATAGCCGGAGCGCGGCGTTCACGCCGCTTCGATGTCGCCGGACCAATCCATGTTGAAGCCGACTGAAGCCCGTGCTCCACTCGCGGTGTGGGTATCGAAATGGCTACAGTTCTAATGAAACCGCTCCAGCCGCCGGGCAAGCGGCCGGACGCTTGGCCCGGGTTGTGCTGATTCATTACCCATTGAGGCATCATGAATAGAGAAAACACAGGCCAGGATGATGATTTTGTGGATTTGCGCTCCGACGCCAAATCCTTTCCCTTGCTGCGGGGCGGTCCGGTCATTGCCATCAAGGCTGAAACCGGAAATATCGCCTCCCTGGCCCGCATGCAAATCCAGATCGACATCGTCCGCGACATTTCCACGCGGCTCGAGGCGGCGGACATCGGCTACATGCTCACCGGCTCCATGGCGCTGAACGGCTATGACCTGCCCTGCGTGCCCCATAACCTTGACTTCGTCATTGCCCTGTACCCCAGGGACGCCGAAGTCATGGTCCGCCTGTTCAGTCCCGACTACGATCTTTCCCGCGAAGCGGTGGACAGCGCCATTGCCCAGCAATCCTTCTTCAACCTCTTCCACCGGAAGAACCGCGTCAAAGTGAACTGCATCATCTGCCAGCAGGGCAAATATCGCCTCACCGAATTCAGCCGCCGGCAGCGCGCCAAATTTGAAAACTTCAAGACCTGGATCGTGAGCAAGGAAGACCTCATCATCTCGAAACTTCATTGGGCCCGGAAATCACGTTCCCCACGGCACCTGCGCGACGTGAGCAACCTCGCCGCCACCGGTTGCGACACCATTTACGTCGAACGCTGGGCCCGGGCGCTCGGAATATTCAAGCTGTGGGAGGAATGTCTGCAGAACTGACGGCCTCAAAAACCATAGGCAGCCTCGGTAATGATACAATAGGTTCGATAGGGACGGCTGTTGGTCAGCCCAAGCAACCCGTTAAACACATCAATTTCTTATAGGAACCGAGGTGACGAGGCTCTAATTTCCCCGGGAACCGCCTGAAGGCGGAACTCCGAACTGTTGAACTGTTGAACTGTTGAACTGATAAAGCCATAGAGATGGCGTGGAATGATGTCCGCGAGTACGGGAGGAGGAATTCGGGTTAAAATCTATGCGTTCTCTGCGTTCTCTGCGGTTAAATCCCGCAGTGCGGGATTTGTGTCCATCCGTGGTCAAATGGATTCGCGCCTCACCTTTGAATGCAATGACTGCGCCCACCGGAACGTGGTTTTACCGATTGACTCGCCAGCGGAGCGGAATAGCCTTGCCGGGAATGGATTGGGACGGTCGAGTCCCCGCCTGAATCGCGGCAATTTTGAGACGATTTTGAACCAGTTTATTCCTGCCGGCCACAGAAGTGCCAGGTACGCAGCATGGGGCATCGTGCTGCTGGTGCTGGTTCATCTGTGCTGGTTGCAATGGCGGCCGGGATCGGACGTGCGCCGGATTTTCACCGCGGCAGCGGAATCCGCAGCCGCCCGCCCGGCAACGTTGCCGGAGGAATCCTTCGACCGGATTGCCCGGCAGGCAGGCGATGCCAACGTGGTGTTGAAACTTGCCGGGTACGCCCGGACAAATCCGGCCGTGGAAAATTCCCTCGGTTACTTTTATTACCGCACCGCTTATGCCTTGTATCCCCGACGGGTGTACGTCGCCCCGGCAGACCAGGTCATTAATGACGGCGGAGATATCCTGCGGGCCGGGTTCAATCCCAGCCGCCAATGGCTGGAGGAACATGACGTCCGCTCGGCGCTGACGTTTGGCAACGACCACGCCGGCGGGGAGACGCCGCATCTGGAAATTCTGCCGCGAGATGATGGCTGGGCCGGGACACCAACCAACCAACCGGGAGTCAACCAATGACACTCCTGGCCGGTGGCTTGTATTTGCTGCTGATTTTCCTGGCGGGTTACGCCCTGCTCTCGGCCATCCAGCCTTCCCGCCAGATGACCCTCGTTCAATTGACTGGGCTGGGTTCCGCGATCGGCGCCGGAACGATGGGCGTGCTGCTGTTCTGGGCATCGCTGATCGGGTTCATGCCTTCGCGCCGTCTGCTCGCCATCATCGGCGCCTTCGCTTTGGCTGGTTTGCTGTTCCTGAGAAAAGGAAACCAGCTGGTGCGGTTGAAGTTGCGGCCGGCCGACTGGGAGAAAGGCGATGGATGGATGATCGTGCCGTTGGTCGTGACCCTCGCTGCGCTGGCGATGATGGCGGTGGGCGCACTCTCAACGCCCGTGTCGGATTGGGACGCGTTCGCCATTTGGGGATTCAAGGCGAAGGTGCTGGCCCATGACGCCCTGCGCCCCGCCCCGGCTTATTTCCACGATCTCACCTTCAGCTACAGCCATCTGGATTATCCGCTGATGGTGCCGTTTCTGACGGCCGGCGCGTATGCCGCCATGGGAACGATTGATGACCAGACCGGGAAGCTGGTGTCGGTGTTTCTGGCGGCGCTGATCGTGCCGATGGCATACTTGGGACTGCGATGGAAATTGCGCCGGCTACCGGCGGCGTGCCTGAGCACAATACCCGCCCTGCTGCCGGTCCTGTTCCGGCACGCGGGCGCCGGATGTGCCGACCTGCCGCTGGCGATGTTCCATGCCGGCAGCATTTTTTATGTGGCCCGATGGATTGACCGGCAACAACGGGAGGATCTTGTCCTGGCCATCCTGTTCAGCGGATTCGCCGCGTTCACAAAGAATGAAGGGCTGATCCTGGCGCTGGCGAATGGCGCGGTGATGCTGGGGTTCGGGCTTGGACACAATCGGCAACGCCAATGGGTTGGAGCCGTGGCGTTTTTTGCGGGTCTGCTGGCAATGGATGCAGCCTGGTTGCTCTGGAGCCACAGCCTTCCCCGCACCCATGAGGATTACGGGTCGAAATTGCTGTCAATCCAGGTGGTGACCCACCTGCCACGATTGAAACAAATCATTCCGGCGATGGTGGTGCAAACCACGGACCTCCAGACCTGGGGCCTGTTGTGGATCATGACCGGGGCAATGGCGCTGTTGGGCTGGCAGGCGTTTGCCCGGCGATACGTGCTGGCCCTGTGGTTGTTGCTGGGTTTGCAACTGGCCAGCTACGCCCTGGCGTACAGCGTCACCCCGTGGAACCTCACCGTGCTGATGCCCGTGACCCTGGATCGATTGTTATCGCACGCCATTCCGGCCCTCATCTTTCTGGCCGGATGGCACTGGGCCGAGCTGGGAACCAGTCAGTATCACCATAAGCCCGGCAACTGCATGGGTTGATCCGGTCACGAGTGTACAATCCGCGATGCCTGCCGGTGCGATGCAACTGAGGCGTCAGTCCTTGCTGGCAAGCTGACCGATGTTTGCGAGCAGGTCAGCCCGGTCCTCTGCCAGAAGATAGGGGGAGGTTTCGACGTAGTTTCGCACGGCGTTGATATCGGATCCCGCCCAGGTTTCCAGCACCGTCACCAGCGTCCGGGAACATAGCTGCGGATCGGTGATGGACTCCGCCCAGGTAATCGCCACTGCGGGCTGATCGAGGGTGCGGGACTCGGTCGCAATTTCCGCCACGCTGCTGTCGAGTTCCGGGGACGGGCCGAACTGGGTCAGCCACGTTGCCGCGTCCGCCACGTCACCTTCGCTCCAGATGTGCAGGGCCTCCGTGAGCGCGTACATCCGTTCATTTTCCTCCGGCAGGGTGAGCGCATAATCGGCCACGCCCTGGGGGTCAGTGCGGGACCAGCCCGAAATGGCCGCCGCCAGCGCCGTTCGTTGCGCATCCGGGTCGGACAACTGGCGGGCATAAGCGACCGCCTCGTCCGGGTGTTGTTCGGCCCAGCGGCCAAAGGCCGCATTCAACCAATTCAACCGCGAATCCACCGGGCCATTGGCGGCAAAATCAGCAGCCTGACCGTACTCGCCCACGCGGCCCAAAGCCGCAACCAGATAAGAACCGTAATCCGGCGCATGGGCCGGGTCGTCCCGGGAAAGCTTCTCCGCGAGACGCTCAGCGTCCGCCGGATTCCTCGCCGCCCCGACAAACACGGCCGACATCGCCTGCCCTCCGTCGATCATCGTCTGCGACAACGCCCACGTGCTGGCCGCCTCGGGATTCCCCGAAGCCCATCCTCTCAGCGCCGCCTGGAAAAGGTCCGCCCGGAGATAGGCATCTGCAGTCGCCTTGTCGGCAAAGGCAATGGCCCGCTCCGGGTCCGTTTCCGCCAGCCGCTCCAGCAGCGCCACTAGTTGCCGGGTGCGCTCCGGCGAATCGGGGGACAACATCAGCTCGCGCCAGCGGCGGTCCCAGTCGTCAGTAGCCGGACCGGGGAATGACAAGTTGAAATGCCCTGAACCGGCGCCAACGAAAGCATCAGGAATACTGTCCGCAGAACGGGACGTTTCAGTGAATCGGGTGCTTTCCAGGTTTGCTGCCGTTGGCTTTGAGATCCGGCCAAGGTAAACCCCCGCCGCCACTGCCAGCAGGCAGGCGGCCGACAAACCAAACATGACTTTTCGTTGCGAGAGCATCTCCAACAGGTGTTTTACATGGTCGCCCGACTTCTCCCCCGGCCGCTTAACGCGGCCGGGGGATTTGTCGGATGATTTCCACATGATTCCAGCACCGGACGGTCAGTGGTTGCCGGCGCTCGCCGTCACCGTTGACTTGACGCTGCTGCCGGCGGTCAAGGTGTAGCTGTAAGGCGGCGTGAAGACGGTGGAATTTGGCGCCCACGTAGGAATCGTGGTATTCACAAACACGTTGCCGGTGTTCCAGTGAATCAGGCCCTGCACCGTCTTGCTGTAATTCTTCCAGGGAAGCGTTACGCCGTCGAAGTAGCTGTTCTCGACCAGAATCTGGCTTGCTTCACCCACGCCCACGCAATAGTTGTTGCCGGCACAACCATAATAGTTGTTGTATACGTGAACCCGGCCGAAACGCACCCGGGGCATTCTTTCCACACAGCCGGCGTCATACCAGTTGTGGTGGAACGTGCAATGGAGCTTGCCCGCATCGCCGGTCTGTGAGTCGCTGGCGCCAACCAGGTTCACAAAGTCATGACCGACGATCGTGGGATAGCGAAACCGGCACCAGGAGACGGTGACATTGTCCGATTTCTCGGTGATGTCCAGGGAGCCGTCTTTGCAATCCGAGAAGGTGCAATGCGTGATGAAAATGTTCGCGGCGTTGTTCTTGATGGAAATGCCGTCGTGGTCGCCCACGCCGCTCGGGTTCGTGAAGTTCAGGTTTTGAACGATGACGTTGACCGTGGGCGTACCGGACGTACTGCCGCTGCCGAGGAAAAGGTCCCCGTTGATCGTTGCGCTGGCATTGGCGCCCTGAATCGTCTTGTTGGAGGTGACGTGCAGGTTGTCGGGCAGCGTAATCGTGCCCGAGACGGTGATGATGTACGTCCCGCTCGCCGTCGCATACTGGGTCAATTGCGCGAGGGTGGTGACGGTGACGGCGGTTCCGCCTGAGCCGCCGGTGGCACTCCCACCATACCCGTCGGCGGCCCGGGCCGAAGCGGCGACGATGGCAAGCAGCGTGATGGCCAGTGATACTCCCAGTTTATTGGTTTTATATGACATAACTGTCTCCTGTAGGTTATACCGCATTGTTTGTTTGATTGCTTTTGTTGCTTACCCGGTCGCGAATGATCGGGCAAATGGACCGGCGCGGAACACGCATCGCCATCTAACATCACCGGCATGCAAACCGCGGCATGCCTTCAAAAAGCGGTTTCAAAAGAACCATCGGGCGGCGCAAAACGAAAAAACACTGGCAAGGACACCACGGCTGAAAACCCTGTCAGCTGCCTATTCACAGTGGAACGCTTATACTTATACCTTAGTGTAGTTCACTTTATCTACACGAAATTCTGCAAATACATTTGAAATTAAGGCATCGAGTCGGATGTGGTTCGGTCGGGTTCCGGTCCGGAGATTTTGCACTCGCTCCAATCGGGAGGACGCCAGCGGTTGCCTTGCTAATCATCGCGCCGACGGCGCATCTCTGTCAGTCCATGTGCAGCCGTGATCCAAATTCCCGATAACCGCACACGCAAGTTTATGAGCCGGACCGCCTGGAGCAACGCGGACTGTGAATCCCTCACCGGCGATGCATCCCCGCCGGAAATATTTCGGCCTGCGCAGAGGTCCGCAAACCCTGATCCTTATGGCTGCCTCGCAAGGCCTGAAAAACGTGGCGTCTTTCATCCGGATCAATCAACAGCTGCGGCATCTTGGTTTCAGCATGCCGGTCATCCTCGCCCGGGTTGAGAAAAAGGGCCCTCTGCCGTTGGAGGGGTTCGGAAGTGACACAGTCAGTTTTTTAGACACAAATAACCGGTAATCCCTGCCCTCCTTCCCATTTGCAAGGCATTCTTGAGTTGGTACGGAAACCGCTAGGAATCGCCTGTGTACGGAATTAAGGATTCCAAACTGTTGCTCCGATGGTCGGCGTCGAGGCTGGTTTTCTGTTTATCCGTTCTCTTTCCAGTGCTGGCCGCGATTCCGGTATGGGGGCAGAATTCGGTGATCACTTTGGCGATGGTCAGTTACGATCAATCACCTGTCTGGACAGACGCAATGGCCCGCAACGACTCGGCGGCCCATCAACTTGATTACGCTCCCGCCCCCCGCCTCCAATACCGGATTGCCGAGTTGAAGCTTGATCATCAGGATCCCATCAGTCTTTCAACCAATTCCCTTCTCGAAAACCGGAACGATTCCAGTCCGCGCGACTGGCTCCAGTTTGTTAACAAAAAAACGAATGCAACCGGATGGATGGGCGGTGGGGTGCATATTGAAGCCGGATACGGTCAATTCTGCAAGTTTGAATCCAGCGGCGGGAAGACCACCGTGGAATGGGAGCAACCCAGTTGCGCCTACATCAAAGCCGGTTTTAGCTTTTGAACCCCCGAAACGACTCCTTCCGAGGTGATCCAACCGTTTCCGCAGAGATCGACTGGACTTTGTTTTTTATCGCCCCGGCAGCCCATCCGTGTTAATCCGTGTGCATCCGTGGTCCAAATTCCCGATAACAACGCACGCGAATTTCTGAACCAAACCGCCTGGAGCAACGCGGGCTGTGAATCCCTCACCGGCGATGCCTCCCCGCGGAAATATTTCCGTCTGCGCCGGCACCAACAAAACGTCATCCTGATGGATGCCTCGCTGGCCGGGGAAAGCGTGGCGCCGTTCATCCAAATCAATCAGCACCTCCACCAGCTCGGATTCAGCGTCCCGACCATCCTGGCCCGGGATGACAAAAATGGTTTCCTGCTGCTGGAAGACTTCGGCAACGACACCTTTTCGAGGCTGCTGGACAGCAAAGGCGACGCGGAGAAACTTTATACCCTGGCCACCGATGTCCTGCTCGCCCTGCATCGACATCCTCAGGCCGTTCCAACCGGCTTGCGAGCGTATCATCCGGAAAAAATGCTGGCCGACCTCGAGTTGTTCCTGGAATGGTGCACCCCCACAATCTCCGATGCCGGCAAGACGGAATTCCGGACGGTCTGGCGCGAAGTCCTGCCCGTCGCCCACCATGTCCCCGCCTCACTCCTGCTGCGGGATTATCATGTCGCCAATTTGATGCTGCTCCCCGACCGCGACGGCGTCCGACAGGCCGGGTTGCTGGATTTTCAGGATGCGTATCAAGGCCCGATCACCTACGACCTGATGTCGCTGCTCGAAGATGCCCGGCGGGATGTCCCGGACGATCTCCGGGAAAAGCTGGCGGCGCGTTACCTGGCCAGGTCCCCTGCCCTCGACCGGAAGGCTTTTGAAACCTCCCTGGCCATCCTGGCGGCGTTGCGACACACCCGGGTGCTGGCCATTTTCGAACGGTTGAGCCGGCACGAGAAAAAGCACGATTACAAGCAACTGCATTCACCGCGCGTGAAACGCCTGCTGCAAAGGGCTTTGCGCCATCCCGGACTGGCCGGCGTGAAACAATGGATGGAAAGATATGCGACCTTGGAGGAAACCATTTGTCTTTGACTGCGGTAGGGACATCGCGCTGCGATGTCTCCGACCGCGAAATAGCGAGCGGAACCATTGCGTCGCTGAACGCGACGCGGACGTCGCAGCGCGCCGTCCCAACCCGGCTGATTTTTAATGCGCGGCAAACTCAAAAAAGCCATGGTCCTCGCCGCCGGTTACGGCACGCGACTGAAACCGTTGACCGATCGGATGCCCAAGCCGCTCGTCACGGTCGCCGGCAAGCCGATGATTGAATACGCCCTCGACAAGCTGCGGACCTACGGCATCGAAGAAATCATCATCAACGTCTCGCACCTCAAGGACCAGTTGACCGCCTATGTTTCCAGAGGTCGCGGCGTGGCCATTAAAATCTCGGAGGAGACCGAACCGCTGGAAACCGGCGGTGGACTGAAAAAGGCGCTGCCACTTCTGGGCCCCGACCCGTTCTTCACGATCAACAGCGACATCATCTGGCTGGACGAACAGGAAAGCGCATTGGACCGCCTGACCCGATATTGGGATGACGCTAAAATGGATGTCCTGCTCCTCGCGCAATCCAAAGCCCGGGCCATCGGGCATGACAAGGGCGAAGATCATCTGTTCATCAAACCCGGCAACACCATCGGCTGGAACGAGCAGGAAGCGCCCTACATCATTGCCGGCGTTGGCATCCTGCATCCCCGCATTTTATTGAACGCGCCCGACGGGAAATTCACCGTAAAAATCCTCTGGCACCAGGCGCTGGCGCAAAACCGCCTCTTCTGCCTGCCCCATCACGGCCAATGGTTCCAGACCGGTTCTGCCGCGGACATTGAACAGGCTGAAAAGCATCTTAAAGGGTAAGGGGTAAAGATGGCACCCGTCCGCGGCGTTGAGCGGTGTATTGACACCACGGTTCACTGGCCATCCCACGACAAGGTAATGTTCCACCGGGCGGAGTTTTTAACCGGCAGGATGCCATGGGTGTACGAATTGAAAGACAAAGGCGCGCTCCAAAATTGGAAATCGTGGCCTTTGACGCCATCGGGGGCGGATTTCCAATGATCCGCCATCCAGATAAAAACCGGCCCTTCAGCCGTTGGAATTGTTGCCACCCAGGTCTCCTGCACCGGGAGGATGGGAGCATTATTTTGATAGCTGGCGTTGCCGGTCACAGAATAGGCAAACTCTCCTTTCGGACCGTTTACATTGACGGTTGATTGCGTCACAAGGGTCGGAGCGCCATTTTCTAGGTGACGATTAAAACTTGAGCATCTTTTAAAGGGACCCAAGGGCAAAATGGAAATAAAGACCGACACCTCGCTGCCCTCGGGACAAAAAGCGCAGCGTGGGCCACAGAGGGCATAATACAAGTTCCCCCGCCGGAAGAGCAACGGCGCTTCGGCCCCGATGGCAAAGACACTGCTGGTTTCTCCGGTGACACCCAAATAATCCGGGGTCAGACGCTCCACGCGAACGGTGTATCCCTGGTCGATGGCCGTGCAGATGTAATAGCCGGCGCCGTCGTCATCCACGAAGAGGCTGCCGTCACCGGCGTGAGAACAGGAAAGCTGCACGTTCGAATTCACAATGGTAAATGGACCTGCCGGTGTGTCGCTGACAGCCACCCCGGTCTGGCCCTCCCATTGTTCAGGATACCAGTTATACCAGAGCACATACTTGTGGGTTTTCGGATTGAAGATCACGTAAGGACGGTAATAAACCCCGGCCGGTTGTTCCTTGAACAGGTCGCCAGCTAGGGTCCATTGCTCCAGGTCCGGGGAAGTGTAAACCCGGTAACGGTTGGCGTGGCCGTAACCGTCATTCGTCCCGTAAGCCGTTCCATACAGGTAAAAGCGCTTGCCGAACAATTGCAGGCAGCCATCGTGCGCGTCAATAATCTGTCCACTCACATCCCGCCGGGGTGCAGTATTGTCGATGGTCACGGTTTGGAGCCCCTTCCGCCGCATTTCCGGCTGGTGGAACGACGCATGGCCGCCGTTGCACGAAACGGTGAAGAGCGCCAGGCACAGCAGGAGCAGCGCTGCCGGAAATTTGGAGTTCATAACCAAAAACTTTTGACTGAAGGTCACCCGCATACGCGCCGGTAAAGCGCTTCGTAGCGGGGCACGATGGCGGAGGCGGAAAAATGTTCCCGGGCGCGGTGCTGTGCCGCCCGGCCCAGCACCGCCCGGCGCGCCGGATCCCGGATCAAATCCATCACCGCCCCGGCATACGCCTCGACGTCGCCAAACGGCACCAGGAGCCCCGTCACGTTATCTTCGATCACCTCCGGAATTCCGCCCACGTGCGAGGCCACGCTCGGACACCCGAAACACATCGCCTCCAGGATGCTCAGGCAGAAGCTCTCCGACTCCGACGTGAACAATCCCAGGTCGGCCACTTGGAGATAGTCCTCGATGTCATTTACGTTCTCGCGCACGATCACCCGGTCTTCCAGGCCCAGCCGGCGCACTTCGCCGGCGAAAGGCGCGAAACTTCCGCCCGCCAGGATAACGAGCTTGAAGGCGTCCCGCGGCCGGATGCGGGCGGCGGTTTCGAGCAGCAAATCAATGCGCTTGAGCTGACGGAGATTGGAGGAATGGAGCAGCACCAATTCGTTCTGCAACCCCAGTTCACGGCGCACCTCCCCGGGCGAACGTCGCGGCGGGCGCCGCTCAAAGAAATTGCGGATGACCTCCAGCGGACCGTCAAAGCCGAGCACACGTTGCGTCTCCTGTTTCAGGTAGGCCGACACCGTCGTGACCGCATCCGAGCAGGTGAGCGCGTGATGAATGGCGGGGCCATATCCCGGATCGCAGCCCAGCAGCGTGGTGTCGGTGCCGTGCAGCGTCGTCACCACGCGCGGCTGTTGTTCCGCCGGGAGCATGGAGCGCGCGAGGATTGCCGCCGTGGCGTGGGGCACGGCGTAGTGGACATGCAGCACGTCCAGTTGATGGTCGCGGCTGACCTCGGCCATCCGCACCGAGAGCGGCAGGGTGTAGTCCGGATATTTGAACAATTGATAATCGTTGATGACGACCGGATGGAAATGCAATCGCGGCGCATCCACCGGCAGACGGAATGGCCGCTCGTAGCTGATGAAATGCACCTCATGTCCCCGCCGCGCCAGCTCCTCCCCCAGGGCCGTGGCCAGGATGCCGCTGCCGCCCACCGTGGGATAACACGTGATGCCGATTTTCATACGTTGTTTGGCTATGAGTTTTAACGCAAAGACGCCAAGGCGCAAAGGCGCAGACTAAAAGCCCGCCGGATTGAATATTTTCGTCCCGCGTCTTTGCGTCTTTGCGACCCTGCGTTAAATTCAAAATCTTCGGGCAAACCATTGACAACCCGATGAATGCCAGACTTCAGAACCTGTTCACCAAAGTTGATGACCATACCCAATTTGAGCTTGGTCAACCGGAGATAAGTGAGCATCTGCGCCTCAAAAACAGGATTCCATTCGGTAACGGCCTTGTTATCTACCAGCACCAATTCCTCCACGTTCATGTCCAAGCGCAGAGGTTTGCGCAACACCTTACCTTTATAAACAATCCGAACCGGCAGTTGGCGTTCGACCAGGACACCTCTTATGCGAAGTTCCTCCTCAAGCGCCTCTTCATAAACGTCCTCAACCAACCCCGGGCCACCCAGTTCCCGATGCACTTCGATAGCTGCATCGACGATCACTTTGCTGATTTCGTTCTCATTCATAATTGTGTTCTTCGCTTTTGACGCAAAGACAAAAGGGCGCCAGAAGCATTGAGTATCCAATTCCGCCATAAGATTTTCTTCCGTTAATTCGCGTCTCTGCGTCTTTGCGCCTTTGCGTTCAATTCAAAAGCGCCGGGCACTGCGGCTTATTTGCGCAAGTGAATCGAAGACGGGCGGATCGTTCGGAAACAGGGCGATGGCATGGCCGATGCCGGCCCGCAATCCGCGTAATCGCGCGCGAGTGAGTTGCAATTCAACATAGCTGTGGGCGGAAACCTGCGAACCGTGCGCTGCCATCGCCGCGGTCCAGGCGGCCAGAA
>Ga0265338_10003464_pt1 | contig 22213 bp, 16 predicted proteins | sample 42126metaG_FD_193579 | JGI IMG/M metagenome (GOLD analysis project Ga0265338, IMG submission 193579) | Rhizosphere microbial communities from Carex aquatilis grown in University of Washington, Seatle, WA, United States - 4-21-26 metaG | ecosystem: Host-associated > Plants > Roots > Rhizosphere... | reverse complement strand
GGAGTCCGGACTTTTTGCCTTTCCAAATCTCTCACAAGTTGGCCAGACCGAATATCCACATAAGCAGCAGAAACGAATATAGGACGATTGCACCGTGATAACCGGTTTGCTTTTGGCCCGCCGACGCCACCAGTTCGCGCTTCGTCGGTGGAACGCGCTTTTCGGCTGTGCCAGGAATAAGCTCTCCAGAAGTTGCTTCATCGTCCCAACCTTTCCGCCGCCCTTTCCGTGGCATGATGCAAGGCCCGCAACTCGCTTTCACTTCGGGGGCTGGCAAAGAAAATCCGGCCCGCGCCATCCTGCATGTCGGCTGATTGGGCGCCTTTAATGTACAAGCAAAAGCCGCTCGGCACAGTGTTGCCGTTGGCGTCGGCGCTGCGAACCAGATAGATGGGAGCCTGGGCGACGGCCAAATCGTCAAACACTTTTTTGTTTTGCAGGATGATTCCGGTGGTGTTGGCGATTTGATCGGCGAGCGCTTGCTCGTAATTCCTCTTGATTGACAGACGGCCCATCCAAATCCCGACGGTCGCGACCGACAGGCCCAAAGCCAGTCCGCAGGCCAGCGCCATTTTCCAGATGCGCCCCGGCCAGACTCTTGCGGCTTCTTCGTTGGCGGTTCTGATCGTTTTCAGCGTCGGCAATACGTCTTGCGCCAATTCCTCGGTACGGCGCATGAATGGTCTGATGACTTTTTGGTTCACGCCGGCGTCCACCGACTTTTGCACGCTGTCAACGATGGCATTGGTGTCAATCAGACCGGCGACATGGGCGATCATGTCCGCCGCTTCGCGCATCGCGGCCTGGCATTTCTCTTGCGTCTCCACGCAAAGCTCGTTCGTTTCCTGAAAACGATTGTCCAGAGCCACGCTGCGATTCTCCACGTTTTGCGCCAGCAAACCAATTTCCTCCCGCACTTTCTTGATGGCTAGGAGGGCGCTTTGGTTTGCCTCCGTCATCGCCTGCGGAATCCGTCTGGTGTAGTTGGCGTACACGTCCAGCAAGACAAACAGTTGGGCGAAGAACTCCGTGGCGTCGCCGTTGGCAAAACGGTCGTAAACGCGCCGGGCCAGTTCGCGCTTGTTGGCCGGATACGTTTCCAGCATCTCCTCGAAAAGCGGCGGGTGGTCGGTCACGGTCGCCCCCTATTGCGCGAAATTGACTTTAGCTCCGCGTTTGGCGCGTGGAGTTTCGCCCAAAGCGGGCGCGGGTTTCGGCTTGATTTTTTCGGCCTCTGCCGTGGGCAACAACCTTCCGGCCATGCGGTCATACTGGCTGAACATTTCGCCTATCCAGTGCTGCAACATCCCCCGCGCCATTACGTCTAGTTGCAAATCGTCGCTGCCGATGGCCTCATTAAACGGTATGCCGCGCTCGTGTTTGTTTTCCAGATAAGCCAGTTCCATCTTCACGACTTCGGAGAGAAGGGGCAAAGTGAGCGTGACCGCGCCCAAGGTCTTTAGCTCGGCTTCCAACTGGCTGCCGTCGAACATGCGGGTCCGCGCTGCCCGCGCCGGATTTTTAACCACGACGTAATCAACCTGGCTGCCGCAGAACTGGCAAAGCTCGTCCAGATTGGTCATCACGTCCACGTCGTCGAGGGGAAACATGGTCACGGTGATGCCGATGTTTAATTGCTTGGCCAAGTTGAAAAAGCGGGTGGCTTGTAGGGCGCTCTGCAAGACGCCGTCCAGATGGGCACGGGCGTCAAGGATAGTGATGGATTTGGCTGTGACCTTTTTCAAAATTGAAACCAGTTCATCCCGGTCTTCGGCACGGCCTGTCATCGGCACGAGCCGGACCTGCTCAGGAAAAAGCCGGGATAAAGTGCGGTTGTCGGCGTCCAAGTCAAAACCCTGCCAGTCAACGCCGCACTCGCTCAACCAGCAGGCCCGCGTGGCGGTTTCAAGGCTCTTGCCCACATTTCCTTTGGCCTGCATGGGCAGCAGCAGGCGATGTTTGACAGTTTTCATGTTTCGGATTCTCGAATGTTGAAGCGGATTTTGCGCTTGGGTTTTTCTGATTGGACGGGAACGGCGGGCAGGGGCGCGGGCGGCGTTGGCGCTGTCTCCACTCCGCGCGGTTTACTGTATTTGATCGTCTGGAAAAAGCGATGCACGTTGCTCGTGGTCGCCTCCACGCCCCGCATTTTGAGCCAGCCCGCGATTTCCTCGTACGTCCAGTGTTTGCGGCGCAGCTCGCAAATCACGTCTCGGTGCATTTCCAATTTGCTGCGGCCTGGCCGGAACGGCGCGGACTGCGCTTCCGCCAACAAAGTGTCAACAGATGATTCTGGCATAGTCTCATCTCCTTTTGCCATAAGCGGTAGCCCACAAAATGTGATGCTTCAACCCGAACGCCTGCTGGCGGTGAAATAACTAGGATTGCAGAGCTTTGCAGAGGGTTTTTCCGGGTGCGTTTTGCGCCCGTATGTTCTACAGAAAGCTTTACGTTGAATCGGACGGAATGCGCCGCGATTCTCGCGCCAGAGCATCGTAGGATATAATTGACGCGAAACAGGAAGCGGATGGCTCTTGTCACCGGAACGTCAATTGACAAACTGGGCGCCAATGCCTAGCTTCGCCTCGTGGCCGTCACCAGCTATTTTCAGCGCCCGCATGAACCCGCCGCCTTTGTCGGCAATCGCCACATTAGCTCTTTGGATTTGGTCGGCCCTGACCGCAAAACGCTGCGCGACAAATACCGTGTCGGCGAGCCGCAGGACTGCGACGCCGGAACCGCCGAGGAAATGAAGCGGCGCGGCTACGTCGGAATCTATTCGCGTTCGCCGTCAAGGGCTTTTAGCTGACTGCGAATTTTGCGGAAAAATGGCGATGGGTTTGAGAATTTGGCTGGAAAATGCTGGATAAGCGTTGGAAATTATTTCGTTTTCCACGCGATTTCGCGACGATTTTTCGGCCTGCTTCCTGCGCCTCAAGCATGGCTTAGGGGAGATGTCTGCTGCTATTTTCTTCATAGCAGAATACCAGGGTAAAACGCATCTTGCGCTTCTTTGCGTGTTCGTTTTGCAACTGCTGTTTTGCTGTTTTGGTTGGCGTCCAATTTTAACGGCCATTCATTTACCAGCCAGTTTTAACGCTTCATTTGGTACCGTCGTAATTCATCATCGTAATTTTTGCATCACTGCTTTCAACGGCCTATATTGGCTGGCCATGTTGAGGATTGTTGTTTGTGCCAGTTCTGCTCAGGCCAAGAACTATTTCAAAAAGAGTTTGAGCCGGGAAGAATACTATTCGGAAGGGCAGGAACTGGTTGGTCAATGGCAGGGCTATGGCGCGGAACGATTGGGATTGAACGGCAGGGTTGACCAGCGATCGTTCAATGATCTGGCCGACAACTTGAAGCCGGAGACGGATGAAACCTTGACGGCTCGCATGAAGGAAAATCGGCGGGTCGGATACGACTTCAATTTCAATTGTCCAAAATCGGTCTCAGTGGTTTACGAACAACAACGGGATGAGCGCATTGTTTCGGCGTTCAAATACTCAGTCCACTCAAACCATGCGCGAGGTCGAAACTGAGATGCACACGCGGGTGAGAACCAATGGACGCGATGAGGACCGCAAAACCGGCAACATGGTTTGGGCGGAGTTTCACCATTTCACGGCCCGGCCCGTTAACGGCGTTCCTGACCCGCATCTCCATGCCCATTGTTTCGCGTTTAACGCCACTTGGGACGAGCCGGAGCAACGCTGGAAGGCTGGACAGTTCGGCCAGTTGAAACGCGACGGCGCGTATTACGAGGCTGTCTTTCACGCCCGGTTCGCCAAGCAGCTTGCCGACTTAGGCTACGGCATTGAACGGACGGACAAAGGCTGGGAGATCGCCGGAGTACCGCAATCAGTGATTGAGAAGTTCATTCAGCGCACCAAAGAAGTGGAAGCCCTGGCGCTGGAACGCGGCATTACCACCGCCAAAGGCCGGGATAGTTTGGCGGCGTATTCGCGGGAGCGCAAAAACGACGGAATCACCAAAGAGGAATTGCGTGAAGTCTGGAACAATCGCCTCACTTCCGGTGAACGGGCGGCAATGGCGAGACTAACGCCCAAAGGGGGCAATATGGAATTACCCGACAGCGCAACGAAACTCGATCAGGTCATTACGCCCAAGAAAGCGATGGATTACGCGATGGCGCACTGCTACGAGCGGTCATCGGTCGTCACGGAGAATGAATTGCTGCGCGAAGCGTTGCGGCATGGCGTGGGAACCGTCGAAGTGGAGCAGGTGCGGCGGCAACTGATGCGGGATGATTTCATTAAAGAGGAAAACAATGGACAACGCTGGCTGACTACCCGGCATATATTGGCTGAGGAAAGAAAGCTCCTGGCGTTTACCCGTGAGGGCAAAGGCGCTTGTGAGCCGCTGAATCATCGCGGCTATCAAATCCAAAACGAAAAGCTCCTCAAGCCGGAAGGCCGGGAACAACGCGAGGCCGTCCAGCATGTCCTCTCATCCCGTGATCGCGTCATTGCCGTGCGCGGCGGCGCGGGCACGGGCAAAACCACCATGCTCAAGGAGGCCGTCGCGGGTATTGAGGCGGGCGGGCATAAAGTGTTCGCCTTTGCGCCTTCGGCGGAAGCGTCTTGCGGCGTTTTGCGTGAGGCCGGTTTTGCGAACGCAACCACGGTGGCCGCGCTTCTGCACAGCCCGAAGATGCAGGAGGACGTCCGCAACGGCGTTCTTTTGATTGACGAAGCCGGGCTATTGTCCTCGCCGCAACTCAAACAGGTGGCGGAATTGGCCCAGCGCCAGCATTGCCGGGTGCTGCTCTCCGGGGACACCGCGCAACATACGGCGGTGGAACGCGGCGATGCGTTGCGCCTGCTGGAAAAACACGCGGGCCTGCAAGCGGCGGAACTCAAAAATATCCGCCGTCAACTCCATCCGACGTATCGCGCCGCCATCGCCGATTTGCGCCAAGGCGACATTGAAAGCGGTTTTGCCAAACTGAACACCCTGGGCGCAATCAAGGAAACTTCCGCCGATTCGCGTCACCAGCAACTCGCCGCCGATTACGTTCAATCGGTCAAAGACAAGAAAACGGTGCTGGTCGTCTCGCCGACGCACGCGGAAGGCGAGCGCGTGACCAATGAAATTCGCCAGGAATTGAAAACCTTGGAGAAACTCGGCGGTGATGAGCGAGAATTGACGCAACTCAAAAACTTGCGCTGGACGCAAGCGCAACGGGCCGATGCCAGCCAGTACCGGCCCGGCCTGGTCATTCAATTTCATCAGAACGTCCCCGGCTTTCGGCGGGGCGAAAAGGTCTCGGTCATGGGCAAGGAGGAAAATCAATTGCGTGTGCAGCGGGCCGATGGAACAGAAGATCCGCTGCGTTTGGGCGGAAATTGCCGCGCCTCGGCCTTTAGCGTCTATTCGACCGGGGTTTTGCCGGTCGCAACCGGCGAGCAAATTCGCATCACCCAAAACGGTTACAGCCGCGACGGCCATCGCCTTAACAATGGCGAATTGCGCCGGGTCAAGGGATTTGACAAGGCGGGCGATGTCGTCCTGGACAACGGCTGGGTGGTGGCCAAGGACTACGGCAATCTGGCGCATGGCTATTGCGCCACCTCACACAGTTCGCAAGGCAAGTCCGTCCAGCGGTTGCTGGTGGCTGAAAGCGAAGAATCGCTCCCGGCCGCTTCCCGCGAGCAATTCTACGTTTCGGCCAGCCGAGGCGTGGAAGACATTCGGATTTACACGGACGATGAAAGCACCCTGATGGATGCCGTCTCCCGTTCGCGCCAGCGGCCCAGCGCGACAGACCTGGTGAAAGGGACTTGGCCGGAAGACTTGAAGGGCAGGAACCGGCGCAAGTCACAGCGGCAGGACCATGACGCCCGCAAACAGAAGCGGGCACGCGGCAAACACGAAAAAGTTGCCAACAAGGAGAAAATCGGGCCGGTGGAGAAAGTCGCGCCCATCCAGAGACAGAAGATTGTCCCGCCCGAAATCAAACAGAAAAACTATTACGGAATGAGTCTATGAAAGGAACTATCAGAGAAAACAAGGTCTTCCCCCATCGCACAACGAAATGTTACGAACTGGAAGACACCCACGAGTTGCCCATGATGCTCGATATTCGCGCCATCACGCGAGATGCCATCGCCATGCCCTATTCGTACTTGGAGATGATACAATACGCCCCGTCCGTCGCCCTTGTGCTGACGTTCTCGGCCTGCGAGGTTCGCATCGAGGGGCGCAATCTGGCGGAGCTTTACGCCGCACTGACGGAGCACAGGGTCAACTATATTCAGGAGAACGACGCCAAATACGATGAAGTCCCGGAAGAATCGCCGTTCATCGAGCGCATCGAAATCGCGCCTTTGGGCAGGGATTTGCAACTGCTGGTCAAGGGATTCGACCCGGAGCGCGAGTCGCTGGCGGAGGCGGAATCATCACCGACTGGAACAAATGAATCGGAATAGTCTATTTCCTGCGTCGTAACCGAAGCGCCGCAGCGCCAACGGCGCCGGTGACCAGCAGGGTGAATGAACTCGGTTCTGGAGCAGCAGTCGTAGCGAAAGCAGCTGCACCTGGTGATTCAAACGGCGCGCCACCAAGTGATCCGCCGAAGCCGCCCAAGATTCCGTCTGTGCCTGGCGGTGTATCAATCGGCGTATCCGTGTCTGCTCCCGAAATCGGAATTGGGGGCAACACGGGAAATGATTGTTGTGATTGTCCAAGCTGCGGCCCCGTCACGCGAACATCCCAACCCGGAACATAATCTGTGGCGGAACTGGGACCTGTTATGCCTTGGGCGGATGCGTTGATGCACAGAGCCATCAACGAAACCCCGATTAAAACTTGAATCTCAGTTTTCATTTTCATTTATTTTGTGCTTTTGACCGGTTTTAACAAGCATTTGTTTTACAAACAGAGCTTGATGGCAAACGTTAATCTCAAGCCGAGGCGGAGGCAAAATTGCTGACGTGGCCGATTTGCACACCGCAGGGGCAATCGAGCCTGCCTGATCTCCCGTCTGTAGCGATCAGCCATCTCTGCTCGCGGTTGAGCCGTATGTATAAGCATCAGTCGCGTATCCTTTCTTGAATCGGACGATTTTCCTTTGGCGCGGTTCTCATCCAGCATTTAGATCTTCGGGAGGTCATTGAACAATTTTTCCGCCTCTTCCAAGCGGGGCAGCACTGATTCTGCTGTTCTTAGAAAGTCATCGTGTGTCGTTGCCGCATCGTAGCGAAACCAGCTATCGGTCCCAGAACCGACTTGTGGTTTAAGCCTCGTTCGCTGTTGCGGTGGGAGATCCAATGCTGTCACCTTCTCCGGCGGTATTTTCTTACCCCAATGAGTCGTAAAGCCCTCCAAAGGAGACTGGCCAATTTCTATGACAAAGCCGCCGCCATTGCGATCAAATTGAAAGGACAATAAATCGAGGCGGTTTGAAATCCGGCGCCGGAAGTGTGGGAAGGAACCAACAAAGGTACGCTCGCGGAGACGTGGAACAATCACGTCCTTGAGTGCCGTTTTCATCTGATCTTGAGCTTCCGACATTAGTTCCATCCGCCTCTCCAAACTTATAATCATGACAATCTGGTATTGAGGGGAAGCTCCTCATTGACGGCCGTTCGCAGAATTTGCCGAAATGCCTCGGCAGCCGGATTTATCGCAGGAAGGCGGGAATACCAGGCCCTTAACGCGATTCGATTTGAGGCGGAAGTCAATTCCCGAAATGCGTCTTTTTCCTCTTGGGTTTCTGGCTTCCACGAGGCTAACTCATTTCGATAATAGCTGTTGAAAAACGAAGCGCGAGGGTTGTCGAAGATGCTCAACAACCACATGATTTTATTTTCATCCGGTGTCATATTGTGAATTAGCGCAGCGTGGGTGAAAACTGTATAGTTTTCCCCGGAAAGGCATTTTGAAGCCCGTTTTGGACCACTGCCTTTTGGGCATCGGTCAGGACCCGGGTAACGACGGCGACGCATTATTCCACAGGACCGTTGTTCCATTATCGACCACAGTAATTCCGGCCAATCTTGGAGACCCGGCCATTACGAGAACAGTTTGGAAAGAGTCTTCAATAACATCAAACGGAAAAGACAATGTCACGCCAAAGCGGTCTGAGACCCGGAACAGGTACCTTCCATCCACGTCTTTTTCCGGCTCGAAGAACCATTCGATCCTTTCCAACTCGCTTGGGCTTCTAATCGTATGATTTGCCATAACAGAATGACTCGCCTGAATCGCTTAAGCTCACTTAAGGTCCGCGAAGTCATCAATGACTCGTTCTTTCGAGTATAACGCTCGCCAACCGCCGCTACCCGCATACCACCCAGACAATTCACCAAGGCCATCAGTTGGCAATTCAACTTTTTGTCCATTAGAAGCCGTAAATGAGAGTTTCAAAAGCCCTTGGTCAATTGCTAGAAGCAAATGAAAAACCGCTTCATCCACGACGTCAGGTATAACAATGCTCACGACTTGCTCTGGAGATTTATTGGTGATGGCTTCCTTCCATCGCTTCGCAATAGCGTGCATGGCGTTCGCTTTTAGTGAACGGTCGCCACTTTGGATAGTAGCGTCCCTAACGTGTTGGACAAGTATCTTCGCGAACTCTTCGATTTCTGGATTTGGCATAAAGTTATTTTCCTCCCCAAGGTATTCGAGTTGGACCAGTTACCCCAGCTTCCTTCAGGGCATTGATGGCCTCCGTTACGGTAGCCTGAGCCGTCGCCTGATTCATTCCGCCCGCAACAAGCGCTTGCGTCTCGATTGCCTGTATAGTGTCCCATGTCAGGGTCTGGCCAGTCTGTGCATACGCCCGATACAGTGTCTGCTGGGCACCAGTAACTAAATAATGGTTAACGCCTTGGTTGGCTAATTCTGCGTTCGGGATGGCCAGAGCGGTGTTAGGATTATACGCCGGGTCTCCTATAAAAGCACTTTGCGCGGGCACGTGGTGCCCACCGCCAGGTCCACCATAAGGTTTCAAAATCGCCGCTTCCACCTCCGTGGCATCGTGATACAGGAGGTTTTGAATCCCGTCGATACCAGCTTGGATCGCCTTTTTGACATAAGCCGCGTCGCCGAGAGTAATTACGTTGAAGGTTGCACCTGCGACATCCGCACCTAACTTAATAGTTGCAGTTGTGCCGACTGCGGCTCCCCACCCAGTGCCGAAATCGGAACCCTTGTAAAGAGCAGCATCCTGCTGGATCGCAGAATAGTTTAGAAATGTGTCCGCCGCTGTCTGTGCGAGGCTAAAGCTGTCAGCGGTCCCGCCAGTAGCGTTGGCAACGACAGCCGCTAAGTTCTGAGAGAAGCTTTCTCGGGCGGAAAGCCATGTTGGTGCCCCAGTATTAGGGTCTATGACCCAAGAGCCTTGAGCAACAGGGGGGAGCCCAGTGTTGTCCTGATTTGCCGGTTTTCCTTGCTGTCCGGTCGCGTCGATATAGTTGACAGGATCGCTCAAACAAAACGTGTTTAACGCCGGGTCAGAGGCGTGCCCCAGCGAGTCACCGCTTAACCAATTCCCTGCGATGGGGTCATAATCGCGCCGACCAAAATGATAGAATCCGGTCGAATCAGGCCATTTGCCCCAGGATGCGCTGGACTGCGCCAATTCCGCGCCGTCGCCAAGCGGAGCGGGTCGGTATCCCGGCACGGCCCCATAGGCCGAAGGCCGGGCCGCGTACCAGTTCAAAGCGCTGGAGGTTAAGTTGTACACGGCGTAACCGTTGCCGCGAAAATCCGAAACGATAGCCGCGGCTTGTTGCGCTCCAACGACGACGGCTTCCAAGCCGCCGATACCGCTCATCCCTCCATAAATCCCGTTAACGTCCGGGCCATAGACTTTCCATGTCGTGACTCCATTGTCCGTTTCCCCCAGCTCCAAGCCGTCGATCTCAGAATCGTAGTATTCGTTAATGACCTTGGGTTGGCTGGCGATGTTCACGCCGTTGGACACGATGGTCATCACCGTCTGCAAGCGCCTGCCCAGCCCATCGTAAATTGCCGTCCAAACATAACCGCTTTGGGTGCTGTCAAGATACGTAACGCCATGCAGTCGGTCGCGAGCATCAAAGGTCAAGCTTTCGGTCGCATTGGTCGTGCCGTTCGAGCTTATCCAGACACGATTGGTTACATCGCCGTTGCCGCTATACGTTTGCGCCACACGGTCGGCCGCGTTGTTGGTGAACGTGTTTGTCGCGCGCGCCGTGTACGCCATGCTCGGATGGAGCGCGCTCATAATCAACTGGTGAGCGCCGGGCAACAGTTCCAGCACCGCTCGCCATTGTTGCGCGTTTGTGCCAGTGCTCGTCACGGGAATGGAATCCCCATCAAGCAAACCTGACACGGTAGCACGGCCATTGACTTGGCCATAAGCCTCACGTTCGGCGACGGTATTTGTTTGAGAACCGATGCGCGAGAAGGCGTCCTCGCCTCCGCGCCATGCGACATTGGTCGCCCCTGGGGCTTGAGTGGTGCTCGTCAAGACTCCAGGCCCGCCAGCGCTGCCATTATCGTAGGTGAAAACATTCGTCCATTTTGCGCTGGCGCTCAGGCCGAGAATCTCCTGCACTAATCTGCGACTCTGGGCCGCATACGTATAGCTCCGGGAATCGGTGAAGTCCGGGCGGACGACCGTATGCGAAGCCAGCAGGCCGTCACCCGTGTAGGTCATGTTTTCCACCAAAGACGACACCCCATTGACCGTATTCGTGATCGAGACCGGTCTTCCCGCACCGTCCCGTTGCCCGATGGACACGAACTTCGGTGACAAAGAGCGCGAAAGAAGGAAGCCGCCGGTATCGTAAGCGTAGCTGGCGCTCCCCATGCCGCTGTTCATTGAAGCCAGCAGCCCGTCGGCCCTCCATGAGTAGCCGTAGCCGAAAAGGCCGGAAAATCCGACACCGGTCCTTCTCCCTGCGAAATCGTGGCCCATGCCTGCCGTATAACTAAAAGCACCGTCCGAGGTGGCGTCTGAAGTCAGAAGACCGTATGTGTCGAAGAATCGCGAAACCTGGGTATTAGGGCCTGTGTTGGTGGACGCGAACGTCTCGATGACGTTGGTTAATATGCCTCGCGGGTCATAGCCGAACGCCGTGGTCATGTTGTGCTCCGGCAGGGAGCCGGTATAGGCGTTTGTAATTGGGCGCAAGAAAGAATCGTAGTAGTGCGCACAAGAAACGCCCCTGCCGTCCGTTGTGGTCTGCAATAACCCTGTTGTCGAATAGTAAGAGAAGTGGTTGCTGCGGGTGATAACGCCGCCACTCCCCACGTCGCAATCATACGTCTTTTGCAGAGCGGGATTGTAAGCGGCCCGCCAGACCAGACCCCCAGGCATGACCGCATTTGTCAGGTTGCCGGCAGGGTTGTAGGCGTAAGTGGACAAGGCGCCGTCACGGTCAGTTTTGGAAATGACCCGGTTCAAACCGTCCACGACGTAAGCCGAGGTCGTCCATTGCGTAGCGTTTCCGCTCGACGCGCTGTTGTGGGTTTCGGAGATTAGGTTTTCAACCAAATCATATCGACGAAGGATAAACTCAAGAGTTCCGGTTGAGGGATAGGAAACAATCAGCACGGGTTGGCCCGCGTTATCCGTGTAGGTTGTGGTCGAGACAGCCGTCGTGCCGCTTCCTTGCGTCACCGTTGAGCTTTGATGATCTGTCGAATATGTTGTCGTTGTTATGCGGACAAGGTTGTTGCCTGAGTCATGTATTTCCCGGTCGATCGCCCGGCCCAAAACGTCAAAAAGAGTGATGTCGCTCTCGCCGAGGGCGTTGAAGTTCGTGACGGCCAGTCCGGCAGAGTCATAATAATTCGTCGTGCTTTGATAATAGAGATTGGTCTGGCTGCTGCCGCCCCCGCCGACTCCCGGCAGGTTCGTCGTGACGGTCATCGCAAACGGCCCTGCCGTGAATTTGACACGATTCAGGCCGTCATAAAAATTCGTGAAAGAATTGCCATTCGCATCAACGGTCAGAGTTTGATTGCCGCGCCGATCAAAGCCCGCTCTGTTCGTTTCCAGTGGGCTGCCGCTCGCAGTGTAGAACGTCCGCGTGGCCCAAAGGTTCACGTCATCGTAGGCGGTCTGCCAGTAGCTTCCATTAGCTAGATACTGGCGTTTCGGTCTGCCGTCGAGGTAGTAGCTCCAGCCATTGCTGGAGCCGTCCGGCAAGAGTTGGATATACGGTTTGCCAGTCTGCGTGTAAAGGTTCGTCGTCACGCCGCCAAAAGCATTGGTAGCGAGCGCGATTTGATTTCCTGCCTCGTAGGCGAACGTTTCTGTTTTAAGAGTCGTGCCGTTGGCGTCGATCACCTGGCGCTGATACAATCGCCCCACCGAGTCGTAAAGATTTGTGGTGATCACTCCGCGAGCGTCGATCACGGAAGTCAAATTGCCGAAGCCGTCGAAGGTCTGGAATGTGGTCCCGTACTGGTTATAGCCGTCCGGCGCCTCCACGCCCGCCCCGTTTGCCATTCCCTGAGAACGCCATTTAATCTGTTGAATCACGCGCCCAGCCGCGTCGTGAACGTAGTAAACATAGTCCTCCGGGTTGGAGCGTGGGCCATCGTACCATTCCAATTCCCCGTTCCGGTCATAGTAAAAATACTCATGCGAGAGATTGTTATTGTTCGGGTCGAAGATGAGACGAGAGGTTATGCGTCCCATCGGGTCATAATCCGTCTGTGTCAGCCCGCCGCCGACAACTTGCTGCTGGTACAATTGTCCGCGAGCATTATAGCTGAATTGCGTCGTGACGGGGGGGTCGCCATCGCTCGGAAGGTCACTCGTGGCCGCGTACTGGATTTGCTTCGTCAGGAAGCCGCTGCCGTTGTAGGTGTAATCGTTTGTCGCTCCGGCAATGACTCGCCGGGCCACAAGCCCGTAGGCATAATTTGTTGTTCCAATGCTCGAAGTTTGAGCAACGTTCGTATAGTAGAAATAGTTTGTCGCAACCGGCGTCGAGCCGCTGACCCGCACGGATTTTACCACGCGAAACGGATCGCCTGAGTCGTATGTAAATTGGGAGCCATTGCCCGACGAGTCAATCACGGAAAGCGGCACATTGTTATTCGTGAAGGTGGCCGTGCTGGCCGAATTCTGGTTGAAATTGCCTTCACCCGTGATATTCCCCAAAAGCATGGCGTTGGTGATGTTGCCACGGCTATCGTAATAAAACTGATTCGTCAGGCCGCGTGCATCAATTGTATATTGAAGGCTGCGCGGATAATAGCCCGGAACGTTTGTCACGGTGTCGGAAAACCATATCTGTTTCGTGGAGCGGTTGACAGGGTCAACTGTGTTTGTAATCAGATTGTTTGTGTAATAGTAAACCGTCGGGTTGTGAAACACGTCCTCCACCCGAGTCAGGCCGCTGACAAGCTGGTTTGTGAGGCTGGTCATGTTATTGGTGTAATAGAACCAGCCATTTGTGGTGAGAACGAGATTTGTCCCCACGGTGGACGCTTGGATTGTTACGCGGCGCAGAGCGTCGTAGGTGTTTGCCACGATTCTTCCGCTCGGCTTGATTTCTTGGCTGACCAAGTGGGTCGAATCAGTGTAGTTCGCCCCATTGGTGGTGTATGTGTAATGCTGATACTGGTATTGACATTGAGACGCATCGGGCAGCGTGACCGTGATCAAGTCGCCATAATTGTCGTACTCGTAATTGACAAAGCGTCCATCACCTGAGATAGCTTGAATGATACGACCGTAAAAATCGTATTTGAGCACAAGCGTGTTCCCGTTGGCCATGTTGATGCGGTTCACCTGGCCGTAATCGTCCGCTCCTGAGTTGGTGCCATAATAGAACAGAGCGTAATTTCCAGCGTGATCCTGCCATTGTGTCAAATAGGGTCGGGTGCGATTCATCGTGCTCGTGCCCGATGTCACAGGGAAGCTCATGATCTGATAGGTTCGCACGCTGCCGTCCGCCGCGTACACGGTGTATCCATTGGCGTTGGTCTTTAGGACGGAATTGAACAGGTTTGCCGTTGACCCAACGCCGTACACGCTGTTGTTGTTCAATGAGGGATTGTCCTGGGGAAGCACTTGCCAGACGCCGTTCGTCGCGCGATACGCGATGACGGTTCCATCCAGTTCCGCGCCGTAAATCACCGATTGGCCGGAGCCGTTGGTTGTGAGGACGAGGAACGGATTGAAATTCATTTTCCAGCCGTAACCAAATTCATTGCATTGCAGGTTCTGGCTGGAATAATTTCGGCGCAATTGGAGGGGGAACGGTCCCGGCAGAGATAAATCGGTGGTGTCAACATAGAACGCCCCTGAAGTGATATTGACAGGCTCAAGAATGGTTTGGCCGGAGCTTTGGCCGCCTCCGTCGGTTTGACCGATGCTGCCGCCATCGCCTCCCGCTTCAATTCCCGCCCCAACGCTGCCAGATTGGTTGTCCACGTATTGCGTTTGCGCGGCTTGGTTGCCCTGCTGCGTCGTCCATGCCACGCCGCTGCTGCCACTGTTGGCCTGGGCTTCCGTGATTGGGTCAACCGCTGGCTCGACAGCCTGGCCGTTATTGGGCGTCATGGTGAGCCCGTTGGGGTCATTAGGGTCCTGGCCAAGTTGGTATCCCAAATAAGAACTTGGAGTCGTCGGCGGGGGGTAGCCTGGTTCCTCGCTTCCGTAGCCCCCATTGAGCACGGCCATGTTCGCGCTGATGGCCGAGAGGCTAAATCCGGGCGCAAGAACCAACGCGCCCATTCCGATGTATGTTTTTGGCGCATTGGTGATACTACCCGGTGTGACGAGCGCTCGGGCATAAACTCCCGTTCCCTGGGCAAACGCATTGGAGATGCTTGCCCAAATGCCGGAGTCCTGATTCTTGAGCAGAGTTGTCCCGTAGCCTGAATATGACTGGTTTCCAGCGGCTGCATAGCTGTTGTTGACGAGTTCGAGGATGGGCGAATTTCCATTTGTTGCCCTCGCTTGCGCCAGTTGCAGCAATCGAACCGTGGACACAGCATTCTGGTCTGGAAACATAGTCTGTAAAATATCGTGTTCCTGCGATGAGCCAGCAGCGCCCCCAAGTGTGTAGAAGTCCGCTATTTCGGTGAAATCAGGCACCGCATTGTCAGGCCTTATCGAGCCGTTGCCCACCGTTATCTCTCCGATCTGCACCATATCCACCTTTCCTTGCATGTTGGTGGCATTGCCGGTGATGCCAATGACCCCCAAGCCGGAGCCAAAATGGATGAGTCCTTGCAATTTCTCCCATTGCATAAGGCGGGCATCGAAGGCATCCACCTTCTGGAAATAGCCCATGCCTAAAAGATAAGCCGCTGTCCCGGCGTAGTCCCACGTTTGCGGCACGAAGTTGGTGTTCGCCGCGCGTTGCCGCTCCAAGCCATAGTACGTTTCAGCATGTTGTTGCAACATCTGGCGCGTCACACGGCCGTAATCGAGCGCGATGCCCGCCACGTCACCAAGCTTGCAATGGGTAAGGTTTGTTATCCCGGTCGATTCGGTTAGAGGAAAGATTTGATACCAGTGCGACAAGGTCCCGTATTGGCGGTGGTGAATCATCTGGACCGCAATTTGACCGATTGAGTTGGTCGGGACTGAGTTTGACTGCAAATATGTCAAGTTCGCATTGGTGAATGACTGAATGCCAGTGACGTTGGACGAGTAAGGCGCCATCCACAAACAGAGCCGTCCGTTATTCGTAAACAAAAGGAGTTTTCGGTCGTGAAGATCACAGGCATTCCAATTCGTCGTGTCCAGAAGCAAATTCGTCGTCGCCACCGTCCCATTGTAAACCTGGACGCGCGCGGTATTGAACACGTTGGTCAGAAATTTGAAATTGTTGGTGTCAGCAAGATTGTCCACCACCGACAACGTGCTGAGATTGGTCACGCCATCCGGTTGCGGCAGATACGTCCATTGCGGATACTGGTGGCGGCGGTTGAAAGCCCGCACACCAAGGTTGTCCAATGAAAAGGTCGGGTCTTGCGGATTGAGATATTGCTGGACGAAGGCCGGAAACAACCGGGAGACGACGTTCTCGCTGTCCAAGCTCATGATGTTGGGGTCATTGCGAACGTAGTTTTCGACCCATTTCAAACCCGTGTTGTAGTTCGTCGGCAAATAGTCATATAGATTCACGCCCTCGACGATTTCTGTGTCCTTAATCCAGGGGAATATATGATATGTATTCGTTCCAATGTTGACGGCAACCCACGGGTAATTGACCGTCAGAAGGCTGTTCGTGAATATCGGCAGGTCAAAGCCCCACCGATAAACCACGCCTTTGACCTGCGTTCGCCAAAGCTGGCTGATATGCGTGTCGGTCATTAACAAATTGTTGTTCGTCGGGAAAACGTAGGCCGCTGGATAGCCTGCTTGCCGCAGCAAATAAACCAAGAGGGCGCATTGCTCAATTGGCGAGCCTTGGCCTTCGAGAAATGTGCCCAGGGCGCTCCGGTCGATTCCGCCGCAAGTGATGGTCGGTTGCAGGGTCGGCGTGTAAGGCGAAGTGGCCACCGGATCTGTCAGGTCAATTTCGTTGATGACGTAACTCGCCAAGGCCAGCGGGTCTTTATTCATGTCCAGAACGAATTGATCTAACGTCGGATGCCGCCTCAACTCCGGGCTGTTATTGATGTTTGTGTAGGCAGAGCTTGTCAATGATAATTGATTGGTAACCGGCAGAGAGGCGCCGTTCGGCGTCGTGCTGTTCGTGTCTTCGTAATTGGGCGGCATCGGAGTCCCGTTGAAAAACAATTGGCTGAGGTAGGATGATTCCAAGGGATTGGGCTGGGTGAAGTCCAGCGTGTACATCGGAATCGGAGTCCATGTCCCGGCGCTGTTCGTGGCAAAGGGAGCGAGGGTGTTGTTTCCCACTTGGACTTTTCCCAGCACATCGACCCGATAGAAATAGTTGGTCGAACTGGCGACGTGGGTCAGCTTGTAGCCGGTATAGATATAGTTCGTCATGACCGGAAACTTCCAATAAAGATAAAACGCCTCGTCATTGGTGTTGCCCTCGTCCAGAAACTCGACCGTGGTGGTCAGGCCGTTGGACGTGACAGTGACAGAACCGCCGTTCGTCATGAACCCGTACCAGGCGTTGGAGTCCGCCGGGATAGTGCGCCGGGGCAGCGAAATCGTGTAGGTATTCAGCGGGGCCACATTGGTCGTGCCTGATGTGAAATTCGTCGCGGTGTAAACGGATATTTTGATAACATTGGTTGCGGAGGCCGTGCTTTCGTCAAACCCGCCCGCAAACACGCCGAATCTATACGGCTTGTTCGGATAAAGTGCCGTGCCGCCCCCTTGGCTGCCGAACGCCACCTGCGGATTCTCGACTGAGAACCGGCTGAGATTGGTTCCGGTCGTCAGATCAAGGGGCGCCAGGACTGGCGCCTTCTGAACGGCCAAAAACCAAGGAATTGTGTTTGTAAAATCGTAAAAGTCGCTACCGCTCGGATTCAAGCTGACGCCGTCTTCCAAATCTATCGGCACAACGATGGAGTTGAAATTGATCGCGCTGTCATCGCTTTGATCGCCCCGCACCATCAATCCGTATTGGGAATAAGGGAATGGGCCGAAGCTGCGGGTTGGAAATTCCTGAAACTCGGACGCCGTGTTGAGGTTGCCATCGCCGAAGTTTCCCCCATTGTTTTGCCCCCATCCCCAGACCGAGCCGTCAGCGCCCATGCCGAGACTGTAATAGGCGCCCCCAGTCAATTGGGAGAAAGCCGGACCTGGCTCAAGAGGATATGGAAGAAATGCGAAGTCGTAATATCCCCAGGCGTACCCCGTCGGACTGTTTGAAACCACTGCTGCCCCGCTCTCCTCGCCCACACCAATGGTCTGGACACCGCTCAAAGCCGTGATCTGTGTTGGCACGTATGCAGGACCTGCGACTCCCAAACCCAACTGGCCATAAGCGTTTTGGCCCCATGACCAAACAGTGCCATCTTTCCTGAGCGCCAAATCGAAATCCAAACCGCAGTGGAGTGATGTCACATTGCTGATTCCCGTGACATGTACCGGAGTGGTAAACACCGTGTTGTTGCTTCCGGTGCCAACCACGCCATACGAACCCTTACCCCAGCACCAGACGTCGCCATTTGTTAAAACGGCGGCTGCTTGGTAATATCCGCCGCCGATGGAGGCGGGATTGGTCAGGCCCGAGACGAGCACCGGCGAACTGCGGTTGACAGTCGTCCCGTCGCCCACTTCGCCATCACCGTTCCAGCCCCATCCATACACTTGCCCATTGGACAAAACAGCATAAGAAGTTCGCGCTCCGGCGCCAATCCGCACGACGTTGCTCAATCCCGGAACCATCACCGGCGCGAAACAATTGGTCGTCTGACCATTCCCCAATTGTCCCCGAATTCCATTGCCCCATGACCATACGGTGCCGTTGGATTCGAGCGCAAGGCCGTGATAAAAACCGGATGCAATGCTTACAACATTGGTCAGTCCGGCAATTCTCACCGGGAAAGCCATGTTGGCGGTCGCCGCAGGCACGCCCATTTCGCCTACATCGTTTGTTCCCCAAGACCAGACTGTGCCGTCGGAACGGAGCGCTATCGCAGTCGAGTCTCCGCCAGCGATAGCCACGGTCGTGATGTCGCCGACAGCAGCGCGGGCCGAATTGGCAAGAAAACTGACAAGGAGCAGGAGGTTGCAGAGACGGAGGGTTTTCATGGGGAGGGAAAGTTGATTCGTTACTGGATTATCGCGCCTTGCGCCGGGCTGGTGATGGTGATGGTCAGAATTCCAGCGCCGGGATTGTTCGGGTCGGCCGCTTCCCAAAGCGGAATCGTGTTCGTGTCCACGAGCACTCGAAAAAAGGCGTAATCATAGCCTGGCGCGCTCACCAGAAAATTGCTTTGGCCGGGTGTTCCAATTTCCGCCCACGTCCAAGGAAATTCCGGCGAAGCCAATACCGGCGTCCATTGGAGATCATAATCCGCAGTCGAAACACTGTTCGTTATCTTGACCGAAAACGTGTTTGTGCCAAGGTTCGTGATGGTGATTCCCGGTTGCGGAATTGATTGGCCATGACTTGCGAAGGCCGCGCAAATCACAACCAACCCAATGAGCCAAAGGGAATGTCTTCTGTTTTTTTTCATAAGATTATTGCTTTCTTGCTCTAGTCACTTAAAGTCGTCATGTTGTTGGCCCATTTGTTAATGGGCCGAGGTTAGCATTCATTTCCGTTTCGACCCAAACAATTCCGCCGAGTTTTTCGGTGACAAACATGTGACACCCATTTTTTTTGCGGAGCGCCATTTTTCACCCCCCCTTTAATAGCATTCACGCGGTTTTAGCAACACAAATGACAATTTTTCACGATACAACGTATCGTTCAATGAACGGAGGGCATGGCGATGTAATATGTCGTGCCTCTGAGCAAGAAAGAATGGGCGCGCATCGTTGATTTTGGAGCGAATGTCCGCCGAGAGCGTGTGCGCAAGCGGATGACCCAGGAGCAATTGGCCGAAAAGGCCGAGATTGCCACGCGCAACCTCCAAAAAATCGAGGCGGGTGAAATAAACATTCTTTTGACAACAGCGGTGCGCATCCAACTTGCGCTCCATTCTCCCTGGGGTCGTTTGATGCCGGGCACATAGGCGTGCGCATGGCTGGGGAATTGGCCCCGGCAACGGCCTGCTTTGGCAGAGAGCCAGGAAACCTGGGGTGCAAAACAGGGCCGGGCCGGGGCCGAAATCAAATCCACGTCGGCGGTATGTTCGATGAAATCGAACCTCCGATTGCATGGTAGAGTTTGGAGGAGCGTTCGTTTTCGTGTTCAGTTCTTTGGCATGTTTTCTTTGCTTAGGCAAGGATTAAATGTGCAGTGAAGCTCACTTTGAATTTGCCTTGTCTTTGTACGGTGGGTTGCATCGAAAAAGACACCGCCAAACTAAACGTGATCGGGCCGCAAATCCGCAAATTTCGGGAGCAGAAGGGTTGGACACAGGACGAACTTGCCGTGAAATTGCAAGTGCTGGGTTGGGACATTAGCCGCGAATCCGTCACCCGTATGGAAACTCAGGACCGGCGCGTTCCCGATTTGGAGATGTTTGTGGTCGCGGCGGCGCTCGGCGTGACTTCGGACGAGCTGTTCCCGCGCAGCTTGCGCGGCAAAATCAAAAGGCTTTATCCATCTTACCGAGTGAAATTGTCGCGCGGACAGGTGCCTCCTGACCGTGGTTGATAAAATCAACCAATGAGGCGTGATCGGGGCGAGCAATCGGATGCTATTGACACAAGTCCGAACGCGCGGCCCGTTCGGGAAGCAACTAAAACCTCCAATATAACACACCTTTGGCAAAAAAGATGTTCAGCCTACGGTACAACTTTTTGTCGGCGTTTGATTATCTTTTCCACGGAAACCGGTGTTCCCGGGCGCGAAGTTCAATTGTGTAGTTGATACACCTTTGAACGGAGAATTCGTGGCAGGTTCGGAGAAAACGGAAGGTCCGCGTCTAGGCGGCCCGGTTTCGATGAAAGGAGAAAGATTTCCGGGCAAATCGTTGCGCGGAATGAAGCAATGTTATGAATGGCAGCAAGTACAGATTCAACGATCACCGCGAATTATTCCATCCGGCCAGCAAGAGCGACGCCTCCAGTGGGCGTCACGGCAGAATGGGAACGCCCCCGTCACGCCATCGGTATAAGAGTGAACAACCCTCCATCCCGGCCTTGGGCGAACCCCGCCGCCATTGCACGGCAAGCGAGGTCGCCTCAGAACTTGGGTATTCGGTCAGCTACATCCTGGCGGTCAAGAAGGCGATGTATCCGAAGGAGCCTCGCCCCCGCCGTCTGGACCCGGTTGAGATTTCCGAGTGGATTTTCGCACACCCCTCATTTCGGATGCGGGAGATGTACCAACATCATCCGAAGGATTGGGAGCGGGGGCAGCGGCTGCTGGAAATTTAATGGCGTTCAGTTCGTCCCGCACATCGGCCACGACCAGGCGTTGGTAAACGCGGTGGATTTCCTCGCTGGCGTGATTGACCAGCTTCATCATTTTGGACTGCGGCACACCCTGCTTGGCCCCGCGCGTGACAAAGGTGACGCGGGTGCAATGAAAGGTCAGATGCGGCAGATTCAACTCGTCATTCTGCTTGAAAAAGCGCCACCACATTTTTGAGGGCTTTTCCCATTTGCTGCCGGTAGCGTCGAAATCATAAGCGGTCTTTTCGTTGCCCCGCTCGGCTTTGAGCCGGGTAAAAAGCGGAACCAGTTCTTCGCGGATGGGCACGGTAAAGGCCCGCTCCGCGCCGCCCTTGGGCTTTTCCAGCGTCATGGTCTTGGCGTCGAGGTCAACGTCCTTCAAGGGAACGTTGGTGTCGCTCAGGCGGCAGCCAGTGTAAATGGCAATCTCAAAACAAGTCCGCATCCATTCCGGCCAGCGGCCAAGCTCGGCCCGGATTTTGGCGATTTCCTCGTCCGTCATGGCAGGCTTTTCGGCGGGCTTGTGCTTCTGAATGCCGGGATGCAGGAGAGGATTGCCTTCGGCGAAGCTGCGGCGCACGGCCTGGGTCATCAACATGCTCAGGAATTTGACTTCATGCAGGGCGGTGTTGTGGCTGGCCGCTTTGACCCCTTCGTCGCCCGATTTGCGCCATTCGAGGTATTTCCAAGCGTGGGCGTAGGTGATCTGACGGGGATACTTGACTTGCTGCGCGGCCAAAAACTTCTGCACCGTGTGCCAGCGCCAGCCATAGGCTTCAAAGGTCTTGGCCGTCTCCGGGCGGTTGTAATTGGTCTCCAGAAAGCCCGGCACCCATTCGGCAAAGGCGGAACCCTGCCGGTCGCCGTTGCCGTTGGATTTCTTTTCCTCGCGCTCGTATTTCTCGACCAGGCGGTCGGCGCTGTGGGTTTCCTTGACGTTGTCCCGGCGCAGGCCGGAAGACACGCAACGGTAATCGCCTTCGGGCGTCTTGTATTTAATCCACCAATAGGGCGAGTTGGCTCGTGGATATTTTGAGGCCATATCTATTCTATTTACTCCTTGCTGCTTGACTGTTACTTTTTCGATTCGGCGGCGGGTTTCGAGGCCCGCTCTCGAATGTAGCTTAATGTAGCTCATGTAGCCGAAGTCCGCAAGTGTTTGCCTCGTAAAACAGAGAATTGCCGAGGAAAAAATATGGATACGTCGAAACGAGGGTTCGATTCCCTTCACCCGCTCCACCGTTCTGGCTCAATGGTTTACGTCAAAAAGTTCCAAAAAGTAACAAC
>Ga0265338_10003463_pt1 | contig 22216 bp, 19 predicted proteins | sample 42126metaG_FD_193579 | JGI IMG/M metagenome (GOLD analysis project Ga0265338, IMG submission 193579) | Rhizosphere microbial communities from Carex aquatilis grown in University of Washington, Seatle, WA, United States - 4-21-26 metaG | ecosystem: Host-associated > Plants > Roots > Rhizosphere... | reverse complement strand
CGAGACCGACGTTCGGCGCGCGCCCGACGGCGTACTCGTGCTGAGCCACCAGCCGCCGGGCTCCTCCGAGGGGCTGGTCACCCTCGCCGAGTTCCTCGAGCTGGCCGGCGACCACATGATCGTCGATCTCGAGCTGAAGGAGTCAGGCTACGAGGCCGACGTGGTCGCCGCGCTCGAACCGCGCCCGGCGGGGCTGGTCGTCTCGTCCTTCGACCCGGCCTGCGTGGCTGCGATCCGCGCACTCGCGCCGGAGGTCGAAACCGCCCTGCTGTTCGGAGAGCGCGCGCTCGGCACCGACCTCTTCGCGCAGGCCGACGAGTGTGGCGCCTCCGTGCTCGCCCCGCAATTCTTCCTGCTGACTCCGGAGGTGCGCGCCCAGGCGCGGAGAGGGGGCCGCCGCCTCATCGTCTGGACGGTCAACGACGCCGACATGCTCGACCATGTGATCGCGGAGCCCTCGACCTGGGCGGTGATCACCGACGTCCCCGACGTGGCGCTGGCACGTCGGGCTGCCCGCGCCCCCGGCTCGGCGGTATAGTGCGCGCCCGCTCGTGAACTGGGACGTCTTCATCACCTGTGCGGTGACCGGGGCCGGCGCCACAACCGACCGTAGCGACCTGGTACCCGTCACCCCGGAGCAGATCGCCACCGCGGCGATCGAGGCGGCGCATGCGGGCGCGGCCATCGTCCACATCCACGTTCGCGATCCCGCCACCGGCCGTGGGTCGCGCGACACGAGGCTGTACAGCGAGGTGGTGGAGCGGATCCGCTCCGCCGACGTCGACGTGGTCATCAACCTGACCGCCGGCATGGGCGGCGACCTCGTGCTGGGCAGCGCCGCCGCGCCGCTGCCGCTGGATCTCGATGGAACCGACGTTGCGGGAGCCGAGGAGCGGCTCGTCCACGTCACGGAGCTCCTGCCGGAGATCTGCACCCTGGACTGCGGCAGCATGAACTTCGGCGCCGGTGGCGACTACGTGATGGTCAACACCCCGGCCGTGCTGCGCGACATGGCCCGCATCGTCCAGTCACTCGGCGTCCGTCCCGAGCTCGAGGTGTTCGACACCGGGCACATGGTGCAGGTGAAAGAGCTGATCCGCGACGGCCTGCTCGACGACCCCGTGCTGATCCAGCTCTGCACCGGTATCCCGTACGGCGCACCCAGCGATCCCGGGACCCTGCTGGCCATGGCCAACCAGGTTCCCGACGGAGCCGTCTACTCCGCGTTCTCGATCAGCCGGATGCAGCTGCCCTACGTGGCCATGGCTGCGTTGATCGGTGGCAACGTTCGCGTTGGCCTTGAAGACAACATCTATCTGAAGCGGGGCGAGCTGGCGACCAACGTCCAGCTGGTCGAGCGCGCGGTGACCATCCTGCAGGCCATGAACGTGAGCATTCTCGGCGCCGAGCAGGTTCGCGAGAAGCTGCAGCTGACGAAGCGTGGCTGACTCCACCCCGCCGGCCTCGGCGGGGCTGCTCGGCGGCGGTGTCATCGGCGGCGGGTGGGCGGCCAGACTGTTGCAGCACGGCGTCGATGTCCGCGTGTACGACCCCGATCCGGACGCGGAGCGGAAGCTGCTGGAGATGCTGGAGAACGCCCGCCGGGCGTGGCGGCAGCTGACGCTGGCGGCACTCCCGCCGGAGGGCTCGCTGACGATCGTCGGATCGCCGGAAGAGGCAGTCGAGGGCGTGCCGTTCGTCCAGGAGAGCGCGCCCGAGCGCCTGGAGGTGAAGCAGGAGCTGCTTGCCCGCGCCAGCCGCGCGGCGGGCGACGACGCGGTATTCGCCTCGTCGACCTCCGGCCTGCTGCCCACGCTGCTTCAGCGCGACATGCACCGTCCCCACCGGTTCGTCGTCGGCCACCCGTTCAACCCGGTCTACCTGCTCCCCCTGGTCGAGGTGTGCGCGGGCGAGCAGACCGAGCCGCAGACCGTCGAGCGTGCCGGCCAGATCTACCGCTCGCTGGGGATGGCACCGCTGGTGGTGCGGACCGAGATCGACGGGTTCATCGCCGACCGGCTGCAGGAGGCGCTCTGGCGGGAGGCGCTGTGGCTGGTGAACGACGACGTTGCGACCGTTGCCGAGATCGACGACGCGATCCGACTGGGGGCCGGACTCCGATGGGCGGCGATGGGCTCGTTCCTGACCTACCGGATCGCCGGGGGCGAGGCGGGCATGCGTCACTTCATGGCTCAGTTCGGCCCGGCGCTGAAGTGGCCGTGGACGAAGCTGATGGACGTGCCCGAGCTGACCGAGGAGCTGCTCGACAAGCTCGACGCGCAGTCCGAGGCCCAGGCCGCCGGTCGCCCGGTGCGGGAGCTGGAGCAGCTTCGCGACGAGTGCCTGGTGGGCGTGCTGCAGGCGCTGCGAACCGCGGGTGTCGGCGCCGGCGAGGTGCTGGCGGCACACGAGCGCGCCCTGGTCGCGCGCGCGGGCCGGCGGGCGGACGACGCCGCGCCGGACATCGGCGCATCGCCGGTCGTGCTGCTGCGCACGCGGGTGCTGCCGGAGTGGGTGGACTACAACGGCCACGCCCACGAGAGCGCCTATATGCGCATGTTCGGCGATGCGACCGATGCCCTGCTGGCGCTGGTCGGGATCGACGCGGAGTACCTCACCGGCGTCGGCAGCTACTTCACGGTCGAGTCGCACATCTGCCACCTGCAGCAGGCGACCGCGGGCCAGGAGCTCGAGGTGGCCACCCGCGTTCTTGCCTGGGACGAGAAGCGGCTGCACCTGTTCCACGAGCTGCGACGCGCGGGGGATGGCGACCCGGTCGCGACCGCCGAGCAGATGTTGCTCCACGTGTCCGCGGAGACCGGCCGGGCCGGGCCGGCCGGCGATCGCGTCGCAGCCAGGGTTGGGGAGATTGGCGGCGCGCACTCTGCGATCCCCGCGCCCGGGCAGGCCGGGCGGCGGATCGCACTGGAACGCTCCGGCGAAATGCCGCGCGACCTCTGACGGCATCCGCGCGCATAGACTCGCCGCCAGAACCGGACGGAAAAAGCGTCCCAATAGAGAAGGAGGCGGCGCGTATGGGTTCGCTGACGACCGGACACACTGATCGGCGGGGGCCTGCCACGGCGGGCCCCCGTCGCTCGCTCAGGCCAGCAAGCGCTCCACCAGGCTGACATCGATCGCATCGGCGATCTCGTCGGCCTCGGACAACCGATCGGCGGACATCGTGCCGACGATGGCGACACACTGCATGCCGGCCGCCTTGGCGGAGCCGACGCCGGCCTCCGTGTCCTCGAACACCGTTACCTCATCCGGCAACAACGGGCCACGCGCGGCGGCCAGCAGATCCAGCGCGGCCAGGTAGCCCTCGGGATGCGGCTTCCCGTCGGCGACGTGGTCGGAGGCGACGATGGCGACGAACGCCTCGGCGAGGCCTGCTGCGTCGATCACGGGCACGATCTCCGCCGCCGCGGCGCCCGACACGATTGCCACCGGCACCCGCGCGGCGGCGTACCAGACGGCGTCGCGCACACCCTGTGAGATCGTCGCGCCGTCGCTCGAAAGCTCGTTGTAGCGGGCGACGCGGCGGGCGACGAGGGCCTCCATGTCCGGCCGCTCTCCGAGCCAGCGGCGGATGATCTCCTCATCGGAGTGCCCGGCCAGGCGCTCGACATAGTCGGCCTGGCCGAGCGGCTTGCCCTGGTCGGCGAACAGCTCGGCGAAAACTCTGTACATGATCGACTCGTCGTCCGAGAGGGTGCCATTGAAGTCGAAGATGAGGGCGCGGCAGGTCACGAGCCTGGGACCGTACACGGAGCGAACGCCTCCCGGCGCGCCGACCGGCGCGCTTCGCTAGCCTCAGATCAGCCATGGGGGCGCACAGACCGGCGCACCCCTGCGCTCGTCGCCGCGCTCAAATGACCGTCGTTGACCCCCCCGATCTGCCTCTCTGGCCGACCGCGCGCCGCCTGCTCGGCCTCTGGCGCGAGGAATGGCGTTACGTCGCCATCGGCCTCGTTTGCGCACTTGGCTACACCACGCTGTCGCTGGCAATCCCGGTTCTGATCTCGCAGGCGATCGACAACGCGATCGTTCCCGGCCACATCTCCGACCTGTGGCCGTACATCGCCGGGATCCTGGTGCTCTCTGTCCTGCGGTTTTTCATCAACTTCACGCGCCGCTACGCGACCTCGCGCGTCGGTGTCCACATCGAGGCGCGGATGCGGGAGCTTCTCTACCGCTCATACCTCGACTTCCCGAGAGCGTTCTACGACCGGCATCCGACGGGGCAGGTGGTGTCGCGGGCAACCAACGACCTCTACCCGATCCGCTACTTCATCGGCTGGGGCATGGTGCAGGGCGTCCAGAGCGTGCTGATGATCGTCGGCGCCACCATTGTCCTGTCAGTCGTCAATGCGCGGCTGACGTTCTTCGCGATGCTGTCGCTGCCGTTGGTCGGGCTGCTCGCCTGGCGGTTCGCCCACCGGGTGATGCCGATCTCGCGCCAGGTGCAGGCGCGCAAGGGCGACGTCACCGAGGCGGCCGACGAGGCAGTCGTGGGGATCGAGATGGTGCAGGCATTCGGCCGCGAGGACGACGTGCAGTCGCGGTTCGGCACGCGGGCCGAGGCGGTCCGCGACGTGGTGCTCGAGCAGGCCGTGATCGAGGCCCACCACCTGCCGGGACTCTATTTCCTGCCCACCTTGTCGATCGCGGCGGTGCTCTGGTTCGGGGGCGTCGACGTCATCAACGGGAACCTCCTGATCGGCCAGTTCGTGCTGTTCACGACGGTGCTGCTGCAGCTCGCCTGGCCGTTGGAGGCCCTGGGCTGGATCACCAACCTGGCGCAGCGGGCGACGGCGTCGGCCGGGCGCACCTTCGCCTGGATCGAGGGGATCGACCGGCTGCCCCAGCCGGTCAACCCGGTCGACCCGCCGGTCGGCACGCCCTCGGTCGCGCTGCACGGCGTGCACTTCGCCTATGCAGACGAGGACGAGGTGCTGCGCGGCGTCGACCTGGCGGTGTCGCCGGGCGAGGTGGTCGCGGTCTGCGGCTCCACCGGCGCGGGCAAGACGAGCCTGCTGGGCCTGGTCACACGTGCCTACGACCCGACCGCCGGGCGGGTGACGCTGGACGGCATCGACATCCGGCACCTGCGCATCCATGACCTGCGCGCGCAGGTGGCCGTGGTCACCCAGAAGCCGGTGCTGTTCTCGGTGACGCTGCGCGACAACCTGACCGCCGGCCGGCCCGACGCCGAGTGGGACGAGGTGCTGGCGGCCTGCGAGGCGGCGGGCGTGAGCGAGTTCGTCGACGAGCTGCCCGACGGCTACGACACGCTGATCGGCGAGCGCGGCGTCAACCTGTCCGGCGGCCAGCGCCAGCGGGTCGCCCTGGCCCGGGCGCTGCTCACGTCGGCACGTGTTGTCGTGCTGGACGACCCCCTGTCCGCCGTCGACACCAGCACCGAGCGGTTGCTGCTCTCCCGGCTGCGGCCGGCCCTCGAGGGCCGGACCGTGCTCGTCGCAACCCAGCGCTACTCGACCGTCCGGCTGGCCGACCGGGCGGTCGTGCTGGAGGACGGCCGGATCGTCCAGCAGGGCGCACCCGCCGACCTGCTGCAGCGGCCCGGCCCCTTCGCCGCCCTGTTTGGAGACGAGAGTGTCGCGGCGTAGGGCTGGCCTCGGGAGGCTGATGCCGTACGTCGAAGGACGCCGCTGGCGGATGGTCGTGCTGGGCGCCGCCGCGATCGGGCAGGCGGCCGCGCAGACCGGCGGCTGGCTGCTGGTGCGGGCGGCGATCGACAGCGGGATCCAGACGGGCGACAAGCGGTTCCTGGCGGAGATGGTCGTGCTCTACCTGTTTGTGGCGGCAGCCGGCTGGGTGCTCTCGGCATACACGATCCGCGGGCTCGCGCAGCTCGGCCAGATCGTCGTGCTCGGACTCCGCCGCGACCTGTTCGACCACCTGACGGCGCTCTCGCTGCGCTACTTCTCGGAGCAGCGCGCCGGCTGGATCATCGCCCGCCTGACCAGCGACGTTGACGCGCTCTCCGACGTGCTGTCGCAGGGGCTGCCGACGCTGGTCGCAAACGTGGTGCTGCTGCCCACGGCCGCCATCGCCGTGTTCATCGTCGACTGGCGGCTGGGCCTGATCGCCTTCGTCATCCTGCCCCCCACCTACATCCTGACCCGCTGGTTCCAGCGTCAGGCGTCCGCCGCCCAGCTCGACGTCCGCAACCGGATCGCAGCCGTCACGGCGCAAATCGCCGAGTCGGTCTCGGGGATGGCGATCGTGCAGGCGTTCAATGCGGAGCAGCGCTTCCAGGCGTCGTTCGACGAGCTGAACATTGAGAACCGCACGGCGAACGTCCGCACCCAGACGCTGTTCTCGGTGTTCTTCCCTTCGATCGAGCTGCTGGGCATGATCTCGACCGTTTGCGTCCTGGCGCTGGGCTCCCGCCTGTACACGGACGGCTCGCTCACGATCGGCACCCTGATCACCGCCGCCTACCTGCTGCAGCTCGTGTTCCAGCCGCTCCAGGAGCTGTCGGACGTGTACGGGCAGCTCCAGGCCGCCGCCGCGGCGATGATCAAGATCGGCTCTGTGCTGGATGCCGAACCGGACATCGCCGACGACCCGGCCGCCACGACGATCCCACCCATCGTCGGCACGCTCCAGGTCGACGACGTCCGATTTTCGTATGGGTCGAACGAGGTCATCCACGGCATCGACTTCCTGGTCGAGCCGGGCGGCTGCATCGCGCTGGTCGGCCAATCTGGCGGGGGCAAGTCGACCCTGGCCAAGCTGATCGCCCGTTTCTACGACCCCACCTACGGGGCGGTACGAGTCGACGGCCACGACCTGCGGGGCGTGCGCCTGCGCAGCTATCGGCGCCAGCTCGGCGTGGTGCTCCAGGACCCGTTCCTGTTTGCGGGCACGATCGCCGACAACATCCGGTTCGCCCGGCCGGACGCGACCGACGCCGAGGTCGCCGAGACGGCGGCCGCCGTCGGCGTCGACCGGGTGGCAGCACGGCTCCAGGGTGGCCTCGACCACGTGGTTCGCGAGGGCGGCGCCGGCCTGTCGGCCGGAGAGCGGCAGCTGATCTCGATCGCGCGGGCACTGCTCGCCAACCCCCGGATCCTGATCCTCGACGAGGCCACGTCGAACATCGACCGGCCGACCGAGATCCTGATCGAGAACGCACTCGACCGGCTGCTGAAGGGTCGCACCTCGGTGATCATCGCGCACCGGCTGGCGACCGTCCGGCGGGCAGACGAGGTGCTCGTCGTGGAGCGCGGCAGGGTCCTTCAGCGCGGTCCCGAGCGCGAGCTGATCGCCGTCGATGGACCCTTCCGCCGGCTGGCGCACGAACTGGACGTCTGACTACCCGGGAATCCCGCATGGGATGGCCGATTTCGGACGCTCGGGCCCCGGTACTGCAAATCGATGACACCGTCCCCCAAAAGGGGGGATAGCCCGTGCCCCGAAGACCGATCACTCTGCGGAAGTGACCATGTTCGCGGACAACGCCGAGCCCTCGGAGGGCGCAGCGCCCCCGGGGGGCGGCGAGCTGATCCGTGGGCCGTGGACGCCGACCCGTCGGTTGTCGTCCTGGCCGCCTCCTTCGCTGTCCCAGGCGCTGGCCCAGAAGGGCGCGCCAACCGGCTCGACGACGTTCGTCGCCCGGCAGCCGATCTACGACGTCGCGATGGACGTCCATGCCTACGAGCTGCTGTTCCGCAGCGAGGCGGACGATGGCGCTGCCGGGGCGACCAACGGTTCCGACACCGACAGCGCGAACGCGATCGTTGCCACGTTTGCCGACATCGGCCTGGAGAGCCTGATCGGCTCCACCCGCGCTGCGCTCAACGTATCCGGGCCGTTCGTGCTCCGCCACGACCTTGCCGAGCTGCTGCCGCCCGAGCGGGTGACGCTGGACGTGGCCCGCAACGCGATGGGCGACGAGGCCGCCGTCTACGAGCTCGGCCGGCTGGCCAGGCTGGGGTTCGAGATTGCGATCGAGGATTACACCGCCGACGAGCACGGCCGTAAGCTGCTGGGGATCGCACAGATCGCGAAGCTGGACGCGCGCACCCGGACGCGGGACGAGATGGCCGTCCTGATCACGGCGCTGCATGAGGCCGGCGTGCGGGTGGCGGTCGACCACCTCGACGACCAGGCCGCCTACGAGTTCTGCCGCTCCGCCGGCGCCGACCTGTTCCAGGGGGAGTTCTTCTGCCACCCCAAGACGATCACCGGACGCGGAGTGCCCACCAACCGGCTGGCTCAGCTGGAGCTGCTCGCCGCGGTGGAGAACCCGGCCTGCGAGATCGAGGACCTGGATGCGATCATCAGCCGCGACCTGTCGCTCAGCTACCGGCTGCTGCGCTGGATCAACTCCGCCTACTTCTCGCTGCCCCGTACCGTCACCTCGGTGCGCGAGGCGGTCGTGCTGCTCGGTCTCCGCGCCGTCCGCAACTGGGCGACGCTGATCACGCTCGCCCATATCGACGACCAGCCCAGCGAGCTGGTGCGCACCGCGATGACGCGTGCCAAGATGGCCGAGCTGGTGGCGCTGGGGCTGGGCGAGCGCGACACCGAGGCGTACTTCACCGTCGGCTTGTTCTCGGCCCTCGACGCGCTGATGAACGCCCGCATGGAGGACCTGCTCGACAGCCTTCCGCTGGGCGAGGACGTCCGCTCGGCACTGCTGCGGCGCGAAGGGCCGATGGGTGACGCCCTGTCGTGGGTGATGGCCTACGAGCGGGGCCGCTTCGAGACGCTTGGCGGCCGCTCACCGGCCGACGGGATGCTGCGCGACGCCTACCTGCGGGCGATCGCCTGGGCCGACGAGACCTGCTCGGCCGTCCAGCTCGCCGCGTAGCTGCACTTATTCGGTACCCGAGTCCTCGTCGTCGGCGAACAGGTCTTCGCCGCCCAGCTTGCCGACGCGCGCGATCGGCTCGAGCTCGCGGGCGTAGGAGTGGAAGGTGTGCATCGTCAGCCCGGCCGCCTCGAACGGCTGGTCGAGCTGGACGACCACCGCCTCGCCGTTCACGCGCTGCACCGTCCCCATGGCCCCGTCTTCGGGCCCGTGACCCGGAATCGCCTCGTCGGCGCGGCGGAAGCGCACTCGATCGCCGGCCTTCAGGACCGGCGTTCGCGGCCGGTCGAGCGGCGTGCGAGTCGGGATCGGTGAGGCGTGGTACATGGCCATGACGGCGAGAGTGTAACGACCGGCGGCGATCCCACCCCCCGAACAGGTGGCGACGCAGCCGTCCCGCAGGCCGATACTGAACCCCATGAAGGTCTCCCGAGGGGTCGCTGGGGCCGTGATCGCTACCTGTGCCTGGCTTGCCGGCGCCGGTACACCGTTCGCGCATGCCGTGCCGAGCACGGCCGCCTGCCCGATGTTCCCGTCCAACAACGTCTGGAACAGGCCGGTGTCCTCGCTGCCCGTGGCGCGCAACTCGGCAGCCATGATCAGGGCGATCGGGCTTTCGACGGGCCTGCATCCGGATTTCGGCAGTTACGCAGGCTACGGCATCCCGTTCAACGTCGTCGGCGCCAATCAGGCGACGACACACGTGACATTCCAGTACGCACGGGAGTCGAACCCGGGCCCCTATCCGATCCCGGCGGCCCCGCGGATCGAGGCCGGCAGCGACCGCCACATGCTGATCTTCAACAATGCCGCGTGCAAGCTGTTCGAGATGTGGGACGTCCACCACACGTCCTCCGGCTGGCACGCCGGCTCGGGTGCGATCTGGAATCTGCGGTCGAACGCGCTGCGCCCCGCGGGCTGGACGAGCGCTGACGCGGCCGGCCTCCCGATTCTGCCCGGCCTGGCCCGCTACTCACAGGTCGCGAGCGGCTCGATCGACCACGCGCTCCGGTTCACCGCCCCGGCGACGTGCGCCGGGTACATCTACCCGGCCCGTCATGAGGCGGGCTCCGGAAGCTGCGCCGTGCGGCCGCCGATGGGGCTGAGGGTGCGTCTGAAGGCCTCGTTTGACGTTTCGAGGCTGAGCCCGCAGGCTCGGGTGATCGCAAACGCCCTCAAGAGGTACGGGATGATCCTGGCGGACAACGGCTCGCCCTGGTACGTCAGCGGCGTCTCGAACCCGAGCTGGAACGACAACGACCTCCACTCGCTTGACCGGATCACCGGCGCCGACCTGGTCGTGGTCGACACCAGCCACCTGCGCAACGGCCCGTAACGGGGGTTCCAACCGCGCGGGGTCGGTTAATCCGCCGGGTACGCTTGTCGCGTTAGAAGGCCAATGTCTCCCCGCCGCGCGCTGGTCGTATCACTCGCCCTCCTGGGGCCGCTGGCGCTGCCCGCGGCCGCCGACGCGCACGCGTATCTGCTGCGGACGGTGCCCGCCGAGGGCACGGTGGTGGCGAAGGCCCCACGCGCCATCCGCCTGATCTTCGACTCACCGATCACCGCGGTCGCGAACGCCAACCACGTCGTCGCGTCGGACAACACATCGGTGATGTCCGGGCCGGCCTCCGTCGCGCCCGACCACCGCACCCTGGTGCTCCCGCTCGAGCACAACCTGCCGGATGGGGACTACACGGTGCGCTGGTCGATCGTGTCGGACGACGGCCACTTCGAGTCGGGGGTGCTCGCCATCGGCGTCGGCGCAGGCCAGCCGCCGCCACAGGCGGCGTCCGCCTCGACGTCGACCACCAACATCCCGTACCTGATCGCGCGCTGGATCTACTTCACCGGCCTGCTGCTGCTGATCGGCGGCGCGGTCTACCGGGTCGCGGTCTTCCTGCCGATCGCCCGCCAGATCCCCGCCCAGCCGCGCAAGCTGGCGCTGCTCCGGGAGCGGCACCGGGCGAACGCCCTGCTCGCCATCTCGGCCGTGCTGGCCCTGGGCGGCGCCTGGGTTGCGCTCACCCTCCAGGGAGCCGAGGTCGCAGGGGTCTCCTTCTGGCAGGCGTTCAACCACAACGGCCCAGTCGCGTCGGCACTGGATGCGACCCGCTTCGGACGCGAGTTCGGGCGCGGCGTCGACCTGACCGCGGTGTTCACGGTGCTGGCTGCCCTCGCCTACGCCGTCGCCGATCGCAGCAAGCTGCTGCTGGTGCTGGGCCCGGCGGCGCTGGTGACAGGCGTCTGGGCGCTGGCGGTGCCTGCGTTGTCCGGTCATGCGACGGACGCCGGCAGCGACTGGCTGACGGTGGCGGTCGACGTCGTCCACATCGGCGCGGCGGCCGTCTGGCTCGGCGGCCTGGCCCAGATGCTGGCGGTGACGCCCCATGCGACCCGCGGGCTCCCCGCCGGCGACCAGGCCCGCGTCCGCGAGCAGCTGGCCCGGCGCTTCTCCCAGATCGCCCTGGTCAGCGTGATCGTGCTGGCCGTGTCAGGCGTCATCCGGGCGCTGTGGGAGGTCAGCTCCGTCTCCGAGCTGTGGACGACCGGCTACGGGCGAGTGCTGATCGCAAAGACCGTCCTGTTCGCTGTGCTGCTGGTGATCGGATACCGGAACCGCGCGATCCTGACCGACTTCGGGAAGCTGGGACCAAACGTGAGAGCCGAGCTGGCGATCGGAGTGGCGGTGGTCGCGGCCGTCGCGGTGCTCACCAACCTGGCGCCGGCGAATGCCCCGGCGCAGGACGCGGCGCCTCCTGCGGGCGGCGTGGCGTCGATCCGGCTGGCCGGCGGCCGGCTGCAGCTCTGGCCGGGACTGGCCGGCCAGAACGCGGTCAGCCTGAAGCCGGTGGATGGCGCCACCAGCGCAGTGCTCCGCGTGACCACGCCCGGCCGTGCGGTCTCCGCAGCGCTGCGTCCGCTCGGCAACGGCACGCTGGGCGGCTTCTTGCCCCGGCTTCCGGCAGGCACGCTGCCCGCAGTGCTGATCGCGGATGGCCGCCGGTGGCAGACGACGCTCTCGATCGGGGCGGCCCCGACCGTCCCCGGCACAGCGCCCCAGCCGCTGCGGGTCGGGCCGGTGGCGGGGGCCGAAGCGTCGGACCTGGCGGTGATCGGGCAGCGCATGGGCCGCCACCGCCTGCGGCTGACGCTCCTCTCCCAGAGCGGCTCCTCGCCGCGAAACGTGCTGATCGTCGCCGGCGGCCGGCTGGCCGAGCCGTGCCAGGGAACGGCCACCGTCTGCTACGTGGTGCCCGCGCCGGCGACAGCCGCTGCGATCGGGGTCCGCGTGTCACGGCCGACCCGCGCGCACCCGGTGGCCGGCACGCTCGAGCTGCCGGCGGCCGACGCGGCGCCCGCGCGTCATCTGGTCGCCGAGACCGCGATCGCGTTCCGCAACCTCCGCTCGCTCCGCGCCGAGAACCATCTCGCCTCCGACGCCAAGCACGCCGTCAACACGACCTACGTGGTGCAGGCGCCCGACCGGCTGTCGATCGATGTCCACGGCGGCCTCGACTCCCGCATCATCGGCTCCCGCCGCTGGGACCGCCAGGCCGGCCAGGCAACGTGGACGCGCTCGCAGACCCCCCGCCAGCAGGAGCCGGATGCCTACTGGGCCCCGGGGGCAACCGCCGCCTACGTCGCGTCGCAGACGCCGCGCACGCTCGACGTGACGCTAGCGGTGGGCGAGCCGAGCGGGCCCGTGGTCTTTCGGATCACGGTCGATCGGCGGACGCTTCTGGTCACGGACCTGCACATGACCACGACGGCGCATTTCATGGTAGAGCGCGAGCTGCAGTTCAACCGGGCTCCCCCGGTACGGCCGCCGGTCTAGCCGCGGGCCGGCGAGCGGGCGCAGGAACGGCAGCCGCGCGCCCATGCCGGCCGCGACCAGGACGATCACGCCGAGCACGATCAGCATGTCCCCAAGCGAGTAGATGTTGGCGCCCGGGAGCCAGCTCGGCGCGACGAAGCGATCGACCAGCCAGGCAACGTGGGGCGAGGCGTCGGCGACACTGTTGTTGTGCACGCCGGTGTAGGTCAGCCCGGCGGCCCGCATCGCAGAGGGCAGGGCAGGCATGTGGCCGCCGTTGGCCAGGATTGCAGCCAGGTTGGCGAGCATGCCGGCTCCGGCCAGCGCCATGCCCGGCACGCGGGCGTTGATCACGGTGACGGCGATCAGCGCGGCGTAGGACAGCACCTGCAGCCCGATGGCCGCCCGGTCTGGGACGGCGTAGGGCATGATCACCGAGGGGTATGCCACGAGCTGCAGGGCGATCGCCGCGTAGAACAGCCAGAGGGCCCTCAGCCTGAGGTCAGCCAGCCGGCCGATCCGGCCGCCGAGCAGGAGCCCGACAGCGATCCCCGGCAGGACTGCGAGCAGGAGCGCCATCAGCCGGTCGCGCGCCGCGCGGACGTTTCAGGCCTCGACTCCAGATACCGCTCGAGCGCCGTGACGATGCGTGCGTCGAACTGCGTCCACGACCGGCGTCGCAGCTCGGCGATCGCCTCCTCGGAGGTTCCAGCCGCGCGGTACACGCGATCCGACGTCATCGCGTCGTAGGCGTCGGCGACCAGGATGATGCGGGATCCCAGCGGGATGTCCTCGCCGGCCAGGCCCAGCGGGTAGCCGGAGCCGTCCCACCACTCGTGGTGGTGGCGGATCCAGCGGTCGACCGGCGACACGCCGAGGCCCTCCAGCAGGCGGTATCCAAGCTCGGCGTGTTCGCGCATGGTCTTCAGCTCGTCGGGGTCGAGCTTGCCAGGCTTCTGCAGGATCCGGTCGGGGATGGCGATCTTGCCGAGGTCGTGCAGCAGGCCGGCCAGCCGCACCTGCTCCACCGTCTCCTCGTCGAGGTCCATCGACCGCGCGATTCCCTCCACCAGCCGCGACACCGACTGGGAGTGGGTGGTCGCGTAGGTGTCCTTGGCGTCCACCACGCGGATCAGGCTCTCGGCAGCGCGGAGCCGGGCGCTGCGCTCTGCCGTCTCGGCGAGCTCCTCCGGCGTGTAGATGCGAACGACGTTGGGGCTGTAGACGCAGGACCGGTTCTTGCCGTGATTCTTGGCCCAGTAGAGTGCGCCGTCCGCGACCCGCAGGAGCTCGTCACGGTCGTTGGCCGAGTCCGGGTACGAGGCGATGCCGACGCTGACGGTCACCGGTTCGCTGTGCATGAACTCGGTCTGCCAGAGCCGGGCGTGCAGGCGCTCGACGGCGGCGTACGCCTGCTGGCTGGTCTCGTCTGTCAGCAGCATTGCGAACTCCTCGCCGCCGATCCGGTACGCCTGGTTGATGCCGTACTCGTCGCGGAGGATGCTCGCGAGCAGGATCAGCACCTGGTCTCCGACCGGGTGGCCAAAGCGGTCGTTGATGCTCTTGAAGTCGTCGATGTCGATCAGCGCCAGCGAGAGCCTTGAGTTCGTCGAGTGCGACAGCGCCAGGGACTCGCGGAGGTCAGTCTGGAATGACCGGTGGTTGCGCAGGCCGGTGAGCGCGTCGGTCTCGGCGTCGCGCGTCGCGACCACCGTGCGGTAGGCGTAGCGCTGGTACAGCGCCAGCGCGAACAGCGGGCCGGCAAGCAGCAGCTCGAACAGCGGATTCACCAGCCACAGGGTGGTGGCCAGCGCCGCGATGAACGCCATGATCCCGAACGCCGGCCCGGAGTGGCGCACGTAGTCGTCGATGACCGAGCGCAGCGAGACGTTCTGGTAGATCGCCACCACCCCGGCGACGGTGAGAACGTTCGTCGAGATGTAGGCGACGCCGCCGAGGAAGACCAACAGGCTGAGACGGCCAAACTCCTGCGGCTGAAGGTGATGCCACCCGAGCACGAAGCCGGGCACCGCCGACATGAACGCCGACAGGCAGCATGACGCCGCGTTGAACGACGTCCGCAGCGTCGGGGCCCGCTCCGAGATCCCGACCACGATGATGCTGATCATCGCGGCGGGCGCGGCGTACTGCCACCCGAAGAGCACCTGCATCGAGAGCAGGAAGACGATTGCCAGCGAGACCGAGTGGCCGCCCTTCTCGTCGAGCGGGACGGGCTTGAACTCGGCCGCCACGGCGGCGGCAAGGAACACACACGCGCCGGCGATCGTGTTGGCGCTCGGCGGGTGCGCCACCACAAGTACCGCAGCCCCGACCACTACCGGAACACAGGCCGCAATGATGGCAGCCGCGTACCGAAGTAGCCGGGGCGGATAGGTAGTCGACGCGTTCGTCACTGGAGTCTCACCAGATATCGGACGAACGTCCGATGAGTGTTAGCGGGAAATCCGCTGGGAGCCGGGGATCAGCCCCACTTGACCTGCGCGCCGCTGGCAAGAGCGAAAGCGGCGATGGCACCGAGCGCCAGAGCGACGCGGGTGACGCGATAGTTCCACTTGATCATTCCTCGCACCTCCCTTCAGAGGTCGGAGCACCGATGGGCGCTTCCGAAACCGCCTGGCAAACGGTGCGGTGTACCGAGGGAGCTGATGGGGGAGCCAGGGGAAGTTCCGGGAGCGTCCCCCTCGTGATAAGCCACAACCCCTGCCGGGGATTCCCCCTAAAGGGGGATCATTCGCGAAGCTGGCGGGCCGACGCAGCCACCCCTTTAGGTGATTGCGCCAGACGGGGAGATATGGGCTCCCGCGCTCCCCAGGTCATCGCGCGACAGCCGCTCAATCAGCTGGGCGCCTGCATCCGTGGAATCCAGCTCCGGCTGACCTGCCCCGGCCAGGCGCACCGAGACGACGTGCCCGCCCAGAAAACGGCCGTCGGCGGCCAGCTTCGCCTGCAGGATCGCTGACACCGCGAGGTCGCCGTCGAGGCCGAAGTTGTGATAGCCCGCGAAGTTGCCCAGGCTGTAGGCGATCAGCCGCTTGTGGTAGACCTGCATCGCCCGCAGCACGTGCGGCCCGCTGCCCAGCACCAGGTCGGAGCCGGCGTCGATCGCCATGTGGGCGAACGCCTCGGGGTTGCCACGGTTCTCACCCAGGTAGATCTCGTCCTGCCCGGTCAGGTGCTCGGCGGCGACGCCCTCGGCGCCGGCATGCATCGACGTCACCACGATGTCGGCATGCTGGGCCGCCCGGTGGATCAGTGCGCGGGCGGCAGGGAAGTCGTTCAGCGGAGCGTTGTTCGGGTAGGGCCCGAACCCGATGAAGGCGATCTTGAGGTTGCCGGAGCGGACGTAGGTGATCTCGTGGGTCCGGCCTGTGTGCCGGATGCCGGAGTGGTCGAGCGCCGAGATCGTGCTGTCCAGCCCGGCCTGCCCGTAGTCGAACGAATGGTTGTTGCCCTGGCTGAGCAGCGTGAACCCGCCCTGGCGGAGATCATGGGCGAACTCCGGCGGCACCCGGAACTCGAAGCAGTCGGCCGCCGGCTGGGCGCCGCACTTGCCGACCGTCGCGTTGGTCAGCGTGCCCTCGAGGTTGCCGAACACCACGTCGCCGTGGAGAGCGCTGCGCACACCGTTGAAGTAGTCGCCCGGATCGGACGGCAGGTACCCGGCGCGGCCCAGCATCGTGTCGCCGACCGCGGCGATCGTGAACGTGCCGGTGCCGTGTGGCCGCGTGGTCGCGGCCGGCTGCGTCGTGGTCGACGACGTGCGTTTGGCATCGCTACCGGCGGGGTCGCTGCGGTGTGTCGAGCCTCCCGGAGACGCCGATCCGGAGCCGCCGTCAAGCAGCCCGGCGACCGCGACGCCCACCCCGAGGAGAGCCAGCAGCAGCACCGCAGCGGCAACTATCCGCCGGCGGCGCACGGCGCGCCGCCTGGCCTCGGTCCGGCGCTGCCGCATCTGCTCACGGTTCGGCTGGTGTGGGTCCTGCCCGCTCATTCATCACCTATCATCGCCGACCGTGGACCTGGAGAGCCGGATCCTGGAGGCGGTCGAGCGGGGGCGGGAGGAGCTGGTGGAGCTCACGTCAGCGTTGGTCGCCTTCGACACAACAGCACGCGGCGGCGACGAGCCGGCACGCGACGAGGCCGATCTTCAGGCCTATCTCGGCGACCGCCTGAACCGCGCCGGCGCAGCCGTCGACATCTGGGAGCCTGACCCCGCGGACGTGGCCGGGTCGCGTCAGATGCCGCCGGGTCTGTCGTTCGAGGGCCGGCCTCAGATGGCCGCCCGGTTCGCCGGCAGCGGCGGTGGCAAGAGCCTGCTGTTCAACGGCCACATCGACGTTGTCTCGTCGGAGCCCCGTGACCGCTGGACGAGCGACCCCAACCAGGCCGAGGTGCGCGACGGCTACCTGTACGGGCGCGGCGCCTGCGACATGAAGGGCGGGGTGGCCTGCATGGTCCACGCCGCCGAGGTGCTCTCGCGCCTGGGCGTCACGCTGCGGGGCGACCTGATCGTCAACACCGTGACCGACGAGGAGTCGTCCGGCGCCGGCGGCCTGGCCGCGGTGCGCCACGGCGTCAAGGCCGACGCCGGCATCGTCACCGAGCCGACGGCGTTCGAGGTGTGGGTCGCGTGCCGCGGGTCGCTGACGCCGACCATCACGGTGCTCGGCAGGCCCGGCCATGCCGAGCTGGCCCAGCCCCACTGGCGTTCCGGCGGGGCGGTGAACGCGATCGAGAAGCTGGGAATCGTGCTCGACGCGGTCGCGACGCTGCGCGGGGAGTGGCGCGGCCGCGCCGACAAGCAGCACCCCTACCTCTCGCCCAGCGACATCGTCCCGGTGATCGTCAAGGGCGGGGAGTGGACCGTGACCTACCCGGCATCGGCATCGCTCACCTGCGAGCTGATGTACCTGCCGGCCAACGCCGACGACGACGGCTGGGGGACGCTGGTCGAGGCCGAGGTTGAGCAGTGGTTCGCCGATGCGGCGGCGGCCGATCCGTGGCTGGCGGAGAATCCGCCGACAGTGGACTGGACGCTGGACATCCCACCCGCGGAGGTGAATCCCGAGCATCCGCTCGTCGCCGCGACGCTGGCGGCCAGCGAGCGCGTCGGCGAGCCGTCACGGCTGGGCGGACTCGACTCCTGGTTCGACGCAGCCACCTTCACCAGGTTCGGCGAGACGCCGTCGATCGGCTTCGGGCCCCGCGACATCGCCTGGGCGCACACGATCGATGAGTACGTGCCGGTCGACGACCTGGTGCGCTGCTCCCAGGCGCTCGCGCTGGCGGCCGTCGACTACTGCGGAGTGGAGTCGTGATGCGACTCGCCACGATGGGCGACTCGGCGCTGGTGACGAAGCTCCTGCGATCGTTCTTCAGCCACGAGGGGCGGGTCGTCGAGCACCTCCAGCAAAACGTCGAGGCGATCCTCGCCGACCCCGGCCGGGGGTTCTTCACGCTGGCCGACGACCGCGGCGTGGCGACGACCACCATCCGCATCTCGGCCGGGGGCGGCTGCAGCGCTGAGATCGAGGAGATCTGGGTACAGCCGTCGGCCCGCGGCCAGGGCCTGGGAGCTCGGCTCCTGCGCACCGCGGTCGCCGAGTGCCGGCGCCGCGGCATCTCCTCGATCGAGCTGCGGGTGACGCCGGACGACCAGGAGCTGGGTATCCCCGACTTCTATACCAAGCAGGGCTTCACGCACGGCGGGCGGCTGATCTACGAGTTCGCCGGCACGCGCGAACGCCAGGGCTGGGTCTAGAAGCTCAGACCTTCAGGCAGAGCCGCCGGGGAGCAGGTCGGAGGCGTTCTCGAGCATCTCCAGGGCCAGCGCGTCACGACCCTGGGTGCGCAGGAACTTGCCGTAGCGCCGGTAGGCCTTCGCCAGGTCGGTGTTCCAGCCGTTCTGGCGGCGCAGACCCTCGATCGCTGCGCGGTAGGCGCGGTCGGCCCGCTCGGGGTCCCCGCCGGCCTCGCGCACCCGGGCCAGAGTCAGCTGGGCAAGGCCGAACAACCCCGGCATGGACATGTCGCTCAGCAGCTCGACCGCCTCCAGCGCCCGCTCCAGCGCCACGGGCTGGTCGTCCAGCTGGAGCGCGCAGCGGGCCTCGTCGATCAGCAGAAAGCCCATGTCGACGTCGGAGGGGGAGTGGGCGCCGATCGCCCCGCGAGCGGAGCCCAGCAGCTCCTGGGCACGGGTGGTGTTGCCTGCGTCGAGCTGCGTGGCCGCGGCCAGCAGGTAGCTGTTGAAGATCGCCGTCGCATCGCCGGAGGCGAGCGCGGCGGCGACGGTGCGCTCGCCGTACACGATCGACTGGTCGGTTCTCCCGGTGTTGTGGCTCAGCCGCGTGAGCGCGTAGTTGACGCGCTGACTGGTGATGTCGTCGATCTCCTCGGCGCGGTCGCGAAGCAACTCGCTCAGCACTGCGTTGGCCCGGCCGTACTCGCCGAAGTCGGCCAGGGCGTAGCTGAGGAACGTGGTGAACCGCGCGACGATGGCGATGTCGCCGGATTCGCCGAGTCGGTCGACAGCCCACTGGAGAAGGTCCGCGGCCTGCTGCGGCTCGCCGACGGAGCTCAGCACCCGGCCGAGCTCGAGGTACAGCCACGGCCGATCCGCGGGATCGGGCTCGCCGCCCCGCTCGACCGCACGCTCGAACAACTCCCGGGCACGCGTCTCCCTCCCGCGCCGGGTGGCGATCGTCCCCAACCCCTCGTAGGCCTTGCTGGCGAGGTCGTCGTCCTCCGCGGCGTCCGCTCGGCGGAGCACCAGCACGAGCGTCTCCTCGGCCTCGTCGAGCTGACCGAGGCCCACCATCAGGGAAGCATCGGAGAGGAGCGTCTCACTGTCCCGAGTGGTTTCAAACACTTAAGCGAGCGTACGGCACCGGCAAGACGGCAGCAACCACAACCGCAAAGTGTTTACGACTGGGCGAACGGCAAAGGGACGGCCAGAGCCTCTACTCCGCCGGCGCTGAGCACGGCTCCGTCGTCCACCTCGCGCCTGAGGATGGCAAGCGCAATGTGCCCGAACCTGGGCGAATCGACGGGAGACGTGAGCCGTCCCACCGGCTTGCCCTCATGCGTCACCTCGGCGCCTGGATCGGCCGGTCCGGCCAGGCGCAGCCCGCGGACGCCGCGGTTGACGTGCCCCCGGTAGAACAGCCGGGCTACCGGCTCCTGTCCGGGGTAGCAGCCCTTCGTGAAGCTGACCGCGCGATCGACGACGCCCGCCTCGGCAGGCATCGAGTCGTTGTCGAACTCGTGCATGTAGCGCGGCTGACCCGCCTCGACGCGGGCGATCTCCCACTCCGGTGAGGGGTCCGCCGGCGCAGCCGAGTCGAGCAGCGCTTCCGGGCCTGCCGGCGTCTGCAGCATGGCCCGCGCCGCCTCGGTTTTCCCCCACGCAACCCCGCCCTCGACCGGCTCCAGTTCGACCTTGCTGCGAAACCGCGAGCGCACCAGCGCCTGGAGCACGGCCTCGCGCGCCTCGACGGGAGTGCCCAGCACGTACTCACCCTCGCCCACCCCAAACACCTCCAGATCGGCGATGATCCGCGCCTTCGGCGTCAGCAGCAGGGCGTACACCCCGCCGCCGGGCACGACGCGCTCGACGTCGTTGGTGAGCATGCTCTGGAGATACTTCGGCGCGTCGGGGCCGGTCACCGAGATCAGGCTGCGGTCGAGCACGGCGGTCATGCCTGAAGGGTAGACGGCGGCCGGTACCATTCCCGCCCATGACGCTGTTCCGCTCCAACGTCGACCGCAAGGCGCGCGAGGCCGGTGTCGATCCGGCCCGGATCCCGCCCGGTCAGTACTACACCGACAAGTGGCCGGTGCTGCACGCCGGTGGGGTGCCGAAGGTCGACGTCGCAACCTGGGACCTGCGGGTGTTCGGACTGGTCAAGCATCCGATCCGGCTCTCCTACGAGGAGCTCACCGCGATGGAGATGCGCGAACAGCAGTCGGACATCCATTGCGTGACGCGCTGGACGAAGCTGGACATGCCCTGGAAGGGCGTACCCGCGAGGACGCTGATCGAACAGGCCGAGCCGCTCGACAGCGTCCGGTTCGTGATCGCCCACGCCGAGAACGGCTACACCTCGAACCTGCCGCTGGAGGCGCTGCTGGACGACGACGCACTGGTTGCCGTCGAGGCCGAGGGAGCACCGTTGACCGCGGAGCACGGCGGCCCCGTCCGGCTGGTCGTCCCTTCCCGCTACTTCTGGAAGAGCGCGAAGTGGCTTCGGGGGCTGGAGCTGAGCGACGTCGACAAGCCCGGGTTCTGGGAGGGCTACGGCTACCACAACGAGGGCGACCCCTGGCGCGAGGAGCGCTACGGCTTCTGAGCCGCCCGCCGTCAGGCACCGTCGCTGACCTGTTCTGCTCGCGGCTCGCGGAGCTGGTCGCCATCGACTCGCCGTCCCGCGGTACCGAGCAGGAGCAGGTCGCCGAGCGCCTGGCCTCATGGCTGGAGCCGGCCGGCTTCGACCGGCGCTGGGTTGCCGAGCCCGACAACCCCGCTCGGAGCATGGTGCTCTCCCGGCGTGGAAGCGGCCACGGCAGGGTCGCGCTGCTCGGGCACACCGACACCGTGTTCGCGATCGGCGCCTCGGCCGAGCGGCCGTTCCGGCGCGACGGCGACCGCTGCTTCGGCCCCGGCGTGGCCGACATGAAAGGCGGGCTCGTGCTCGCCGCCCACGCCCTCGAGACGTTTGCCCGGCGCCCCGGCGCGTTCGCAGAGCTGCGGCTCCTTGTCTGCGCCGACGAGGAGGTCCGCCTCCGCGCGCCCGCCGTGTGCACCGAGGCGCGGAAGGCCGACGCCGCACTGGTGTTCGAGTGCGGCCGGGCCAACGGCGACGTGGTCAGCGCCCGCAAGGGCGCGGTATGGCGCACGCTGTAGGTCACCGGCCGCCCGGCCCATGCGGGAGCTGACACCGCCCGCGGCCGCAGCGCCGTCACCGCCCTGGCACACGAGGTGCTGCGCATCGAGGGCCTGGCCGCCGGGCGGCCGGACATGACCTCGGTGATCACCACCGTGGCCGGCGGGGACGCGGCGAACACCGTGCCCGGGCAGGCCTGTGGCACGATCGACATCCGCAGCAGCGACCCCTCCGACCTCGAGTACGCAGAGGCTGAGCTGGTCCGTCCCAGCCCCTACGAAGACGTCTCGCTCGAGATCCTCGACCGCGGCACCTGGCCGCCGATGCCACGCGCAGGCTGGCTGGCGGAGGCGGCGCTGCGGCACGCCGCGGAGCTGGGGCTGACCGTCGGCGAGGAGCTGTCCGGCGGCGTCTCGGATGGCTGCTGGACGGGAGCCGAGGGGATCCCCACGATCGACGGCCTGGGCCCGGTGGGGGGCTCCGACCACACGCCGGACGAGTGGATCGAGATCGCGACCCTGGAGCGCCGCATCGAGCTGACCGTGCGGCTGGTCGAGACGATCACCGGCGCAGGCGGTAGATCGGGATCCCGCTGACCGTCGCGACGCGCTGGTAGCGGCGCGCGAGCAGTTTCCCGGTAGCGCCGGA